>Ga0134125_10003948_pt1 | contig 17009 bp, 17 predicted proteins | sample KB31751_FD_96464 | JGI IMG/M metagenome (GOLD analysis project Ga0134125, IMG submission 96464) | Terrestrial soil microbial communities with excess Nitrogen fertilizer from Kellogg Biological Station, Michigan, USA - KB3-175-1 | ecosystem: Environmental > Terrestrial > Soil > Unclassified ...
AGCTGGAGCTGAACGGCGTGTCGCTCCCGAAGTCGTTCTTCAACAGCGATACCTCGGCGAAGGTGGACGTGCTGCGACGCGGGCAGCGCAGGAGCGCCTGATGCGGCTGCGGCACGCGCTGGGGATGGCGTTCGCGATCGCGGTCACGCTCACACCGGCGGCGCTGGCGGCCGACGCGGCCGCACCGCCGCAGGTACGCGGCGTCAGCAAGGTCGATGGCCACACCGTGCGCGTGATCGTGCGCGCGCCCGGTGACCTCACCGGCCTGGACGTGCAGGCCGAGCTGGGCGGAAGGACGGCGCAGGTGACGCGGCTGCGGCCGCTCGGCCGGCGACGCCCGCTGCACCTGGTCTTCGCCGTCGACACGTCGACCAGCATGGCCGGGCCTCCGCTGGCGGCCGCGGCCGCGGCGGGACAGCGGCTGCTGGACGCCGTTGGTTCGACCGACAAGGTCGGCCTGGTCGAGTTCGACGGCTCGGCCCGCACCGTCACGCCGCTGACCGGAAACGTCCAGGCGGTGCAGGCCGCTCTGTCCTCGCTGACGGCGCACCCCGGCACGGCCCTCTACGACGGCATCGGCGACGCCGCTCGGCTGACCGGCCCGGTGGACGGGTCTCGGCGGGTGGTCGTGGTGCTCTCGGACGGCGACGACACCACGTCGGCGACGTCGCTCGACGATCTCACGGCGGCGCTCGCACGGGAGGGCGTCGAGGTGGACGCGGTCGGCCTCACCTCCTCCGGGTCGTACACGGCCACTGCGCTGCGCCAGATTGCGGCGGCCACGCACGGCTCCTACGTCCCTGCGGCGAGTGTCTCGGCGCTGGAGCCGATCGCGGCCAGGTTGACTCAGACCCGGCTGGCCGGGGAGTGGGCCGTCGACGTCGTGCTGCCCCACTCCAGCTCGCGGACGCTCGCGATCAGCCTGCACGGCGGGCCGCCGGCGCAGGTGGCGCTGCCAGCCGGCGTGGCCGGGGCGTCGATCTCTGTGTGGAGCGAGTACGGGGCGTGGATCGTGGCGCTGCTCGGGTTCGTCGCCATCATGATGCTGGCGACGGTGATCATGAGCGCGGCCGAGCGCCGGCCGCAGGCGCTCACGGCACGACTGTCCCCGTACTCCTCGGAGCTGTCGAAGGAGGCGGCGAAGGCGCACGAGCCGGCCCTGACGGACATGTACGAGGGGCTCGAGACCCGGCTCGGCACGACGCGGGCGTGGGGATGGCTGCACACGCTGGCCGAGCGCGCCGGCAGCACCGTTCCCACCGGTCAAATCGTCACCATCATCGCCGCCACCGCGCTGTTCCCGGCCGCCTTCGGGCTGGTGACCGCGGGGCCGCTGCTGGCGCTGCCGCTGCTGCTGTGCGGCGCGCTGCCCGTGATGGTGCTGCGCTTCCGCGCCCGGCGCCGCTCCACCGCCTTCGAGGCCCAGCTTCCGGAGCTGCTGGGCGTGTGGGCCAGCGCGCTTCGCGCCGGCCGCTCGTTCGCCCAGGCTCTGGACACGCTGGTCGAGGAGGCCGGCGAGCCGGCGCGCGGCGAGTTCCGCCGTGCCCAGAAGCAGGTGCGGCTGGGTGTGCCCATCGAGCAGGCGCTGGACGACATGAGCAAACGGCTGACGTCGGAGAGCTTCGAGCTGGTGGTGCTGACGACCGACGTGCAGCGGCGGATCGGCGGCAACGTCGCGGAGATCTTCGACCAGGTCGCCGACACCGTGCGCAAGCGTCAGCAGTTCAGCGCGCGGGTGCGGGCGCTGGTGGCGATGGGCGTGATGTCGGCGCGGGTGCTGCTCGGCATGCCGTTCGCGCTCGCCGCGATCCTGACCGTGATCAACCCCGGCTACATGTCGCCGCTGTATGAGACCGGAGCCGGGCGGGTGCTGATCCTGGTGGCGCTGGTGATGATGACCGTGGGCGGGTTGGTGCTGCGGCGCATGGTGAAACCCCGGGCGATAGCGTAGGGAGGCGAGGCCGTGTTCGTACTCGTAGTCGTCCTGATCGCCGCCAGCGGGTTCTTCCTGCTGCGCGCGGCCGCTGCCAAGCGGATTCAGGTGGAGTCGACGCTGGGCCGGATCCCGGGCTACGGCTACGGCGAGCCGGCGCGGACGAACGACCCCCGCGCCTGGCTGCGCCGGATCGGACGGGTCGCTCCGGGCGGCCGTGGACAGGCCGCGGAGATGCTGCGTCTGAAGCTGGCCGCCGCCGGCTGGTCACGGCTGCTGACGCCGGAGGAGCTGGCCGGGCTGAAGGTCGTGGTGCCGTTGACGGTGTACGTCATGGTCCTGAGCCTGTCGCTGTTCGGCGTGCTCTCGCTGGGGATCGCGGCGGTGGTCGGGCTGATCCTGGCCGCGATCGCCTACGTGAGCATCCCGCTGGCAATCGACACGCGCGTTCGCGGCCGTCGCGACAAGATCGTCGCCTCACTGCCGACGGTGCTCGACCTGATGACGCTTTCGGTGGAGGCCGGCATGAGCTTCGACGCCAGCCTGCAGCGGGTGGTGCGCCGCCTGCGCGGGCCGCTGATCGACGAGCTGGCGCTGATGCTGCGCGACACCCAGCTGGGCGCCAGTCGCGGCGACGCGATGGCGGCCATGGCCGGCCGCGTGGACGCCCCCGAGATGACCAGCTTCGTACGCGCACTGGTGCAGGCCGACCGCCTGGGCGTGCCGCTGGCGCAGATGCTGCGAACGCAGGCCGACGACCTCCGAACCCGGCTCCGCAACGAGGCCGAGGAGCAGGCCATGAAGGCGCCGGTGAAGATGCTGTTCCCGACCGTGCTGCTGATCTTCCCGGCGGTGTTCATCGTGGTGCTGGGCCCGGCCGTGATCTCGCTCATGGCCAACCTCGGCTAGACCGCCCCGGGGCCGCACCGCCGTCGCGGCCGGAGCCGCAGCTCCTGTCACCCAAAAGAGGGATCCGCAGAGCGGGACGGAATCTTGCGGGCGATGACCCGAGAGACGGCTCCAGATCCGCGCTCACCGGCCGCGCCGCTGCGCCAGGATCAGCTGGAGCCGGTGCTGCAGGTGATTGAGGCCGCCCAGTCGATGGCCGCCGGCGACGACGTGCCGGCCGTGCTCGCCGACCTCTCGCGCCAGCTCACCACCTTCCTCAACGCCTCCGCCTGCATGATCTCGCTGCTCGACGACCAGCGCGGCATCCTCCGAGATCGCGCCGGATACGCCCGGCCGCCCTTCCACTGGGAGCCGACCCCCGACGAGTACGACCTGGCCGACTACCCCAGCACCGAGGCAGTCATGCGCACGGGCCAGCCGTACACGTGCACGCTCGACTCTGCCGGCATCGACCCCGCCGAGGAGCAGTGGCTGCGCGAGCTCGGATTCGGATCGCTGCTGATGTACTCGATGAGCGTCGAGGGCGAGCCCTACGCGCTGGTCGAGATCTACGACGAGCGCCGCCGCAGCTTTCACCCGGCCGAGCTGCGCCTCGCCACCGCGCTGGCGGCCGAGGCCGGCACGATGGTGGCGCGCGCCCGCATGTCGGAGCGGCTCGAGGACGCCTACTTCGCCACGCTCGGCACGCTGGCCGCCGCGCTCGAGGCCAAGGACGCCTACACCAACGATCACGCCAGCAAGATCGCCGAGCTGGCCGGCCGTGTCTGCGACCAACTCGACCTCGCCCCAGCTGATGTCCGTGTCATCCGGCTGGCGGCGCTGCTGCACGACATCGGCAAGATCGGCATCCCCGAGTCGATCCTGCGCAAGCCCGGGTCGCTGACCGGCGAGGAGATGATGGTGATGCAGCGCCACCCCGACATCGGCGCGCGCATCCTCGAGCCGGTGCCCTACTTCGCGGACCTGGTGCCGCTGGTGCGCTCCAGCCACGAGCGCTGGGACGGCCGCGGCTACCCGGACGGCCTGGCCGGCGACGAGATCCCGCTCGGCTCGCGCGTGATCGCCGTCTGTGACGCGTTCCACGCGATGACCGAGGACCGCATCTACCGCGCGGCGATGGCTCTGCCCGCCGCCGTCGCCGAGATCGAGCGCTGCACCGGCACCCAGTTCGACCCGCTCTGCGTGGAGGCGCTGATGGCGGCGCTACGGTCACCCGGCCCGGCCCGGCCGGTGCGCGACAGCATGATCCGCATCGCCCAGCGCCCCGACTGACGGCGGTAGGATCGGCGCATGACCAACCGCGCCCTCCCCAACCCCTTCCCCTGGGCCGCCGAGTACCAGTACGCGCAGTCGCTGCTGACCGACGGCGAACTCGTGTTCACCGCCGGCCAGGGCGGCTTCGGCGACGACGGCACCGTCGTCAGCGACGACCCCGAGGCCCAGATCCGCCAGGCCTTCGCGAACGTCGACCTCGCCCTGGAGGCCGGTGGCGCGTCGCTCGAGACGATCGTGAAGATGACCGTGTTCCTGGCCGAGGCCTCGCTCTACGACGCCTTCAAGCGCGTGCGCGGAGAGCTGTTCGCACCGCCCTATCCGGCGAGCACCGCGATCGTGGCCGGCGGGTTCCTGTTCGACGGCATGCTGGTCGAGATCGAGGCTGTCGGCCGGGTGGCCGAGCCTCGCAGCTGGGATGGTTGATTCCACGGGATTCGTGGCTTGGGCATGTAGCTCGTGGAGTCAACTATCTAACTAGCCCTCGACGGCGGCGGGCTGACGGCCGTGCGCGCCCTCGTCCTGTGCCTCGGCCGGCGCGCCCATCGCGATCGGCCGCAGCACCAGCGCCGCCAGCCCGGCCGCAATCAGGGTGAACGCCGCTCCGATCAGGAAGGCCACGTGGTAGCCGCCGGTCAGCGCCGCCGCCTGGCTCTCACCCTGGCCGGTCAGCGTGCTGGTGCGCGATGCGGCGGCGCTCGCCAGCACCGCCAGGCCCAGCGCCCCGCCCATCATGAACGAGGTGTTGACGACGCCGGATGCCAGTCCCGCCTCGGTCGGCTCGACGTCGTTCATCGCCGCCAGCAGCACCGGGTTGAAGCCGATCCCGGCGCCGACGCCCAGCACCAGCATGGCCGGCAGCACATCGGTCAGGTAGTCACCGTTGACAGGCACGCGGGCGAACAGCAGAAAGCCGACCGTCCAGAACAGCATGCCGGCGATCAGCGGCGGCCGGATGCCGAAGCGCATCACCAGCTTCGCAGAGACGCCGATCGAGAACCCGCCCACAAGCAGGTTTGCGGGCAGGAACGCGAGCCCCACCTGCAGCGGCGAGTAGCCGAGCACCAGCTGCAGGTACAGCGCCGACAGGAAGAACCACGCGAACATCGCAGCGGCCGACAGCACGCCGATCACGTTGGCCGTGGCCAGGTTCCGCAGCCGGAACAGCCGCAGCGGCACCAGCGGCGCCTCAACCCGCGACTCGATCACCAGGAACAGGATCAGCAGCCCCACGGCCACGCCCAGCAGGCCCAGCGTCTGCCCGGTCACCCAACCCACGCGGTTGCCGTTCACGATCGCGTAGACCGCGACCATCAGCGCCGAGGTCACCGTCACCGCCCCTGCCACGTCCAGCCGCCCCGTCCGCTGCTCCGATCGGTCGGCCGGCACCAGGTTGAGGCAGGCGACGAAGACGGCGATGCCGACCGGCAGGTTGACCAGGAAGATCCAGTGCCAGTCGAGCGCATCGGTCAGCACGCCGCCCAGCAGCACGCCGATGCTGCCGCCGCCGGCGGCCACGAATCCGATCACGCCCATCGCCCTGGCCCGCTCGCCCGGCTCCACGAATAGCGTCATCACCAGCGACAGCGCCACCGCAGCAACGATCGCCCCGCCCACGCCCTGCACGGCCCGCGCCGCGATCAGCTCGCTCTGCGCGGTCGAGAGGCCGCAGGCCACGGACGATGCCGTGAACAGCACCAGGCCGGTCAAAAACAGCTTGCGGTGCCCGTAGATGTCGCCCAGCCGGCCGCCCAGCAGCAGGCACCCGCCGAACGTCAGCAGGTAGGCGTTCACGACCCACGCCAGCGACGACTCGGTGAACCCGAGGTCGGTGCGGATCGACGGCAGCGCCACGTTCACGATCGTCGTGTCCAGCACGATCATGAGGTTGCCCATGCAGAGCACGATCAGCGCCCACCAGCGCCTGTCCTGTTGAGTCGTCGTCCCCATGTTGCCTTCGCAGGCTAGCGGGAGGCGCCGCCGATCCGCTGCGGCCCCGCGTACACGTTGAACCGCTCGTCGCGCAGGAACCCCGTGAGGGTCATCCCGAACCGGCGCGCGGTGTCGACGGCCAGGCTGGAGGGCGCCGAGACGGCGCAGATGATGGGGATGCCGGCGCGGGCCGCCTTCTGCACGATCTCGAAGCTGGCGCGCCCGGAGACGAGCAGGATGCGGTCGGAAAGCGGCAGCCGGCCGGCCAGCAGCTCCGCACCGATCACCTTGTCGACGGCATTGTGGCGGCCCACGTCCTCGCGCACGACCAGCAGCTTGCCGGCCGCATCGAACAGGGCGGCGGCATGCAGCCCGCCGGTGCGGTCGAACACGCTCTGCGCGCGTCGCAGCTCGTCGGGCAGCTTCACCAGCAGCGCCGCGTCCACCACCGGCCCGTCGGCCACGGGCGCGCAGCGCGTCTCGATCGCGTCCAGCGAGGCCTTGCCGCAGATGCCGCAGCTCGAGGTGGCGTAGAAGTTGCGCTGCGTCTCGAAGTCGGCCAGCATGCGGGCCACCCCCACGCTGACCACGTTGTAGTGTTGCTCCTCGCGCGGCACGGCGCAGTAGCGGATCCCGCGCACGTCCTGGGTGCCGTCGATCAGGCCCTCCGTGAACAGGAATCCGGCGGCCAGGTCGAAGTCGTGACCGGGGGTGCGCATCGTCACGGCCACGTTCCGCTGCTCGGCGCCCGGCTCCTCGATGCGGATCTCCATCGGCTCCTCGGTGGCCAGGCGGTCGCGGCGCTGCTTGCGCGTGCCGGCCTCCATAGTGATGATGCCGGTGCGCGTGGTGCCGGTAGGACGCTCGATGGCGGCGCCCTCACCGTCGGTGGGCAGCGCCTCGGCCGGTTCGTTGATCGCCATGGCCGAAGGATAGACGCCGGTCCCGGCGGTCTCCGAGCGCCCGGCAGCGTTTGGTCGAAGGTCGCAACGGGTACTTGAAGCTTCAGCCGACGAGGAGGAATACACATGTCTACCACAGGTTGGATAGTGCTGATCGTGATCGTGGTCGTGGTGATCGCCATAGTGGCCGCTCTGATGTCGCGACGCAGGTCGCGCGAGATGGACATGCGGCGAACCGCCGCCGAGGCACATCGCGAGGAGGCGGTGTCGCGCAGCCGCAGCGCCGAGGCGGCCAAGCTCGAGGCCGACGAGAAGGCGGCACGGGCGGAGCGCGCACGGCTCGAGGCCGAGGACACCGCGGCCCGGGCCAGCCAGGAGCGCGAAAGCGCCCAGGAGCACATGAATATGGCCGACGAGATCGATCCCGACGTCGACCGATCGGAGACAGAGGATGCCGCGCCGGCGGATACGGAGCGCTGAGCGCACGCGCTGATGCCGCTCCGAGATGCCGCCGAGGCCATCGACCGCCGTGTGGGGGATGCGGTCTCGGCGGCCGTCCAGGCCCACCACCGCCGGCGTCTGTCGCGTCTGGGTAACGCTGCCCTCGACGCGCCCGCCGGTGGCTGGGCAGAGGACGCGTTCCAACCGCGGCACGGCAACACGCTGGAGCTGCTGATCGACGGAGAGCACGCGTTCGAGCGGATGATCGAATCGCTGCAGCGGGCGACCGCGTACGTGCACATCACCGGCTGGTTCCTGTCGCCCGACTTCGTGATGCGTGACGGCTCCGTCCCGGTCGTTGTGCGCAACCTGCTCGCCGAGCTGGCCGAGCGAGTCGATGTCCGCGTACTGCTCTGGGCGGGCGCGCCGGTACCGCTGTTTCGCCCCTCGAGGCGAATGGCGCGTAAGACCCGGGCCGAGCTGGTCGAAGCCGGGCGCATCCGCTGCGAGCTCGACCCGCGCGAGCGCCCGCTGCACTGCCACCACGAGAAGACGATCGTGATCGACGGCCGGGAGGCGTTTGTCGGCGGCATCGACCTGACCTCCCTGGCGGGCGACCGCCGCGACAGCTCGCGGCATCCCGCCCGAGCGGTCATCGGCTGGCACGACGTCACGTCCGTCGTGAGGGGCCCGGTTGTCGCCGACGTGGCCGAGCACTTCGCCCTGCGCTGGCGCGAGGTCACCGGCGAGCGCGTTGCCGTCGGCGCACACGATCCGGCCGCCGGATCCTCCACCGTCCAGTTCGTCCGCACCGTCCCCGAGCACGTGTATGGCGGACTGCGCCAGGGATCGTTCGGCGTGCTGGAGGCGTACGTGCGCGCGATCCGTTCGGCCGAGCGGCTGATCTACATCGAGTCCCAGTACCTGTGGTCGCCGGAGATCGTCGCGCTGCTGGCCGAGAAGCTCCGCGATCCGCCGCACGACCGTTTCCGGATGCTGCTGGTGCTGCCGGGCCGGCCCAAGGGCGGCACGGACGACACCCGCGGCGCGCTGGCCGAGCTGATCGACGCCGACGGTGGCGCCGGCCGGGTGCTGGCCTGTTCCCTGTACGCGCCCGCAGGCTCGATCGCCGACCTGATCTACGTCCACGCCAAGGTCGGCGTGATCGACGATCGGCTGCTGATCGTCGGCTCGGCCAACCTCAACGATCACTCCATGTTCAACGACACCGAGGCTGCGCTCGTCACGGACGACGCCGAGCTGGCGACCGCGACCCGTCACAGGCTGTGGGCGGAGCACCTGGAGTGCTCGATGGCCGAGGCGTCGGGCGACGCCACCGAGCTGATCGATCAGGTCTGGCGACCGAGGTGCGAGGATCAGTTCCAGCGCCGCCGGGCCGGCCGGCCGATGACGCACCGCATCAGCCGCATCGACGGCGCCTCGCGGCGCTCCGCGCGCCTGCTCGGGCCGCTGCAGGGCCTGCTGGTCGACGGGTAGCGACACGACCGCGGTCGGCTGCTAGATTCGCCTGCGATGGCCGAGCACACGCTGCCCGCCGAGACGTTCCAGGTCAGCTTCGATGCGTCGATCCCACCGGCGCTCGAGATCGACCCCGGCGACACCGTCACCTTCCAGACGAGCGACGTCGCCTACGACCGGCTGGCCGCCGGCGAGTCGGTGGAGGCGATCGGCCTGCCGAACTTCAACCGCGTGACCGGGCCTGTCAGCGTCCGCGGCGCGGCGCCCGGCGACGCGCTGCGGATCGAGGTGCTGGACGTGCAGGTGAGCAGGGCCTGGTCGGTGTGGCTGCCGGGGTTCGGCGGACTTGGCCACCGCAGCGAGGTGCAGCGAGCCATGCAGACACCGCTGGTCGACGGCCACGCCCAGATCGGATCGCACCGGGTGCCGCTACGGCCGATGATCGGCTGCATCGGCACGGCGCCGGCCGAGGGAGCCGGCTCGACCTTCGAGCCCGCCTACCCGTTCGGCGGCAACATGGATCTGCGCGAGATGGAGCCGGAAACGACGGTGTACCTGCCGGTGAACGTGGCCGGCGGCCTGCTCAGCATGGGCGACCTGCACGCCGCCATGGGCACCGCCGAGCCGACGTCGGTCAGCCTCGAGGCGGCCGGCCAGGCGACGCTCCGGATCGGCGTCGAGCCGGCGATGGCGCTGCGCTTCCCGCGGCTTCGCCGCGGCGGAGAGACGTTCTTCCTGGGCATCGCCGACAGCTTTGATGAGGCGCATGCGCTGGCGCTGGATCAGGCCTGCGACCACCTGGTCGACGAGCAGGGGATCGACCCGTTCGAGGCCTACGCGCTGATCAGCGCCCGCTGTGACATGCGGCTGGGAGGCCCGGCCTCCGCGATCGTGATGGCGGTGCTGCCGGACGACTGAGGCGCCGCGAGCCTCAACTGGCGAGGATCTGCGTATGCGGAGGGGCACCGTGAAGGCGGCCGGGGTCACGAAGAGGTGTCGGAGTAGACTCTGCACGTGACATTCCCGGTCGGTTGGGATGGGCTGAACCGGCTTACGCTTCGCTTCGTCGAGCCGGAGTTGGAGCGCGCGTATCGTGACGCGGATCAAGCGCCGGGGGTGCGACGTGCTCGGACGGCCAGCCTGCTTGCGGTCGGCGTGTGGGTGCTCGTCGCTCTCGTTGGTCCGCCTGCGGTCGGGATCGCAGCTGGCTCTACGTGGCTGATCGCCGGGGTCATGACTGTGTTCCTGCTGGGATGCGCGTGGGCGAGTCGATGGGCGACGACCCAACCTAGACGAAGCCTGATCGGACTCGGGCAACAGGTCGCAGCCACTGCGGCAGTGCTGACCTTGACCTCGGTGACGGATAGGTTCGCGATGTACGCACTGCCTGGGATGATGCTGACGGCGGTGTTCGGGTTCTCGGTGACCAGGCCACCGTTCGTCGGTTCGATCCTGCTGGGCGTCGTCTACTGTCTGAGCTTCCTGGCGGTCGCCGCCAGATCGGGGCTCGGATCAGAGCTTTCGCTGCAGTTCCTGCTGCTTGCGGCAACGGTGGTCAGCGCGTCGGTCGGGGCCTACCTGCTCGAGCGTTCGCAGCGTGAGGCGTACGCCCAAAGCAGGTTGGTGATGGCGTTGCATCAGCGCGTCGATGCCCTGCTGCGGACATATCTTTCCCCCGACGTGGCGGCAACGCTGATCGATGATCCGGATCGCGCCTCACTCGGCGGTGTGGAGACGGAGGTGACCGTCCTTTTCGCCGACCTGGGCGGCTACACGGCGTTTGCAGAAAAGGCCACACCGACGGAGGTCGTCGCCATGCTCAACGAGCTGTTCGGCGCGGCCGTGCCGATCGTGCTTGCCGAGGGCGGTGCCGTGGTGCAGTTCATGGGCGACGCCATGATGGTCATCTTCAACGCCCCGACGCCACAACCGGACCACGCGCTGCGGGCTGCCCGCTCGGCGCTGGCAATGCAATCAGCGATCGCTCGCCTGCCGTCCACCGGAAACGCGCCCCGCTTCCGAGTTGGCCTCAACACCGGGCCGGCGATCGTGGGAAACATCGGCGCCGCCCAGATCCGGAACTTCCTGGCGATCGGTGACACGACGAATCTCGCAGCACGCCTGCAGACATACGCACCGGTGGGCAGCGTGGTGATCAGCGCGAACACCTACGAGCAGATTTGCGACCAAGCCGTCGTCCGCCGACTCGGGATCCCGCAACTCAAAGGAAAGTCGCAGGCCGTCGAGGTCTACAAGCTGATTGATCTGCGACCAGGGACACCGCACAGGCAGCGTGCCTAGCGTGAGGGCGGTGACCACTGGCTTGCCGGTTTAGTGGAAGCGTCTGTCCGTCTTCTCGGAGGATCTCGAAACCACCGACCCGGGGGGAATGGGCACCGTCCACGGACACGACCCTTTTGCAGGATTACATCGAGACCCTCAAACGGGCAGTGCCCGACCCGCGGGCCGTTATCGACGACATGCATGACGCCGGCGACGCGTCGTGGTCGTGGTCGAGGGCCGGTTCGCGGGGACGTTCACTGGCCCACTCGCCAGCCCTGATGGCGACAACGACCCCACCGGCGCGGTCGTCGACCTGCGATTCGCCGACGTTTCGCGCGCCCGAGGCGGCAGGATCGTCTCCTATCACACCTACTACGACCAACTCGGACTACTCACAAAACTGGAGTAGTTCAGCTCCTGCGAAATTTGGCTTCCGAAGCGGACAACGCCCGTTCTGAGCCTTTTACGCGCGTCTCGAGACGCGGTGAGCACTGCATCCAGACCAGCTGTCATGAGGGTGCGGATCTGTCGAGCCCGAGTTGATGGGCGAGCACGACGATTTGGACGCGGTTCCTGAGGCCGAGCTTGGCGAGCACGTGCGAAACGTGCGTCTTGATCGTTGCCTCCGTCACGACCAGATGCGCGGCGATCTCGGCGTTTGTCATCCCCAGTGCGACCAGCCGCAGCACCTGGAGCTCGCGGTCGGTGAGTTCCGCCAGCGCATCGGCGGCCGGCGGTTCGGGCCGGTTCAGGGTCGGCACGACGCGGTCGAGTAGGCGGCGGGTCACCTTTGGTGCCAGCAGTGCGTCGCCGCGCGCGACGACGCGAACCGCGTTGACCAGCTCCTCGGGTGGCGCGTCCTTGATCAGGAATCCGCTGGCGCCGGCCTGCAGCGCGTCGACCACGTACTCGTCGAGATCGAACGTCGTCAGGATCAGCACCCGTTGACCCGGGAGGCGACGCGTTGCCTCGACGCCGTCCATCACGGGCATCCGGATGTCCATGACGACCACGTCCGGCTGGACGCGCTCGGTGACCTCGACCGCCTCGGCGCCGTCCCCGGCCTCACCAACGACCTGGATGTCCGGCTGAGCCTCGAGGATCATCCGGAAGCCTGCCCGCATCAGCGGCTGATCGTCGGCGACGACCACCCGGATGCCGCTCACCCCGCGCCCCCTTCCGTCGGCAGCACCGCCTGCAGCAGGTAGCCGCCCCCAGGCGCCACACCGGCCCTGAGCGAGCCGCCGAACAGCGCCGTCCGCTCCCGCATCCCGATCAGCCCGTGACCGCCCGGGGGCGCGGCTGTCGCGGCGCCCGGGCCGTCGTCGCTGACCCGCAGCTCGAGCGCGTCAGGCAGGTAGCGCACGAGCACGTCGGCTCTCACCGTGCCGGCGTGCTTGAGGACGTTGGTCAGCCCCTCCTGGACGATCCTGTAGGCAGACACGCCGACGGCAATCGGCACGGGACGCGGCGCGCCGTCGACGGTCAGCTCGACCAGCAGGCCCGCCGTCCGCATCTGGGTGACCAGGCTCTCGATCTGCTCGACGCTGGGCTGCGGCCCTCGCTCGCTGCCGTCGGTCACGCGCAGCAGGTCGAGGACGCGGCGCATCTCGGCGAGCGCCTGGCGGCCCGTGTCCGCCATCGAGTCGAGCATCGGCCTGCCCGGGTCATCGGCCGGAAGCGTCTCTCGCAGTGCACCGGCCTGCACGACCATTAGCGTGACGTGGTGGGCGACCACGTCGTGCAGCTCGCGGGCGATCCGCGCGCGCTCCTCGGCTAGCGCCGAGTCCGCCTCCAGGGCGCGTTCCCGCGCGAGCTGGAGCGCGCGCTCCCGGAGCGCCTCGACGTACTGCCGGCGCGTGCCCATGTAGAGGCCGATGCCGGTCGCCGCGGCGACGCTGACCGCCGCCGACACGGCGTTGCCGACGGGCGAGTCGGTGGTGTGGATGACCTGTACCAGCATGGCGACGAGGGCGATCCCCGCCGCCTTCAGCCCCTCGTCCCGCGGTCGCCGGGCACAGACGGTGTAGAGCGCGACGAGGAGCGTCGGGGCGCTGACCACGCGCAGCGCGAGCAGCCCCTCTGTGGCGACGATTGCAGCGTTCATGGCCAGCACAGCCATCGGCCGGCGCCGTCGCTCGAGCAGGGCGAGCGCACCGCCGACGCCGAGGACGATCTCGGCCATCGTGTCGGTCGCGGTGCGCTCGCCAAACGTCTCGGCGATGATGACGACGAGCGCCAGCCCGACCGCCAGACCGACGTCGACCAGCCGCTCGGGCAGGAGGACTCTCGGTGGGCCAGGGAGCTCCTCGGTCATTGGCACGAAGGCTACGCCTCCAGACGAAGCGTGCGGCGCGCTGCCACGGCCAGCATCACCACCGTCCACACCGTGAGGACGGCGACCGCTGCGCCAGCCGTCATCGCGAACCCGAGCGGCTCGTTGCTGAAGGGCTCGAGCCGCAGCGCGGCGGCGCGAGGGACGAGCTGTCGAACCGGGCCGAGCTGGTCGATGCTGAGCAGCAGGGGCGACAGGGCGAGTTGCCAGCCGAGCAGCACGCCGACCGCGGTGGCCCGGGATCCGACCACCGCGGAGAACCCGAGCGCGAGCAGCAGCTGGGCGGTCATGACGGCGATCAGCCAGACGGCGTCCTTCGCGATCAGCGAAGCGCTCGGAGTGCGAAGGTCGCCGGCCAGTGCGAACGTGCACACGACCGCGACGGCGAACGCCAGGAGCACCATCGGCAGAAGCACGATCAACGCGCCCGGGATCCGAGCGGCGAACAGCGCGATCCGCGACCGGCCGGTAACCACCAGCTCGCGGAAGACGCCGGCCGACTGGTCGCCGATGCCGGCGGTCGTGCCGATCAGGACCGCCGCGACCCCGCCGATGGTCGTGATGATCCACAACGAACCCTCGAGACTGTGGCTGCCGCCGGCGGGGCCGTACTTCCCGGCATTGCTCAGGTGGTAGCCCCATGCGATCCCGTAGGCGACGACCACGGCGACGACGGTCAGGATCACCGCCCAGATCATCTGCCCGCGGCGCCGCACGAGCTTGAGCACCTCGGCTGCGATCATCCGCCCGTTCATGCCACCGCTCCCCGCGTCGTGGTCAGCTCGAGGAAGCGCTCCTCGAGCGTCCGCCGCGCAGGGCTGATCCGGTAGATGTCGATGCCGGCGTGGACCAGTGTGCGAGTGACGCCGGGGATCGCCTCGCGGTCATCGCGTGCGATGGTCAGCCGCAGGCCCTCGTCGGTGCGGGCAACCGTCGCTATGGCGGGCGACGCGACGAGCACTCGCTTAGCTGCCTCGCGGTCGCCGCACTCGAGGTCGACGACCAGGTTCCCGTCGGCCGCGATCTCGCTGATCGTGCCCTGCATGAGGACGCGGCCGCCGTCGACGATCGCGGCCGCATCGCAGATCTTCTCGACCTCATCCAGCAGGTGCGAGGAAAGGAAGACTGTCCGGCCCTCGCCGACCAGGTCGCGGACGAAGCCGCGGAACTCGAGGATGCCGCCAGGATCGAGGCCGTTGGTCGGCTCGTCGAGGATCAACAGCTCCGGGTCGGCGAGCAGGCAGCGGGCGATCCCCAACCGCTGCCGCATACCCATCGAGTAGGTCGCCACGCGGTCGTCCGCCCGATCGAGCAGTCCCATCCGCCCGAGCGAGGCGTCGATGCGCTCGACGGCGGCCGTGTCCCGCACGGCGGCGGCGATCCAGAGATTCTCGCGACCCGTCAGGTGCCCGTGGAAGCTTGGCTCCTCGACGATCGCCCCGACCCGGGCCAGCGCCTCTGCTCGTCGCTCCGGGACGGGAAGCCCGAGCAGCTCCATCGCTCCTGCGCTGGCCGGAGTCAGGCCGAGCAGCGTGCGGATGAGGGTGGTCTTGCCAGCGCCGTTCGGCCCCAGGAAACCGAACGCGCAACCGCGCGGGACCTCGAGCGTGGCGGCGTTGACGGCGATCCTGTCGCCGAACTTCTTGGTCAGGCCGGACGTCCGAATGACGGGCCCGGCCGGGGTATGAGATGTGCGTGTCGCGTCCATGCTCAGAACGCTACGAGCCGATCGCCGCCACCGCCTCGGCCACGCGACTGAACTTTGACCTCATCCCAAAGTCGCAGCACCCTCACGGGCAATACGGCCGGACGAAGCCAGGTGGCGAGACACAGCGCCTCGGACGGGACGCCAGCCCACACAGCTGTGAGCATCCACCCGGAGCGCCCGACGCGCCCAGCGAGCAGAGAACCCCGGGTGAGCTTGTATAAGGTGCCCGCTTATACGTGGAGCCGCCGCGACGACCGAGCCCCTAGGGCTGCTCCCGGAGCCCGGGTGGCAGGAGGCAAAACCCCTGCAAAACGCGTACGCGGCCGTTCGCAGACCTTCGCACCCATTCGCAGAGAAAACCGCTGCAAACCCGCGGGTTTCGCGAAGAATCGCAGCATATTGACCTAGTAGCGGGGGCAGGATTCGAACCTGCGACCTTCGGGTTATGAGCCCGACGAGCTACCGGACTGCTCCACCCCGCGCCGATGCATCGGATTTTACCACAGTGGGCATTGGTAGAGTTGCCCCCGTGCTGCTGGCCTTGATCATCCTCTGGCTCGTCGTCGTCGTGGCCACCTCGGTCTGGGTGGGCCTGCGCGGGCGCCGCCTGGCGGTATCCGCCAAGGCCGCGCAGGCGGAGGTCGATCGCTACATGGAGGCGTCGCGGCTCGACCTGCTGCCGGCCAAGCTCGAGGAGCTGCAAGGGCGCCAGCACGCGCTGAAGGAGGTGCTGGCGCGGCTGCAGGTCTCGATCGCCGAGTTCATGGTGCTGTACCGCTCGCTCGACGCGGTGCGCCGCCAGCTGACGAACGCCCGCAGCTTCTTCATGACCAAGTGACCGTGCGCGTCGCCGCCATCGACATCGGCACCAACTCGACGAGGCTGCTGGTCGCCGATGCGGACGATGGGGCTTTGCGCGAGGTGGAGCGGCTGCTCGAGATCACGCGGCTGGGCGACCGGGTGGATGCCGACGAACAGCTCGCAGAGGCGTCGATGCAGCGGGTCGAGACGTGCGTCGCGCGGTTCGCGGATCGCGCGCGAGAGCTGGACGCCTCCACCCCGCTCGCAGTGGCGACCAGCGCCGTTCGCGACGCGGCCAACGGCGCCGAGTTCATGCGGCGTCTGGAGCAGGGCTGCGGTGTGCGCATTCGGGTGTTGACGGGCGAGCAGGAGGCGCGGCTGACGCTGCGCGGCGTCGTCTCGGGACGGCGGCTGGACGGCGCCGTGGTCGTCTGCGACATCGGCGGCGGCAGCACCGAGCTGACCGCGGGCGAGGATGGCCGCGTCGGCTTCGCGGTCAGCCTGAACATGGGCTGCGTGCGGATGAGCGAGCGGCACCTGCACAGCGATCCGCCCACCACCGAGGAGGTTGCGACCCTGCGGCGCGAAACAGCCGGGATGCTGCCCGGCGACGTGCCGGCCGGCTCCCTGATCGGCGTGGCGGGCACGATCACCACGCTGGCGACGATCGACCTCGGACTGGACGAGGAGATCCCGGAGCGGGTCGACGGGCACGAGCTGTCGGCAGATGCGGTCGCGGCGCAGCTGGAGCGGCTGGCATCACTGCCGCTGGAGGAACGCCGCCAGGTGCGCGGGCTGATGCCGGAGCGGGCACCCACGATCGTGGCCGGAACCGCGATCCTCGCCGAGCTGATGCGTCACCTGGGCGTCGAGCGCCTGACCGTCTCTGAACGCGACATCCTGCACGGCGCCGCGCTCGAGGCGGCCGACCAGCCCGCCTGATCCGCTCACGCGGCGGTATCGTCAGGCCCAGCCCGGGTGGCGGAGTTGGTAGACGCGGGGGACTTAAAATCC
>Ga0134125_10003949_pt1 | contig 17009 bp, 12 predicted proteins | sample KB31751_FD_96464 | JGI IMG/M metagenome (GOLD analysis project Ga0134125, IMG submission 96464) | Terrestrial soil microbial communities with excess Nitrogen fertilizer from Kellogg Biological Station, Michigan, USA - KB3-175-1 | ecosystem: Environmental > Terrestrial > Soil > Unclassified ...
TTGCTCGCGTATTATTTTCCCGCCTTTTTTTTATATAATAGCTGGTCTTCGCTCCTCCTTTCCTTTTTTGTGTTTTTGCACAAAAAAGGAGAGGAGATAGGAAATTTAATATATTAAATTTACGGAGTTTAGTTTATTTTAATTTTATATTATAAAAAAAAGGAAAAAAAAATAAAGCAGCCAGGAGTTTATGTTAACTTTATATTATATAAAAGGTGGGAAAAATAAAGCCATCTTAACTCTATATTAAAAAAAGGAAAAATATATAAATATAGACTATTGTTAATTTAACTAAAAAAAAACAAAAAGAAAAAAAAAAATAACGCAGTTACAGATAGTGCGCATTAGCCTTTATTTTTTTTTCCTTTGTTTATATATATATATATAAATGCTAAGAAAAAAGTAGCTTTATAAAGGAAAAAATTTTTTTTAGTATGAAGTTGTTATAGATTATAAAAAAAACAAAAAAAAAATAAAGTAAGGAAGTAAGCAGTTAAAGCTCTAAATTTAAATTATTATTTTTTTTTTAATCATCATAAAAGTAATTATATGTTATTTAATAGTTTAATATCTTTATTATTTTCGAATTCCGTAACATTAAGACGCGATCTATCTATTTTTTTTAATAGAATTGCTATTTTAGCATTAACATATTCTATTATACATCATACATTAAGTTTAGTTATTTTTACTAGTAAAGGTATTAGTTTACACGGAGGTCTTCTTCATATAACTAATATTACACAAATTTTTCATGTTTTTCTTTTTGTTATATGTATCTTAATATTGCTATTGACAAGTTTCTATCCTGCCTAGCAATCTGGGAAATCGCTTGTGTGGGGAAAACTATCAAACTCCGGGGAAGCCCTAAAGCTTCTGATACCAAGCTATAGCCGAAAGGTTATAAGTGGATGAAGTAATGATTCATGTATGGTAATAAGTCAGAAGATGAAGGAAACTGAAATGGGTGATCGCGGATCTAAGTCAGATTTCAGTAGGCTGAGATCTGTAAAAGAGCAACGAGTAGACGGTAGTTGACACAACAGGTGTTTAAGGTGTACTCTAATGGATTTCGAAAGAAATTATCAAGTCAAAATCCCTTCTAACCAAATAAATAAAAGATCATTCTCTTCTATCGCATCCGTGGAACACGTGTCACAGGATAAGTTACAGATCGACCCTTGATTTTTAACAGGATTCACAGATGCTGAAGGCTGTTTTTTAATTAGAAACTATAGAGATAATAAACTTAAAATAGGCTGAGGTGTTCTACCTATATTTAAAATAACTTTACACCAAAAAGATAAAGCTTTATTGGAACAGATTAAAAGTTACTTTTGTGTGGGGAGCATTAGTAAACAAGGGACACAAATATTTCAATATTCTGTCCAGTCAGTAAAAGATTTGGCAAGAATAATTGATCATTTCGAGAAGTATCCCTTGATTACGCAAAAGCAGGCGGATTATGAGATTTTTAAGCAAGTGTTTTATTTAATTTCTCGAAAAGAGCATTTAACTCTTCCTGGTTTACAAAAAATTGTTGCAATTAAAACATCAATGAATTGAGGTCTTTCGGATGAGTTGAAAGAATCTTTCCCTGATCAGTTATTAACTCCTACACCAAGATCTTTAGTAATAAATCAAAACATTGAGGACCCTAATTGGCTAGCTGGATTTACAGCAGGTGAGGGAAGTTTTTTATGTACAATTTATAAGTCTAAAATCAAATTAGGGAAGGCTGTAACGCTATGTTTTAAACTTACCCAACATGCTAGAGATGAAAAATTAATAAGAAGTTTAGTTGAATACTTAGGTTGCGGGAAAGTATATGTATACAAAGAAGTGGTGGAATTTAAAATTACCAAATTAAATGATTTGAGTGAGAAAATAATTCCGTTCTTCCAAAGAACACCTATTAAAGGAGTAAAACTTTTAGACTATCTTGATTTTGTAAAAATTATAGAGTTAATGAAAAATAAAGACCATTTAACAAGATCAGGGTTAGATGAAATTAGTGAAATTCAAGCTGGGATGAATCAGAGAAGAAAATTTTCTGACCCCAATTAAAATATTTTTATTTATTTGTATGATAAATTTGATCGCCTTGAGAAAAGTATGAATTTTAGAATGCTCTTCATTAAAACATTTATTATTCAATAGTTTTATTTATTATAGAACTAAAATTATAAATAAGATGGGCGAACAGTTTAGAATTCTTGAATACCCTTTAATTTTATTATTTATAATTAATGGGGCAGTTTTCTTAATGTCTACTAATGACTTAGTTTCTATTTTTCTTTCAATAGAATTACAAAGTTATGGCTTATATTTATTAAGTACAATTTATAGAAATTCAGAATTATCTACTACAAGTGGTTTAATTTATTTCCTATTAGGTGGTTTAAGTTCATGTTTTATTTTATTAGGATCGAGTCTATTATATGCAAATTCAGGTACAACTAATCTCGATGGTTTATATGTTATTACTAATATTAATGATCTTAATTCTTGATATAAACCTTATTATATAAATTTTTCTTTACTTATTTTTGGTATAGGATTTTTATTTAAGGTTAGTGCTGCACCTGCTAAGAGGTTTGGGAAATCTCTTGTGTGGGTCGAACTGCCAAACTCCGGGAACCCCCTAAAGCTTTTGGTACCAAACTATATTCGAAAGATTATAAGTGGATGAAGTAATTACTCATGTACGGTAACAAGCCAAAAGATGATTGAAAAAGAAATGGGATATCGCGGATCTAAGTCAATAACAGATTTACATAAACCCACAAGCCACAAATCTGTTATTGTAAAAGAGCAACGAGTAGACGGTAGTTGGCATAACAACGGCGTGATATGCTTAAGGTGTACTCTAACGGGTTTCGAAAGAAACTATCGAGTCAGAATCCTTTCTAACCAAATAAATAAACAGACAAGATTATATTCTTCCAAAGTTATCCCCCAGTACGAACGGGAGCTTAATAAAGTAAATATGTCTTGATTCTTCAGTGGACTTGTAGACGCTGAAGGTTGTTTCACTATTAGTATTACTAGAGACAAGAAAAATAAAGTGGGTTGAGGAGTAAAATTAATTTTTAAAATTGTTTTACATCAAAAAGACAAAGCTTTACTAGAACAGATTCAAAGTTACTTAGGTGTAGGCGGTATATATCAAGATGGTAATTGTTTACAGTACCGTGTAGAATCAATAAAAGATTTACCAAAAGTAATAAAGTTTTTCGATGAATACCAACTAATTACAAAAAAACGTGCAGATTATCTTTTATTTAAGCTAGCTATAAATTTAGTTTTAAGCAAAGAACATATAACTATGGAAGGATTGAATAAAATTGTCGCAATTAAAGCATCAATGAATAAATGTTTATCATCAAAATTAAAAGATGCTTTTCCCAATATTCTACCTGTTGAGAGACCTTTAGTATTAGATTTACCCATTCCAGATCCACAATGATTAGCAGGATTCACTAGTGGTGAAGGATGTTTTTTCATTGTTATTCATAAATCAAAAAATACTAAACTTGGAGAAGCTGTTCAATTAAAATTTATACTTGTTCAACATACTCGTGACGAGCAATTAATGAAAAGTATTAAAGAGTATTTTGAATGCGGAAATTTACTTAAAAAAAGAGAGACAGTTCATTTTACAATTACAAATTTTACCGCTTTAACTGATAAAATTATTCCATTCTTTAAAAAATATCCGGTTCTAGGGGTTAAATCTAAGGATTTTGCTGATTGATGTCAAGCTGCAGACTTAATGAAAAATAAAGCTCATTTAACTGTTGAAGGGCTAGATCAAATTCGTATAATCAAAGCTGGAATGAACAAAGGAAGAAAATAATCTAAATTGTTTGCGTATTTAATCCTCCTTCGCCCCTCTAGTCGAGCTACAGTTTTTTCGAAGTATATTTACTTTTTTTTGTTTTTTTTTATTTATTTGTATGATAAATCTGATGGCTGTGTTTCATTTTTGATCTCCAGATGTTTATGACGGGGTACCTACTGTAGTAACGGCTGTTTTAACTACTATTGCTAAATTATCTATATTTATTTTTCTGGTAGATTTAGTATATTATACAAGTAGTAATTTTGTAGCTACGACTACTCATGGAGGAGAACTTGTTTCCTTCGGAGCAGGTAACCATCACCAGGTAGGTGGTAATCTACTATATCATCCACAGCCTCCAGTTTTTAGTTGAATTTTTGGCCTATTATTGAGTTCTTTATTTTCATTATTAATAGGGACAGTTGTAGGTGCCTTGCGGATTAGGACCCTGCAATTGTGCCAGAAACTATCAAACTCCGGGGACACCCTAGAACTTCTGATACCAAGCTATATTCGAAAGGATATAAGTGGACCAACTAATCACTGGTGTAAGGTAACAAGTCAGAAGGCTTCTGAAAAGAACGTGGGCTATCGCGGATCTAAATCAGTAATATGTAATAATATTACTGTAAAAGAGCAACGAGTAGACGGTAGTTGACATGGTAATATTTTACCATGTTTAAGGTGTACTCTAACGGGTTTCGAAAGAAACTATCGAATCAGAAACCTATCTAATCCTATAAATATAAATTCTTTATTACAAATAACTAAGTTTACTTCAATTAATCAAAAAGTTCTTTATTCTACATCTAATATTCCTTATCTTGAACCTTCGGTTACGGATACGCAAGCTACTTTTTCAAATTCAGATGGATTAGCAAAAGGAAAATTACATCCTGATTTTATAACAGGTTTTACGGACGGTGAAGGGTTTTTTGGTATTTCTGTAACTAAAAACAATAAACTTAAAACAGGGTGACAAATTCAACTTAGATTCTTAATAGGTCTACATATAAAAGATACAAATATACTAGAGCAAATAAAGGAATATTTCGGTGTAGGATCTTTAATTAAAGATAGAGCGGATTATATTAAATACAGTGTACAATCTATAGAAGAATTAGAAGTAATAATTAAACACTTCGAAAAACATCCATTAAAAACTCATAAATATGTAGACTTTGTTCTTTTTAAACAAGCATTTTTCTTGATAAAAACCTCAGAGCATCTTACAGTTGAAGGGTTAATAAAAATTGTGTCAATTAAAGCATCTATAAATTGAGGTCTATCTGAAAACTTAGCTTCAGCCTTTCCTTCTGCTATTGCAGTTGAAAGGGCTCTAATTTCCCTTAAGACTGTAAACACATCTCCTTACTGATTAGCAGGATTTACTAGTGGGGAAGGAAGTTTTATTGTAACAGTATTTAAATCTAAAACGGTTGTAGGTTATGCAGTGAGATTAACTTTCCAACTTACACAGCACTCTAGAGACGAACAATTATTAATAAATGTGATTGAGTACTTAGGTTGTGGAAAAATATACCAGGATAAAGAAGCTCATATTTTTAAAGTAACTAAACTCTTAGATATTAATGAGAAAATAATACCTTTTTTCGAAAAATATCCTGTGTTAGGTGTAAAATATAAGGATTTTATAGATTGATGTACAATAGCTAAATTAATGAAAGAAAGAAAACATTTAACTGTAGAAGGGTTAGAGCAAATTCGTTCAATCAAAGCTGGAATGAATAAAGGAAGAGATTCTTCTTCATAATATTTATATTTATAGGGATGGTAAATCTGATAGCCGTGTTAACCCAGTTTAGAATAAAAAGATTATTAGCTTATAGTACTATAAGTCATGTAGGTTTTATATTATTAGCTTTAAGTGTAAATTCTATAGAATCTATTCAAGCTTTTATTTTTTATTTAATGCAATATTCTATTAGTAATTTAAATATATTTATTATATTATTAGCTATAGGATTTTCTCTTTATTGTTTTGTTACTAGTGAAAATCAAGAACATAAAGAATTATTAGATAAAAATAATTCACCTGCTATGAGGTTTGGGAAACCTCTTCTTTGGGTGTTATGGCCAAACTCTGGGGACCTCCTAAAGCTTCTGGTACCAAGCCACAATTGAAAAATTGTAAGTGGATGAACTAATCACTCATGTACGGTAACAAGTCAGAAGATGATCGAAAGAGAAATGGAATACCGCGGATCTAAATCAATAGTGTCCTTAATAGGGAATGTTATTGTAAAAGAGCAACGAGTAGACGGTCATAGATGTGTTAATTTAACACATTTAAGGTATGCTCTAATGGGTTTCGAAAGAAACTATCAAGTCAGAATCCCTTCTAACCATTTAATTACATTAAGAAGATCATATGCTTCTCTATCCACAAGTAATTTATCAGATAATCTAAACCCTTGACTCTTAACGGGTTTCTCCGATGGTGAATCTAATTTTACAGTGAGAATAATTAAGAGTAATTCAGTAAAAGTAGGCTGAGTGGTACAACCTGTTTTTCAGATAGGTTTACACAAAAAAGATCTTAATTTATTAAAAAAAATTCAAGCATTTTGAGGTGTAGGAGAAATTTATCCTAAAGAAGAATCTTGTAACTATATGGTACAATCTTTAAGAGGTTTAAATGTAATAGTAAATCACTTTGAAAGATATCCTCTTTTAACTAAAAAACGTGAAGATTTTATGCTATTTGCACAAATAGTTACCTTGATTAATCAAAAAGAACATTTAACTCTTTCTGGTTTACATGAAATTATATCTCTTAAAGCTTCTATGAATTTAGGTCTTTCTACATTACTGAAGACTGCCTTTCCTGATTTTACTCCGGCTATAAGACCAAAACGTTCCGATGAAGAATTATTAAACTCAAATATTGATCCTAACTGAATGGTAGGTTTTACAGCAGGAGAAGGGTGTTTTAGTATTAGAATTACTAAATCATCAACCACAAAAACAGGATTCCAAGTACAATTAAGATTTAACATAACTCAGCATTCTATTGATAAGGTATTTATGAATAGCTTAGTCAACTTTTGAGGCTGTGGTAAAGTGTTTTTAAGATTTAGAGAAAATAAAGTTGATTTTCAAATTCTAAAAATTAAAGATCTGTCCGAGAAAGTTATTCCTTTGTTTAAAAGTATACCTTTACAAGGTGTGAAATCTAAAGATTTTGCAGATTTTTGTAAAGCAGTGGAGATAATGAAAGTAAAGGGGCATTTAACAAAAGAAGGGTTAGATCAATTACATGAATTAAAAGTGGGTATGAATACTGGTAGAAAATAAAAACAGATTATATTATATTATTTTCTTGTTTTTTATCTTCCGTATGTATGTATTTATTTGTATGAGAAATCTGATCGTCACGATACAATTGATTAATCAATTAAAAGGATATTTTTATATAAATCCTTTATTATCTTTAAGCTTAGCTATTACTATCTTTTCTTTTGTAGGTATACCTCCTTTAATAGGATTTTTTGCTAAACAGATGGTTTTAAGTGCGGCTTTAGATAGTGGTTATATTTTTATATCTTTAATTGGTATATTAACTAGTGTTATAGGTGCAGTATATTATTTAAATATAATAAAAGAAGTTTTCTTTTATTTACCTGATTATAAATTAAATCCATTGTTAAATAATTTTAATATAAACGGTAGTATTTTTGATCATAACAATGTTTTAGTTAAATCTTTAACTTTTAACTATAAAAATATAGTTTTATCTAGTTCTATTACTGTTATTATTTCTATAATAACTTTAATAATTTTATTATTTATATTTATTAATAGAGAATGATTAAATATGGGTACCATATTGGTACAAATTTTATTTAATGGACATTAATGAGTAGTATGATTTTTTTATATTTATTTGTATCTATAATAGCTTTAGCTTTTTTAGCTATTAATTTTTTATTTGCAAGTCATAATTCTTATCAAGAAAAAGATAGTATTTTTGAATGTGGGTTTCATAGTTTTAGAGATCAAAATAGACAACCTTTTCATGTTTTATTTTATATGTATGCTATGCTTTATTTACTCTTCGATTTAGAACTGACTCTAATAGCACCATATACTGTTTCTCAATTTACTAACGATGCTTATGGATTTGTCATCATGGCCTTATTTACTGCTGCTTTATGTGTAGGACTAATTTATGAAATAGGTCAAAATGCTTTAGAGATATCTGGTGAATCAGATAGGGAAATAGAGAGACTAAACTCTCCAACTAATATATACACCATTGAATATTTAAAAAATAATAAATCCGATTAAATGTTTATACATAATCCCTCCACATGAGCAAATATAAAATAGTCATCTTTTAACTCGGCTGAGTTATAAGATGGCTAAGGATTGAGTAGTATAATTTCATATTTATTAACTTTTTATAAATGGTGATAGTAAGGTGCAACTCCTTACCAATTCAAGCTATAATGAAAATATTTCAATAATTTTATTAATTTTATTAATTTTTCAAAAAAAAATTTTTCGAAAATATCCACTTCCTTATAAAAATCGTTAAAATTTTTAGGGAGGGTGTGAAAAATCGACGATTTTCTGATTTTGTAACAAAATCATTTCTACCAATAAAACCCATACGCAATTTAAAAATATGAAAAAAAAAGTGTAATTTTGCTATTTTGTTTGTTTCTCACTCCCTATTTTTTCACCCGTGTTTTCTAAGGAAAATTTACGAAATTTTCCTTCCGAGTACAAATTTTATTACTATTGCATGAGAAAATTACAAACATAAAAATTTAATTGTGAAGACGAGTTTACAAGTCAAATTAAATCAAAATCAAATCAATGAAATAAAATTTTAAACTAAGTCTATTTGGCTGAATTTCTAAAAAAGTGAAATATTTTTTTAATTTATACACGAGTTTTATTAATATTAATGATTATTTTTTAATTGTACAGAATTCAAGGAATATAATCACAGTCACACAGAAATATCCTCGTATTTTATTTAACATAAATTGGTTTTAATTTTATGAATTAAATGAAAATTGATAATTTATAGTATTTATTTAAACCCAAAGAAATCCTTTTAAAGTTCTTATTTACTGCTGTAAAGTTTAAAATTTTTATTTTAATAAGTTTAAAGGAATATTCAAGAAATATTATTAAAAATTATAAAAATGAACATAAAATAAAAAATTGAAAAAAAAAAATAAAAATTTAACGCGAATTTATTATGAAATTTTGTGTAAAGTATAAAAAAAAAATAAAAAAGGTCATTTATCGAAACCAATTTTATGAATTAAACAAGGGTGGTACTTATACAACCTGTTTTAACAGTATAATATAAGGTTGTGATGTAGTGGGTCTACAGTTTGATTGCAAACCAAGTCTATTATAGGTTCGAGTCCTACATAACCTTGTTCCGTTAATAGTGTTGTTGAAGATTATAGGGTAACAATAGTATAGAAAAAAATACTAGACTAATGCTAGTCTGCTGTTAAAGCTACAGTACTGAAGAGACTAGCAGGTCGAAACAAACCCGACTATAATGATAGGCATATTAATCCGGTAACGTGTCTTAAGATCGTGACCAGTTAATATAAGTAAGTTATATTTATAGATAATATATATAATATATATAGATATATATATGATATATATTTTATATGATATATATTTTATATAAAATTTTTGGTGTAAGTAAAATATAGTAATACCGACAGTAATAGTTACAGCTACAAATAAGGTAGAAGGGACCTTTACTGGTTTATTAATTACAATTTACAATAATTTATTCTTTTTTTTTTAATTTACAATGAATTTAACCTTGATACTTTTTTTAATAGGAATTTTAGGATTTGTATTAAATAGAAAAAATATTATATTAATGCTTATTTCAATAGAAATAATGCTGTTATCTATAACATTCTTAATATTAGTAAGTTCATTAAATATTGATGATATAATTGGCCAGACCTACGCAATTTACATAATAGTTATTGCTGGAGCAGAATCTGCCATAGGTTTAGGTATTTTAGTCGCATTTTATAGATTTAAATATTCTCATGTTTATCATTCTTGATTATTTATGGTTAATCTTTTATTCTCAGCCGGGAACACGGAATTAATCCCTCTAAATGGTCCAATCCAGTCTTCTAAAAACATAATGGGGAGACGATTTTATTCTACCTCCCAACAGGTTAAGCTTCCTGCTGAAAAGGAGCCCCAATTAGACCCTTGATTCGTAACCGGGTTCACGGATGCAGAAGGTTCTTTTGTGTGTTCAATTAGAGAAAGAACTACCTCGAGATTAGGTTGAAGGGTATCAGTTCTTTTTGTTATTAAGCTTAATGAAAAAGACCTAGAACTTTTAAAACTTATACAAGCTTATTGGGGAGGAATTGGTACTATAACTAAACAAAGTCGCGATTGTTATGCTTTAACAGTAAATTCTTTAGAACAAATACTTAACATAATAATACCACATTTTGATAAATATCCCTTGATTACTCAGAAGCGTGCGGATTATCTCTTCTTTAAGAAGATAGTTCTTAAGATGGATCGGGGAGAGCATTTAACATCAGAGGGGCTTCAAGCTATTGTAAATCTGAGGGCCTCAATGAATTTAGGGCTTTCAGAAAAAATCCAGGCAGCTTTCCCTCAAACTATTCCTGTTCAAAGGGACAGGGTTATAGAACAAAGTATCCCTAACGGCCTATGACTAAGCGGATTTACATCAGGGGATGGTTGTTTCTTTGTTAAGATAGGTAAAGCTACTACTAGAGTAGGATTTCAAGTAGTATTAGTATTTGAATTAACTCAACATGCCCGGGACGATAAGCTAATGGAAAGTTTTATAGAGTATTTAGGGTGCGGTAAATTAGTCAAGGCTAAAGATGCTGTACGGTTTAAGGTGGTAAAATTTTCGGATATTATTGAAAAAATCATACCTTTTTTCTTACAAGATAAGATTAGGGGTAAAAAATCTTTGGATTTCGCGGACTGATGTAAAGTTGCCGAGATAATGAAAGCCAAGGGGGATAAGACTTTAGAGGGATTAAAAAAGATACGTGAGATAAAAGGTGGTATGAACAAGACCCGTCTGTAAGAATCGGACTATACCTATCTTATAGTAATAGCTGGTGCAGAATCTGCCATAGGTTTAGGTATTTTAGTCGCATTTTATAGATTTAACTTTTCTCTGGTGTCATACTATCTATCCTATGGCCATAAAACTTCTTCTTTTGTAAAAAACGTAAATATGATCCCTGCTGGAGTAAGAAATTATTCTACGGTGAATTATAAAAGCTATTCAACTGATTCTTGTAAAAGTTCTTCAGTTGATCCTTGATTTATTACTGGACTTTTCGATGCTGAGAGTTCTTTTGTGGTTACAATTTTAAAAAATCCTAGATACAAAACAGGATGAAACGTTCAAGCTAGAACTCAGATCAAAATGCATGAAAAGGATAGAGCTTTAATTCAGCCAATTCAAGAATTTTTCGGTGGTATTGGTTATATATCTAAACCTAATAATCGTTCAACGGTAGAGTTTAGAGTTAGTACTCTAAATGATATAATTAACGTAATTATTCCTCATTTCGATAACTACCCTTTAATAACTAAAAAACATTCAGATTATGTATTATTTAAACAAGTTATTTTACTTATGTTAAATAAAGAACATAATACTTTAAAAGGAATACAAAAAATAGTAAACATTAAAGCATCTCTTAACTTAGGTTTATCTAAGGATTTAAAAGAAGCTTTCCCTGATACTATTCCTACAAAAAAACTGGAAAGTTGTGTTGAAAATAACTTATCTCCAGGATGAATGGCAGGATTTTCTACAGGAGAATCTAACTTTTTTATTACTGTTCAAAAATCTAATACTAAGAGTGGTTTAGCTACTTCATTACGTTTTTCAATAGCTCAACATTCAAGAGATCTCTTATTATTAGAGAGCTTTGTTAATTTCTTAAAAACTCAACGACATAGAATTCCATAAAAAGAATAGTAGTGCTTTAAAGGATGCTGTAAGGAGATATAGCTACCTTGGTCAGTACTAACTACTCTCATCTTTAAAATAAGTCGAAAGACTGGATTATGATGGCTAGATAGGGGCAACCATAGATATTTATCTGGTTGTTCCCGGTCCATATAGCTGATTAATTGTAAATCCTTATTGTAACAAAAACACTGATAATATATCATTGTTAATTACAAATTAAGCTTAGTATTTTAGTAGGTTAGCATTATTTTTAGTAGCTTTTTTATAGCATATTTTTAGTAATTAAACTAAAAATAGTATAGACCTATATACACCAAATAAACTTCGATGGGAACAGCCCCACATAGCAAAAAATTTTAGAAGATGCATATACATTCATTTTGTGCGGATGCTACGCATAAAATTTCTTTTAATGCTCCTCCGAAGGAACAAAATGACTGGAATATAGTGGAGTATTATTCGTTTATATAGTACATAGGTGTTTATGTATTAGAATCGACAAGCGGGTAAGCTTTGTTGATTCTAGACTATTAATATTTTTGCACAGTAACATCTTAATATATCATAAAGATAAGATCAGCGGGTGCGTAGCACCCACCAAATTCTTGGATGAGGATCAATCAAGCGAAGCTTGATCGATCTTATTCAAGTAACAGGCAGGCTATAAGAAGATCTTCAGAGGATATAAACTTATTTTTTTTTTAATAGATAATATTATGACTAGACATCTTATAAATTATTCTACTCTGCCTTGCAGCACCATACAGTCACAGATTAAGTTAACGATGAACCCTTGATTCGTCACAGGTTTAACAGATGGGGAAGGAACATTTACTGTATCTATCTACAAAAGCAAAGATCGTAAAACAGAATGGCGTATTCAACCTTCCTTTTCCATAGAATTACATAAAAAAGATTTAACTTTATTAAATCGTATACAATCATTTTTTTCTGCAGGTACTATAAGAATTCGTGAAAAAAATGGACAAGGAGGTATTTACTCTGTAAATGATTTAAAAGAGTTAACAAATGTTATTATACCTCATTTTGACAAATATACTTTATTAACCCAAAAGAGAGCAGATTTTGAATTATTTAAAAAAATTGTTATTATGATGTGTAATAAGGAACACCTTGCTTCAGAAGGGTTAACAAAAATTATTAGTATTCGAGCCTCAATGAACAAGGGTTTAAGTGAGACACTGCTTACTAATTTCCCAGATATTATACCTGTGGTTAGACCTTTAGTAGAGTCAATGGAAATTCCTGATTGTAATTGATTAGCCGGTTTCACTGAAGCAGATGGTTGTTTTTATGTCTCGGTTGTTAAATCTAAAACAACAACAGGTTTCACAGTTCAACTAAAATTTCAACTAACTCAACATTCTAGAGATAAACAACTAATGGAATATTTAATAACTTATTTAGAATGTGGTAGGTATGAAGCTAGATCCAAAAACGCTCAGGCTGGTAATTTTGTCGTAAGCAAATTATCAGACATCACTAAAAAAATAATTCCCTTTTTCGATAAATATCCAATTATAGGAAGTAAATCGAAAGATTTTGCTGATTTCAAGCTGGTTAGCAAACTGATTGAAAATAAGGCTCACTTGACTGCTGAAGGGTTAGATCAAATTAAGAAGATAAAGGAAAGAATGAATACAGGAAGAAAAGAAGAATAAAATTTATATTAACTATGTTTCAGGTTGCTTTTTTGTTAGTGAGTTTTAGGAATTCTAAAGAAGAAGTATTAGATTGTGTTTTTTATTAAGAGGGTAGTTATAAACAATTTGTTTATTAAGTGTAATTATTTTATATTGAATGTTCGTTCTATTTTTAAAGTATGTAGCTAAATATAAAAATCGTTCAATTTGTGAGTTTATTGTTACAAAAATTGATCATATAGTTGATCATATAATTCCTTTTTTTGAAAAACATCCTATTGTAGGGTCAAAGCACTTAAATTTCTTAGATTTCAAGAGTGCGGCTTCAATTATTAAAAATAAAGAACACTTGAATGAAGATGGGGTAGGTTTAGAAAAAATTTTACAACTAAAAAATAGAATTACGTCACTTTACAAAAATAAGGCTATAAATAATCATAGCGATGATTAGGGCTCATTAGAGATTAGATCAAAAAAGATGAAGTGAACCTTCATCTAGTCTTATTTTAATAGGGCAAAACCTTCAAATTGCGGGGAGTTCTTAAAGGCAAATCTACCAAGTTAATACAGAAATGTAATTAATGGAACAGGTAATGACTCGTTGTAAGGTAAAAACGATTTGTATGAAGAAATGAAATAGATAATCCGCAGCCAAACACCAAAAATCAAAACCTATAATTGGTGCGCAGTACATCGACTAAAAGGAGGTTGGTGAATAATTATATACTAAAAATATATAATTATTTGCTTAAGATATAGTCAGGCATAACATAAAAGTTATGGGAATACCTAGCCTTCCTAAGGGTATAAATAAAATTCCTACGGAAAAGGGGAAAAACGAAGAGGAAATATATCTATAGAATATAAATAATGTATTTAAGTATAGTAATTTTACCTTTATTAGGATCAATAGTATCTGGATTTTTTGGTAGAAAAGTTGGAAGTCAAGGTAGTCAAATAATAACCTCTTTAGGGGTAATTTTAACAACAATAATTGCTTTAATTCTTTTTTTTGAAGTAGGTTTTAATGGTATATCGGTATCAATTAATTTATCTAGATGATTAGATAGTGAATTCTTTAATATTTTTTGAGATTTTGGGTTTGATGCATTAACGGTACTTTGGGTGATTATATCCTTAACTTGATATAATTTTGCTGTGTTGGCAAAAATCCAACTATACCAGAATTTTATTAATAGATCTTTTATTTCGCAATCGCACAACAATTCAAATATACATCTTTATCTGAAAACTAAGAATCGAAATTTGGCATCCTTTTTAAACAAAAAAAAGGATGGTGTTTCACAGATAAGGAACTTTTCAACTATTAATACAGGAAAGGATGCTCCACATTTCCTTTCTGAAGAAAAGCTAGGAGGTTCTCCAGATAAGGAAAATTTTCTTCAATGATTCGTAGGGTTCTCGGATGCCGAATCAAATTTTATTATCAATCTTCTACTAAAGAAGGATAAAGTAACGATTTCTAATTTTTCTTTTATGTTTAAGATCTCATTACACAAAGATGATGAAAGTGTTTTAAGATATATTCAAAGTAAATTAGGTATTGGTAATGTTCGAATATATAAGAATGAATGTATATTTAATGTTACAGACATGGAAGGAATTAGCCAATTAGTTTCTATCTTTGACAAATACAATCTTAATACAACTAAGTACCTAGATTATTTAGATTTCAAAGAAGCTTTTAATTTATATAATAATAGGGATAAAAATTTAACGGCTGAAATGGTTAAAGATCAAGTACTAGAATTAAAAAATAAAATGAATACTAACCGTGTTAATTTTGATAGACCAGAAAACTCTGAAATTAGAATTACCCAAAGCTGACTATTAGGATTAATAGAAGGGGACGGATCATTTTTTGTAAGAAGAGATAATCTTATCCCCACTTTTTCTATTGAATTAACAGGAGTACAACTTCCCGTTATGCTTAAAATAAAGGAATTTTTAGAAAATAATCTTGGTTTTGATTCATATTCTTTATATAAATTAAAAAACTCATCTATCATAGCAGTAACCTCTAATAAAGCTCGAAATAATAGTAAAGCTAGCGTATCACTTATTATTAAAAATGTTAGAGTTTTAAATAACTATTTTGTACCTTTCTTAGAAGATATGGAATTTTTAACTAAAAAAGGTAAAGATTTTATCGATTTTAAAATTATTTGTAGAGCTGTTTATGACGGGGCTTATAGAAGAGATGAGATAAAATCATTAATCTTAAAATTATCTCACACAATGAATAATTTTCGGTTATCAACACACCCTGGACCAGTCAAATCTCTAAGTAAAGACGAAAGAGATAAGCTAACATCGGCAGCACCAACTGTTGAACATCTTCGCGACGGACGACAAAGAGATATTGTCACACAAAAAGTAATACATCAACAAACCAGTTGTGTATATGAAGTATGTGAACCAAGCGGAGAGATATTAATGGTGGAGACTTTATCAGAAGCTGCTACAGCTGTAGGAGTGTATCCGGATACTTTAAGTAGACATTTAGATGTAAAAGTCTTAGATTCAGAAGGGCATTTCGTTGAACTGAAGAACCATAAAGTTAGAAGAGTTCCTGTGTTTTGCCGTTTGTAATCTCCCCTTTTGATTGTAGGTAGTTTTTATTTTGTTATCTCTACATAGTGAATCTAGTCTGCATAAAGCATGGCTATGTAGCAGAGCAGAGGAGAAGTTGCGTAGGTTGTTGCGCTGTGGTTTTCGGTGAGAGGGTAAGAGGGTGGTGGGGTGGATATACCTTCTCACACAAGAAAACCACATCTAAAAGAGAAAAAAAAATTCTTTAATAAAATATGTAGGAACTGAGGTAAGATTATAATCAAACAGTTCTATACTGGTATAAAAATTAGGTGAAAACGGTTAACGACATCCTAGTTGAAGACCGTCGGCAATTATAAATGTCGCTACAGACTGGTTCACCGGGGTTAGGCTGAAATGTCTGTCCAAATGTACAGTCGAGCCTTAAAACGAGTGCGATATCGTAAGGAGGAAGGATTATCTAAACTACACTATGCACAGTGGATAGCCGTTCACACAAGGTCATAAACTCCTAAATGGGACCACTTCTCCCATGCTTTCAATTCAGATATATGTCTATATCTGAATATGAAATCAAGTTAATTAAGGCTGATCGATGTTAATACCGGTATTAATAATAAGTTCTTTAGTTCATATATATTCAATAGGATATATGAGTAATGATCCTCAGGGGGGTCTTATTAAGGGAAAACAAGACTATGGGGATAAACTGTCAAACTCCGGGGAACTCCTAAAGTTCTTGATACCAAGCCATATATGAAAATATATGTGCGGATGTGCTAATCACACATGTATGGTAATAAGTCAAAAAATGAGTGAAAACGAAATGGAATATCGCGGATCTAAGTCAATAGTACCTCTAATAAATACTATTGTAAAAGAGCAAAGAGAAGACGGCAGTTTACGTATTAAA
>Ga0134125_10003950_pt1 | contig 17006 bp, 3 predicted proteins | sample KB31751_FD_96464 | JGI IMG/M metagenome (GOLD analysis project Ga0134125, IMG submission 96464) | Terrestrial soil microbial communities with excess Nitrogen fertilizer from Kellogg Biological Station, Michigan, USA - KB3-175-1 | ecosystem: Environmental > Terrestrial > Soil > Unclassified ...
CTTCGCTGAACTTGCCGCCGTCGTCGACCGGCGCGTCGACGGGCAGGTCGTACTTCTTGCCGGTCACGAAGTCGTCGGCGCCGTGGCCGGGCGCCGTGTGCACGAGGCCCGTGCCCTGCTCGAGCGTGACGTAGTCGGCGGGGACGAAGCGCGACTGGCGATCGAGGAACGGATGGCGCGCGGCGTGGAGCTTGCCGAAATTCTCGACGGCGAACGGCTCGCGCGGCCCGTCTTCGACGAGCTTGCAGGCTTCGACGACCTTGTCGGCGAGCTCCTTGGCGACGATCAGGCGCTCGCCGTTGGCCCGCACCGTCACGTACTCGAAGCTCGGGTGATAGGCGATCGCCCAGTTGGCCGGCAGCGTCCACGGCGTCGTCGTCCAGATGACGGCGTGAAGGCCGCTCTCGGGCGTCGCGAACTTCACGTAGATCGACGGCGAGGTGTGCGCCTCGTCGTACTCGATCTCGGCCTCGGCGAGCGCCGTCTTGTCCGACATGCACCAGTGCACCGGCTTCTTGGCCTGGTACAGCATCCCCTTGCGCGCGAACTCGGCGAGCTGGCGCACGATGGTCGCTTCGTAGTGCTTCGACAGCGTCAGGTACGGGTCGTCCCAGGTGCCGAACACGCCGAGGCGGATGAACTCGTCGCGCTGGATGCCGACCCACTTCATCGCGTACTCGTGGCACGCGGCGCGGATCTCGACGGCCGACATGCCCGCGATCTTGTCGCCGAGCGCGCGTTGCACCGCGAGCTCGATCGGCAGGCCGTGGCAGTCCCAGCCCGGCTTGTACTCGACGTAGTGGCCGGCCATCGTGCGGTACTTGCAGACGATGTCCTTGAGGATCTTGTTGAGGATGTGGCCGTAGTGGATGTTGCCGTTGGCGTAGGGCGGCCCGTCGTGGAGCACGTAGGGCTTGGCGTTGCGGCGCGCCTCGAGGATGCGCGCGTAGAGCTTGCCTTCGGCCCACTTCGACAGCATCGCGGGCTCGCGCCGGGCGAGGTCCGCCTTCATCGGAAACTGCGTTTCGGGAAGGTTCAGCGTCGCTTTGTAGTCCATGACCGGATGAGGGAACTTAGCACAAGGCAGTCCGTCGGCTATGCTCGTCGCGTGGCTTCGGTGCGCGAGCTCCTCGACGAAGCGATCGCGGTGCTCGACCTCGCCGATCGCGACGAGCGCGCGGCCAAGCTGTTCGTCATCGCCGCCAAGCTGCAGGCGACGGGCGACGACGTCGCGACGGCGGAGGCGCGTGCGCTCCTGGTCAAGGCCGCCGACGACGGCAGCGCGCTCGCCGCGTTCGATCTGGGGATGCTCCTCGTCAGCGGACGCGGCGGCGAGATCGACACCGCCGCGGGCCTGCTATGGCTCGGTCGCGCAGCGACGGTGCTGCCGGCGGCGGCGACGGTGCTCGGCGGCATGCTGCTCTTCGACGGCGAGAGCGCCGGCGACGGGATCACGTGGCTGCGGCGCGGGGCCGCGGCGGGCGAGCCGTCGGCCTTCTGGCTGCTCGGCGCCGCGCACCTGCGCGGGCTCGGCGTCGCCGTCGATGCGGGACAGGCGCGTCTGCTGATGGCGGCCGCGGCCGACGCCGGCGTCGTCGAGGCACAGCTCGAATTGGCGACCATGTTCGCCGACGGCGTCGGCGGCGTGCGCGACGAGACCTCGGCGGCGCGCTGGGAGCAACGCGCCGCGGAGGCGGGCAGCGCCGTGGGATGCATGCGCGTCGCCGAGCGGGCGGCGGCGCGGCCGGGCGGCCTGACGCGGTCGATCGCGTGGCTCGAGCGGGCGGTGGAGGCGGGCAGCGCTGAGGCCGCGGCACGCCTCGCCTATCTCTACACTATGGGCGGCGAAGTACCCGCCGACGAGGCCGCCGCACGGCACTGGATCGCGCGCGCGGGCGAGCTCGGCTGGCAGTGGAATCCAAAATGATCTCCGTCACGTAACTACGTGTCACGGGTCACCCCGCAACTTTTTCTTTCCGATGGCGATAATCATATAGGAACGATACGCTCGTACGTCCGCGGCCATGCCGCGCGGGGTGGGGACCAAGGGTGCAGCGCCTCTTCGATTACGACGTAGCGACACCTTCGCGGCCCCAGCCGGATGCGGCCAGGGCACGTCGTGCCGAGGAGGAGCCGCAGCTGTACGGGCGGGCGCCGGCCGCGGTCTGGTCGCTGCTGCTCGACGGCGGCGTCGATCCGCTCGCGCTCGCCGATCTGCTGCGGGACGGGCTGAGCGCGGCCGAGCGGCGGCGCGCCTATCTCGAGCTCGTGCGCGACGTGGGCGCGCCCATCGCCGGACGGCTGTGGCAGCAGGCGCTCGCCGGCGTGAAGCCGTCGCGCGGCGATCTGCCGGCCGATGCGCGTCGCGTCGCCGAGGCGGCGCTCGGGCGGACGCTGCCGCGCATCGACATCATGCGCGGTCCCGCCGTCGACGCGCTGACGGCCCGGCTGGGCACGCCGGCGTACACGCTCGGGCGCCAGCTGTTCGTGCGCAGCGGCGAGTCGTCGACGAAGGTGCTGGTGCACGAGGCGATCCACGCCGTGCAGCAGGAGGGCGCGAGCGCGCGCAAGGCGGCGGGCCCGTCGGAGGCCTCGGAGCGCGAGGCGCACTCGATCCTGCGGCGGCTCGGGCCGATGGACGCGGCGCCGTCGCTGCTCGCCGATCGGGCGCGCGCGTCGCTGGCGGTGCGGGCGGCGCTCGGTCGTGCGCCGCGGGTGACGGCGCGTCCGCTGCAGCTCGCGGCCTACGAGGCCACGCACGCCAGCGTCGACTCGGTGCTCGGCGAGGCGCAGCGCATGGCCGAGGCGCTCGTCAAGCTGCTCGAGCGCGGCGCCTCGCGCAGCGAATTGCAGCAGCTGCTCGGTCCCGAGGGCGACGGCCATCAGGCGCGCGTGCGCGCCACGGCCATGCACGCGCTCGGCGGGCGCCGCGTGAGCGACGGGCGCGATGCGCGCAAGACGCTCGCCGATCGGCTCAACGGCAACGGCAAGGTGCTGCCGTCGTCGCTGCGCGCGGAGCTGGAGTCGCGTCTCGGCGCCTCGTTCGGTGACGTGCGCGTCCACGACGATCCCGAGGCCGCGTCGCAGGCGCGGCGGCTCGGCGCGCGCGCCTTCACGCAGGGCCAGGACGTCTTCTTCGGCGACGGCAAGTACGACCCCAGCTCGCCCGACGGGCGCCGGCTCATCGCGCACGAGCTCACCCACGTGGCGCAGCAGGCGGGCGCGCCGGCGACGAGCGCGCCGACGGTGTCGCCGTCGGGCAGCGCGGTCGAGCGCGAGGCCGATCGCGTGTCGCACGCCTTCGCCGACGGTGCGCGCGCGGGGGCGCCGTCACTCGAGATCCGCGAGCGCGCGCCGGCCGGCACCATCTCGCGCGACGACGGCGGCGGCGCCGGCGGTACGCCGCAGAAGTGGGACCTGCATCTTCTGCAGCGCACGCTGCCGCTGGTCGCGACCCAGCTGTCGGGCGCGCGCGATCTCGGCGACGGGCGCAAGCAGGTCGACATCAACCAGACGCTCGGCCCCATCCGCATCTCGTCGGCGACGTTCCACTCGGCCGGCGACAGCGTCGACTCGGGCACGCTCGCCGCCAGCATCGACACCGGGCCGTTCCGCGGCGGCAGCGGCTCGCTGTCGGTCGACAGGAACGGCGCCGTCACCGGCAACCTGACGCTGCCGGTGAGCGTGCCGGGCGCGGTGCTCAAGAACGTCACCGTCGAGGTCGGCGCCGACGGCTTCCACGGCACCGCCAACCTGTCGCCGCAGGACCTGCTCAGCCGCGACTTCCCGGTGCAGGCGACCGACTTCGTCATCTCCGTCGCGTCGTCGCCGGCGGGCGGCATCGACGCCAGCATCACCGGCGGCGCCACCGTCAACGTGCAGAACGGCATGGCCGCCGGCGCGGCGCGCATGACCGCCGAGCTGCACGCGGGCCCGAGCGGCTACAGCTTCGCCGCGACGGTGCAGGGCAACATCGACATCCTCGGCCTGCAAGCGAACGTGCAGGCGACCATCACCTTCGACGGGCACAACATCACCATCACCGCGGGCGCCGACATCCCGGTGAACCTGCCCGGCATCGAGGGCATCGCCCACGTCAGCTACGCCGACGGCAAGCTCTCGGTCAGCGGCGAGAACGTGCGCTTCACGATCCCGCAGCTCTCGGCCGTCGTGTTCGATGACGTGCGCGTCGAGGACGGGCGCCTCAAGGCCGCGCTGCACCTCGGCTCGCCGGTGTCGATGCCGCTGCCCGGCGGCGGCACCGCGGCGCTCACCGCGTCGACGCTGCAGATCGACGGCGCCAACGTCACCGGCGAGGCGACCGGCACGTTCAGCGTCGGGCCGGGCGGCGCCGTGGCGCTCTCGGGCACGGTCAACGTCGGCTATCACGGCGGGCAGCTCGACGGCGCGGTCACCATCGGCAGCGCGTCGGTGCCGGGGCTCAGCGTCTCTGGGCTGACCATCGGCGTCCAGGATCTGTTCCGCGGCAATCACTACAGCGTCTCCGGCAACGTCGACGTCAACCTGATGAACGGCCTGGTCCAGGGCCACTGGGCCGACCTGGCGATGGATCCGGGCGGCTCGCTCACCGGTCAGGTCGGCTTGCACTTCGGCATCCCGCGGCTCGGGCTGCCCGACATCAGCCTCAACGTGATGCCCGGCTGGCGCATCGCCGCGTCGACGGCGGGCGGGCCGATCTCGCTCGACCTCGGCGGCGCGCTCGGGCAGCTCAGCCAGCTGACCGCGTCGGTCGACGTCACCGAGACCGACATCCGCAACATCCCGCGCGCCCTCGGCGACATCCACGTCACCGGCGCCCACATCGCGCCGCCGGCGCTGGCGTCGGTCGGCGCGCTCGACTCGGTCGACCTGCATCTGCCGGGCGCGGGCGGCAGCTACGACTTCTCGCAGTTCACCGGCTCGGCGGCGCTGCACATCACCGCGTTCCCCGGCGCGCCGATCTCGATCGGCCTGCAGTACGCCAACGGCCAGCTGTCGACGCAGGCCGAAGTCGACGTCGACGTGCACACGATCATTCCGCCGCTCGCCGGCAACGTGAAGGTCGGCTACGTGAGCGGGCAGCCGAACCCGATCACCGTGCACGCCGCCGGCATCACCGCGGCCGATCCGAAGATCGCGCAGTACGTGTCGATCCCCAACATCGACTACGCCAACGGCAACCTGTCGGGCGACATCGCGTTTGCGTCGGGGCCCGTCACCGTCGGACCGGTGAGCGGCAACATCACCAACGGCAGCATCCACTTCGCCAAGCCGCAGGCCGGTCCGGTGCAGCTGACCGGCAAGGTCGACGTGCAGATGGGCGTGGCCGCGGCCGGCGCCAACGCCACCGGCCACATCAGCTACGACGAGAACGGGCAGCTCAAGGTCGAAGGCACCGTCGCCGTCGATCTGGCCGGGCTCACCAAGGGCATGATGACCGGCCAGCTGGTGGCGTCGAACGAAGGCGGCGCCAACAGCCTTTCGTGCAACAACGCCAACTTCGCGTCGGGTCCGCTGCAGGGCGTCTTCCAGAACGGCATCACCGTCACCAAGACCGGCGCGCAGCTGACCGCCAACGCGACGCTCGACGTGGCGGCGCTGCAGAAGTTTTTGCCCGCGGGCGTGACGCCGTCGGGCGCGATCACGCTCAACGTCCACAAGGACAGCGAGAACGATCGCGTGCACTTCACACCGTCGGGCACCGCCGGCGTGAACATCGGCGGCGACTTCTTGACGGCGACGGTGGCGCTCGAGGACCAGGACGCCGGCATCGGCGCGACCATCACCGCCGACGTGGCGGTCAAGCCGCCGGGCGTGACGCTCACCGGCCACGCGGCGGTCAAGATCGGCGCCGACAAGTCGATCTCGCTGCAGCCCGACGCGAACATCAACGTCGACGTCCTGAACTCGACGGTGACGGCGAAGATCCAGCCCATCCTCGACGGCAACCGCATCAGCGGCGTCACCATCGACGGCAACGTCAAGGACACCAAGTTCACCAACCCGACGCCGTTCTCGTTCCACTACAACAACGGGCAGTGGGGCGCGGGCGTCAAGATCGGCATGAAGGACGTCGCCGGCGTCCTCCACGGCGGCTCGCTCGACTTCAGCTACGCCAAGCCGGGCGGGTTCAAGGCGCACGCCGAGAACATCCCGCTCGCAGGCGCGCTCGAGGGGCTCTCGATCGACGAGGCACACCTCGACTCGACGAGCTACGGCGCGACCATCTCGGGCGGCAAGGACATCAAGGCCGGGTCGGTCAAGATCAGCATCGACAGCTCGTCGAAGCTGACCATCGATAGCCAGACGGGGCTGAGCGGCACCGCCAAGGGCTCGGTGACGCTCGGGCCGCTGCCCAAGATCAACGTGTCGGTCACCGCCAACGGCGACCAGCCCGTCGACATCCACGCCGACACCGACATCGACATCTCGAAGGTGTCGAGCTTCCTCGCCGGCAACCTGCACGTCAGCTACGACCGCAATCAGGGCGCCAACGCGTTCGGCTTCCAGGGCACGAACGTGATGGTCAACGCCGATCCGATCAAGAACCAGGTGCTGTTCTCGAACGTCGAGGCGCACTGGAACGGCAAGGAGCTCACCGGCTCGCTCACCGCCGGCCACGTGAACGTCAAGGCCGACATCGCCGACGTCACCGTCGAGGGCGGCACGATCGATCTGCTCCCCGGCTACAAGCTCAACGGCGACCTGAAGGCGCACCTCACCGCCGGCGGCGCCGACGCGCACGCGTCGGTCGGCTGGGCGATGGGCAAGTTCAAGTGGGAGGCGGGCGGCACGGTTCAGCTCGGCGGCCTGACCAACCACATGCTCGAGGGCGAGGTCGAGGCCACCGCCGCTTCGGGCGGCAACGGCACGCTCAAGAACAACACGCCGATCACGTTCGGCGCCTCGGCGCCGGCGGCGGTGAAGGACATCAAGGTCACCGCCATCCACGGCGGCGTCGCGCCGGGCAAGGTCAACGTCCACGTCTCGATGGAGGCCAAGGACGCCGTCAACAAGCTCACGAGCGGCCTCCAGGGCGTCACGGTCAACGTCGGCCACGCGCCCATCGTCGTCGACTACAACAACGGCGCGTTCGGGATGTCGGCCCATCTGCAGGGCTCGGCGGCGTGGGAAGACAAGATCTCGGGCGACTTCGACCTCGGTTGGGACAACGGCTTCACCGGCAAGATCGAAAAGATCAAGATCACCGCCGGCGACGGCTTCCACTCGACGGGCGGCTCGATCGACCTCAAGAAGGGCGACATCGACATCGGCGATACGCACTTCCACGTCGGCGGCGTCGCCGACGGCAAGGTCACCGGCGGCGGCAACGTCCGCGAGCGCAAGTTCTCGCTCGTCACCGACGTCGACGTGGAGGCGATGAAGGGCCTCAAGGTCCACGTCCAGGCCGACAACACGCAGGTGACCGGCAAGCTCGCCTCGCCGCAGCCGATCAAGCTCGGCGAAAAGATCACCGTGACGGTGATGGACGACAGCTCCGTCACCTTCGCGAAGAAGGGCGGGCTGTCCGCGCATCTGCACGCGCACGTCGACGCCGCCGAGATCGGCACCGGCGAGCTCACCGCCGATCGCCAGGGCAACGGCTTCACCGGCACGGCGTCCTTCAACACCAAGCCGTTCGCGCTCTTCAAGGAGACCGCCGGCAACTTGCAGTTCCACGCCGGCAAGCTGTCGACCGACGACAAGGGCATCACGCTCGAGCTGGCCGATCAGTACGCGACCTACTTCGACGCGTCGGTCAACCTCAAGCTCGCCAACAACGCGCCCAACGTCACCGGCAACCTCACCAAGCTCAAGAACCTGGGCAAGCTGTCCGACGCGTTCAAGGGCGCGCAGGTCAGCTACCACAGCGGGCAGGTCAAGGCCGAGGGCCACTTCGATCTGGCGCCGGTCTTCCCCAACGTCCTCAAGGCCGGGTCGAACCTCAACGTCACCTACGACGGCGCGCTCAACATCGACGGCACCATCCGGCCGAACGACATGTTCGGCGGCGCCGTGAAGTTCGACGACACGTCGCACGTGACGGTGAGCTGGTCGAGCGCCACCAAGAAGGTCAAGGTCGATGGCTCGGCGCACGCCGACGTCGCGCAGCTGGCGACGATCGATCTGACGGTCCAGGCCGGCGGCGGCGGCGGCGATCCGGGCTCGTTCGATCTCGAAGGGAAGATCCAGGCCGACGGGCTCGCCAAGTACATCAAGGGCGTCACCTTCGCCAACATCACCGGCGACGTGAAGGTGCACGTCGGCGACGGGGCGACCGACTTCGGCGTCGCCGTCGACGCCGACGTCACCGGCATTCCGGCCGCCGGCATCACCGAGTGCGCGGCGCACATCCACGGCCAGTACGACAAGGGCAAGGGCCTGTCGGGCTCGGTCGTCGTCTCGCGCATCAAGGTCGGCGACGTGTTGGCCGACGGCCGCATCGACCTCAAGGAAAACAAGTTCGACTCGGGCGAGATCCACGTCGTCGCGAACTTCCCGTCGGTGCTGATCGAGGGCACGGGTAAGGTTCAGGCCGGCGATCTCGGCAAGCTGTCGACGACGGCGGATCTGAAGGTGACGCCGGGCGACGGCTCGCCGCTCGCCAAGTTCATCGAGTCGGGATCGATCCACGTCGACATCCACGAGTGGCAGCTCATGGAGGCGACGGGAACGCTGAACCTGGTGCCGCCGACCTTCATGAAGCTGTACGACCCCAAGGTCGTCATCAGCTACAAAAAGGGCGCCGGCATCTCGGCGGTGCTGACGACGCAGTTCGACGCGCCGTTCGCCAAGAACAACGAGAAGGGCAACTTCGCCGCCGGCTACGAGTCGGGCAAGGGGCTGTTCGCGCACATCGACTTCCCGGTCACCATCCCCGGCTTCCAGCAGGCGTCGGTGTTCGGCGAGCTGAACCAGAAGGGCGTCACCATCGGCGCCGACCTTGTCCCGCGCGAGAACCAGTACATCAAGTCGGCGCACGTCGAGATCGGCTACGGCGACGGCGGCTTCCACTTCCTCGGCAAGGTCACGCTGACGCCCGATCCCGAGCACGAGATGGAGATCGGCGTTCAGTACGTCCAGGGCTCGGGCTTCTCGATGCTCAACGCCGATCTGAAGGACAAGCACGAGGACAATGGCGACCACCCCGTCGGCGGCTTCAAGAAGGACGTCGACATCCCGCTGGCGACGATCGGTGTGGCGTCGTTGAACTTGAAGCTCGGTGTCGGCGTCGGCGCCGGCTACCGCATGCCCAAGATCAAGCTCAAGGATCCGAAGATCGAGGGCGGGCTCGAGGCGCTCGACTCGGGAGGCCTGCCGCCGATCAGCTTCGGCGGCACCGTGGCGATGGGCGCGTACCTCGCCTTGTGGTTCTCGATCCAGATCACCGGCAAGATCGATCTCCTCGTCGCGACGGCGGAGGCGGGCATCGGCGCCAAGATCACGGCGCTGCTCAACCTCGAGCTCGGCGCCGACGTCAACGGACGATACGAGCAGGGCAAGGGTGCGCTGCTCAAGATCGATCCGTTCGTGCACGCGTCGCTCGACCTGATCGCGTCCTTGATCGCGACGCTGTACGCGTCGATCGCGTGGTTCACCATCATCGACAAGGAGTACACGCTCGCGTCGGCGAACCTGGCGCACATCGACCTCGGGACCTTCCGGCCGTTCGCGCCGATCCAGGTCCAGCTCGGTGGCCCCGGCGGAACGCATCTGGTCAGCGGCCTCCATCTGCGCGACGGCATGACCGACGACATGGAGAAGGGCGTCCAGGACGGCTCGAAGAAGGCGTCGGACAACGAGGCCAACAAGGAGTCGAAGCAGAAGCTGGCGCCGGTGCTCAAGAGCATGCGCGCGGCGGCGGTGCAGTTCGAGCAGCTCCCCGAGGGCTGGGAGAACGGCATGGTGTCGGCGCCGGTCGACTTCGACTCGATGTTCCACATCGACGGCGACGCGTGGGACTTCTATCGCGAGCACGCCGACGACGCCGAGACCATCGATCCCGAGGACGCGTGCACCTCGCCGACGCAGAAGCTGGCCAAGGCGGTGGCGCAGGCGTCGAAGAACAATCCCGCGTTCGCGGGGCGCATCGTGCTCGAGTGGCGGCGCGCGCAGATCGCGCACATGGGCGTCAATCCCGACACCGGTGTCAACGTGGTGCAGGAGCGCGAAGAGGTGCAGGCGCTGATCGCGGCCAAGTACGCGGCCGATCTCGCCGAGGTCCAGCGCAAGCAGAAGGAGCAGGACGACGAGCACGCGGCGCACGTCGTCAAGCAGCACGCCGACTGGACCAAGGCGGAGCAGGAGCACCACCACAAGATCGCGGCGGCGAAGGCCGAGCACGAACAGAAGGTCAAGCACCACGAGGAAGAGGGCAAGAAGGCGCAGAAGCAGGTCGAAGACGCCGAGAAGATGGCGAACAAGGAGGGCGCGGCCGAGAAGCCGAAGGAGTCGGACAAGGCTCCGCCGCCGCCTCCGCCGCCGCTTCCGCCGACGCCGGCGCCGCTGGCCAAGCCCGATCCGATTCCGGTGCCGCCGCCGGTGCCGCTGCCGCCGCCGATGTTGGTGCTGCCGGGCGTGACGCTGCCGGCGCTGCCGTCAGATCCGGGCGTATCGATCAACATCTTCTCGCCGCCGTCGCCGCCGACCAAGAAGGTGCAGGTCAAGCAGCCGGGCGGTGGCGACGGGCCGCCGACGGGGAGCTCGCCCGATCCGGCGCCGGGTGCGGCGTCGGGTGTGGCCAAGGGACCGACGGGCGGCAGCGCGCTGCCCGCGGGTGACGGCGGGCCGTCGGGGAGCAAGAAGAGCGGCGGTGGTGGCGCGGCGCCGCCGGGGCCGCAGGTGGCGGCGGGCGCGGCGGGCATCATCTCGCAGGCGAAGACGCTCGATGCCAAGAAGGCCGAGTACGGCGGTGGCGCGGGCGGTAAGGGCGGTGGCAAGGGGCCGGCGCCGGCGGCGGCTGCTGCGGCGGCGACTGCTGCCGCTCCGGCGGGCGGAGGCGCAGGCGGCGCAGCGGGCGGCGCGAAGGGCGCCGGCTCCAAAGACAAGAACGCGAACGCCAAGAAGGACGCGGTCACGCCGGGCAAGCTCGACCCGACCGTCGAGAAGGTCGCGGCCAAGGGCAAGGCCGACGAGGAGAAGCAGCACAAGGAGCTGAAGCAGAAAGAGGTCGAGTACAAGAACAAGATCGATCAGAAGACCAAGGGCGCGCAGACGGCGACGACCAACCTCGAGCACGCGGCGGACGACGCGCACAAGCGTCACGAGATGCCGGCGGCCGGGCTGTTCCCGCCGGGCACCGTCGAGCAGGCGCGCGTGGCGTTCTCGAACTTCGTCAAGCAGAAGCGCGAGGGCGAGACGTTCGCGTCGTTCAAGGACAAGTACGCGCAGAAGAAGGCCTTCAACTTCGACGTGAAGGTCTGGGTCGACGTCGTGCAGGAGATGCAGAAGATCCACGACGCGATGAAGCCGGAGGATGTGCTGCCCGATCCGAAGGACTTCGCGCCGAAGCTGTACGCGGGCAATTCGTACGTGGCCAAGACGTACAAGCCGGCGGCCGGATACGAGGCGGCGTATTCGCTCAGCGACGAGACGATCAAGGCGCTCGAGCTGTTCGAGAAGTTCAAGACGAACAACAAGGGATCGAAGCCGGGGCAGTACCTCATCGCTGAAGTCGAGAAGATGAACGACGTCGAGCGGACGGCGTTCGTGAACTCGAAGCTGCTGGTGCTGGCGGCGGCGTCGGAGGCGGCGAAGGTGCTGCGCGTGGCGCTCGACAAGCTCGGGCCGGCGGCGCCGGTGCAGCAGAAGGCGGCGGAGATCGACGGCGGCAAGCTGGTGCCGGCGCCGCAGTTCTGGGCGCAGATGCTCGGCGCGTTCAATCAGGGCGTGGCGGGCATCGCGCAGATCAATGACGTCGTCGCCAAGATGCAGGCGCACGATCCGAAGGGCGCGGCCGGCGGTGCTGGTGGCGGTGCGGCGGGCGGTGCGGACGCCAAGGGCGGCGCGGCTGCCGGCGGCGGCTCGGCACCTGCAGCGGCATCGGCGAGCGGCGCACCGGCAGGCGCGGCGCCGGCGGGCGCGGCACCGGCGGGCGCGGCACCGGCGGGCGGCGCACCGGCGAGCGGTGGCGCGGCGGCCGGCGGAAAGGATGCGGCCGGTCCGGGCGCGGCAGCCGGCGGCGGCGCCAGCGCGTCGTCGGCTTCGGCCGCCGGCGGAGCGAAAGACGCCAAGAGCGGAAAGGCCGGCGCCGCCGACAAGGCCGGCGCCGACGCCAAGGGCGGCGCGCAACAGGCGGCAAAGGACAGCGCGGGGCTGCCGCCGGGCAGCGACGGTGGCGGCAAGAAGCCGGCGCCCGCGATGGTCGGCATCGAGAAGATCAAGGGACACCTGTCGGAGCTCGACGCGTTCTACACGGGGAACGCGTCGCGGCTCGGCATGGACGTCCATGCCGACCTGATGGCCAACAAGGCCGCGCTCATGGAAAAGCGGCGGGACGTGCTGCAGGTTCTGATGCACCAGAACCCGGGCGTGCCGCCCGAGCAGGTCTACGACCACTTCAAGACGACGATGCGCGGCGCGCTCGATGCGCTGCGCGGCATGGCCGACGGGCACGCGGCGAACTACGCGCGCATCATCGCCGAGGCGCGCAAGAGCACGCCGCGGTTGAGCTCGGAGGGCGTGCGCGCGGCAGTCGAGCAGATGCGCCTCGCGATCGGATCGGCGACGAAGCCGCCGCTGCAGATTCCGGAGCTGAATCCGGCGGGGATCGCGCCCGAGGAGATGGTGCCCGATGCGCAGGTGAGCGACGCCGTCGGCGACGCCAACTGGAACGTCTGCTTCGACGAAGCCTGGGTCACGAAGACCTTCCTGCCCGACAAGTTCGATCGCGCTCTGCTGCTCGGCGAGAACGCGGCGAAGGCGGACGAGAAGGACAACGCGGGCGACGGCAAGGGCGCGGGCGAACATCCGGCGGGCGCGTCGTCTGCGGCGCTTGGCGCGAAGCCCGCCGACGGGTCGGGCAAGCCTGCCGGCGGTGGTGGCGGTCCGGCGAGCGCGTCGACGCCTCCCGGCGGCGCGTCGGCGACGGGTGGCGGCGCGACGAACGGGCCTGGAGGCTCCGCGCCTAGCAGTCCGGCGTCGGCGCCGGGGAGTGGTGCGGCCGACGCCGCGGGTGGCGGCGCAGCGACGGGCGGCGCTGGTACTTCGGGGGCGAAGCCAGCTTCGAGCGGGTCGCCGCCGAGCTCCTCGGGAGGTAGCGCGGCGGGCAGCTCGCAAGCGGGCGGTGGAGGCTCGTCGAGCGGTGCGCCGGCCGGCGCATCGCCCGCTGGCGGGGGAGGTGCGCCGGGTGCCGCATCGTCGTCGGCAGGCGGCGGTAGCGCCGGTGCCAGTGGCGGCGGCAAGGCGGCCCCATCGGCTGCCGGCGGCGCGCAGTCGGAGGTCTCGAGTGGCGGCGGCTCGTCGGCGAGCAATGCGCAAACGCCGTCGACCAACGCCTCTGCGGCGTCCCCGTCGCAGAGCGCCGCAGGCGCGTCGCCGGGTGCGGGAGGCGCAGCTGCGTCCAATGGATCGAATGCAACCAAGCCGGGAGCACCCGCGGCCGCGAAGCCCGCGCAGCTGCCGGTAGAAGAAAAATCACATCACGCTGTCGGCCCCGCAGCGGGCGGCTGGCAGTCGAAGGTCCGTGTGACGCTCCCAGCCGAGGAGGTCGCGCCCGACGACCACGGCCACACGTACCACATCCTCAAGTCCGGCGAAGTCGTTGCGACGACCGAGCCGAGCTTGATTGACGGTCCGACGGCGCAGGCCGCCATCGCCAAGCATCCTCGGAGTCCCGAAGAGGTTGCCAAGGCGATGATGGAATTCGAGGTTCGTATCGGCAACGCCTTCGCCGCGACAGCGTTGCCAGCGGCGAAGGAGTGGATCGCCAGGGCCAAGCGCTACATGGACGAGCGCACGAAGCTGTACTTCGAGAACAAAGAGCTCGTCGACAAAGAATATCAGCGGCTCGGCGGGCCTATCTACGAGCAGTGGGCGGGCCGGATCGGAACGAAACGCGATGATATCGACGCGGTGCTGAGCGGCAACGGCAATATTCGAGAGCTCATCACGATGTTCAACAATTTCATCGGCGAGTTCTTCGTCAAGGATCTGTTCGGTCAGTCAAACGGTATCAACATCACAGCTCCAGCATTCGCGAAGTTGGCGCAAGACCTCGGCGTCGTCCAGTCGGATATGGAGCAGCGTAAGCAGAAGGCGCAGAAGGCGTACGAAGAAAAGAAGAAGGATGCGCTGCAAATGGGTGCGAAGCCGCCGCCAGGGCCGGACCGCACCTTCACCAGCGGCGGGGACGCGTCCGGCCCGATGGCACAGCAATCGAAGACGCGCACCGACAACATGATCGCGTCGGATTGGAACGAGTCGGCGCCCGCGAATACGTCCCCGTTGGGCGCGCCGCCGCAGGGGGGAAATGCCGCCACGCAGGGAGCCGGCGAATCGTCGAAAGTACCGTCGACAAACGATCGGTACGCCGGCTCCAAGAAGGAAAAGCGAGAAGACGATACCTGGTGGCTCCATGGCATGACGGTCGAGGAGTTCGAGCGCCTGGGAGGTCAGCTGAGCCCGCGCGAGAAGACGCTGCTCGTGAACGAAGGCGTCTATCGTCAAAAACTGGCCGAGCTCCGGCCAACCGTGAAGGACGATGCGACGTGGCTTGCTGCGATCAAGACCGCTGAGGAAGAAGCGAAGAAGCACGTGCCATGGGCCGCGGGTGTCATGGGATATGCGATCAAGATCTCCGACCATGGACCCGAGGCAGAGGACGCCTTCATGAAGGCAATCCGAACGCTCAACGTGCCGATGGGAGCAGGCGTCTCGGGAACCACTGCACGCACGATGAACTCAGCGCAGATGTTCAGCATCGACGGCTTGCAGGCGCGTAAAGTGTGCCTCGGCTATTTGTTACCGATTCAAGCGCACAGCTTTGCTGAGGTGATGCAGGCGTCTAATCCGTTCTGCGGAGCGCAATACACGCCCAAGGCGGGCGCCGACAACTATCCGCAGGGCGGCATTGAAGCTGATGTCAGAGCCATCCCCGAGTGGGACAAGTTCAACGAGGAATTCAACGCCAAGGCGATCGGCAAGGGTTAGAGTAGCACCGTGCCGAACGTTTGCGCCTATGACGGCTGGATCGTAGGACCGCAGCGAGAGATTCCCGCGGATACGACCCAATACTGCTGGCTAGGTCGAGACCCCGTCGTCGGATGCGGACACCTGCGCTGCAGCGTTTGTGGCCAGTGGGTGAAACAGAAGCCCGGCTTTTTGATCCGGGGCCAGCTTGCAGAACTTGGGACGTCGGAATGGCGAGACCGGGTCGATCGTCTCTACGACGGAGACGACTGGGATTCGCTTCCGTTCATGAAGCGCGAGCCCACGTATCGCGTATACGTCTGTCGGTGCGGACCGGTCGAGGAGTCGTTCGAGCGCGCACTGTCAATGACGAGCGTCGATGGCAATCCCGATGGCGGGAATCCGATCCCGTGGACGTGTCAGGGGCATCCGGTGGTTGCGTTGCCGGCGACGGTCGGCGGCATCAGGATACTGGATGATGCTGCGCTCGAGCTCGTCGTCCGAAGGGCGTTGAGCGGGGAGCTTCCCGAAACAGGTGGAAGTACGAGACCAGCCGATTGGCTGAGGACCCTGTTGCACCGTCTCGAGGGTAGTGAGGCTGCGGAAACTGTGCGGCGCATTGCGCGCGAGGTGTTGCGAGGCGAAGACGCCGGCGCGATGGTTTCGGCGCTGGAGTTTTTCCGAAGCGTGCAGGATCCCGAAGCGGCCATGATGATTTGGGAGCTCGCGAAGAAGGCGACGCAATTCCATACCGAGCGAGACCGACCTGCCGCGGCTGTCGTGGATGCGCTAGTCGGGAGCGTGGCGCAGCTGTGGGGAAACGAGCTCCTGGCGAATGATGCCGAGGCGCGGGCTCTCGTGTTGCAGGAAGCGACGAGCGGACGCGGCATGCTGGTGCTGCCATCGCTTGTGAAGCGTGACGTTCAGTGGCTCCGTGACCACTTTGCGGAAGTTGTGCGCGCGAGTCCCGAAAGCGGAGGAGCGGTCATCACGGCGCTCTTCGATGCGCTCGCGTATACCGGTTTCGCCATAGAAGACGTTGCCCGGACGGTCGCCTCGATCCCTGGCGTTTCCCGGGAGCAGTTGCGCACCGATGTCGCGAACACGTTGTTCGGAGTCGCTAGGACACGTGTGCTTGATGCGATTGGAACAGTCCCTCCGAACTGAAAGAGCGTCGCACTCGACGAATCGTTTCGGCTGTGAGCTAACGTCTTACGCGAACATGCGGTCGGCGGATGGCGGACGAGCCGAAATGAGGACGGAGGGTATCTGGTCGGGATGAAGTATCCGATTCCGGCGAGCGTCGCCGAGCGGTATTGCGGCGGGCTCGAATATGTCGGGTGCAATCGGATCTACTGTGCGAGTTGTGGCTCGTGGGTGAAGCACGTCGATTGACGGCAGTTGGGCGATCGGCCGCGCACGCGGGCGGGCTGCGAGTGGCTGTCCGAGAATCTGGCGACGGCCGGGGAGCCGACGCTGCTGGCGAACACGGTCGCCGGCAGCAATGCTGTCCGCGTGTATGCGTGCCGTTGCAACGTCGACTCGTGCAACAAGCGGCTCGAGCTCACGGCGCGCGAGAATGACTGGTACTGCGCGGGGCACCCGCGCCGATGTAACCGGCGGTCAGGCCAGCGCGCGGTCGGCGGCGGCGGCGGCGCGCTTCCAGGCCTTGAGGGTGGCGCGGTGCAGCGGCGAGGGCGTTTTGCGCGGGTGGATGAAGTCGAGGATGCGGGGGCCGTAGCCCTGGCCGGGGTTGAGGAGGCCACGGACGCTGTCGCGGCGGCGGGTGCCGGAGGACTTGGGCGCGTCGGCGAGCATGTCGCGGGTGACGTCGTCCTGGAGCTTGATGGTGTATTCGGCCATGCGGCGCGGGTCGA
>Ga0134125_10003951_pt1 | contig 17002 bp, 19 predicted proteins | sample KB31751_FD_96464 | JGI IMG/M metagenome (GOLD analysis project Ga0134125, IMG submission 96464) | Terrestrial soil microbial communities with excess Nitrogen fertilizer from Kellogg Biological Station, Michigan, USA - KB3-175-1 | ecosystem: Environmental > Terrestrial > Soil > Unclassified ...
CGCTCGAAATCGCCCTTGCCGAACCTCCAGCGCCGGCTCTCGGGAAAGCGCACGCAGATGGCGCGGGCAAGCATCCACGCAAGCCCGATGGTCGCCGCGGAAACGGCCATTTGCACGACGAGGTCGCCCGGCGAGGTGGAGTGCGCCACGACGTCGAAGGAGCGCTTGATCGGCGAGAGGTCGAAGTCCATGGCGCGATTCTAGCGGCGCCGCTGCATCACCGCCGCGAAGAAGCCGTCCGTATCGTGAACGTGCGGGGAGAGGCGCAGGTACTCGCCCATGCCGGGGATCTTCACGCCCTGGCGCTCGAGGACCTCGCTCGCGGGCACGATCTCGAAATCGGGATGGGCGGCGAGGAACTGCGTGACGATGTCCTCGTTTTCTTCCGGGAGCAGGCTGCAGGTGCCGTACACGAGGCGTCCGCCCGGCTTCACCAGGGACCCGGCGGCCGCGAGGATGGCGCGCTGCTTCGCGTTCAGCTCGGCGAGCGCCGCCTCGTCCTGGCGGCTCTTCAGGTCGGGGTTGCGCCTGAGCGTCCCCAGGCCCGTGCACGGCGCATCGACCAGCACGCGGTCGATCTTGCCGCGCAGGCGCTTCACCTTCGCGTCGTTCTCGTTCGCGATGCGCTGCGGGAAGACGTTCGACAGCCCCGAGCGCTTGAGGCGCGGCGCGAGGTTCGCAAGGCGCTTGTCGGAGACGTCGAATGCGTAGAGCCGCCCCGTCGAATTCATGGCCGCGCCCATCTGCAGCGTCTTGCCGCCCGCCCCGGCGCAGAAATCGACGACCATCTCGCCGCGCCTGGCTTCCACCAGCATTCCGAGGATCTGGCTTCCCTCGTCCTGCACCTCGACGGCGCCGTCGAGGAACATCGGGTGGGTGTTCAGCGCGGGCTTCTCGCGCAGGCGCACGCCGATGGGCGAGAAGCGCGTCGGATGCGCCGCGATCTCGTCGAAGGCGAGGCGGTCGAGCACGCCCTGGCGCGGCGCCTTGAGCGTGTTCACGCGAAGGTCGAGGGGCGCGGAGTGCTGGAGCGCGCGGGCGAGGGCGAGGATCTCGTCTTCGGAGAAGCGGGACGCGAGGCGCGAGAGCACCCAGTCCGGGAGATCGGCGCGAAGGGGGAAGGCAAGCGTATCCAGGTCGAGCGCCTTCAGGTTCGCGAGCCAGGTGCGTTCCTCGCCCTTCAACACCGACTCGATCTGGCCGATGCCCACGCCCTGCAGCTTCACGAGGGTGGCGAGGGCGATCTCGCGCGGCATCGCGTGCGGCGTCACGTGCTCGAGCATGCGCCGGCGCCGAAGCGCGGCGTACACGACGTCGGCCACCAGCGCCCGGTCGCGGCCGCCGAGGGACTTGTGCTCGCGGAAGAATGTGCGAAGCTGCGCGTCGGCGGGGGCGCGCGCGGGAAGGATCACGGTGAGCGCGTCGACGATCGCGTCGAGCTGGGCGCGGGCGAGGTTCATGGCGAGACGGATACTACTCGGACACGCTCGTGGCCGATTGCTCCACCATGAGGCGGTTGCGGGCGACGGGGTAGCGAAGCTTCACCGGCAGGTAGTGCTGGTCGATGCCCAGCCAAACGTCGATGATGGAGCCGTCCTGGGGATCCACGTGGCGCAGGTGCTGGGCGCGCACCTTGCCCATCGGGATCTCGATCTCCTCCTCGCCCACGACGATCAGGTGGAACTCGTAGAAGCGCCGCTGCGTGAAGACGCGCAGGTCGTAGGAGTCGCCCTTGGGCGGCACGTGGGCGAGCTGGAAGATCATCGAGAGCCAGTCGACCGTGTTGCCCGTGATGGCCTCGGTCCTGGGCTTGCTGTCGCCCTTGTCGAGGATCGCCTTCTTCGCGGCCCAGTCGAATTCGATGCCCTCGGAGATGGGGTTGCCCGGCTTGTGCTCCGTGAAGCGGTCGGGGCGCAGGCCCTCCGCGGTGACCTTGCCGCGGCTTTCCTGGCGCAGCTGCCCCTCGAGGAAGAGCGCGAAGAAGCCCTCGGCGCGCGCCTCGCCGCTGATCACGTACTCGTCGCCGTCGCGGCTCCAGGAATACTTCGCCTGGCCGTCGGCGAACGCGGAGGTGAGCTTGTACTCGATGGAGAGGTGCGCGGGCAGGGCCTCGACCGGGAACTTCGGCGCCTCGAGCGCGGGAACCGGCACCGCGGGCTGGGCCATGGCGACCGCGTCGGGCTTGGGCGCCGGCGCGGGCGGCACGTCGATGGCGGGCACGTCCACCTGCGGCACGAGCGTGCCGGGCTCGAGCGCGGCGAGCGGTTCGGGCACGTCCACGGGCCGGGCCTTCGGGCGCGGACGCGCGTGGCGCGGCGCGGCGTGGTGGACCGGGGCGGGCGCGGGCTTCGCGGCGGGGTCCATCGTCACGGCCTCGAGTGTCGCCGTGTATTCGGGGGCGTCCGCGGCTTCGTCGGGAATGTCGGCGTGGAACGCCGTGCCCACGAAGACGGCCGCGTGGACCGCGGCCGAGACCGCCAGCGCGACGACGGCGGCGCGATACCGGAAGAGGAATTCGCGCGTGCGCATCCGTCAGCGGGTGTCGAGCGCCTCGATCGTCTGGTCGAGGCGGAAGCCCTTGGGGTCGTCCAGGACGATGCGCACCGGGAAGTTGTAGCGATCCTTCGCGAGCCACACGTCGGCCCTCGTGTCCTTCGGGTTGTTCACGACGCGCTGGTAGTGGCGCGTGGCGAACTCGCCCAGGGGCGTGGCGATCGTGCCCTCGTCCACCAGCTTGTAGGTGAAGAGCTCGACCTTGCGGCGGTCGGCCATGGGGACCACGAGCGTGTCGCCGAACGCCTTCATGTTCACGAACTGGTACATCATCGAGATGCGGTCCTGCGTTTCCGCGGGGAGCGCCACCTCGGTGTTCTCGCCGTGGAGGAGCGTGCGCATCACGCCCTTCGTCCAGTCGAACTCGCTCCTCAGGTCGCGCTTCGAGTCCTTCTCGCGGTGCTCGTTGTAGGCGAGCGGCTGCAGGCCCTCGAGGCCCACGCGCCCCGTGCTCTCCACGGTGATCTGGTCGTCCACGAACATCTTCAGCATCCCCTCCGAGCGGGTCACGCTCTGGATCGAGTAGCTGTCGCCGCGGCGCACGAACGTCTCCCTCACGCTTCCGATGGTCATGCCGCTGTTGGTGATCCCGTAGCGGGCGGTGATTTCCATGGGCTGCGCGGCGGCGGCCGCGGCGGCGAGGCAAGCGGTGGCAAGCAGGGCTGCGACGAGTCTCACTGGAGGTTCCCGGGTGCGATCAGTTGCTCGGTGCCGGCCGCGGCCCCGCGCACCTGGACGCGGCCGTCGCCGTTGAACTCGATCCGCCCTTCCACGAACCAGCGCACCGCCCGCGGATAGATGCGGTGCTCCACCTCGAGGACGCGCGCCGCGAGGCTCTCCTCGGTATCGCCGGGCGCGACCGGCACGGCGCCCTGCGCCACGATCGGGCCGCCGTCGAGCGCCGCCGTGACCACGTGCACCGTGGCCCCGTGGAGCTTCACGCCCGCTTCCAGCGCCCGGCGGTGCGTGTGGAGCCCCGCGAAAGCGGGAAGGAGCGAGGGGTGGATGTTCAGGACCCGGCGCGGGTAGCGACCGATGAATCCCTCCCCCAGCACGCGCATGAATCCGGCGAGCACGACGAGCTGCGGCTGGTAGGCGCCGACCGCCTCGGCGAGCGCCGCGTCGAACGCCTCACGCGCCGGGAACTTCGTGTGGTCGACGACGCGCGCCTCGATGCCGTGCGAGCGCGCCCACTCGAGCCCCTTCGCGTCGGGACGGTTCGACACCACCGCCCGCACATCGAGCCCCGTCCCCGCCTCCACGATCGAGCGCATGTTGCTGCCCCGACCCGAGATGAGGATCACGCCTTTCAGGCGACCACCGCCTGGGGCGCGCCGGCCGCACGTTCGACGATGGTGCCGATCTCGAAGCTTTCGACGCCCTCGGCGGCGAACGCGTCGATCGTCGCGCGGGCCTCGCCCGCCGCCACCATGACGACCATGCCGATCCCGCAGTTGAACGTGCGATGCATCTCCGCATCCTCGACGTGGCCCTTTTTCTGCAGCCAGTCGAAGATCGCGGGGCGCGGCCAGCGGCTGGTCTGGATGTGCGCGGCGACATCCAGCTGCAGCACGCGGGGGATGTTCTCCGTGAGGCCGCCGCCCGTGATGTGCGCGAGGCCCTTCAGCGCGACCTTCTGCATGACCGCGAGCACCGGCTTCACGTAGATGCGGGTGGGCTCCAGCAGCGCCTGGCCGAGCGTGCGCTTCGCGTCGAAGGGCTCGAAGAGGTCCGAGCCGCTCACCGCCACGACCTTGCGCACCAGCGAGTACCCGTTGGAATGCGGGCCGCTCGAGGCGAGGCCGATGATGGCGTCGCCGGCGCGGATGGACTTGCCGTCGATGATCTTCGATTTCTCGACCAGGCCCACCGCGAAGCCCGCGAGGTCGTATTCGTTGGGGTCGTACATGCCGGGCATCTCGGCGGTCTCGCCGCCGATGAGCGAGCAGTTGGCGAGCTCGCAGCCCCTGGCCACGCCCTTCACCACGTCGGCGGCCACGCCCACGTCGAGCTGGCCGCACGCGAAATAGTCGAGGAAGAAGATCGGCTCGGCGCCCGACACGAGGATGTCGTTCACGCTCATCGCCACGAGGTCGATGCCGATGGTGTCGTGCTTCTTCATGCGGAAGGCGAGCTTCAGCTTCGTGCCCACGCCGTCCGTGCCCGAGACCATCACCGGGTTCTTGTACTTCTTCGAGACCTCCACCAGCGCGCCGAAGCCGCCGATGCCGCCCAGGACCTCCGGGCGCATGGTCCTCGCGGCGAAGGGCTTGATGCGCTCGACGAGCGCGTCGCCGGCGTCGATGTCCACGCCTGCGTCGCGATAGGTGAGGGGTGCGCCGTTCGATGCCACGGTCCGAGCGGACTCCGGGTCTGCGAGAGGCAAAATTCTAGCCGATTTACCCCTCGCGGGCCCGGATTTCCTACGGATGTAAGAGCGGGCCCTGGCGCCCGCCGCGCTTCAGTTCTCCGCCTTGAAGACCACGTCCGTGCAGTAGGTGCGGTGCCCGCTGCCGGTGGGGGCGGGCGCGAACTTGAAGTCGAGGAGGGCCACGCGAACCTGGTCTTCGAAGGGCATCATCAGCTGGGGCACGCCGCGGGGGTAGGCCGTGGCGGTGGTCGAGACGACGGCGCCCGACGGATCGATCGTGGCGCGCGCGAAGACCACGGCGCCCTCGTGCCAGCGGAACTGGCTCACCTGGTGGGGATAGATGGCCTCGCGGGTGCTGATCGGCCGCGGCTGGCGGTCGCCCTTGAACACCGGCGAGATGGGCGAGAGCGCGAAGCGCGACTTGCCGTTCTCGACCTCGAACCAGGCGCGCATCTTGACGCGCTCGCCCGAGGGCAGGCAGTCCTCGCCGAGCGGCGTGTAGAAGAGCCACATCGGCAGCGCGTCGCGCACGGCATCGGCGAACGGCTGCGAGGCGGGCCGGTCGGGCGTGAGGACCGCGTCCTTCAGGAAGCCGCGCCAATCGACGCTGCCCTCGACGTCCACGTAGCCGCCGATTCCCTGGGCCAGCGCTTCCTTCGGGTAGCGGGGCTCGCCCACCAGCCAGGGCGCGCCCAGGTGGTCGTTGGGGGAGCGCAGGTTGCCCGAGATGTCCGAGCAGCCGGCGGCCAGCAGCAGGATCGAGACGGCGATCGAAGCGGTTCGCATGCGTGCCTCCACGTGGGCGACTGGGCCCGGTTCGGCGCAGATTAGCGCGGCTCGCGGCGATGCACGCGCCGCGGGAACACTTCGTAACAGGCCGGTGCTAGCGGCCGGTGCGGAACGACACGTCGTAACAGGCGGCGCGGGGGCGCCCGGGATTCTCGGCGGGCGCGAAGCGGCAGCGGCGCAGCGACGACTCCACCTCCTCCGCGAAGCGATAGGCCCCCTCGGGATACGCCTCGGCCCTCACCTGGGAGACGGTGCCGTCGGCGCGGATGTCCACGCGGGCGAAGACGTTGGCGAGCATGCCCTCGCGCAGCGCGCCGCCCGGATAGCGGGGAGCGGGGCATTGGGCATCGAGCGCCTTCGTGGTCTTCCCGGCCGCCTTGGAGAGCTCGAGGCTGATGTGCGGGGCTCCGGACTCGATCTCGTAGATCACCCGGAACGAGATCCGCTGGGCGAGCGAGGGCAGGCAGTCGTCGCCCCGCAGGCCGGGATGGAACATCCAGAACTTGGCCACTTCCCGCAGCCCCGGGACGAAGACCTGCGCTTCGGGAGAGCCGGGCGCGAAATGGACGTCGTGCAAGGCGAAGAGGCCATCCACGGACGCGTCGACGTCCACGTAGCCGGTGACCCCGCGGGCGAGCGCCTCCCGGGGATAGTCGGGCGTCACGAACTGCTCGGGGCGCCCGGCCGATTGCGCCGTGTAGAAATCCACGTCGCCCGCTGCCGTGGCGGGAAGGGCCGCGAAGGCGAGCACGCAGGTCAAGGCCGCGCGAGGATTCATGCGTCGCCGCTCCCCTGGAATGCCGGAAGGTTGCGCTTCGCGAAGTCGAGCATGCGCTCGATGGGCACCTTGGCGCGCCGGCCGATTTCCTTGTCCACGTGCACCTCGTGTCCCGGCGCGCCCTCGAGCGTGTCGATGAGGTTGTGAAGGCCGTTCATGGCCATCCACGGGCAATGCGCGCAGCTCTGGCACGTGGCGCCCTTGCCCGCGGTGGGCGCCTCGATGAATGCCACGCCGGGCAGGCGCTTCCTCATCTGGTGGATGATGCCCCCGTCGGTCGCGACGATGTACTCCTTCGCGCCCAGGCGCTCGGCCGCCTGGATGATGCCCGTGGTCGAGCCCACGGCATCGGCCATGTCGATCACGCTCGCCGGCGATTCGGGGTGCACCAGGACCTTCGCCTGCGGGTGCAGGAGCTTCAGCTCCGCGAGGGCCTGCGCCTTGAACTCGTCGTGCACGACGCAGGAGGCGTTCCACATGAGCATGTCCGCGCCCGTGACCTTCTCCACGTAGGCCCCGAGGTGCTTGTCCGGCGCCCAGAGGATCTTCCTTCCCTGCCGGTGCAGGTGGCCCACGATCTTCTCCGCGATGGAGGAGGTGACCATCCAGTCGGAGCGCGCCTTCACCGCCGCGCTGGTGTTGGCATAGACCACGACGACCCGGTCGGGATGCTCGTCGCAGAAGCGCGAGAAGGGCTCGATGGGCGTGGCGAGGTCGAGCGAGCATTCGGCCGCGAGGTCGGGCATCAGCACGCGCTTCTCGGGGTTGAGGATCTTGGCGGTCTCGCCCATGAAGCGCACGCCCGCCACCACGATGGTCTTCGCCGGGTGCTCGTGGCCGAAGCGCGCCATCTCCAGCGAATCGGAAACGGTGCCGCCGCTCGCCTGCGCGAGGTCCTGCAGGTCGGGGTGGACGTAGTAGTGGGCGACCAGGACCGCGTCGCGTTCCTCGAGGAGCCTGCGGGCGCGCTCGAGGAGTGCCGGCTTCTCCGCAGGCGAAACGAGGTGGGGCGGCGTGGCGGGGGCGATGCCCACGTCGCCGTTGAACCGCTCGAAGCGGATCTGGATGGGGGTTGCGACGGCCATGGCTTCCATTCTAGACCGGGGGTGCGTGGTAATATTCGTCGTCTGCGTCTCGTCGCCTATGACTCACGAGGCGCGCCCGGGCCAAGCCAGCCGCCGGATCCTCCGCGGGGCGCCGGCCCCGTGGAAACCATGAGGCAGCTCCTCCTCGATTTCACCCAGGCGCCCGCGCCGACATTCGCCAACTTCGTGCCCGGCGGCAATGCCGAGCTGGCCCACGCCGTGGAGGCCGCCGTCGGCGGGCGCTCCGCGGAGCGTGTCATGTACCTGTGGGGCGAAACCGGCGCCGGCAAGACCCACCTGCTCAAGGCCTTCGCCCACGCCGGGGCGCCGCGCGCGCGCTACGTGCCGGCACGCGATTTCATGGACGCTGCCGGGGCGGGGATGTTCGCCGTGGATGACGTGGAGCAGCTCACCGGCGACGAGCAGGTGGCACTCTTCAACGCGTTCAACGAGCGCTCCTTCGATTTCCTGCTGGTCTCGGCGAGCGCCGCCCCCCGCGACGTGAACCTGCGCCGCGACCTCGCCACGCGGCTCGCCACCGGGCTCACCTATCGCGTGCTGCCGCTCACCGACGCGGAGAAGCGCTCCGCGCTCGCGGCGCATGCGAAGGCGCGCGGCTTCGCGATCCCCGAGGAAGTCTCGGCCTACCTCCTCAGCCACGCGCGCCGCGACATGGGCTCGCTCATCGGCGCGCTCGACTCGCTCGACCGCTACTCGCTCGAGACGGGGCGCCCCATCACCATCCCGCTGCTGAAGGAGGCGCTGCAGGAGCAGCTGCCCATCGGACGATGAAGATCGCGCTCTTCGACCTCGACAACACGCTGCTCGACGGCGACAGCGACCACGCGTGGGCCGAGTTCCTGATCGAGGAGGGCGTCCTCAACCCGAAGGAGTACCACGCGAGGAACGAGTGGTTCTTCGAGCGCTACAAGGACGGCACGCTCGACATCCACGAGTTCCTCGATTTCCAGCTGGCGCCCATCGCCAACCGGCCGCGCGCGCAGCTCGACGCCTGGCATTCGGATTTCATGCGGCGCAAGATCCGCCCCATGATCCTGCCCAAGGCGGTCGAGCTCATCGCGAGCCACGCCGGCGCGCAGACCGCCATCGTCACCGCCACCAACCGATTCATCACCCGGCCCATCGCCGACGAGCTGGGCGTGCCCACGCTCATCGCCACCGACATCGAGGAGAAGGGGGGCCTCTTCACGGGAAAGCCGCGCGGCACGCCCACCTTCCGCGAGGGAAAGATCGAGCGCGTGAACGAGTGGCTCGCTTCCCGCGGCCGCGACCTGGGCGGCTGCGAGAGCTGGTTCTACAGCGACTCGCTGAACGACCTGCCGCTCCTCGCGAAGGTGACCCACCCCGTCGCCGTGGATCCGGACGCCACGCTGCGCGCACATGCAAAGGAGCACGGATGGCCCGTCATCTCGCTGCGGTAGGGTTGCCCTGGTGCAGGCCGGGGTCCGATCCATGATCAAGCGCTACATCGACAAGCTCTTCGGGCGCCGCGAGCGCGTGACGCACAAGGACGCGCGGCCGGTCGTGCACGGGAAGGAGAAGCACGGCATCGGCCGCGAGAGCATCAGCAAGTGCGCGCGGCGAACCTGCGAGGAGCTGCAGCGCGCGGGCTTCGCCGCCTTCGTGGTCGGCGGCGCGGTGCGCGACCTCCTGCTGGGCTTCCGCCCGAAGGATTTCGACGTCGCCACCAACGCGACCCCGGACGAGGTGCGCTCGGTGTTCCGCCGTTCGCGAATCATCGGGCGGCGCTTCCAGATCGTGCACGTGCTCTGCGGGCAGGAGACCGTGGAAGTGTCGACATTCCGCGCGCACTTCGCCCGCGAGCCCGACGCCGAGAATACCGACGAGCACGGCCGCATGCTCTCGGACAACGTCTTCGGCACGCAGGCCGAGGACGCGATGCGCCGAGACTTCACCGTGAACGCGCTCTTCTACGATCCGGTGAAGGAAGAGGTCTGGGACTACGTGCACGGGCTGAAGGACCTCAAGTCGAAGAAGCTCGTGATGATCGGCGATGCGGCCACGCGCTACCGGGAAGACCCGGTGCGGATGCTGCGCGCGGCGCGCCTCGCGGCGAAGCTCGGCCTGGAGATCGAGGGCAAGACGCGCGATCCGATCCGAAGCTCCAGGCACCTCCTCGAAAACGTGCCCCACGCGCGCCTCTTCGAGGAGATCCTGAAGCTCCTCCTCTCGGGCAACGCCGTGGAGTGCGTGCGCCTGCTTCGCGAGCTGGAGCTCCACCACGGGCTCCTTCCGCTCCTGGACACGGCGCTCGAGGATCCGCGCACCGGGCCCTTCGCGATGGCGGCGCTGCGCGCCACCGACGAGCGCCTGGCGGCCGACAAGCCCGTGTCCCCCGCGTTCCTGCTCGCCGCGCTCCTCTGGGGCCGGGTGCAGAAGAACCTCGAGAAGTTCGAGGAGCGCGGGCAGCCCACGATCCCGGCGCTGCACTCCGCGATGCACGAGGCGCTGGACGAGCAGCGCGAGTCGCTCGCGATCCCGCGGCGCTTCGACGCCACCATGAAGGAGCTCTGGCTCCTCCAGCCGCGCTTCCTGCAGCGCGGCGGGCAGCGCCCCTACCGGCTTCTCGAGCACCCGCGTTTCCGCGCCGCCTACGATTTCTTCGAGCTGCGCGCGGCCTCGGCGGACGCGCCGCAGGAAGCCGCCCAGTGGTGGGAGCGCTTCCAGCACGCCAACGCCGACGAGCGCGAGCAGATGCTGGTGAGCGAGGAATCGGGGCCCAGGAAGAAGCGCCGGCGCCGGCGCGGCAAGCGAAAGGCTGCGGAAGGCGAGCCGCCCCCGGGCCACGAGGAAGGCCCTGCATGACCCGCGCGGCGATCGCGCTGGGCTCCAACCTCGACGATCCCGAAGCGCACGTGCGCCGGGGCTTCGACGACATCGCGCAACTGCCCGGGACCCGCGTTCTCGCGCGATCGAGCCTGCATCGCACGAAACCCGTCGGCTACCTCGACCAGCCCGACTTCGTGAACGCCTGCGCGCTCGTGGACACGGCGCTCGCCCCGCGCGAGCTCCTCGACGGCCTCCTCGACATCGAGCGCCGCCATGGCCGCAAGCGCGGGATTCCCAATGGCCCGCGCACGCTCGACCTCGACATCGTCCTGTACGGCGACCAGGCGATCGACGAGCCCGGCCTCACGATCCCGCACCCGCGGGCGCATGAGCGCGATTTCGTCCTTGCGCCGTTGAACGAGGTATGGCCGCAGGCCCTCTCCCGCCTCGTGCCTCGCGCCTCGAAATGAAGCACCGCTACATCGTCGTCGAAGGACCCATCGGCTGCGGCAAGACAACGCTCGCCGGTCGCCTCGCGCAACGCCTGGGCGCCGCCACGCTCCTGGAGGACGCGGGGGCGAACCCCTTCCTGCCGCAGTTCTACCGCGACATGCGCCGCTACGCGCTTCCCACGCAGCTCTTCTTCCTCTTCCAGCGCGTGGAGCAGCTGGAATCGTTGAAGCAGCTCGAGCTCTTCGGCAAGCCCACGGTCTGCGATTTCACGCTCGCCAAGGATCCGCTCTTCGCGCGCCTCACGCTGGACGACGCCGAGTACCAGCTCTACAGCCAGATCTACGGCCACGTGAAGCCGCGCGCGCCGGTGCCGGACCTCGTGATCTACCTGCAGGCCTCCGTCGAGACGCTGGTCGCCCGCGTGAGGAAGCGCGGCAACCCGGTGGAGCGCGGCATCGACGAGGACTACCTGCGACGGCTCTCGGAGGCCTACACGCGCCACTTCCACGGCTACGACGAGGGGCCGCTCCTCATCGTGAACAGCGAGCGTCTGGATTTCGTCGCGGACGCCGGGCACCTGGAGCTCCTCGTGCAGCGCATCGACGGCATGCGCGGCGGGCGCGAATTCTTCAATCGGGCGTAGCATTGGCACCCTCATGAGCGCACAAGGCACCGACAAGAACGTCAGGGTCTCCATCCCCAAGCTGCAGGAGCGGGCGAGGACGGGCGAGAAGCTCGTCATGCTCACCTGCTACGACGCGAGCTTCGCGCGCATCTCCGACGACGCGGGCGTGGACATGCTCCTCATCGGCGACTCCCTCGGGATGGTCGTCGAGGGCCACGACTCGACGCTCCCCGTCACGATCGAAGCGACCGAATACCACGTGCGCTGCGTCGCGCGGGGGAGCGACCGCGCGCTCGTGATCGGCGACATGCCGTTCGGAAGCTTCCAGGAATCTCCGGCGCAGGCCTTCCACAACGCCGCGCGCCTCATCGCGGCGGGCGCGCAGATGGTGAAGCTCGAGGGCGGCGCCGTGATGGCCGAGACCACGAAGTTCCTCGTGGACCGCGGCATTCCCGTATGCGCGCACATCGGCCTCACGCCGCAGTCGGTGCACACGCTGGGCGGCTACCGCGTGCAGGGCAAGCAGGACGCGGCGGCCGAGAGGCTCCTCGAGGATGCGAAGGCCAACGAGGCGGCGGGTGCCGCCTTCGTGCTCATGGAGGCGATGCCCGCCGCGCTCGCCAAGCGGGTCACCGATTCGCTCTCGGTCCCCACGATCGGCATCGGCGCGGGGCCCGACGTGTCGGGCCAGGTGCTCGTGAACTACGACATGCTCGACATCTATCCCGGCCGCAAGGCGCGCTTCGTGAAGAACTTCATGCAGGGCGCGCCCTCGGTGAAGGGCGCGATCGAGGCGTACGTGAAGGCGGTCAAGGCGAAGACCTTCCCCGGGGCCGAGCACTCGTTCTGATGGATGTCATCCACACCGTCGCCGAGCTGCGCGCCCGGCTCGCCCGGGAGCGCTCGGTTGCGCTCGTCCCCACGATGGGAAACCTGCACGCCGGGCACCTCTCCCTCGTGCATATCGCGCATCGCCACGGCTCCTGCGTGGTGGCCACGATCTTCGTGAATCGCCTGCAGTTCGAGCCCGGCGGCGATTTCGAGCGTTACCCGCGCACGCTGGAAGGCGATTGCGGGCTCCTGGAGAAGGCCGGTTGCCACGTGGTGTTCGCGCCCGACGAGAAGGAGATGTACCCGGGCCCGCAGGAGATCCTGGTGACGCCGCCGAAGGTCGCGCACCAGCTCGACGGCGACTTCCGCCCCGGGCACTTCCAGGGCGTGGCGACCGTCGTCTCGAAGCTCTTCAACATCGTGCGGCCGCAGGTGGGTGTCTTCGGCAAGAAGGACTACCAGCAGCTGCACGTGATCCGCGACCTCGTGCGGCAGCTGAACTTCGGGATCGAGATCGTGGGCGGCGAGACGGTGCGCGAGAGCGACGGCCTCGCGATGTCGTCGCGCAACGCGTATCTCTCCCCCGGGGAGCGCGCGAAGGCGCCGATGCTGCACGCCGAGCTCGCACGGCTGAAGGATGCGATCGAGAAGGGCTCGCACCGCCAGCATCGCCACGAGGAGATGGCCCGCGGCGCGCTGGAAACCGCGGGCTGGAAGGTGGACTATGTGGCGCTGCGCTCGCGCGAGGGCCTCGCCGTCCCGCAACCCCACGACAAGGCGCTGGTCGCGCTCGCCGCCGCGTGGCTCGGCAAGACGCGCCTCATCGACAACCTGGAGATCGACGCACCGTGAAAATGATCCTGCGCCTCCTCGCCTGCGTCGCGCCCGCCCTCGCGGCCGCGCCCGGCCTCGCCGACGACGCGTACCCCGCGAAGCCGATCCGGCTCGTCGTGCCTTTCCCTCCGGCCGGCGGCACCGACGTTCTGTCGCGCGGCATGGCGCAAGCGATGGGCGCCGACACGAAGTGGACGATCGTGATCGAGAACAAGCCCGGCGCCGGAGGCAACATCGGGCTGGATGCGGTGGCGCACGCACCGGCCGACGGCTACACGATCGGCATGGGCCAGACGGCGAACCTCGCGGTGAACCCCGCGCTCTATGCGTCGATGCCGTTCGACCCGTTGAAGGACTTCGCGCCGATCATGCTCGTGTCCTCGCAGCCGCTCATCCTCGTGGTCGATGCGAAGTCCCCGTACGGGACGCTCGCCGACCTGGTCGCCGCCGCGAAGAAGGACCCGGGCAAGGTGAACATGGCCTCCCCCGGCAACGGGACCATCGGCCACATCGGGGGCATCCTCTTCCAGCGCCGCGCGGGAATCACGATGACCCACGTGCCCTACAAGGGCGCGGGCCCCGCGGTCACGGACCTCATGGGCGGCAGCGTGGATTGCTACTTCGGAAACAGCCAGGCGGTGGGCGGCCTCGTCACGGGCGGAAGGCTGCGGCCCCTCGCGGTGACCTCGCCCCATCGCCTCGCGAGCTTCCCGGGCGTCCCGACGGTCGCCGAGTCCGGCTATCCGGGGTTCGAGGCGGCCACGTGGAGCGGCCTCGTCGCGCCCGCGGGGACGCCGCCGGCCGTCGTCGCGAAGCTGAACGCCGCCGCGAGCAAGGCGCTCGCGGGCGGCGCCATGCAGAAGCAGCTTGCCGACGAGGGCAGTACGCCGCTGGGCGGAACGCCCGCGCAGTTCGCGACGTTCCTGAAGGGCGAGCACGCGAAGTGGGGCGCCGCGGTGCGCGAAGCGCACATCAAGCTCGACTGACATGTGGAACCTGGCGGGCACGCCGCCGAAGGTGATCGAGGCGCGAGTCCTCACCCGGTTGCCGGATTCCTTCCGCAAGCGCCGCCGCACCGAGTGGAGCGACGCCAACAAGCCGGGCCACGAGGTCGATAGCTTCCTCGAAGGGCCGACGTTCGATCGCGAAGGAAACCTCTACGTGGTCGACATTCCGTTCGGCCGCATCTTCCGCATCTCGCCCGCGCTCGTTTGGACGCTCGTCGCCGAATACGACGGCTGGCCCAACGGCCTCGCGTTGCATCGCGACGGGTCGCTGTGGATCGCCGATTACCGGCGGGGACTGTTGAAGCTGCCATCCCCGGCGGGCGCTCTCCCTTCGTCATCCCGGGCGAGCGCTCTTCCTTCGTCATCCCGGGCGGGCGAGAGCCCGATGGCCCGGGATCCCATCTCAATCCTCGCGCACAGGAACAGCGAGTCCTTCAAGGGCCTGAACGACCTCACCTTCGATCGCGACGGCAACTGCTACTTCACCGACCAGGGGCAGACGGGCCTGCACGATCCGTCGGGTCGCGTGTATCGCCTCCGCACGACGGGCCAGCTCGACCTCGTGATCGGCGGCATTCCCAGCCCCAACGGCGTGGCGCTGGACCGCGACGGCAAGTTCCTCTACGTGGCCGTCACGCGCGCGAACCAGGTCTGGCGCGGCCCGTTGCTCGCCGACGGAAGCGTCTCGAAGGTGGGAGCGTTCCGCACCTTCTTCGGCACGAGCGGCCCCGACGGGATGGCAGTCGATGCCGACAACCGCCTCGTGGTGGCGCACGCGAGCCTCGGCGGGGCCTTCGTGATCGACGCGCAGGGCGAGGTCACGCACTTCGTGAAGAGCCCCGCGGGATCGACGGTGACCAACGTCGCCTACCGCCCCGGAACTGCGACACTGGTCATCACGGAGTCCGAGAGCGGATCCATCCTGGAGGCGGAGCTTCCGGCGCGCGGCGCCCCGCTCTTCGCATAGCCGGGCACAAGGGAGAACCCGAATGACGATCGGCCTGCCTCACACCCCATCGAAGGCATTGCGCGCGACGGTGCTGGCACTCGTCCTGCTCTTCGTCGCGTTGGCCGTGTCGGGGCTCGCCAGCTACTCCAGGAACGGGGATCTCGTCGAGATCATCGTAGCCGCCGTTTTCACCCTGGTCGCCGTGGGATTGTGGAAGCTCAATCGCTTCGCGCGCGGGGCCTCGGTGCTTTTCCTCTGGCTCCTCCTCCTCGCCGTGCCTTTCGGCGTGATGGGCCCGCTCATGCAGGCCGACATGCACGCGGCGGGGCGGTCCTTCGACCTGACGCGCGCCTTGCTGCTCGGCATCCCGGTCATGGCGCTTTGCGTCGCGGCGCTCTACATACTCCACAGGCACAAGGCCGAATTCCGCAAGCGTCCCGGCTGACGGCTACTGCGGCTTGATCCCCGCGTCCTTCACCACCTTGATCCAGCGCGCGTTCTCGGCGCGGATGTAGGCCGCGGCCTCCGAGGGCGACATCACGAGGATCTCGGAGCCTTCCTCGAGGAGGCGCTTGCGCACGGTGGGGTCGGAGAGCGTGGCGTTCACCGCCGCGTTGACCTTCTGCACCACCTCGGCGGGGAGCCCCTTCGGGCCGATCACCGCGCTCCAGGTGCCGACCTCGAAATCCGGAAGGCCGAGCTGCGCCATCGTGGGGACGTCGGGCACCGCAGGGTTGCGCTCCTTCGACGCAAGGCCGATGGCTCGCACCTTGCCGGCCCGGATCTGGGGCACCACGGCGGGGAGTGTCGCGAAGTTCACCTGCGCCTCGCCCGAGACGATCGCGAGCGTCGAGGGCGCTCCGCCCTTGTAGGGAACGTGCGTGAGATTGGCGTGCGAGGCCTTCGCCAGCAGCTCGCCCGCGAGATGGCCCGGCGAGCCCACGCCCGACGAGGAATAGAACATGGGCGTCGCATCGGCCTGCGCCTTCAGCTCCGCGATCGTCCTGAACGTCGTCTGCGGCGAGGCGATCATGATCATCGGGTAGGAGCACACCATCGCGATCGCCGTGAAGTCGTTCACCGCGTCGAAGCGCTGCTGGTAGAGGCCCGGGTTGATGGCGTGCAGGGCGACCGTGGACATCATGAGCGTGTAGCCGTCGGGCGGGGCCTGCAGCATGAGCTCGGCCGCGAGGTCGCCCGCGCTGCCCGGCTTGTTCTCGATCACGACGGGCTGGCCGAGCCTCTCGCCCACCTTGCCCGCGATGAGGCGGGCCACCACGTCGGTGGAGCCGCCGGCCGCATACCCGATATAGAGCTTGATGGGGCGCTCGGGCCACGCGCCGAAGGCCGACAGGGCGAAGAGGGCCAGCGTCATTCCCGCGGCGACGCGAACCCAGCCGAATAACGCAAGTGGCCGCGCCATCCTCATTTCCCCCTGAACACGGGCTTGCGTTTTTCCATGAACGCGCGCCGCCCTTCCGCGTAGTCCTCGCTCTCGAAGCAGTCGAGGATGAGGCGCCGGGCGAGGTCCATGTCCGCGTCGTCGTTCTCCAGCACCTCGCGAATGATCCTCTTGCCCGCCTTGATGGTGAGGGGCGCGTTGGCCGGGATGGCGTCGGTGTATTCGGCGAGGAGCGCCTCCATCGCGCCGGGCTCGGCCACGCGGTTCACGAGGCCCATGCGCAACGCTTCGGCGGCGTCGATGCGGCGTGCGGTGAAGAAGAGGTCCTTCGCGTTTCCGGGCCCCACCAGGTCGGTGAGGTTCTTCATCGCGGAGAAACGGTATCCCAGCCCCAGCCGCGTCGCGGGGACCGAGAACACCGAGTCGTTCGACGCGATCCGGAGATCGCAGCTGATCGCGACGTTGAGGCCGCCGCCGATGCAGTAACCGCGGATGCAGGCGAGCGCGGGCTTGC
>Ga0134125_10003952_pt1 | contig 16999 bp, 11 predicted proteins | sample KB31751_FD_96464 | JGI IMG/M metagenome (GOLD analysis project Ga0134125, IMG submission 96464) | Terrestrial soil microbial communities with excess Nitrogen fertilizer from Kellogg Biological Station, Michigan, USA - KB3-175-1 | ecosystem: Environmental > Terrestrial > Soil > Unclassified ...
GACTCCTTGCGGTGCTGCTTGAGCGTCGCGAGGTCGTTGTCCAGCTTCTCCTGGATCGCGTCCAGGCGCTTGCGCTCCTCGCCCTTCGCGAGCTTCTCGCGGCGGACGAACACGCGCGTGCCGATGATCTTGCCCGAGATGCCGGGCGGGACGCGCAGCGACGCGTCCTGGACGTCCTCGGCCTTCTTGCCGAAGATGACCTTGAGCAGGCGCTCCTCGGGGGTCAGCTGCTGCTCGCCCTTCGGCGTGACCTTGCCGACGAGGATGTCGCCCTGGCGGACGACGGTGGACGGGATCACGACGCCGGTCTCGTCGAGCGCCTCGAGCGACTCGGTGCCGACGTTCGGGATGTCGCGCGTGATCTCTTCCGGTCCGAGCTTGGTGTCGCGCGCCTCGACCTCGAACTCGGAGATGTGGATCGACGTGAAGATGTCTTCCTTGACGAGCTTCTCGGACAGCAGGATCGCGTCCTCGAAGTTATACCCTTCCCACGGCATGAAGCCGACGAGGAGGTTGCGGCCGAGCGCGAGCTGGCCCTCGTTGCAGGCGGAGCCGTCGGCGAGAACGTCGCCGGCCTTGACCTGGGTGCCCGTGACGGCGAGAGCCGTCTGGTTGATGCAGGTATCCTGGTTAGACCTGCTGTACTTCCTAAGGCGATAGAGGTCGATGGAGTCCTTCTTGCTCTTCGCGTTGTCCGCGGCGACGGCGATCAGGTCGCCGGAGGAGTAGATGACCTTGCCCGGGCGGCGGGCCACGATGCAGGCGCCGGAGTCCGTGGCGACCTGGCCCTCCATGCCGGTGCCGACGCGCGGCCACTCGGGCATGAGCAGGGGCACGGCCTGGCGCATCATGTTCGCGCCCATCAGCGCGCGGTTCGCGTCGTCGTGCTCGAGGAACGGCACGAGCGCGGCGGACACGGAGACGACCTGCATGGGCGAGACGTCCATGTAGTCGACGCGGTTGGGCTCGACGACCGGGAAGTCGCCGCGCGAGCGGGCCGCGACGCTGTCGGTGCCGATGCGGTCCTTGTCGATCGGCGTGTTCGCCTGGGCGACGATCTGGCCGCTCTCGGCGTCGGCGTTGAGGTATTCAACGTCCCCAAGCTTTCCCTTAACGACCTTACGATAGGGAGATTCGATCAAACCGAATTCGTTGATCTTAGCGTGAGACGCCAACGAAACGATCAGACCGATGTTGGGACCTTCAGGCGTTTCGATCGGACACACTCGACCATAGTGAGTGTAGTGCACGTCGCGAACCTCGAAACCGGCCCTCTTTCTATTAAGACCACCAGGACCAAGAGCGGACAAGCGGCGCTTGTGCGTGATCTCGGACAGCGGGTTGATCTGGTCCATGAACTGCGACAGCTGGGACGTGCCGAAGAACTTGCGGATGATGCCGACGAGCGGCGCCGTGTTCAGCAGGTTGCGCGGGGTGATCAGCGACTTGTCTTGAACGGACATGCGGTCGCGGATGACGCGCGACATCTGCGCGAGGCCGACGCGGATCTGGTTCTCGAGCAGCTCGCCCACGCCGCGGACGCGGCGGTTGCCGAGGTGGTCGATGTCGTCGAGCTTGACGGGGAAGTTGCGGTCGAGGAGGTTCGGGACCGCGGCCTTCCAAGTGCCGAAGGCCTCGGAGAAGTCCGCGAAGGCGAACCGGTCCTTCTTGAGGCCCTGCTTCGTGACGTCGACGTCGTCGTCTCCGTCCTTCTCGTGCAGGTCGATGAGGGCGAGCTTGTCCATCGACTCGCCGTTGATCTTCTTCGCGTAGTCGGAGAAGAAGGCCTTGTACTCGGAGAGGCCCTCGTACTGCGCGCCGCGCTGGGGCATGGCCGAGGTCTTCGGCTGGCCGTCGGCGAGGTGGGTGATGCCGCAGTTCAGCGCGATCAGGTGCTGCATCGCGGCGATGACGTCCTCGAGGCACAGCGTGCGGCGCGTGAACGACGGCAGCGCGAAGTGCTTGTGCTTGCGGCTGTCCGGGCGCGGCATGACGTCGCGGCGGACGGCGAGCTTCCAGAGATAGTGGTGCAGCTTGACGGCGACCTTGTGCCGGCCGACCTTGGAGAGGTCGTACTTGCGCAGGTTCTTGAAGATCAGGTTGTCGAGGTACGCCTCGGCCTGGCCGGGGACGATGAACTCCTGGCCGCGCAGCTTCTTGTAGATGTCCTGCTGGGCTTCCTTGACGGACTTGATCTTGTCCTTGCGCAGGGTCTCGAGGATCGTTGGGTCGTCCTTCTCCGGATCGCCGGTGAGGACCTTGATGCTCGACACTTTCTTGTCGAGCATGCGCTTGATCGCTTCGTGAGTGACCTTCTTGCCGGCCTCGAGAAGAACCTCTCCCGTGGACTGGTCCACGACGTCCTCGCACGAAATGCGATGCAGAAGGCTTTCCATCGTCGAGGGACCGACTTCGATCGTCTCGAAGGGATAGAAAATCTTGAGAATATCCGCGTCGGACTCGATGCCGCAGGCGCGAAGGAAGCTGGTCGCCTCGAACTTCTTCTTGCGGTCGATGCGGACGTAAAGGATGTTGTTGAGGTCGAATTCGAACTCGATCCAGGCGCCGCGGTACGGGATGACCTTGGCGAGGAAGAGCTTCTTGCCGAGCGCGGAGATCTTCTTCTCCTCGTCCTCCTCGAAAATGATGCCCGGCGAGCGGTGCAGCTGGGACACGACGACGCGCTCGGCGCCGTTGATGATGAAGGACGCCGTCTCCGTCATGATCGGCACTTCGCAGAGCACGACTTCCTGCTCGACGATCTGCTTGAGCTTGCCGGAGGGCTGGCGGGACGAGAGGCGGAGGACGGCCTTCAGCGGGCGGTTCCACGAAGAGTCGTGGTCCTGGGCTTCCTCGGGCGTCGCGTAGCGCGGATCGCCGAACTCGTAGCGCACGAAATCGAGGACCATCGAGCCGTCGGCGGACTCGATCGGGAACACGTCGAGGAAAGCGGCCTGCAGGCCGAGGAGCTTGCGCTCCTCCGGCTCGACTCCGAGCTGCATGAAGTCGCGGAACGAATTCGTCTGCATCTCCAGCAGCGCCGGAAGGGCCATCGCCTGCGGGATCTTGCCGAACTTGATCTGTTTCACGCGCGTTCTCCCCTGACTCGTCTCTTCTTCGCGTCTCACGTCCCCGACAAACAAAAAAACGGCGCGGACCGCCCCTCCTTCCGGAGGGGCGGTCTCGCCTTATTGATTTACCGCGAAAGCGGCATTACTTGAGCTCGACGGTGGCACCCGCCTCGACGAGCTTCTTCTTCATCTCTTCGGCCTGCGCCTTCGCGACGCCTTCCTTCACGGCCTTCGGCGCGGCCTCGACGAGGTCCTTGGCTTCCTTCAAGCCGAGGCCCGTGAGCTCGCGGACGACCTTGATGACGTTGATCTTGTTTCCGCCGGCGTTCGCGAGGAACACGGTGAAATCGGTCTTCTCTTCAGCGGCGGCTCCGCCCGCGGCGGGACCGGCGTGACCGCCCGCGGCGGCGGCGGGCGCGGCGGCGGCGGCCTTCACGCCGAACTTCTCCTCGGCGAGCTTGACGAACTCGGCGGCCTCGAGGACGGTCAGCTGACCGACGGCCTCGACGAGCTGCGCGGGCGACAACTTGGTGGTGCTCATTTTCGTTCTCCTTTTTTCGACAGCGCCCTTTGCGGCGGCTTTATCCCTCGCGGGACTGTCGACTGCGTTTTAGGCGGCAGCCGCGCCGGACTCCTTCAATTTGTTCTCGAGGGCCTTCACGACGAGGACCATGTCCCGCGTCGGGGCCTGCGCGATGGCGACGGGCTGGCTGACCAAAGTGTACAGCAGGCCGACGACCTTGCCCATCAGCTCCTGCTTCGACGGCAGCTTCGAAAGCTTCTCGCAGTCGGCGGGCGACATCCACTTCTGGGAGACGTAGCCGGCGCGGACCTTCAGCTGCGGGAACTTCTTGGCGAGAGTGGCGATGACCTTCGCGGGCGCGACGGGATCGTCGTTGTCGGCGACGATGAGGCCGACCGGGCCCTTGAGCATCTTCGGATCGACGCCGTCGATGCCGGCGCCCTTGAGCGCGTAGCGGATCAGCGAGCTCTTGACGACCGCGTGGCGGCACTTCAAGGGGCGAAGCTGAGAGCGGAGCTCGTCGAGCTCCACGAACTTCATGCCCTGGAACTCGGTGAAAAAGAGATGGGGCGCGGCCTTGAGCTTCTCGGCCAGCACCTTCGACGACTCGATCTTCTGCGTCTTCGTGAGTTTCATCCGTAATCCTCTTTGCTACTTAAATCGGAGCTCCATGCCGCCGCCGTAATGATACCCGTCGACGAACGTCGCCTCCGCGAAGAAGGCTTCGTGATCCTCGATGGGCGCCCGAAGGCCCAAGAACGGCGTCACCGTGTCCGTCATCCCTCCGGCGTGGCTGCCGCTTCCGAGGTCCTTAAGATCCGCGTCGACCCTCGTCCACTTGACGCCGCCGTAAGGCTCCAGCTTCCAAAATTGGTCCAGCGTGAAAAGATGGCTCGCTTCGACCGCGACCGAATAGGCCGTCATGGTCAAGCGCTCGTCGATGTCGCCTCCGGCGGGGGTGCCGCCCGGAAAGGACTTGTTGAAATGGTAGCGCGACTGCGTGATGCTCGCGTCGATCGCGATGGCCGGCGAGGGAAGGCCCTCCGCCGCGACGATCGTGTCGGGGACGACCGAGGCCTTGAGGCCGAAGCCGTAGATGAGGCCGACGTTGTCGCCGTTGAGGACGTTCGTGACGGTGTTGGACGGGACGCTCAGCGTGTAGTCTCCGGCGCCGACCATGCCGTAGTACTGGAAGCGTTCCCAGGGCTGCCAGATGATCTTCACCATCCCGGCTCCGCCCTTGCCCGTCGTGTCCGTCTCCGTGCCCTGACCGCACGGAAAGCTCGCGGTCCCGGACGTGCAAAGTCCGGAACTGTTCGTGTTGAATTTAAGCGTCTGGTCCTGGACGCCCTGGTAATAGCCCAGGATTTTCAAAGATCCGCTCGACGACTGACGCGCGGTCGTGGCCAGGATCTGCGCGCCGGCCCAAGAGGCCGAACACGTCAGAGCCGCAGCCAATGCCGCGCGCACGAACCTGCGATCGATTGTTTGCTTCAGGCGATTCAAGAGGTTGATGAGACCGGCGACGACCTACTCTCCCAACGCCGAGTTGGGCGTTAGTACCATCGGCCCTGACAGGCTTAACGGCCGTGTTCGGAATGGGAACGGGTGTATCCCTGTCGGAAATATCACCGGTCTCACAAACCTCTTGAATCGGATCAGGCCCTCGCGGGCCAGGAGGGAGTGTGGTTGCTTACGCATCGTCCCGAGCGAACGGGGCGAACTCCATCAATGAAATCCTAGCAAAAAACGACAGAACAAACAAGCGCCTTATTCACGCGTCAGAGCCGCCGAAGCGGATCCGACAGATCGAAGAATACGGCCAAGCCGCACGGGCGATTAGTACTGCTTCGCTTAACACATCACTGTGCTTACACTCGCAGCCTATCAAGCAGGTAGTCTTCCTGCGCCCTTTAGGGGTCTTGCGACCCAGGGAATCCTTATCTTAAGGCGGGTTTCACGCTTAGATGCTTTCAGCGTTTATCCCTACCGAACACCGCTACCCAGCGATACCACTGGCGTGATAACTGGCATACAGGAGGTTCGTCCATCCCGGTCCTCTCGTACTAGGGACAGCTCCTTTCAAGATTCCTAACGCGCATGGTAGATAGAGACCGTACTGTCTCACGACGTACTGAACCCAGCTCACGTACCGCTTTAATGGGCGAACAGCCCAACCCTTCCCACCTGCTCCAGCGGGAGGATGCGATGAGCCGACATCGAGGTGCCAAACCTGGTCGTCGATGTGAACTCTTGGACCAGATCAGCCTGTTATCCCCGGGGTAGCTTTTATCCGTTGAGCGATGGCCCTCCCACGAGGTACCACCGGATCACTTTGTCCGACTTTCGTCCCTGCCCGGCTTGTAGGCCTTGCAGTCAAGCTCGCTTCTGCCAATGCACTCTATGGGCGATTACTATGCGCCCTGAGCGAACCTTGGAACGCCTCCGTTACCGTTTAGGAGGCGACCGCCCCAGTCAAACTGCCCGCCTGTCACGGTCCCCAGGCCAGATAATGGCCGTGAGTTAGTGTCACAGATCCGATAGGCTGGTATTTCACGTTGCGCCTCCACACGGGCCACAACCCATGCTTCAAAGGCTCCCAGCTATACTACGCAATCAAATCCATAACACAATGACAAGTTACAGTAAAGCTCCACGGGGTCTTTTCGTCTAACCACGCGTAACGAGCGTCTTCACTCGTACCACAATTTCGCCGAGCACTTGGTTGAGACAGCGGCATCTTTGTTACTCCATTCGTGCAGGTCGGAACTTACCCGACAAGGAATTTCGCTACCTTAGGACGGTTATAGTTACCGCCGCCGTTTACTGGGGCTTGAGTTCGTAGCTTCGCCTTGCGGCTAACCACTCCCCTTGACCTTCCAGCACCGGGCAGGAGTCAGACCCTATACCTCATCTTGCGATTTCAGCAGAGTCCTGTGTTTTTGTTAAACAGTCACGATGCCCCTTTCACTGCGACTCATCTTGCGATGAGCATCCCTTCTTCCGAAGTTACGGGATTATTTTGCCTAGTTCCTTAACCAAGTCTCACTCGCGCGCCTTAGGATTTTCACCCCACCCACCTGTGTCGGTTTACGGTACGGGCAGATCAAGGGCAGTATGCGCGGTTTTTCTAGGCAGCGTGGTTGGTCGAGTTCGCGCCGGTCGCCCGGCACTCCCATTCAGTTTTCAGCTTAACGCCCCTCCGGATTTTGCCTGGAAGAGCACGCCTACGACTTTAGCCCGCCATCCTTCAGACGGGATCGATTACCCTTCTGCGTCACCGCTCATCCTGACGCCCTTAACCTGGTTCCGGAATTTTAACCGGATGTCCATCACCTACGCCTTTCGGCCTCGGCTTAGGCCCGACTAACCCTGAACTGACGAACATTGTTCTAGGAACCCTTAGGTTTTCGGCGACGATGATTCTCACATCGTTTCTCGCTACTTATCCCGACATCCTCACTTCTTGGCGCTCCAGCACTCCTTACGGTATGCCTTCGCCGCACCAAGAACGCTCTCCTACCCCATACAGAATCCCGGAGGATCCTGCACAGACGTGATTTCGGTGGTATGCTTGAGCCCCGTGTCATTTTCCGCGCAGACTCGCTAGACCAGTGAGCTGTTACGCACTCTTTAAAGGGTGGCTGCTTCTAAGCCAACCTCCTGGCTGTTTATGCAAATCCACAGCGTTTTCCACTTAGCATACACTTTGGGACCTAGATCGACGCTCTGGGTTGTTCCCCTCTCGCACGTGGAGCTTATCCCCCACGAACTGACTGCCCACTAATACGCCGCGGTATTCGGAGTTTGACAAACTTCGGACAAGGGGTTGCCTCGCCTACATTTACCAGTGCTCTACCCCCGCGGTTTAACGGTGGACGCTAGCCCTAAAGCTATTTCGGAGAGAACCAGCTATCACCAAGTTCGATTAGCCTTTCACCCCTAACCACAACTCATGTAGAAACTTTTCAACGTTTAACACTTCGAGCCTCCACCGCATTTTACTGCGGCTTCACTCTGGCCATGGTTAGATCACTTGGCTTCGGGTCTACCCGATCGAACTGTCGCCCTTTCAGACTCGCTTTCGCTGCGGCTGCGGAATACGCTTTCACGCATCCCTTAACCTTGCTCGACCGGGTAACTCGCCGGGTCATTCTTCAACAGGCACCTACTCAACCGTTACGCACCGAAGTGCGTCATAGGTCTCGTAGAGCTTGTATGTATACGGTTTCAGGTTCTATTTCACTCCCCATCAGGGGTTCTTTTCGCCTTTCCCTCGCGGTACTCGTGCACTATCGGTCGCTAGAGAGTATTTAGCCTTGGAGGGTGGTCCCCCCGGATTCCCACGGGATTTCACGTGCCCCGTGGTACTTAGGAACTCGTCAGGAGTTGTCTAGATTTCGACTACGGGGCTGTCACCCGCTATGGCCGGCCTTTCCAGGACCGTTCGTCTATCCGACATTTTGTAACTCCCCGGTTCTGCACCGGACGAGCCCTGCAACACCGCAACGGCATGCCGTTGCGGTTTAGGCTATTCCCCGTTCGCTCGCCACTACTAGGGGAATCTCGATTGATTTCTCTTCCTCAGGGTACTGAGATGTTTCACTTCCCCTGGTTGTCTTCTCGCCGCTATCTCCCGGACTGACGTCCGGGCCTTTACAACGAGATACTCCGGCCTTTCGACCGGGTCGGTTTCCCGATTCGGAAATCCGCGGATCAAAGCTTGTTTGCAGCTCCCCGCGGCTTATCGCAGCTTACCACGTCCTTCATAGACTTCTAGCACCTAGGCATTCACCATATACACTTGGTAGCTTGACCATATTCTTCCATCGCACCAGGACCGATCAATAGTCCTTGTGCGCGTGAGACGCTTGTTGTTCTCGTTTTTTGCGTTATTTCTCCACGCGACTGTCGTCGATGCTGAAGCCCGGGGGCTTCGTCGACGGCGTCTTTGCGGATCCGTACTCGTTATCAATGAACTGAAATCGGTTTTTGCCGCGCTCGCGCGCGATCTAAAATGGACCCTGCCAGGATCGAACTGGCGACCTCCTGCTTGCAAAGCAGGCGCTCTCCCAGCTGAGCTAAGGGCCCGAAATCGGTTTTTGAAAGAACTCTTACTTCGTCACGCACGCGATGCCGCGGGCTTCACAGACCCCGTCGAGCAGCGCGTTGAGGGCGTCGCAGGCTTCCGAAACGGAGGCCTTAACTTCCTCGCCGAGCTTCGCATCCTTGCGAATCTCGTCCGTCAAAATCGTCTTCTCCGACTCCGAGTGCCAGGCGTCGAGAGTTTCGTGGGTTTGAAAGAATCCCAGCGCGTCCTTCGAATCCAGGCCGTACTTCGACTTCAGGCCCTCGATCTTCGTCTTCGCCACGGCCGGCTGCTGCGCCTCGTAGGCGTAGAGCGCGGCAAGACCCGTCCGCCAGTCGCCGCGGGAGAGACGATCGAACGTCTCCACGCACCGCTTCGTGCCGGCGTTCATCTGGGCGTTCTGGACGGTTCCGCGATCGGCGCCAACGGCGCCGGCGAACCGCAGCCACAACTCCGGATGATTTTCCGGGCCCGACTCCTCGTGAGTCAGGTTTTCCAAGAGCATCTGCCGCGTTTTCAACTCGGGGCAGTTCGAGTGCACCGCGCTCACGTAGCGCGGAAAATTGGATTCCTGCTTGAAGTACTGCTCGGCGTAGTACGCCAGGTCCTCGCGCGTCAAGGAGCCCATCGTCCAAGCCTGATAAAAAGGATGCTTCAGGAGCGACTTCGACTCGAGGATCGCCTCGACTTCGGACCAGAAATTTTTCACGGAATCGCTCCTTTTCCGACGGGAACTTGGGCCCGGGAGGTTTCGAACCTCCGACCCCACGCTTATCAAGCGTGTGCTCTACCCCTGAGCTACGAGCCCGGCATGGGTAAACAGCCGACAGGACGACTGAGGGAACTTCCCACAGCGGATCCGGCGACAGTGTACAAAAAATTCTTTTAGCGAGCCAATGAGCGCCCCGCAACGTTTCTTAGCTGCATCTCGCGCCGAAGCGCGCTGCTAAGCCGTTAAGGGTTCGACCTATTCTTCCCCGAAGAGAAGAATGGAAAGGAGGTGATCCAGCCGCACGTTCCCGTACGGCTACCTTGTTACGACTTCACCCCAATCACCAATCACAATTTCATTGCCTACAAGAGGCAATTTCGGTTGCAATGGGCTTTCGTGGTGTGACGGGCGGTGTGTACAAGGCCCGGGAACGTATTCACCGCTGCAATTGCTGATCAGCGATTACTAGCGATTCCACCTTCACGGGGGCGAGTTGCAGCCCCCGATCTGAACTGAGACGCAGTTTGAGGATTTGCTCCACCTTACGGTATTGCTTCCCACTGTCTGCGCCATTGTAGCACGTGTGTAGCCCTGGACATAAAGGCCATGAGGACTTGACGTCATCCCCGCCTTCCTCCACGTTATCCGCGGCAGTCTCCGAAGAGTCCTCCCCTTGCGGGGTAGCAACATCGGATAGGGGTTGCGCTCGTTGCGGGACTTAACCCAACATCTCACGACACGAGCTGACGACAGCCATGCAGCACCTCGGCTAGCTCCCTTGCGGGTCGCCCACTCTTTCGAGCAGACTACTACTAGTCGTTCGAGCCCAGGTAAGGTTCTTCGCGTAGCGTCGAATTAAACCACATGCTCCACCGCTTGTGCGGGCCCCCGTCAATTCCTTTGAGTTTTAACCTTGCGGCCGTACTCCCCAGGCGGGCAACTTAAAGCGTTAGCGACGACACGGAAGGGGTCGATACCTCCCACATCTAGTTGCCATCGTTTACAGCTGGGACTACCAGGGTATCTAATCCTGTTTGCTCCCCCAGCTTTCGAGTCTTAGCGTCAATAGAAGCCCAGGCAGGTGCTTTCGCCATAGGTGTTCCTCCCGATATCTACGCATTTCACCGCTACACCGGGAATTCCCCTGCCCCCTACTCCATTCGAGGCCCTCAGTATCCGACGACAGCTCCTAGTTAAGCCAGGAGATTTAACGTCAGACTTAAGGGTCCGCCTACACTCGCTTTACGCCTAGTAATTCCGAATAACGCTCGCAACCTATGTCTTACCGCGGCTGCTGGCACATAGTTAGCCGTTGCTTATTCGTATGGTACCGTCAGACCCTTGCGGGATTTCGTCCCATACAAAAGAGGTTTACGATCCGAAGACCTTCGTCCCTCACGCAGAGTTGCTGGATCAGGCTTTCGCCCATTGTCCAAAATTCCCCACTGCTGCCTCCCGTAGGAGTATGGCCCGTGTCTCAGTGCCATCGTGCCCGTCCGGCCTTTCAGCCCGGGTACCCGTCGTAGCCTTGGTGGTCCGTTACACCGCCAACTAGCTGATGGGCCGCAAACTCCTCCTTGAACGATCCTTGCGGATCTATCCTCCCCAAAAGATGCCTTCCGGGGAGAGTACGGCGCATTAGCTATCCTTTCGGATAGTTATTCGCCATTCGAGGGTAGATTGTTTACGTGTTACTCACTCGTCTGCCGCTAAATACGTATTGCTACGTATTCCGCTCGACTTGCATGTGTTATGCACTCTGCCAGCGTTAATTCTGAGCCAGGATCAAACTCTCCATTTAAATCGTTGGGCGTTTTCACCGGGGTAAGACCCGATTACTTCCGCTTGCCGGCCAAAATGAAGTGAATTGACTTCTTTGCTCTTGTTTGTGTTTCGGATCAGCGACGATCCAAAACCACACCATAATTTTCCTTACGCCCTCTCTCCCGGGGGGGAGAACAGGGCGCCCATTCGCTCGCAAAAACCGATTTGTTAAAGAACAAAAAGTCTGTCCGGGCTTCTTGCTTCTTCCAAGAAGCCGGGGGCAAACTTACTTTGCCTGCTTGACAGCGTTTTGAGGCGCTGCCGAACGATCAATATCTTAGCATGAGATCAGACGAGTGTCAACAAATAATTTTTTTATTGCGGACTCGCGACGCTCGAAAATCGATTTTCTCCTCGGGGAATCCGTTTTTTCGCGGGCGGAAAAAATTTTATTTTTCGGCTTGACGCCGCGCGGAGCGCGCGCGAAATTTTTCCATTTTCGCGCGGACGCGGATTTTTTCAGGGCGCCAAAACGTCCGGGCGCGGCGACAATTTGAGCGTGGAGAGATCGTGCGCGGGCAGGATCACGAGGCGCGGCACGGCCTCCGCGGCGAGGCGCATCGCGCGCGCGTTCCAAGCGAAGCTGGAGACGTCCACGACGAACTTGGAATCGGGGAGGGCGCTGTCGAAAACGTTGTCGTAGACGAAGGCGGCGGGGCCGGTCAGCAGGACGGGGCCGGAATCGAGATTGATCCACGCTCCCATGCCGCCGGCGGCTCCCCCGTCGAGGTCGATCAGCTCGACGGTGCCGTCGTCGAAGAGGTCCACGCCGTGGTCGAAGGGGCCGTAGGGCTTTCCGGCCTCCAAATCGATCTGCTTGAGGCGCTCCTCCGGCACGAAGGCGCGGGGATCGGGCAGGCCGTCGTCCAGCACGCGCCGGCGCGGGTTGGTCCAGGCCTTCTGCGACACGACGACGGTGGCGTTCGGGAACGAGCCGGCCCTCCCGGTCCACTCGGGGGCGAGGTCGGGCAGGATGATCCACTTAACGTCCTCGGCCTTCACGCCGCGGGTCTCGAGCTGGGAGACGATGTCGCGCCCCGGGCCGACGGTGAAGGGGGCCAAGGCCGAGCCCTTCACGCGCGCGGCGCCGAGCCCGCCCAAGTCCTCGGGCAAGCCGGCGCCGAACAGCACGGCGCCCTCCTTCGGGTGGCGGATCAAGACGGCGAGCACGGGCGGCTTGAGCTTGGCCTCGTGGCTTTTCTCGTCGGACAGGAGATCGCCGCGCACGCGGCCCTCGCCGACGACCATGACCTCGAGCCTCACGCCCGAGACGCGCTGATGGGCGATGAGCGCGGCGCCGAACGTGGCCGACGGCTCGCGCTCGGGGCGCAGGACGGGACGCGGCTTGGGCGGCGGCGGCACGCCGTTGGGATCGAGTCCGATCTCGGCGCAGCCGGAGATGAAGAAGATCGCGGCCGCGATTGCGGCCGCGAGAGCGGCCGCGCTTCTCACTTCTGGCTCACGCTGAGGTTGAAGCGGATCTGGGCCGACGCGCGCGCGCCGACCTCCTCGACCATCAGCAGGTGCTCGAGGATTTCCTCCTCGGCCGCGGCGGCCGCGGGCACCTTGGCGAGCTCGGCGGCGTGATCGGTCTTCTCCTTCATCATCACGGCGATCTTGCCGCGCACTTCCTCAAGAGGGATCTGCGCGCCGGTGGCGCGCACCATGGGATCGGGCATGTCGCCGAGCTTGCGCAGGTCCTTGAGCAGAGCCGGCGCGTGCTCCTTCGGCAGAGAGAACTCGAGCTGCTGGGTCTTGTCCTTGGAGTTGGCGACGAAATTGCCCAGGGGCTGGGTCAGCGCGCCGCCGTGGGCCTCGACGGCCTTCACGACGCCGGGCAAGTCCTTCGAGAAATCCTTCAGGGCGAGGGCGCCGGTCCACATCTCGAGATAAGGCGCGGTGGAGTACGTCTTGAACCAATACGGCTCGCCGTTGTGGGCGCCCTGCAGCTGCGGCGCGGGCGGCGGCGGAGCCTCCTTCTTTTTCTTCTTCGTGACGACGGGGACGAGCTGGGGCGCCGCGGACGCGGCGACGGCGGCGGCGAAGACGAGGGCGAGCGCCCTCACTTTTCCACCGGGCCGCCGGCCTCGTTCCAGCCGCGCCAGCCGCCGTCCATCGAGACGACGTTGCGGTAGCCCATTTTCTGCAGGTTGTCGGCGCTGAGCGCGGAGCGGAAGCCGCCGCCGCAGTACAGGATCAGCTCCTTCGTCTTGTCCGGGATCTGCGACTCGATGTCGCGCTCGATGACGCCCTTGCCGAGGTGGATGGCGCCGGCGATCCTCCCCTTGGCCCACTCGTTGTCCTCGCGGACGTCGATGAGGTCGAGGTGCTCGCCTTTCTTCATGCGGGAGAGGACCGCGGCGACGTCGGTCTCCTTCACGCGGGACTTGGCGTCGTTGACGAGGCGCAGGAACTCGGGAGAGTGGTGGCTCATCCCATCTTCTTACAAAATCAGAATCAGGAGCGGGAGAGGGCGCGGGCGCGGCGGACGACGCCGCGCGAGTAGGCGCGGAACTTGGCGAGGGCTTCGGGATCCTTCATGAGCTCCTGATCGCGCAGGTTCCAGGCCCGCTCCGCGGCCAGGTTGCGCAGGTGGCGCTCGATGGGCTCGACGTCGTCCTGGATGAAGTTCTTCACCGCCGAGTCCGGTTTTCCCTCCGCCTGCATCTTCGCGGCGACGCGCCGGGCGAGCTTAAGGTTCTTCTCGGCGCGTCTCATGCGCAGCTCGATCTTCGCGTATTGACCCTCGAGCCACTCGGCGTAGGCGGCGTCGGTCTCTCCATGCAAGGCATGGTTCTCTTTATACTGGACCTTGAGCCATTTGATGAACTCGTCGGTGTCCCTCAGCAGGCGGGCGCGAGCGTCGCGGGCGAAGGTCTTGGGCGCGGGCTCGATGCCCAGCTCGCTGTACACGCGGTTCTCCACCGTGTAGGACTCGATCTCCAGCTCAAGCGCGTCGGCGGGAAGACCGAACGACCTTTGCAGGACGTGCTGGAGCTCGTGGGCGAGGATGGGAGCGCTTTGAAGCGGATCGCGCCGGCGATGCGCGGAGTCCATGACGACGATGTCGGAGTCGTAGCGGAACTCGCCGTTGTTGGAGATCTTCTTCACCACGACGAGGGTCGCATGACCTCGGATTTCGGCGAGGTTGTCGATGTCGCGCAGGACGCGACGGCCGGTCTTGGACTGCCTCAGGGTGCCGACGAGCTCGGCGAGCCAGGGCTCGTCGGCCTCGTCGGCGACCTTGAGGCCGGAGCCGAGGACGCGGGCGGCCGGAGCGGCGACGGGAGCGGGGCTCGCGGCGGCGCCGTCGAAGCGCGCGGCGGCTTCGGCGGACTGGGACTCGGGAGACTTCGGCGCGCCGTGGTTGTTCGCGTCGCCCGGCTCGTCGGGCGCGGCGGCGGCCTTCAGAGCCGGCAGCGCCGGGGCGGCGGCGGGCACGAGCGCGGGCGCGGCGACGACGGGCAGCGGCGCCGCGGCGGCGAGCGCGGGGGAGGCGGTCAGCGACGGCGCGAGAGCGAGGTTCGGCAGTGCCGGCGAGGCGAGCGCGGGCATGGCGATCGACGCGGCGCCGGAGAACGCCGGGGCCGCGATCGGAGCGGCGGAGAAGGGCACGGCGACGACGGCGGCGCCCGCCGGCGTCAGGCCGGCGGTGAACGCGACGACGGTCCACGCGAGCGCGCGGTTCACGACCCGAATATAGAATACGACGCGCGGGAGTTCGGGGACGAAGGACCTATTTGCCGTCTGGGTAAAGGTCCTACCGAATCAGCGCGAATTCCAGCCGCTTTCCGCGATCATGCGCTCGTTCTCGGCGCGCAGAAGGAGGAAATCCGGGTCGGCTTCCAGCTCCTGACGCGGCCGTCTCGCGTGCCTCGAGTAAAGGACGCGCGCGAGCCGAACGTATTCGCGCGTCTCGGGATGAAAGTCGGTCAGAGGACGGCTCGATTGGTAGTACATGCCGGCGCCGTCGTCCTCGAAGCCGTGAGTCTTGTGGAGCCATCGTCGATCTATATGGATCAGAGGCGAATAAAGAATCCCGAGCGTCGACGACCAGCGGGCCGCGGAGTAGCCGAAGCGCGGCTGCCAGAGAATGTCCTCGGGGTCGCCGAGACTGTTGCTCGAAACGCTGGCGTCGTCGGGGATGGGCCAGTAGCCGCCGGCGGCCGAATTCACGACGTAGGTGAGTGCGTAGACGGCGAATATCGCGATGAACGAGGCCGCGATAAGCTCGCTCCTCGTGCGTCGGCGGAGGAATCGCTTGAGCTTCTCTTTCGTGATCATGGCTTGCGCCGCGAAGGATTGAGCGAGACGTAGAGACGCACGGATTCTTTTCCGTCCTTGGCCAGCTCGTCGAGGACGGCGGGCGGAGTGTTCGGATTCCCGCCGACGCCGCAGCGCGTCGACTCGTCGGGGCTCTTCGCCAGCTCGGACAAGATTTCCGGCGGGCAGGAAGGATTGTAGGCCGCGGCGCGGACTTCATCGAGCGAGCCTTGCGCGAGCGCGCGGGCTCGCTCGGGGGTCAGGGCCTCGGTGCGGAGATGCTCGAGGCGGAGCGCGCGGTTATGGCTGTACCGGAACATCCCGCACACGAGGGCGAGCAGGACCGCGGCGAGCATGGCGACGCTGCGCGCGTGGCGCGGCTTCCCGGCCAAGGCGAGCGCTCGCGCGCTCAAGCCGATGATCCAGCCCGCGATTCCCCCCATGACGATCATGAGAAAACCCGCGCCCATGGCGACCGCTTGGGCGGTGGACCCGCCGGCGGGGACGTCGTTGAGCTGCACCGCGGCGCAGATCGCCGCGGCGGCGGAGAAGACGAGGGCGCCGATGGTGGGAGCTTTTCTCATGCGCTCAAATAGTAAGAAGTAATGACGACGGGTTGCATGGTCTCATTCCCGCCCGATGAGTTTTCCCCATATTTCGGGAGATAAATCGATCGTAGGCCCTCTATTTTCCGCAAATATGGGAGAAACGCATCGGGCCAAAAAGGGAGCGGTATCCCGGCGCGGCGCGCTCGCGAGAGCGAGAAGCTACTCGCAGATGTGGCAAACCCCGAGCCCGTCGACGGCCGTGGGCCGGTCGCGCTCGGAGTTGACGATGCAGAGGAACCCGAAGGGCTCCTTCGCGTCCGCGGGGCAGCGGAACTGGTGCGGGTCGGACGGCGAGACGTACACGACGTCGCCCACGCCGACGTTCCAGATGTAGCAGCCGGCCTGCGCCTCGCCGGAGCCCCGCATGGGGATCACGACGTGCTCGTGCTCGTGCTTCTCGAGCGTCGAGTAGCCGCCGGGCTCGATCTCGAAGTAGCGGACGTGGAACTTGGTCGACTCGCCGCGCTTGCCGGCGAGCTCGCGGCGCGTGATGCCCTTGTACTCGGCCGCCGTGGCCTTGTACGCCTCGAGCGGCACGTCCTTCCAGTCGAATTTCCCCGCGACCTTGCGGATGACCTTCGAATGGTTGCCCGAGATGGGAGGCGGCGGGGGAGCTTTCACTCCCCCGACCGTCTTATCCTGGGCCACGGACGCCTACTCGTGCTCGCGCGGGTCGAGCGACGGAGCGCCCTGCCCCCGGCGCGCCACGCGCAGACGGATCTGCGCCCGGCGAACCGCGGCCTCGATCTCGGCCAGGTGCTCCGGGTCGATGTTCGGCTTGCTCGACGCGGCCTTCGCCTTCTCGAGAGACTGCCGCGCCCGCTCGGCGTTGATCTGATCGGCCGCCTCGGCCGTCTCGGCGAACAGCGAGATCACGTCGTCCTTGATCTCGGCGAAGCCCCCGGACAC
>Ga0134125_10003954_pt1 | contig 16997 bp, 13 predicted proteins | sample KB31751_FD_96464 | JGI IMG/M metagenome (GOLD analysis project Ga0134125, IMG submission 96464) | Terrestrial soil microbial communities with excess Nitrogen fertilizer from Kellogg Biological Station, Michigan, USA - KB3-175-1 | ecosystem: Environmental > Terrestrial > Soil > Unclassified ...
GCCTCGTTGATGGTGATGTCGGCCGACTGGGCGGTGCCGCCACCGCAGACGCCGCTGCTCATCGAGCCACCGGGCGCGGACGCGCCGCCGGTGGCGGAAACACCGCCCGTGCCGCGACCGCCGCCGCCCGTCATGCCGCCGCGGGCCCCCGCACCGCCCACCCCGCCGCTGGCCGTCACACCGCCCGAGCCGTCGCCGCCGCGTCCGGACCCGCCGGCGCCACGTCCGCCGGTGGCCGTGATTCCGCCCGCGCCGGTGGACCCACCGGTTGCGACGGTGCCGCCCGTGGAGGTCGAGCCACCCGAGCTGGTACCGCCGGTGCTCGAGGCGGTGCCGCCGCTGCCGCCCGACGCGTTGCCTTCACTGCCCCCCGTCCCGCCCTCCGAGCTGCCGCCGCCCGCACACGCGACGCCCAGCGCACCCGCCACGATCAGGCCAGCCATCGGGCGCAGAAGACCCATCGAACGTAGGCAAGGCATGCAACGACCTTTCGTAGGAGTTGGCGTTCCCCCCCAGCCCCGAGTCGCCCCTCTCCCACCTGTCGTGGCCGAGTTGATTGTGCAGGGAAAAAATCAAATCTGGCGGGCGGCTACCACCAGGGGAGGCGCCAGCCGCACAGCGCCACGACCCAGGCCATGGCCGCGAACCGCAGGAACCGCAGCACCAGCATCAGCGGCAGCAGGCGTCCGGGACGTGGCGCGACGCCGGGCAGCAACGCCGCCGTGACGGACACGGGCGGGATGCCGATCAGGCTGGCCGCCACGACCACCCCCGTCGACGTGCCGTGCGTGCCGAGGCGCGTCTGGGTGCGCGCCCGTTCGCACTTGCGATCGAACCAGCGCCAGCGTCGCCGCAGCTCGGCGCCGAAGAAGAACAGCCCGGCCAGCGCCACGGCCTGGCCGGCGCCCGCGACCAGGCCGATGGTCAGCGGCGACCAGCGGTGCTGCGTCGCCGCCAGCGCGACGGCCGCCTCCGGGCTGGCCAGCCAGAAGACCGTGCCCAGGCACGCGACGGTCGCCAGACCAAACAGCGACATGCCGGACTAGGAGGCGGTCACGGAGCGAATGAACGAGCCGGCCACCTCGGCCAGCCGCTCCGGTTGATCGAAGGGGAGACCGTGCCCGGCGCCCGGGATCTGCGCGACGCGGACCAGCGGGTTCAGCTTGCGGAGCTCGCGAGCCGTCTCGGGCGACACCACCGGATCGTCGCCGATGGCCAGCAGGATGGGAACCTCGATCGCTCTCACCAGCTCGCGGTAGGGCGGATTGGGCGGGGTGAGGACGTCGAAGGCGCTCAGCCGCGTCTGGCGTCGCGCTTCCACCAACAACTCGACCATCTCGGGCGACCGGCGCCCGTGACGGGACCGCAGCTGCGCCAGCAGCTCGCCCTTGTTCAAGCTCAGCAGCCGCCGGTGCTGCTCGGCGACGTCGCTGTCGCACACCTCGCGCTGCCGCTCGGGGCTCAAGAAGGTCGGGTCGACCAGAATCACGCCCCGGAGGCCGTCGCCCATGCGCCCGGCCACCACGGCCGCCGTCATGCCGCCCATCGAATGCCCCACCACGATGGGCGAAACCAGCCGCAGCGAATGGATGAGCCCGATGACGTCGCTGGCGTGATCGTCGTAACGATAGCCGTGCAGCGGGGCGCTGGACTGGCCGTGCCCGCGGGCATCCGGCATCACGACGTCATAGTCGTCCTCCAGCGCGCGCGCCACCGGCGTCCAGCAGGCGCCGTTGCCGATCAGCCCGTGCAGGAGCACCAGCGGCGGCTTGGCCCCCCCGGTCCTCAGGTAGTGCATGTCGATGCCGTTCGTCTCGCAGACGCCCGTCGTCCAGCGGCTCATCGGAGTCGAGTCATACGTGATCTCCGGGGAATCCGGCCGACATTCCGGCAGTCTTGCAACACAGACCTGTGTCTATTATACAGAACGAACCGTGCCCTTCCGCCGTATGTCATGGCTCGGTGGATGGCGGCGGGCGGCCCTGATCGCGGTGAGCGCCGCGGCCGTTGTGACGCTGGCGGTGGCGCGCTTCGCGAGCCGGCGGGCATCGGCCGGGCCCGCGCCGCCGGCCCACTTCGTGGGCTCCGCCGCCTGCGCCGGCTGTCATCCGGGCGAGCAGGCGGCCTGGTCGTCGTCGCACCACCGCCACGCGATGGAGCCGGCCAGCGCGCGCAGCGTGGCCGGCGACTTCAACGACGCCCGGTTTCACTACTTCGGGCGCGAGACGCGCTTCACGCGGCGAGGCGACACCTTTCAGGTCACCACGGAGAATCAGCAGGGGCAGCCGCAGACGTTCACGGTCGCCTACACGCTGGGGACCGCGCCGCTGCAGCAATACCTGGTCGCGCTGGAGGACGGGCGGATCCAGGCGCTGCCGTTCGCCTGGGACGCGCGCCCGCGCGCGCGGGGCGGCCAGCGCTGGTTCCACCTGTATCCGGACACCAACGTCACGCCGGCGGACCCGCTGTTCTGGATGCGGCCGCGCCAGAACTGGAATCACATGTGCGGCGACTGCCACACCACCGATTTCAGCAAGCGCTTCTCGGACGCCACCGGGCGGTTCGACAGCCGCTGGAGCGAGCTGGGGAATGGCTGCGAGAGCTGCCACGGCGCCGGTTCCACGCACGTCGAGGCCGCGCAGCACGGGGCGCGCGGCGCCGCGGCGGCGTCGCTGGTCAACGGCCTGCACATGCAGGGCGAGCAGCTCGATCAGTGCGGCGCCTGTCATGCGCGCCGCGTCCGCCTGCGCGAGGATCCGTCGCACGAGCGGATGCACGAGACCTGGCGGCCCGAGCTGTTGCAGGAGGGCCTCTACTTCCCCGACGGCCAGATCCGGGACGAGGTGTTCGAGATCGGCTCGTTCTTGCAGAGCAAGATGGCGGCGCGCGGGGTGGCCTGCAGCCACTGCCACGAGCCGCACACCGCCCGGCTGCGCGCGGAAGGGAACGCGCTGTGCACCCGCTGCCACGATCGGCAGATCTTCGATGGCCCGCAACATCACTTTCACGCCGCGGGGACCGACGGCGCTCGCTGCGTGAGCTGCCACATGCCCCAGCGCACGTACATGGTCGTTCACGAGCGGCGTGATCACCGCATCGCGGTCCCGCGCCCCGACCTGAGCGCCAGGCTGGGCACGCCCAACGCGTGCGCCGCCTGCCACACCGGGCGCGGCGACGCCTGGGCGGCGGAGGCCATCGCGCGCCACCGCAGCGGCCGGCGCCAAGGGCCCTGGGGCGCCGAGTTGCTCGGCCCGGCGATGTGGAGCGCGCGGCACGAGCAGCCGGACGCGCTGGCGTCGGTCCGCGCGCTGGTGGCCGACCCGCGGGTGGCGGGCCTGCCGAAGGCCACGGCTCTCGCCGCGCTGGGCACCGCCGCGCCGCTCGACGTCGCGGCCATCGCCGGCCCGCTGCTGCACGACCCGGATCCCTGGTTGCGGCTGGGCGCGGTGGAGTCGCTGCAGTCCGCGCCCGAGGCGACCCGCACGCCGTTGCTGGCGGCGGCGGCCACCGACCCGTCGCGCGCCGTGCGCTGGGCGGTCGCGCCGCTGCTGGGCAAGACCGGGGCGGCGACGGCGGGCGCGGACGTCACCGCGGTCCTGGCCGACTACCAGGGCTGGCTGGCCACCAACGCGGATCGCGCGGAGGCGCTGGTCGAGCTGGCCAGCTTCCGCCGCGCCGCGGGCGATGCGGCCGGGGCGCGCGCCGCCTTCGAGCGGGCGTTGCGCCGGGACGACAGCTCCATCGTGGCGCGACTGAACTTCGCGGACTTCCTGCGCGGCGCGGGCGACGATGCCGGCGCCGAAACGCTGCTCCGGCAGGCTTGCGCGCTGTACCCGGATTCGGCCGACGCGCATTTCGCGCTGGGAATGCTGCTGGTCCGTCGCCACGCGCTGGCGGCCGGCGTGAACGAGCTGGGGCGGGCCCGCGAGCTGGCGCCCGCCAACAGCGCCTACGCGTTTGCGTACGCCGTGGGCCTGCACTCGACCGGGCAGGACGACCGCGCGCGCCTGGCGCTCGACGACGCGCGCACGCGCTTTCCCGCCAACGCGCCCATCGAGGCGGCGCTGCGCGCGCTGGCGCCAACGACAAACGCCGCTCCCGCCCCGGAGGGACGAGAGCGGCGTTGAGGTCGGCTCAGCTGTTCGGTTACTGGAAGTAGCCGGGGGCCGCGCCCGCCTTCAGGGTCGCGATGTCCCCCTGCAAGGCGCCGCGGACCGCCGCGTACTGCGGATTCTGATAGAGGTCGGTCTGCTCGTGCGGGTCGGTGAAGAGGTCGTAGAGCTCCCACTTGCCCTGGTTGTTCACCAGCTTGAACCGCGTGTCGCGCAGCCCGTACTGGCGCTGACTGGTGCCGTTCGAGATCTCCGAGAAGGAGAAGGGACGTCCGCTGGACGCGGCCTCGTTCGTGAACAGCGGCTTGATGCTGTAGCTGTCGTTCACGTGGCTGACGGGAACCCCCGCGACGTCCAGGATGGTCGCGTAGAGATCCGCGGTGACGAACAGGTTGTCCTCACGCCCCCGGCGCGTCACGCCCGCGCCGGCCACGATGAGCGGCACCCGCACGCCGCCTTCGTAGGCGGACCCCTTGGCGTCGCGCAGCCCGGTGGCCGTGTCCTTCACCGGCGGCGGCACGCCGTTGTCGCCGATGAAGATCACCAGCGTCCTCGTGAAGTCGACCTCCGCGAGCAGACGTCCCAGCTCCGTGTCCAGGGCCTGGATCTCGGCCTGGTAGGTGGGGATGTTGGTCCCGTACGTCCCTTCCGACGGATCGCCGATCGAGTCCAGGTTGACGTGCTCCAGCTCGGGCGGTGGCACCTGGAACGGGCTGTTGCCGCCGTTCGCCGCGTGAGGCGCGTTGTACGACTGGTACAGGAACCAGGGCTGGGTCGGGTTCGTGGTCTGCTGCTGCTCGATGAACCCGAGGGCGTAGTCGGTCAGCACGGTCGTCGCGTACTGGCTGTTGGCGATCTGCGGGCCGTTGATGTCGTACGTCGTCCAGCTGAAGTAGTCCGTCAGGCCGCCCCCCACGATGCCGCGGTAGGTGGTGATTCCCAGGTCGCGGACGTGTTGCAGGATGTCGGGCACGGAGACGCCCGTGTAGGTGGTCCCGGGTCGGGGATCGATGGTGCCGCCACCCAGGTGGTACTTGCCGAAGAAGGCGTGGGTGTAGGGGGTCTCGGCGTTGAGGCGGTCGAACAGCGTGACCGTCGACGTCGGCAGCACGTTGCCGACGGTGGTCACGCCCGTGCGGAAGCCGTACTGGCCGCTCACGATGGTGCCGCGGGTCGGCGAGCAGACCGGGCTGGCCCAGGCGTTGTCGAACACGACGCCCTTTTGCGCCAGCGCCTCGATGTTCGGGATGGGGACCTGCCCCTGCGTTCCGCCCAGATCGGGATAGAGGCTGGTCGCCTCCGCGCCCAGGTCGTCGGCGATGATCAGCAAGATGTTGGGCTTGGTCGCCCCGCCCGCCACGGCGCCACCGGCGCCCGCGTCGGCGCCGGGTCCCCCCGCCGCGCCGCCGCCGCCGGTGGACGGCCGGACGAACGTGACCGTGGTGGTCGCGCTGGCCGACGCGTCCCCGTCCGAGACGGTCAGCGTGACGGTGAACGTGCCGGGCGTGGCGCTGGTCAACGTCGGGCCGGGCGCGATCGGGTTGTCGATCACGCCGCCCGTGGTGGCCCAGTAATAGGTGAGCGCGGACGGCGAGGCATCTGGATCGCTGCCCACCCCCTGCAGCTTGACCGAGCCGCCGACGAAGACCGTCTGCGGGGTCACCGTCAGCTCATCGATGCGCGGGCTCACGTTCACGCTGCCGTTCACCGCGACCGAGCCGTTGCCGGTCTTGTCAGATCCGGTCAGACGGATGGTGACGGACGTGGTCCCGCCGGCGGTCACGTCGAAGGCCGCCGATCCCGAGAAGGTGGTGTTTCCCTCCGCCGACGCCGCGGTCAACGTGATGGTGTACCCCTTCCCCGCCGGGATGCCGCCGACCGTGCCATTGACGACCGGCGAGGCGCTGGTGTCGATGCTCCCCGACTTGGTGAAGCCGTTGCCGCTGACGGTGTACGTCACCGCGTTCAGCGTCACGCCGGTCGCGGCGCTCAGCGCGATGCCGATCGCTCCCGCCGCCTCGACGTCGGCTTGGCTGCTCGGGGGTCTCGCGCACCCCGCGGCGGCGCTGGTGGCAGCCAGCACCAGCCAGACAGCGGGCGTCTTGCCCAATCTCGCGATCAGTCCGGATCTACGGTGGCCATGACTCATCGAATGTCCCTTTCGCTTGAAGGCGTCGGGACCGCCCGGCGGGCGGACCGAGGACGCCTAACGACAGGGTTCGATGGTCATGAGGACGGGCACCTCTGTCTCATATAATAGACATCGCGACGGAAGACAAGAGGTCACCACTGGCTGTCGATCCAGTCGGCGCGCCCCAGCACGAAGTCCTGCAGGGCCTGCACCTGCGCCGCCCAGGTCGGCGCCGACGGACCGTAGATCGGGATCGAGCCGGCGCTCTTCACCCAGGCGATCGAGCCGGTCATCCCGGTCTGCGTGCCGTAGACGCTGCTCAGTGGCCAGCGGGCCGCGTCGCGGGCCAGCGCGTCCGGCGCAAGCTGCGCGGCCAGCGCCTGGATGCGCTGCTCGAGCGCGGCCTCCGAGAGGAGATCCGCGCGCAGCGCGGTCCAGCGTGCCGTGACCTGGTCGACGAAGGCCGGGTCCGTCATCAAGATCGGGAACCAGCTGTTGACGTTGCCTTGCCGCGACGTCGCGTTGATCTGGTACTCCCATCCGGGATCGGTGGTTCCGTTGCTGCGCGCGACCGGCGTGGGCGAGATGCTGGTGGCGTTTCCGATGCCCAGCGCGAAGTTGTAGTCCCAGTAGGGACCGCCGTTCAGCAGGCCGTTTCGATCCTTGAAGTAGTACGAGCTGCGCCGGTAAGAGTCGATGTTGCGGGCCAGCTCGTTGATGATCAGGTCGTCGGCGAACGAGCCGACGTCTGCGTACTGGCCGTAGTCGCCAATCGGCGAGGCGAACAGCGTGTCGTGGAACGATTGGATGTACTGGGTGATGTAGGCGAGCTGCTCGCTGGCTGCCGGCAAGGGTGAGGGATCGGTGACCTCGCAGGCGCTGAAGCAGGCATAGCTCGCCGGCGCGTCGGCCGGTTTGGTGCAGGTGACCTGCGGCTTGGTCGCATCGGTGGCCTGCCAGTTGAATTCGACGATGTAGCCGCCGGTCACGTCCGGGGGGGCGGTGTCGCTGGCGTCCAGCTTGGCAAGATTCACGCGGTGCCCGTTGATCTTCAGGGTCTCGGTGATCCAGTAGATGCCCTGGTAGTCCGAGCTGGCGATCGGCGCGGCGCCGGTGGCGACGTAGACCTCGGCGTACTGCACCCGGGGCGCCTGCCGCCCCATGTCCCGCGCCAGCGAATAGACGAACGGATTGCGGAGCAACGAGCGGTCGTAATAGGGGGCGATGAAGTCCCAATCCGAGTCGGCCGGCATGCCGAGGACGGAATACTTCGAGTCGTCGTCGGTGTTGTCGCGAAGCTCGACCTTGTACGACTTCTGCGGGAAGTTCGCGGAGGACTGGCCGTGCAGGTGAAAGGCGGCCCGCGTGGCGACCGTCGGCAGGTCGTCCAGCGAGGCGGTCCCGTTCACCGGTTCATAGATCATGACCGCCAGATCGAGGTAGGTGTCCTTGTCGGCCGAGGGACCCTGGCCGTAGTCGTCCAGCAGCACGATCGGCATCGCCGACGAGAGCGAGAAGGTCCGGGCCAGATAGATGGCCGTGCTGACCGTGCCCGCGGCGGCGGCCGCGACGAACGGTTGCGCCCGCAACTGGGTCGTCGCGGTGATCGACAGCGGCGTCCCGTCGTACGCCGCGGAGGCGGCGGTCGGCAGCGCGCCATCGGTGGTGTAGAGAATCTGCGCACCCGGGATGGCGGTGCTCATCGACACCGTCAGCGACCCCTGGAAGGACTGGCTGGGGGCCGAAAATGCAACGTCTCCCAGCAATGGCGAGACCCGCGACGCCGGCGCCCCGCCGCTCCCCGCCGCTCCGATCCCGGCGGCTCCGCTGCCCGCGGCGCCACTGCCGGCCACCCCCGTTCCGGCCGCGCCGCTTCCGGCCGCGCCGCCTGCGCCTGCTGGTGGCACCAAGCCGCCGGCGGCGCCGCCAACGGCACCACCCGCCCCGCCCGGCGCCGCAGCGTCGACGTCGGTGGCCGCCCCGCCCGCGCCGCCGGTCATCTCGGCGCCCGGCAGGCCCGCCTGCCCCGCCGACCCGCCCGGGTCTCGCACCGTTCCCGCGCTGGACCCGCCACAGGCGGCCATCGGGATCAACGCGAGAAGCGACAGCCCCACCCGCAGCCCCGCGCGCGTTGGCGAGCTCATGATTGGCGCTCAACCTAAGCCCGTGCGCGACTGGCAACAGGGGTTCAAAAACGAGGCATGCTCCGGGCAATGATGCCGCGGCACCGCTACCCGCCCGATCTGGCCGACCACGTGCGGAAGAACTGGCCCGCCGAGCGCCCGCTCCAAATTCCCTTCGACCAGCTCTGCGCGGCCCTGTCGGTCGCGTACCACGCGTCCCTCACGTTCGAAGAGACCCGGCCCACCCGGTTTCGGCTGCTCCTGACCCGGCCGGACGAACTGCCTGAAAACGGCGTTCCGAACGAAGGCGTCCTGCGCCTGGTGTTCGACCAGACGCGCCCGCTGACCGCCGAGGAGCTGCGCCAGCTCGCCCCGGCCAGCCCCTTCGAGAGCTCGCTGATCGGCGCCTCGCCGGTGGACGGCAAGCTGCGCATCTGGGGGATCGCTCACTCGGGCCCGGCCTGGCTGTCGCCGACCTGGGGCGGCCGCCAGGTCGTCCCCAACTGGACGCACGATCCCATCATCCACGTGACGGGCCCCGGCCTGGTGGCGGTGCGGTCGGCGGGAAAGCTGATCGGGGCGCTGGAACGCGGCGCGCTGGTGGACGCCACGGTGGACGTCTTCGAGTCGCAGTGGCTACCGGCTCTGTTCGGCCATGAGCGCGAAGAGATCCAGCGCGCGCACGCCGCCCAGCAGGCCCGCGCCCCCTCGCCCACCGCCGCCACCCAGCGGCTGATCGGGCGGGTCGCGCAGCAGATGCTCCGCCGCACCATCCAGCTGGTGCTCGGCTCGCGCCACGGCGGCCTGCTGCTGGTCGTGGACGCGCCCCAGGACGCACCGGCCAGTTCACTGGTGGGATTGAACGTCAAATATCGGTTCGACCAGAGCGAACCGTCGCACCGCTACCGGACGTTGTTGCTGCAGCTTCTCGACCGCCTGGCCGCCAGCACCCTCAACCCGCAGGTCGACTGGTCCGACTTCGCCCGAGACACCAGCGCCGAGCTGGAGAGGATCGAGCAATCGATCTTCGAGCTCAGTCGCATGTTCGCCGGCCTGGCCGCCATCGATGGCGCCGTGGTCCTGAACAAGCGATGGGCCCTCATCGGCTTCGGCGCCGAAGTGTCGAGCGAGATCCCCTCGCCCGCCCGCATCTGGCGCGCGCTGGACGTCGAGGGGCAGACGCGCGAAGAGTCGCCCGTCGAGGATGTCGGCACCCGCCACCGCGCCGCCTACCGGTTCGTCCGCCAGCACCCCACCGGGCTGGCGCTGGTGGTGTCCGCCGACGGCAGCGTCTCCTTCGTCGCCAACCGCGACGGCGACGTGATGACCTGGGAGCAGACCGTGAGCCGCTGAGAAAGCTCGCCGGCCGGCGGTGCTTGCTAGTCGTTGATGACCAGGTTCACGGCGCTGTGGGGCGCCGCCAGGGTGTCCGCCACCGGATCTTGCTTGATGATCACGTCGTCGTCGTAGCTGTCCGACGAGCCCGTGCGCGTGGTTCCGATCGTGAAGCCCGCGTCCTGCAGCGTCTTCTTGGCCCGGGTCAGGCGAAACCCCACCACCTTGGGAACCGGCTTCTGCGCGCCGCCGGTCGACACCCGCAAGGTGACCTGGGTGTCCGGGGCCACCGACCGGCCGGCGGGCGGGTCCGTGTCGATCACCAGGCCGGCCGCGATCGTGTCGCTCGGCTCGTCGCGCCGGTGGCCGGTCGCCAGGGCGCGGTTGCGAAGCTGCTCGACCGCGTCGTCGGGCCGTGCCCCGGCCAGCGCCGGGATGGTCACCGCGTTCGCGCCCGACGAGACGAGCGCCCGGATGGTGATCCCGCGCGGCGTGCGGGATCCCGGCAACGGCGCCTGGCTGACGATCCGGCCGGCCGGAACGGTGCGATCGGGCTGCTTGTCATCCAGCGACAGCAGCAGATCACGCGAGCGCAGCAGCTCGCGCGCCTGCTCGACCGACATGCCGCTGATGGACGGAACGTCGACGGCGCCGTGCCGGCCGTGCAACGCGTCCAGCAGGCCGCGCTGGTCGGCGAAGGTCAGCGCCGCAAAGGTGGCGGCCGTGGTGACGACTGACGTGACGAACGCGATCAGCATCGAGCGGCCCATGCCGCTCGGATGCTACCGCACCTGCTCAGTCAGCAGACGAGAATACCAGCGCGCCCGCGTCGCGTTCGGCCTCGGGCGCCGCCGCCCGCACGCGCGCCATGGTGGTCGTCTCCTGCTCGACGCGGGGGAAGGTGTAGAGCACGCGGCCGTCGTCGATGGCGACGTCGCCTCCCAGCGAGACCAGCTCGCGATCGAGCAGCGCCGCCATGGCCGGCGTGGGCGCCAGCTCTTCGCGGGAGCGGGGACCGGCCGACGCGAAGATTCGCCCCAGCAAGCGCCGCCGGTCGTTCCGGACATTGCGGCGCCGCGCCTCGACCCGGGCCTTCAACCAGCGGCCAGCCGGGACCGCGAAGAAGACCGCCGAGAACGCCAGTGGAAAGTCCCACAGCGCCGTATGCCAGCTCGCCAGCGAGACGTGAAGCCGGGCCTCGAAGGCGGGCACGATCCAGAACGGGGCCAGCATGTTGAAGCCGTTGAAGGCGGCGATGATCGCGTTCGACTCGGGCGGATTGCCGGTGAGCGCCGGAGCGGTCTCCAGCCGGTCCGAGGCCCAGCGCGGGACCAGCTGGCCGGGATCGTTGGCGGTCTTGCGCAGCTCTTTGAAGGTGTAGAAGACCACGCCGTCGTCCGAGACCTCGGGCTCGCCGCCGTAGTCGACCATCAGCCGCGTGACCTCTTCGTCGGCGCGCGGGAACGTCCAGCCCATGAGGCGCACCAGATCGGCCGCCGCGATCCGTCCTCGCTGCGCGCGGATGTAGGCGACGATCTCTTTTTCGTGCTGCAAGGGATCCAGCGCCGGCGCGGGCGGGCCGAAGACGAACGCGAACACCCGCTTGTAGAAGGGTGGCTTGGCCACCCGGCGCGGCGGCCGGCGGCCGTACGCGCCATAGCCGCCCTGATTCGAACCGACGTCGAATCCCCAGAACCAGAACAGGGGCCCCAGCCCCAGCCCGCCCCCGTCGTCGTCGCGGTCGGACGAGTTCCGGGCGAAGAGCATCGCGACCATCATGGCCACGAACAGAAGGAAGTAGCCGACCAGCGTCGCCATGATGGCGACCTTGAACAGCCCGGTGAACGCCTTCCAGAGCTGGCGGCCGACCTTCGCGCCCCGCTCGCGCCAGGTGAGCGCGTCCCGGCGCGCGAAGGCCGGGTCGAACTCGTACAGCAGCTCGCCGTTCTCTGTTGCGCTCAGGTGGCTGCGATACTCTTTCAGCAGAACCGTCAGCGCCCGGTCGGCTTCGTCATCCGGCAGGCCGGAGGCCGCGATGGCGTCGGCGCGGGTGAGCTTGGCCCCGCGGCCGCGCAACGCCTCGATCATCACCGCCGCCGCCCGCTGGTCGGAGTACCTCTTGCGTTCGATGGTCGGCTCGGACGTCACCGGATCTCCATCACCGACCTATAGCGCAAAAACCGCCCGATTTCCGGGATCGATGTGGTCGGGTCGGCCCCGCAGCCCCCCGGCGGCGGCCACGGCGTATAGTGCTGGCCCCGCCCTATGTTCACGCACGAGGGTCCGGCACGGACCGCCAAGAGCAACGCCATCCTGGCCAGCTACCTGGCGCTGGTGGCCGGGTTCGCGAACGCCGCGGGGTTCATGTTGCTGGGGACGTTCACCTCGCACGTGACGGGCAGCGTTGGCCGCGCCAGCATCAGCCTGCTCCAGGCCGATTGCCCCACGGCAGCTCAGGCGAGCCTGCTCGTGCTCCTGTTCCTGTGCGGCGCCATCACCGCCAGCTTGCTGGTCGAGAGCACCCGGCTGCGCAAGACCTCGACCGGCTACGCCACGGCCCTGCTGGTCGAAGGGCTCGGGCTCTCGCTGCTGGCCCTGTCGCACGGCGGCGCCGGGACCTTGTCGTGGTGCATGGGCATGCAGAACAGCTTGGTGACGCGCCTCTCCGGTTCCGTGGTCCGCACCACCCACCTCACCGGCGTGGTCACCGACCTGGGCATCGAGATCGCCCGCTGGCTGCGCTGGATCGGCAGCCGCCTCCGCCGCCGTCCGGCTTCCGCGGCTGGCGGCGCCTCGATTGAACGCCCCACGGCCGCCCGTTCGTTCCTGTGGCTCACGATCATCCTGGCGTTCGCGACCGGCGGCGTCCTGGGCACCGGCGCCGCCGCCACCTGGGGCGCCCGATCGTTCGCGTTCCCAGGCGCGGCCGCCCTGGCCGCCGGCCTCTACGCCTTCGTGACGGGCCCCCGGCGGAAGGCGGCCTAGGCGATCTGGTCAGCGGTATGATCCGGGTGCCATGAACGACGAGCTGCAATCGTCGGTGACTCCGGGTGAGGCCCAGCCCAAAGGGGCGGGCGCGCCCCTGAGCGGTCACTGGATGCGGCAGTCGGAGGGGGTGGCGACCCAGGCGTCGTCCTGGTGGTTCCAGCCGCCGTCTTTGACCCAGCGGGTCTGAAAATCTTTGAGGTGGTCGACCAATTTGAGCTGACAGGTCGCCACGAACCGCGGGCGCTGGTCCCGCGGAATGCGTCGCTGCTCCTCGTCGGCGTATCGCTTGGCCAGGAGCGGCTGCTCGAACAGTCCGGGGATCACGTACAGCTTCTGTTCGACGGTGTAGTAGCCGGCCAGGCGGTCGGTCGGCGACGGCGCATTCGGCCAGGGCGTCCCAGGGGCGCGAAACTCGCACCGGTACGGCCCCACGGCCTTGTCGCTGGCACAGGCCAGATCGTCGTGATCGGTCGTGACCAGCGTGATCGCCGCCTGGATCGTGGTGCCCCGCCCGGGCGCACCCGAGCGCCCCCAGACCGCCCACACGATCAAGATCGCCGCGGCCACACCAACCCACACCAGCCGTTTTCGACCCGGCGAAGCCGGCTGCGGGGCGTGCGGAACGCTTTCATTCGTTTCAGAACCCGTGGGATCGGACATCGCGCATCCTCTGGGGCCAGATTTCACCCGAACTGCAGGAAAAGGAAAGCGGCGCATGAGTCGGACAGGCCCGGCCACCCCCGACCAGCCTCTGGCCGCCCCGTCAGGAATGCGGGCGCGGGGTCAGCGGTTGGGTTCCTCGGACCATGTTCGAGGACGAGCTTCAGGGCGCGATCGAGACCGTGTGCGCCAGTTCTTGGCTCGGTCTGGTCGCCAGGTGGGCGTTGATCGGGGTCGTCGCCGCCGTGATCCTGATCCGGCTGCGCGGCTGCGATTTCGGGTGGAGGATCGGGGCCGCGCTCTTCGCGATCGGAGCCACGGCGCTGGTCTTGCTCGGGTCATCCGTGCGGGCCGAGGCGCCGCGTCTCGCCAGGGCTCACGGAGGCGCACCGGCGGACGATGTCATCCTCACGGCTGCAGATCGCTATCGAGGTAGGTGAAGTTGAATCGCAGGTTGGCGTGGTTGTCGCGCGCCAGGATCCAGTGTTCGGTGTTCTCCAGGTTCGTGCCGCCCGCGACGGAGGGGGTGCCCACGAAATACGGGTTCGTCGACGCCTGCAGCAGCTTCGGCGCCTCGTAGAACGTACTGGTCAGGAACGACGCCTCGTAGAGGCTGCCGCCGCTCCGGTAGTAGAGCGTGTGGGTGTTCAGGTCGGGATCCCATTCCACGGCCGGGTTGCTCTCGGCGGGCGCTGAACCGGTTGGAAGCGTGAGCTGGGTGAAGGCGGGCGCGCCCGCCGGAAGGAAGGCGTCTCCGGTGGTGAAGATGCGGAACAGCCCGGTCTGGCTGCCGTTCGTGGCCTTGAGGACCACCGTACCTTGGCTCTGGTAGCCCCAGGTGATGGCCGGCACGCCGACCATCGACCAGCCGGAGGGCAACGCCGGAGCGGCAACCCGGGCCTTCCACGCCGAGTGGTACGGCTTGCGGTGCGAGTAGAGCGTCGCCTTGTTGCTGGAGTTCGGGCCCATGTAAACCATGACGACGTCGCCGTTGTTGGCGGCCGTCATGGCCGGATAGCCGTAGGGATCGTTGAAGGTGTTGCCGTTGATGGGCGCGAAGGCGGGGGCCGTGACCGGCTCGGGCGCGCTGAAGATGCCCTGGGTGGGTCTCGTCGACGCCTCGCTCCAGAAGATGCGGTGGTCGTCGCGTCCGCGCCCGACCACGATCAGGCGGTAGTCGCTGCTGCCGACGACGGGCAATCTGGCGGTCGCCGGGGGCGTCGAAAAGGCGTCGTCGCTGTACAGGCCCCATGCGGCGGACGTGGGGCCATCACCCGCCGCTCCCCAGTATCCATTCAGTCCGGACAGCTGGAACGCGACCAGCAGGTGACTGGCTTCGGCGAGCAGGATGGGATCGCCCGACGGGTATCCGGTCGAGTCCATCGTGGACCACTGGCTGGCCGCCAGAGGCATGATGGGGTTGGTGGGATCGTGCGGATCCTGCAGAGCCCCGGATCGCGACGTGAGCTGCTGCTCGCTCCCGTCGACGGGCGCCCCGCATCCGAGGGTCGCCCCCAGCGCGAAGACGCCGATGAGGCGCCCATGACGCCTCCCCACGCCGCGCAAGGATTCAAAGAGCTCGGACGGTCCGATGGCGTGATTCGTCATGGTCTCTCTCCCGTTGTCGGCGACCACCTGTTCCCCTTTTGAACACCCGAGCCGGGAGATTTGGCAACTCACAGGGACGTCGGCCGACGGACGTACCCGCCGACTTGCTGGTGCCAGCCGGCATGTGGGACGTTCACAGTGGATGAAGGGAACTCCCGATCGGCGACAGTTTGCACTTGGCGCATTCAGTGTCATCGCGTGCTCGCGGACGCGTCTCCCCGCGCCGCCGGCGGCTGGAACTGGGGCGCCAAGTTCCATCGCTGAAATCGAGCAGCGTGTGGGCCGCCGTGTCGGCGTCTTTGCCATGGACACGGGCAGCGGGCGAGAGCTCGCTCATCGCGCGGACGAGCGCTTTGCGATGTGCTCGACGTTCAAGTGGGTGCTTGCCGCAGGCATTCTGGCGGGTGTCGATCGGGCACAGCTGTCGCTGGATGACCGAGTGCCGTATGGTCCGTCCGATCTCCTCGAGTACGCGCCGTTTGCGAGCCAACACGCCGGCGAAGGGTCTTCCACGGTCGCGGATCTGGCCCGGGCGGCGGTCACGGTCAGCGACAACACCGCGGCCAACCTCCTGCTGGCCAAGATCGGCGGGCCGGCCGCGCTCACGCAGTTCGTCCGATCGATGGGCGACGCGGTGACGCGCCTGGACCGCATCGAGCCAGACCTGAACAGCAACGAGCCGGGGGATCCCCGCGACACCACATCGCCCCGCGCCATGGCGGGGCTGATGAGGCGACTCCTGTGCGAAGACGCCCTGTCGGCGGCTGGTCGGGAGCGCCTCATGTCCTGGCTCCGCGATTGCGAGACGGGCAAGGATCGCCTGCGCGCCGGGCTTCCCGCCACCTGGATCGTGGGCGACAAGACAGGGACCGGTGCACACGGCGCCACGAACGACGTCGCCATCGCCGTGCCACCAGGCCGCGCGCCGATCGTGGTCGCGGCGTACCTGAGCGAATCCAAAGCACCGCTGAGTGCGCTGCAGGCGGCCTCCGCGCAGGTGGGCCAACTGGTCGGACGGGAATTCGCGTGATGTCCAAGGGCCGATTCCAGTTTCTCAAGGGTCGCGCGGCGACGGCGGTCCTGGCGTCGCTGCTGACGCTGTTCGCGGGCTTCGTCACCATCAATCTGCTCCCGGGTGAAAAGCGGCTGGAGCAGCCCGTGACGGTCCCCTACGCGGTCGAGGACGACGCCTTCGCGCGGACGATGGGGACGCTGTTCGGGCCACCCTTGCTGGCCGGAAATCGCATCGAGCCGCTGGAGAACGGCGCCCAGATCTTTCCCGCGATGCTGGCCGCCATCCGCGGCGCGCAGCGGTCGGTCAACTTCGAAACCTATATCTACTGGTCGGGCCGCGTGGGGACGGAGTTCGCCGACGCGATGTCCGAGCGGGCCCGCGCCGGTGTGAAGGTGCACCTGATCCTGGACGCGGTGGGCTCCGGGAAGATCGACGCCGGGGCGCTGAAGACCATGCGGGCGGCGGGGGTCGAGATCGAGCGGTACCACGCCCCCAGCTGGCACACGCTGGACCGGATGAACAACCGCACGCACCGGAAGCTGCTGGTCGTCGACGGGCGCGTCGGGTTCACCGGCGGCGTGGGGATCGCCGACAAGTGGGACGGGGCGGCCGATTCCCCCGACCACTGGCGCGACAGCCACTTCCGGCTGGAAGGACCGGCCGTCGCGGAGATGCAATCCACCTTCGTCGACCACTGGGTGGCCACGCGCGGCGTGCTCCTGCAGGGCGCCGACTACTTCCCGCCGCTGGCGCCGGCCGGCGACATGCGGGCACAGATGATCCGCAGCTCGGTCGAGGACAGCGCCGAAAGTGTGCACGTCATGTACCTGCTGTCGATCGGCGCGGCGCGCAAAAGCATCCTGCTGTCGAATTCGTACTTCGTTCCCGACCACCTCACCACGGACGCGCTGGTGGCGGCGCAGCGGCGCGGCGTGGACGTTCAGATCATCGTGCCCGGCCCGGACATCGACAGCGGGGTGACGCGGGCCGCCTCGCGGCGCGGCTGGGGGCCTCTGCTCGAAGCC
>Ga0134125_10003955_pt1 | contig 16997 bp, 19 predicted proteins | sample KB31751_FD_96464 | JGI IMG/M metagenome (GOLD analysis project Ga0134125, IMG submission 96464) | Terrestrial soil microbial communities with excess Nitrogen fertilizer from Kellogg Biological Station, Michigan, USA - KB3-175-1 | ecosystem: Environmental > Terrestrial > Soil > Unclassified ...
CGGGAGCGTCAATTTATACGGTCGGTTGAAAAGCTCCTGGGATACTTTGAACCGGGCAGACAGCTTCCGGATAATTTCCCTGGAAAATCCCCGGCGGTAATGCAGGATATCAGTTAGCAGACTTTTGCTGAATTCAAGCTCCGCGGCAAGTGCGGTTGCCCTTAGTTTGTTTTCTCTCATCAGGTAAGCAAGCAGTTCAACGGGATCTGCTTTGGAAAAGGAATTGTGCGCCGCATCCCATTTTTCGATCAGCAGGGTCAGCAATTCAATCGTATCCTGCTGCGCCCTGGTTTTTCTTTTAGTCATCACCAGGCCTTCCAGAAGATTACAGTAATCCTTATACTGTTCTGTTGATTTTATTACCTTGTATTCCGGTGATTTCATAAATATCTTTTTAATAAATGCTGACCGTATATTGTTTATTTTCTTCGCATAATCTGGTATACTCTGCGTGTGTGCCTATCCAACATATAAACAGATGAACTTTTTTTCTTCCAAATACATAATGGCAGATCATGCGGTAATTGTTTCCCCCAAGGTCGAATACTGATCGGTTGCATCCTCTTCCGGGCAGGTCGGTAGCGCCGAAGGTTTCTAATATATCCTTAGAGGTATCCCAGTCTGCACCGTTCAAAACCTGCAACCACAAACGGATAGTTGTCCGGCTACGGGCATTCTCCCTGGCATAATCTTCCATCGTCTGTTTTTTCACCAAATGCACTTTCACCTCGAAGTCTTTTCAAAATTAATAAATAGTACGCAAATTGAGAACTTTTAATATTTCTCTTATTGAAATATTTTTAGCATGCCTGTACAAGGTCAGCACTTTTTCAGGAGACACAAGAGTGAAAACACCCCGGTTAACTGAAATTGCTCACCGGGCCTGCGGCATCCAAATCACCACCGGCAACCAATAAGTTCTTATTTTTACCCCTGTTCAATCCCGGTTTCCACTATGTACGAGCTCCTTCATCAGAAAGTCAGCGAAATCATTCATATTACGGAAGAAGAATTCAGCTTTTGCAAAACGCTCTTTCTCCCGAAAAAACTAAGAAAAAAACAGTACCTGTTGCAGGATGGCGATGTCGCCAAATACACGGCCTTTGTGGAAAAGGGCCTTTTGCGCACTTACTCGGTAGATGAAAAAGGGAATGAACACATTCTTCAGTTTTCGCAGGAAGGCTGGTGGGTGAGCGATCTCTATAGTTTTTTAACGAATGAACCCTCTCTCTATCAGATTGAAGCCATGGAAGAATGCGAATTGCTTTTAATTTCCAAAAGCTCCTGGGATCTGCTGCTGGAAAAAGTACCGGCTTTCGAACGTTATTTCCGGATCCTCATTCAAAATAGCCTTATCGTAACCCAGCGAAGGCTGATGGGTACGTTAAGCGAGACTGCCGAACAGAAATATACCAGGTTCCTGCAGAGCTATCCCGATTGCACACAGCGGGTACCCCAGCATATGATTGCCTCCTACCTCGGCATCACCCGCGAAACCCTGAGCCGCATCCGGAGCCAGATCGCGGGCAGGAAATAAACCTGTGACATAGATCAATGCCATTTCTTATCCCAGCGCAATGGAGGAAACCTCTGTTCAGGAGTAGCTTTGTGTTACAAAAAAAGCGAAATGGTACAGCAAACAATCGCCATTGCAGGAGCGGAAAGAAAATCAGGATCCATTATTGCCCAAAAGCTTGTCAGCCTCAATCAGCACAGGCTTCTCTTATTATCGGAAGACGAAGATCAGTTAAAGGATCTGCCGGAATGGCTGCAGCAAAAATCAGCATCCGGCCCGGAGCAGATTAATTGTTTAAAAGATGGTTGTTGGGAAGCCGATATCATTATCCTGGATGTTCCTTTCTCTTCATACGCGGAAGTGGCGGAAAAGATCAGGGAAGTATCCACGCAGAAAATTGTTTTTGTTCTTTCCGGTGATGGGCAGGACCCGCTTCCAACGATCAGTCCGGTTGAGGAATGGCAGGATCTTCTTCCAAATGCCAAACTGGTTATTGCTTTAAATCCATTGAGCAGTTCCGGAACCATGCTTTCCGGCGCTGACGGAGAATCCCTGAATATTATTGCAGAAATACTAAAGAAGCTGGGGCTCGAACCCATCATAAAAATCAAAAATAAAAATTAAAAAAAGCAATTATGAACAAGTTACTCGCAACAAACGAAAACAATTGGCCGGCACTTATTGCCAGACTGGCGCTGGGAATCGTTATTCTCCCGCACGGCGCACAAAAATTGTTCGGATTATTCGGAGGTTATGGATTTAGCGGCACAATGGGTTTTTTAACCACGCAGGCAGGCCTGCCTTACGTGTTTGCCTTACTCGTGATCCTGATTGAGTTCTTCGGATCCCTGTTTTTAATTTTCGGATTTCTGACCCGTATTGCAGCGATCGGATTTGCGGGACTCTTCCTGGGCGTGATTACCACGGTCCATCTTCAGAATGGATTCTTTATGAACTGGAACGGAACTCAAAAAGGAGAAGGCATCGAATACTTTGTCTTTTTATTCGGTCTCACGATTATCACCCTCATACTGGGCGGAGGAAAGGGCAGCGTGGACGCAGCCATTTATAACCGGATTCCCGCAAAAGCAAATAACTAAGCGGTAACATCGTAATGAATTAAATTAAATACATGAAAATAGCATTGATCGGAGCCACCGGATTTGTTGGATCCGCCATACTTAAAGAAGCTTTGAGCAGAGGACAGCAGGTAACTGCTGTTCTCCGGCATCCGGAAAAACTATCCATAAAGGACAGGAACCTTAAAGTGATTGCTGGCGATGTAATGGACACAGAAAAATTGTCGGAACTGATGAAAGGAAATGACGCGGTGGTGAGCGCTTATAATCCCGGCTGGAGCAACCCGGATATCTATAACGAATTTCTAAAAGGTTCGCTATCCATTCAGGCAGCGGTAAAGAAGTCGGGGATTAAAAGGCTGATTACGCTTGGCGGGGCAGGCAGTTCCTATATTGCACCCAATCTGCAATTGATTGATACCCCCGAATTCCCGGCAGAATGGAAAGCAGGCGCCCTGGCTGCCCGCGACTATCTGAATATCCTGCGGAAAGAAGATCAGCTGGACTGGGCCTTTGTAACGCCTGCCATTGAAATGCATCCCGGGACTTCGGGCGTCAGGAAGGGCGTTTACCGGACGGGATTGGAAAACCCGGTATTCGATGAGAATAAAAAGAGTATTATTTCGGTAGAAGATGTTGCGGTGGCCGTTGTGGATGAATTGGAAAAACCAAAGCACGTCCGTCAGCGTTTTACCATAGCATGGTAAGCATACCGGTACAGCGATGACTGATTGATAAAATAAAAAATAAAAATGGAAAATACAATGCGGGTGGATATTTGGTCAGATATCAGATGTCCCTTTTGTTACATCGGAAAAAGGAAGTTCGAAGCGGGTCTGGAAATGTTCCCGCACAAAGATCAGATTGAAGTGAACTGGCATAGTTTTCAGCTCGACCCAAATCTGAAAACACAAACAGATATAAGCGTGTACGATTATTTCGTTGAACGCAAAGGCGTTTCGCCGGAACAGGCTGTAAGTATGCACCGTCAGGTAACCCAAACGGCAAAAGATGCAGGATTACAGTTTAATTTCGACAACACGGTAGTAGCCAATTCATTTAACGCACACCGGCTGATACAGCTTGCCAAAACGAAGGGTTTGGGGAATGAAGCGGAAGAACAATTATTCCATGCCTATTTCACCGCTGGGAAAAATATTGACGATCCCGAAACACTGGTTCAAACAGGCGTAGCCGCGGGAATGGAACCAAACGAAATAAGGGAAATGCTTTCTTCGCCGGCATTTGAGGAGGAAGTAAAACAGGATGAACAGCGGGCGCAGACAATTGGAATCAGAGGCGTTCCCTTCTTTGTGTTCAATAACCAATATGCTGTTTCGGGAGCCCAGGCGCCTGAAACCTTTACGGCAGCGCTTGACCAAAGTTTTGAGGAATTCAAAAAGGAAAACAAAATCATCATTTCCGAAGCCGGCGACGCCTGCGCCGTGGATGGAAATTGTAATTAAAAGCTAATCATCGTCATCAATGTACAATCTGAAAATTATCAGTTCAACGGTTCGTCCCGGCAGGAAAGGCCCCATTGTCGCCAACTGGATCACGGAACTTGCCAGACAGCAGGGAAGCTTCAATGCCGAGTTACTGGATCTGGGTGAAATCAATTTGCCCATGATGGATGAGCCCAATCATCCGGTACTGAAAAAATACCAGCATGAGCATACTAAAAAATGGAGTGCAAAAATAGATGAAGCGGAAGCCTTTATTTTTGTAACCGCAGAATATGATTTTAATTATCCGGCTCCCTTAAGAAATGCACTGGAATACCTGCATCAGGAATGGGGATATAAGGCAGCCGGCATCGTAAGTTACGGCGGCGTGTCGGCCGGAACCCGCGCTACCAATAGCCTGAAAGCAGATCTTTCCAGTTTCAGGATCGTGCCCCTGCAGGAAACCGTCAATTTCCCTTTCTTTAACCAGAATATCAATGATCAGAATGAATTCGTGGCAAACGAGACTTCTCATAAAGCAGCAGACAACATGCTCAGGCAACTGGTGCGCTGGACGAAGGGTCTGAAGCTGATCAGGGAGCATAAAGAATAATCGTAATCATATAAATACAGAGGATTATACAATGGAATTAGGGCTATATACATTCGCAGATATGCAACCGGAAGGGGTTGCCGGGAAATCAGTCAATGCGCAAAAGCGCATTCAGGAACTGATGGAAGAAATAGAACTGGCCGATCAGGTGGGACTCGATGTATTCGGGGTGGGCGAACATCATCGTCCCGATTACGCAGTGTCATCCCCCGCCGTCATCCTGGGTGCTGCGGCGGTGAAAACCAAAAACATCAAACTGACCAGCGCGGTAACTGTTTTGAGCTCCGATGATCCGGTGCGCGTATTCCAGGATTTCTCAACCGTAGATCAATTATCCGGAGGCCGCGCTGAAATTATGGCAGGGCGGGGCTCCTTTATTGAATCATTCCCCTTATTCGGATATAATCTGGAGGATTACGATGAATTATTCGAAGAAAAATTATCCCTGCTGATCGAACTCAATAAAAAAGAAAAAATTAACTGGAAAGGCAAACACAGGCAATCCATTGAGAACCGCGGGGTTTATCCAAGACCCTATCAGCCATCGCTCCCCATCTGGGTTGCGGCAGGGGGAACGCCGGCATCAGCTGTAAGGGCAGCAAAGCTCGGGCTTCCGCTGGCGCTCGCCATCATTGGTGGAACACCCGATCAGTTCGTTCCTTTTGTAAAGCTCTACCGGGATGCCGCTGCAAAAGCCGGACAGGATATGCACAAGCTGCAATTGGGCATTAACTCGCATGTATATATTGCGGACGATTCACAAAAGGCCGGAGATGAATTTTATCCTTCCTATGCTGCGATGATGAACCGGATTGGCCTGGAACGGGGATGGTCGCCGCTTAGCCGTCAGCAATTCGATTATTCCCGGTCGGCAAAAGGCGCATTGGTCGTCGGCAGTGTACAGGAAGTCATAGATAAAATCCTCTATGAACATGAATTATTCGGCAACACTCGTTTTCTTGCGCAAATGAGCGTCGGATACATGCCACACAAAAAGGTTATGCATTCGATCGAATTGTTCGGAACGAAAGTGGCGCCGGAAATAAGGAAGAAAATTGATAATTGATAGTTGACAATTGATAAGTGGGAAGGTCCATATATTTATATAGGATTTGTTATGGAAAAGAGGAAGAGTATTTTAAGGGATAAAAGTTTTAGGTTTGCGCTTAGGGCAATCAAATGCTATCAGTATTTGCAATCAGACAAGAAAGAGTTTCTGCTTTCCAAACAATTGTTAAGAAGCGCCACATCCATCGGAGCAAATATTCGGGAAGGAGAACAAGCCCAAAGCAAGACAGATTTTATACATAAATTATCAATTGCTTTGAAGGAAGCCAGTGAAACAGCCTATTGGCTGGAACTTCTTCACCAATCCGGTTATCTACCTGAATATCTATATCAAAGTATCTATGAAGATTGCATTGAACTAATAAAACTCCTCACCAGCATTATCAAAACAACCAAATCAACCCAATAATTATCAATTATCAACTATCAATTATCAATTTATAAAAGTGAACAATATATTAGGACTGCATCATATCACAGCCATTGCCAACAATGCGAAACGGAACCATGATTTTTATACAAAAGTCCTTGGTTTAAGAATGGTCAAAAAGACCGTCAATTTCGACGACCCGGGAACTTATCATTTTTATTTCGGAAATGAAAACGGCACGCCGGGAACCATACTGACTTTTTTCCCCTGGGAAGGAATTGGCCAGGGCCGGAATGGAACCGGTATGGCAACCGATATCGGATATTCGGTTCCGGCAGGGAGCCTGGACTTCTGGAAAGACCGGTTTAAGGAATTTAACATCCGGCAACAACCGGTAAACGAAAGATTCGGCGAACAGTTCCTTTCTTTTCAGGATCCGGACGGGTTACAAATCGATCTGATCGTTCCGGAAAAGGAAGACAAGAGAAAACCCTGGACGACGGAGGAAGTGAAAGCGAATGCCGCAACAAAAGGTTTTTATAATGTTACGCTGACCCTGAAAAGCATTAAAGGGACTGCAGAGATCCTGACGGATGTTTTCGGATATGAGCAGCTCAAACACGAGCACAACCGCTACCGGTTCATAACGGATGCCACGGAAGGTGCGGCTGTTATTGACCTGCTGGAAGTTCCCGGAATGCCTGCCGGGCACAATGCTGCTGGCACCAATCACCATATAGCCTTCCGGGTGAAGAACGAGAATACTCAAATGGAATTCCGGGAGAAGATCGCAGGCCGGGGCTTAAACCCCACACCTAAAATTGACAGGGATTATTTCTACTCTGTTTATTTCCGTGAACCGGGTGGCGTTCTATTCGAACTGGCGACGGAGAATCCGGGATTTACCGTTGACGAACCATTAACAGAACTGGGATCGCATCTGAAATTACCCAAACAATTTGAGCCTGCCCGGAAACAAATCGAAAAGGTATTGCCGGCTATTTAGCTGAACTTTGTTCAAAAATTAATTCGCGATTAAACCAACAACATGGAAGAAATTAAGCTGGAATTAAATGATAAGGGGCGCGGTTCTTTTTATATAACGGAAGGAGATGACCGGATTGCCTTCATGGAAATTGGCATTGGGGACGGCAGGCTGACAGCCTATCATACCGAGGTTTCTCCAAAAGCCGAAGGAAAAGGACTGGCCAAAAAACTGCTTTCACATATGGTGGCTTACGCGCGCGAGCATCACCTGAAAGTAATTCCCCTTTGTCCCTTTGTAAATGCGCAATTCAAAAGGCATCCGGAAGAATATGCCGACATATGGGAAAAGCGTGCAGAATAAAACTCCTGATTACTCGCAGTAAAATTCGGGGAATTGAGTTCCTGAAGAGGTCGCCCCCAAGCCGTTCCTTATCTGGATTCCGGAATCAGGAAGTGTCGGAAAAAGAAATAAATGAAAATGAATACGAATCTATTACACAAAAAAAACATTGTCACTGCCGGTGAGGATTTGAAAGAGGCCCGTAAGGTTTTGATCATGGTGCATGGCCGCGGCGCTACTGCAGAAAGCATCCTCTCCCTCTCCGGTCTGCTGCAGGTAAAGGATTTCGCGCTGATCGCGCCGCAGGCAACCAATAATACCTGGTATCCCTATTCATTTATGGAGGTTCCGGCTCAGAATGAGCCCTGGTTATCTTCTGCATTGTCATTGCTTAAAGAAATAGTGAATGACCTGAACAAACAGGGCATTCCTTCAAAAAACATTTATTTTCTTGGCTTTTCCCAGGGCGCCAGCCTGTCGCTCGAATTTGTTGCCCGTAATGCAAGCCGGTATGGAGGTATTGTGGCTTTTACCGGCGGCTTAATCGGCGATAGGATTTACGCGGAGAACTATTCAGGTGATTTTGAAGGAACGCCGGTGTTCATCGGCACGAGCGACCCCGATCAGCATGTTCCGGTTGTAAGAGTAAATGCCACCGCGAATATTTTAAAAGACATGCATGCTGTTGTAACAGAAAAAATTTACCCGTATATGGGACATACCATCAACCAGGATGAGATCGGGCTCGCCAATAAACTGATACTGAATCCATCCTCCGTGAGTCCGATTTCAAAATAAAGAAGGATTCGTCTGTTTGCCTCGCAACGCCGCCGCCTACTATTAAACCGTCCGAAGGCATGATTTTTGAACAATCCATGCAAGAAGTTCGGATGGTCTCGCGCAAGCAGCTGCTTTCATTGAACTGATTGAACTACCTCCTGCATATATCCAGTATTTCCTCTCTTCAATATCTGATCAGTTGAAAACGGCCATTCCACATCAACAGTAATAGTATGGAAAAAAGCAAACAGCATTTTGAAAACCTGATTATCGGATTTGGCAAAGCGGGTAAAACCCTGGCGACATACCTGGCTAAACATGGAAAACAGGTCGTTTTAATTGAAAGATCGGAAAAGATGTATGGCGGCAGTTGCATTAATATTGCCTGCATTCCCAGCAAATCATTTATTGTAAATGCCGAAAAAGGAATCCCCTATGAAAAGGCCTATGAATTAAAAAACGAGTTGACATCCTTTCTCAGAAAGAAAAATTTTGATAATGTTGCCGATTTGCCTGACGCAAGGGTTATTACCGGCGCAGCATCCTTTGTTTCACCGGATGAAGTGCTGGTAAAACAGGCCGCAGATAATGAGGAGATGATCATACAGGCGGACCGCATTTTTATTAATACCGGATCTGAACCATTTATTCCGCTGATCGCAGGCATTCAAACTTCAAAGAAAGTTTTCACCAGCGCTTCCCTGATGGAGCAATCTGTTCTGCTCAGGAAACTGCTCATTATCGGTGGTGGCTTCATCGGTCTTGAATTTGCGGACATGTATGCCAAATTTGGCGCTGAAGTGACCATTTTGGATCACGGAGAAATCTTTCTGCCCCGGGAAGACCGGGATATTGCTGAAGAAATATTCAAGGTGCTCTCCGGTAAAAAGATAAATATTATCATGCAGGCATCTGTCCAAAAAATTGCGGATACCCCGAATGGCAATGTAGGCATTCAATATAAAAATAAGGATGGCCATACCATCGATCTGGAGGCATCCGCCGTGCTGGTAGCTACCGGTAGAAAAGCCTCTGCTGAAAACCTGAACCTGGAAGCGGCTGGTATCCAAACCGATGAACGCGGATTTGTTCAGGTTGACGAATTTCTGAAAACGAATGTTCCCGGTATCTGGGCCGTTGGCGATATTAACGGCGGTCCGCAGTTCACTTATATTTCACTGGATGATTTCCGCATCATCCGGGATCAGCTGTTTGGCGGCCCCTACACCACGGTTTCGAAAAGAAGACTGGTCGCTTCCTCCGTTTTTATTACTCCCCAGCTGGCGCATATCGGCATGCGGGAAAAAGAAGCGCTTGAGAAAGGCTATACTGTAAAAATTGCGAAGCTTCCCGCTGCCTCCATTCCCAGAGCCCGGATTTTGAACAATACCACCGGCTTCTTAAAAACTGTTGTGGATTCCAAAAGCAATAAAATACTCGGCTGCACACTATACTGTGTTGATGCCAATGAGATGATCAATACCATTCAAACCGCGATGAATGCGGGATTGGATTACCAGACAGTCAGGGACACGATTTATACGCATCCATCCATGACGGAGGCTTTTAATGATTTGTATTCCCTGATCTGAACGGATCAGGAGTCAATACCTTATCTTAGCAAAAGCCGAATTCATTGAATATGGACTGGATTCTTGTCTACGAGATTCTTTATACCCTTGTGCTGATCTTTGTTTGCCTGCGAATCATTTCGGAAACCCATACCACCAGCAAAACCCTTTCCTACCTGCTCGCCGCCGTTTTTGTTCCCTTCTTCGGTATGATCTTTTATTTTCTTTTCGGGCTCAGCTACCGGAAGAAAAAGATCTACAGCAAAAAACTAACAGAAAATGATGTGCTGGCAAAGAAGATCAGGGATGATATTTACAAGCATTCCAAACAAACTTTCAACGAGAATGACGCCAGCCTCCAGGACAACCGGGAACTGGCTTATATGCTATTGAAAGACAGCACCAGCCCGCTCACATCCGGCAACTCGGTAAAGCTCCTTAAGAATGGTGAAACTAAATTCCCCGAGGTATTACAGGCGCTCCGGGAAGCAAAAAATCATATCCACATTGAGTATTACATTTATGAAGATGATAAAATCGGAAGGGAAATTGGCGAAATCCTGATTCAAAAAGCGACGGAAGGGGTAGACGTCCGGTTCATATATGATGATTTCGGAAGCAGTTCCGTACGCAGAAAACTGGTTCCCCGGTTAATTTCGAACAGGGTAAAGGCATTTCCTTTTTATAAAATCTATTTTATACTCCTCGCGAACCGGATCAATTTCCGGAACCATCGCAAAATAATCGTTATAGACGGTCAGACTGCATTTGTGGGTGGTATCAATGTCAGTGACCGGTATATCAATTCACCTGAAAATGCCAGGCAGCTCTTTTGGAGGGATACCCATTTGCGCATTGACGGGCCGGGTGTACAGTATCTTCAGTATCTTTTTTTATGCGACTGGAACTTTTGTTCAGAAGAAAAGCTTCAGCCGGAAAACAGGTATTTCCCCAGATCCGGTTCTTTACCGGTAAAAGACAATAAAATTGTTCAGATAGCGGCCAGCGGTCCGGATTCCGATACCCCTGCTATTCTATATTCCATCCTGCAGGCCATTAACCTGGCAAAAAAAGAAATCCTGATCTCAACACCCTATTTTATTCCGGGAGAGATATTGGTCGAATCGCTCGTGATCGCTTCGCTGAGCGGGATCTCAGTCAAACTCCTGGTACCCGGAAAATCAGACTCCATCCTGGTGAATTCTGCAGCAAAGTCGTATTATAAATACCTGATTCAAAAAGGGATTGAGATCTATCAGTACAGAAAGGGATTTCTGCATGCCAAAACCCTGGTGGCAGACAGGAAAATCGCCATCGTCGGCACCGCCAATATGGATGGCCGGAGCTTTGATTTCAATTTTGAGGTAAATGCTATCGTATATGACGAAGAAACAGCCAATGAACTGGGGAATATCTTTTTTGACGATCTTAAAGATGCAGAGCGAATTGATCTGGCTGCCTGGATCAGCCGGCCAGGCTACATCCGGTTGATGGAAAAAACAGCCCGGCTGGTATCGCCGCTGCTATAACACCGGCTTACAACTCACTCACATTATTCAGCAGGGCAATGGAATTTGCATCCAGCTTTAATTGGGTTGATTTAATCAACGCATCCAGTTGTTGGGTACTGGTTGCGCTGGCAATGGGAGCCACTACAGTTTGTCTCGTCAGCAGCCATGCAATCGCAACGCTCGCCGGACTGCTGTTAAATTGTTCCGCAACAATATCCAGCGCAGAAAGAATACGATATCCCCGTTCATTCAGGTATTTCCTGATTCCGCTGCCTCTCGGGCTTTTGGAAAGATCGTGCTCGGAACGGTATTTACCGCTTAAAAAGCCACTGGCCAGCGAATAGTAGCCGATCACTCCAATGCCATGTTCGATACAAATTGGCTCCAGTTCCCTTTCAAATGTTTCCCGGTCGTACAGGTTGTACAAGGGCTGCAATGTCTGGTACACCGGATACCCACATTGTTTACTGGTTTCCAGGGAACGCAATAATCTCTCCGGGGTAATATTGGATGCGCCGATCATCCTGACTTTGCCTTGTTTCACCAATTGCTCATAGGCTGCCAGCGTTTCCTCAACAGCCGTAGTTAAATCATCATAATGCGATTGATACAAATCGATATAATCAGTTTGCAGGCGCTTCAGCGAATTTTCCACTTCCTGAAGAATATATTTCCGGGAAAGATCTTTTTTGCCCTGCCCCATATCGCTGCCAACCTTGGTTGCAATAACCAGCTTATCCCGGTTACCGCGCAGTTTAATCCAGTTGCCGATAATGGATTCTGACTCGCCGCCTTTATTACCCGGCACCCAACGGGAATAAGAGTCGGCTGTATCAATCAGATTAAATCCGGCAGAAACAAATGCGTCCAGTAAAACATGGGATTTTTTTTCATCTACTGTCCAGCCAAATACATTTCCACCAAATGTAAGTGGCGCTACTTCAATGCCGGAATTCCCTAGTTTTCTTTTTTTCATCTGCTGTCTTTCATTCTGCTTCCCAACAAAAAATTGAAACGATTGTTCAAATATTAAATCAGAGTAAATCATTGACCGCCCCTGCCAGCGATTCATAGCTTGCGTCGTAGCTGTTCAGTCTGCTCCCATTCAGAAAGAACGTGGGTGTGCCGTTCACTCCGCTCCGTATACCGCCGTCAAAATCCGATTCCACTTTCTGCACAATATCCCGGGATTGTACGTCGTGGTTAAATTTCTTTAAATCCAAATGTATGGCCCCGGCGAAAGGCGTCATATCGTTCTCATCCAGTTCATCCTGGTGTTCAAAAATGAGATCATGCATTTCCCAGAATTTCTTCTGAACCCCGGCGGCTTCTGCAGAGCATGCAGCCATCATGGCCGCAGGATGGGCTTCCTGAAGGGGAAAATTCCGGAATACAAATAATATCTTCCTGCCATATTCCTTCAGGAGTTGTTTAACCAGCGGATGTGCAGCGCCACAATGCGGACACTGATAATCGCCATATTCTACCAAAACAACTTTTGCTTTTTCATCGCCGGCTTTCTGATCCTTATCATTGACGGGAATCCTTAATTTAGACATGGTCCTGAAATTTTTTTACCAGAATAATTTATTCGCCAGCCAATTTATCCAAAGCGTCCAATATACCATCCGCTCCCGGATTAATGCCATCCGGAGAAAGATAGCTCCACTGAATGATCCCTTTTTCATCAATTACAAATAAAGCCCGGTGGCTTTCGCCTCCCTCTTCATTGTAAATACCGTAGGCCCGCGATACTTCGCCCTTGGGCTCAAAATCCGCCAGCAGCGGGAAATGTAATTTCCTGTTTTGTGCAAAGGCCATATGGCACCATTTGCTATCCACGGAAATTCCGAGTATTTCGGCATTGTACCGGTGAAAAATTTTCAGCATCTCATTATACAGCGCCATCTGGTCGCTGCAAACCGGACTCCAGTCCGCCGGGTAAAAAGCAAGTATTACCCTTTTGCCTGTAAAATCGGATAATTTCAGTTTCTGATCCGGCGTGGCGTTCAATTCAAAAGCGGGAGCCGGTGTTCCTTCTTCCAGGATCATATAGGAAGATTATAAGTTGATGAATGTAAGATCAGTTTACGAAACCGATAATAGAGCAATTTTTTTGCCGGATGTAAAAATAGTCAGATTCTGCAGGACGGCCCGAAGTAAAAACCGATGAACCAATTAAACAGAAAACCCTCACTGAATGAGGGCTTTCTGTTTAATTAGTAAAAGGTTATACTCAAATAACGGATCCGGATCTATTCAGTTCCACCGCCGAAAACGTAAAAGAGACCGACCTGAAATACGCTGTTCTTAACTTTCTCGTCGCCGCTATCCTTCGCAATATTTGACAGCCCCAGATTATAACGGGCGTCAATTCCGATATTCACACTTTTGACCAGATAGCCGATTCCAAAAGCCCAGGAAAAATCGGTTGAATTGAGAAAATCCTTATAATCCTCCGACTGGCCGCCGGACTTTATTTTAGCGCTCATTAAAAAACCCAACTGAGGTCCCGTTTCGGCAAGAAAACCTGAAGGGTTATTGTATTTAAAAAGTACAGGAATATTAAGATAATTGGCATTCAACGAACCGCTGGCACCCTGTTCGTCTACCTTAAATCCCTGGCCGGAATACACAACTTCAGGCTGTAGGCTGAATGAACTGAACAATGGAAGGGCAACGAAGGCTCCGCCGTTGAAGCCCACTTTTGTTTTAACTCCTTCAGAATTATCTCCTGTAAATGTTGAAAAATTAGCTCCCGCCTTTACACCAAACTGAACCTGTGCATTGGCTGCTGCTAATGAGAAAACGGTCAATAACAATAAGTACAACTTTTTCATAAAAAAATGGATTTGATTAGAAAACTGAGCAAATGTAATTGCCCATTGTTATAACTGCAATAGCACGTAAATATGGATATTTTATTGTGTGTCTTATAAAATACACACTCTATCAATAACAGACACAATACTGATTATCAATGATTAATGAAAGTAACCTAAAGAATTATTGAATGATCACAGTCTTAATACCGCAGCGTGGATCTGCTTTTCATTTTCCCAAACGCAAATCAGCTTTTCCTTATTGATCGCTTTTACAACCGGAAAGGCGCCCTCTCCAAGCGTTTGTTTTTTATTATCCGGAAGCAGGGAAACTATTTTCCCCTTTTCATTCCATACATACACATTCTTTCCGTTCAGGATTGTCATACTGCAGTTTCTTCCTTCGGCAATTTCACGTTCAGGCTTGCCGGGTTCACACTGGTATATTTTATTTTGTCTGCGCCAGACCGTTTCCGGCGTCCCGGTTTCATTAATGACCAGCGAACCGCCGTCCATCGGACAGCCATTTAATTTCCAATTCCCGTTTCCGAGTTTAACTGCCTGATGAAAAACTTTTCCTCCGTCATCAGACTGAATGAGATAAAGATCCCTGTTCCCTCCGATTAAATTCCGGAACATGACAAACACTTTATTACCGTTCACAGCAACCGATGGCTTACAGCATTCGCAAACCGTCGAATCTGGTGAAGCATATACCAAGCCGTTTTTAGACCAGCTTTCCCCGCCATCGGCGGAAGCGGCGCCATAGATACGGTTATGCCCGGCCCGCAAATCAAGCCAGACAGCATAAAGCGTACTGCCATCTCCGCCCAATGCCATCAGGCCCTCCCTGGCACTGGAATCCTGGTCGTTGACCCGGGCTGTTTTTCGCCATGTTCCTTTTCCATTTTTTTCAAAAGAATAAATATTGCCGTTCTTATTCCCGGCAATAACAGTAACCCCCAGGCTGCTGATGCCGATCTGCGGGCCGCGGGAATTTACAGAAGCCAGGCCGGGCAATACCGATATTAAAACAGGAGCGGTAAACGACTTGCCCTGGTCTCCGGAATAGGAATACATAATGCTGTCACCCGTGCAATAAGCGACATGCAGGTTTCCTTCTTTATCCTTTGCCAGAGAGGGCGCATGTCCCCCGCCAATAACGGCCGCTGAATTTGCTCCTGTCTGGTTGCTGTTGCAACCGATACCGCAGGCGCTGAAGAGGATGAGTAAAAAAATAACCAGTTTCATATTCTATCGGATTTATGCATTGAACAGAACGGCAACGCTCATAACAAAATTAACACAAGCGCTTCACAATCCGCCAAATAAAAAGGACCGCTCCTTTGCAGGAGACAGTCCCTTCTTCTATTGCTTACCCCGGTTTTATTTATTCCAGACCGCCCAGCCGGAAGTCCAGTCTGTTGTGCCGTCCAGCGCTCCGATATAAGATACTTTTTCAAAAAAAGCATCGTCCAGTTTGCCGGTAATATCAAATTTTGCCGCGGTGGACAATGCGGGAGAACCCGATGCCGGTTGCAGGTTCGGTGTTGCGTTATTAAACGGATCGGTTAGTTTAATATCCGCGGCGTTTGTATAATAAACGCTCAAATCAACCCCGGTTGTGATCGCTTCCAAAGCGGCATCATCGAGGATTTTAGGAACTACGACCATTTTGTCCACCTGAAATGGCTTGCCATAAGCATGGAGGAAGCTGTTGTAGAATTTACTGGTTCCTGCTTTATAATAGGATGCAGTGGAATCATCATCCAGATCCAAACCGGCTTTTTGTGCGCCCATCACAATGGAATTGGCCAGGATGAATTTACTGCCCCTTCTCCAGCGCATGCCGTAACCATAGTCTGCACTCACATCCGTTCCGTTATTGGGCCCGATGGCTGTAAAGTTCGACAATACCGGAAAGGTGATCGGTGCGCGGCTGAATGCAAATCCGTTGGATGGATTTACATTGTCCACTTCGAAATTGTTTGAAATATCCCCGGTGGTTCCCTTGTTATCGGTAAACTTCGGGTCCTTAACGGAAATGGCGAACTGGATCTTTCCTCTGAAACCATCATCCATATCAAAATCATCATCTGCGCAGTTATAGGCAATCAGGTGTTTTGCATTTACGGTTCCACCGAAAAATTCAAAGGCATCATCCAGTCCGCGGATCACCTGAATGTATTCGAGCGTCGTTGCCGAACCAACACCGTATAAAGAAAGTCCGTTGATTTCATCGCCCGGATTCACCGCCTTGCCGGCATATTCGATCCGTACATATTTCAATACCCCGGAATTATCGGCGTCATTCGTTCCGCCAAATACGCTGAACGCTGCATCCACGCCGCCCTCGAGTACTGCATGGTTGCCATTACCCGAAGCCTGTCCGACGAGCACGACCCCGCCAAGATCCCCGGGCTGCGGTGTAGCTTCGTTAGAAGTAAATACGATGGGATCAGTTGCTGTACCGGTCGCATTAATCTTAGCAGTGCGGTAAATCACCAGGACTCCGGCAGAATCCTTGTTGGATACAATCTTTGTTCCCGCGTCAATGGTTATCGTGGCGCCGTTATTAACATATACGTATCCACGGAGCCGGTAGGTTTTGTCTTTCACCCAATGCTGATCGGCACTGATCGTTCCGCGTACATCCACATTCTTCGCGGTATCGGCAGGCTCCCCCGGATCCGGTTTGGGATCGGGCTGGCTGTCACTCTTCTTACAGCCTGCTCCAAATAGCACGGCCATCAACATAAACGATGCGATCTTTTTCATAATGCTGTTTTTCGATTTTTAAAAACTATATTTTAGTGAAACTGTGCCCGTGGTACCCGAGCGAACGGAGCTGATGATCTTATCTTCTCTGGAATTGTATTTTATGTTGGAAAGATC
>Ga0134125_10003957_pt1 | contig 16992 bp, 17 predicted proteins | sample KB31751_FD_96464 | JGI IMG/M metagenome (GOLD analysis project Ga0134125, IMG submission 96464) | Terrestrial soil microbial communities with excess Nitrogen fertilizer from Kellogg Biological Station, Michigan, USA - KB3-175-1 | ecosystem: Environmental > Terrestrial > Soil > Unclassified ...
GCCCTTGGTCTCGACCTGAAGGTCGAAGCCGCCGTGACGGGCGAAGCTCTCCAGCATGTGGTCGTAGAAGCCGATGCCGGTCGAGACGCGCGCCTCGCCGGTCCCGTCGAGATCGACGGCGACGCGCACCTGCGTCTCCTTGGTGTTGCGGCTCACGTCCGCGGTCCGGCTCATGGCGCGGTGCCTATGGTGGCGATGGGCGGGGTTGTCCAGGGATTTCAACGCCGGCGCCGTTCCGCAAATGGACGCAATTGAACCGTACGACGCGCCAGCGGACGGCCGGTCGCCACGAGGTCGGCCGTGCGGGGGGCCGCCTCGGCGTGGAAGACATGCGCAAGGGAGATCCTCATGCAGGCACATCAGACGATGCGAGCGGTGGCCATCGACGAGTTCGGCGGCGTCGACAAGATGAAGCCGCGGGAGCTGCCTGTGCCCGGGGTGGCGAGCGACGAGATCCTGATCCGGGTGGATTCCGCCGGGGTCGGCGTCTGGGACCCGTTCGAACGCGAGGGCGGGTTCGACAAGGAGTTCGGCGTGACGACCAAGTTCCCGCTCGTGCTGGGCTGGGACGGCGCCGGCACCGTCGAGGAAGTCGGCCATGACGTCCGCAACCTCAAGCCGGGCGACCGCGTCTACGGCATCAACCCGATGGGGCCGAAGGGCGGCTTCTACGCCGAGTACGCGGCGATCAAGGCCGACAACGCGGCGGTGATCCCGCCGGGCCTGTCCACCCGGGACGCGGGCGGGCTGGCGACGGATGGCGTCACCGCGCTGGAGGGCCTCGATGAGTCGCTGCAGCTGAAGCCCGGCGAGTCGGTCATGATCCTCGGCGCCAGTGGCGGCATCGGCCATCTGGCGGTGCAGCTCGCCAAGCGCATGGACGCGCGGGTGCTGGCCGTGGCCTCCGGGCCGGACGGCGTGGCGTTCGCGCAGCGGCTGGGCGCCGACAAGGTCATCGACGGACGCCGCGAGGACATCCGCGAAGCAGCGCAGGCGTTCGCGCCGCAGGGCCTCGACGCCGCCCTGCTGACGGTCGGCGGCAAGGCCGCGGCCGAGGCGGTTGCAGCCTTGCGGCAAGGCGGTCGCGCCGCCTATCCGAACGGCGTCCCGGATGCGCCGCCGGCGCGCGACGGCGTGAAGCTGGCGAGCTACAGCGGAAGGCCCAACCCGCAGGTGTTCGCCAGGCTCAACCAGCTCATCGGCGGCGGGCCGTTCGAGGTCCACATCGCCAGGACCTTCAAGCTGGAAGACGCCGCGGCGGCCCAGCAGGCGCTGGACGACCACTATCTCGGCAAGCTCGCCCTGACGGTGAACTGAGGGCTCAAGCGCCGAGGAAAAGCTCGCGGCTCGGGCAGAGGTCCGCGACGAGGCACTCGGCGCACTTGGGCCTCCGCGCCACGCAGGTGTAGCGGCCGTGCAGGATCAGCCAGTGGTGGGCGCGGCTGCGCGCCCACTCGGGGACCACCTGCATGAGCTCGTGCTCGACATCTTCCGGCGTCTTGCCTTTCGAGAGCTTCAGCCGGTGGGCGACGCGGAAGACGTGGGTGTCGACGGCGATGGCGGGCTCGACGCCGAGCTCGTTCAGGACGACGCTGGCGGTCTTGCGGCCGACCCCCGGCAGCGCCTGCAGCTTGTCGCGCTCCAGCGGAACCTCGCCGCCGTATTGCTCGACCAGGATCCGCGAGAGGGCGACGACGTTCCTGGCCTTCATCCGGTAGAGGCCGATCGACGCGATGTAGGGCGTCAGTCCAGCCTCGCCGAGCTTCAGCATCGCCTCAGGCGTGTCGGCGACGGCGAAGAGCTTCTCGGTCGCCTTGTTCACCGACTTGTCGGTCGCCTGCGCCGACAGCACCACCGCCACCAGCAGCGTGAACGGCGTCTTGTAGTCGAGCTCGGTGGCCGGATGCGCCGTCGCCGCCTCGAAGCGGCGGAAGATCTGCTCGAACCGCGTCCGCTCGGTCGGCGAGAGGCGGCGGCGGCGCGGCCTTGCGGCCCTCAAAGGATGTACCGCGACAGGTCGGCGTTCTTGGAGAGCGCGCCCACGCGTTCGCGCACGTAGTCGCCGTCGATGACCAGCGTCTCGCCGGAGCGGTCGGCGGCGTTGAAGCTGATCTCCTCGACGACCTTCTCGAGCACCGTCTGCAGGCGCCGTGCGCCGATGTTCTCGACCGCGCCGTTCACCGCGACGGCGGCGTCGGCCAGCGCGTCGATGGCGTCGTCGGTGAACGAGAGCGTGATGTTCTCGGTGGCGAGCAGCGCCTGGTGCTGACGCACCAGGTTGGCCTCCGGCTCGGTGAGGATGCGGCGGAAGTCGTCGCGCGTCAGCGCCTTCAGCTCCACCCGGATCGGCAGCCGTCCCTGCAGCTCCGGCAGCAGGTCGGACGGCTTGGCCAGATGGAAGGCGCCCGAGGCGATGAACAGGATGTGGTCGGTCTTCACAGGCCCGTGCTTGGTGGCGACCGTGGTGCCCTCGATCAGCGGCAGCAGGTCGCGCTGCACGCCCTCGCGCGAGATGTCGGCGCCGGCCCGCTCCGACCTGGCGGCCACCTTGTCGATCTCGTCGATGAAGACGATGCCGGCGTTCTCGGCCAGCCCGATCGCCTCGCGCGTCGCCGCCTCCTGGTCGACCAGCTTCTCGGCCTCCTCGGCGATCAGCGGCGCCCAGGCGGAGGCCACCGTGGTCTTGTGCGGCTTGGTGCGCTGGCCGAACGCCTTGCCCATCATTTCCGAGAGGTTCAGCACCCCCATCGAGGCGCCCGGCGCGCCGGGGATCTCGAAGCCCTGGAACGGCGAGCCGGTTTCGGCCAGGGCGAGCTCGATCTCCTTGTCGTCGAGCTCGCCGGCGCGCAGACGCTTGCGGAACGCCTCGCGCGTCGAGGCGCCGGCGCCTGGCCCCACCAGCACGTCGAGGATGCGCGCCTCCGCCGCCGCCTCGGCCTTCGCCTGCACGCCGGCGTTGCGCTTCTCGCGCACCATGCCGATCGCCACCTCGACAAGGTCGCGGACGATCTGGTCGACGTCGCGGCCGACGTAGCCGACCTCGGTGAACTTGGTCGCCTCCACCTTCAGGAACGGCGCCTGCGCGAGCCTCGCGAGTCGGCGCGCGATCTCGGTCTTGCCGACCCCGGTGGGGCCGATCATCAGGATGTTCTTCGGGGTGATCTCGTCCTGCAGCGCATCGGGCACGCGCCGGCGCCGCCAGCGGTTGCGCAGCGCGATGGCGACGGCGCGCTTGGCCTCCTGGTGCCCGACCACGAACCGGTCGAGCTCGGAGACGATCTCGCGGGGTGAAAACTCGGTCATCTCGGTGTTGGCGAGGAAGGATTGGCCATGGAAATCACGGAAAAGCCTCGCTCAACCTCGTTGCCAGAGTCCGCTTCGCGGCTCTCCGGGATGACGCTGGAGGGGCGCCGCCGCCATCCCGTCCGTGTTTTCCGTGGTTCCAAGGGGCCGCTCACAGCGCCTCCACCACCAGCTCGCGGTTGGTGTAGACGCAGATGTCGGCGGCGATCGCCATGGCGCGGCGGGCGATGTCCTCGGCGGCGCGGTCGCTGTCCATCAGCGCGGTCGCCGCGGCCAGCGCGAAGTTGCCGCCCGAGCCGATCGCGGCGACGCCGTGGTCGGGCTCCAGCACGTCGCCGACGCCGGTGACGGTGAAGATCGAGCCGCGGTCGGCGACCAGCAGCATCGCCTCGAGCCGGCGCAGGTAGCGATCGGTGCGCCAGTCCTTGGCGAGGTCGACGCAGGCCCTCGCCAGCTGCTCCGGGTACTGCTCGAGCTTGGCCTCCAGGCGCTCGATCAGCGTGAAGGCGTCGGCGGTGGCGCCGGCGAAGCCCGCCAGCACGCGCCCGTCGGCAAGCCGGCGGACTTTCCTGGCGGCGCTCTTGACGATGGTCTGGCCCATGGAGACCTGGCCGTCGCCGGCGATCACGGTGGATCCGCCCTTGCGCACGGCGAGAATGGTGGTTCCATGCCAAGCGGGAAAGTCGGGCATGGGCCGGCATGTGGCCGCACGGCGTTGGCGGGTCAAGCCGGAGGAGCGGGATGAGTTTTTCCGACGAGGAGGTCGAGCGCTACGCCCGCCATCTCGTGCTGCGCGAGGTCGGCGGGCCGGGGCAGCAGCGCCTGAAGGCGGCGCGGGTGCTGATCGTCGGCGCCGGCGGGCTCGGCGCGCCAGCCGCGCTGTACCTCGCGGCGGCGGGCGTCGGCCAGCTGACCCTCGTCGATCCGGACAACGTCGATCGCTCGAACCTGCAGCGGCAGGTGCTCTACGACAGCGACGACGAGGGGCGGATGAAGGTGGAGGCCGCCGGCGCGCGGCTCGTCGCGCTCAATCCCAACGTCGAGGTGGCCCGCATCGCCGAGCGCCTGACGGACGCCAACGCCCGCGCGCTGATCGCCGGCCACGGCCTGGTGCTCGACGGCACCGACGACTTCGCGACGCGCTTCGCCGTCAACGCCGCCTGCGTCGCCGAGAAGATCACGCTGGTGTCGGGCGCGATCGGCCGCTGGACCGGCCAGGTAAGCGTCTTCGGCGGCCAGCCCTGCTACCGCTGCCTGGTGCCCGAGATTCCGCCCGACGCCGAGACCTGCGCCGCCGTCGGCGTGGTCGGCGCGCTGGCCGGCGTGGTCGGCTCGATGATGGCGCTCGAGGCGGTGAAGCTGCTGGCCGGGGCCGGCGAGCCGCTGACCGGTCGGCTGATGATCTACGACGCGCTGGCGGCCGAGGCGCGCACGGTGCGGATCGGGGCCGATCCGCAATGCGAGGTCTGTGGGGGAAAGCCGCGCACATGAACGCCAGGATGCTGGTTCCGCTCGCCGCACTCGCGGCGTCCCTTCTGTGCGCGGGCGCGGCGCACGCCAGCGGCGACTTCAGCTGCGATCCGACCTGGAAGCTCGCCAAGAGCGTCTACAGCGGCTGCGACGAGGTCCCGTTCCTGAGCCCCGGCAACGACAGCCGGGTGAACCTTGGCCTGCTGCTGATCGACGCCGGCCGCGCCAAGCTCGGCCCGCCGCCGGTCACCGATCCGCCGACCCCTCCGATCGCCGATAGCGCGGCGCCGTTCACGCTGGAGGCGTTCTCGGCGCTGCTCGGCGCCAAGCGCCCGTCCGCCGACGACGAAGACTCCGACTACGCCAGCGGCGAAGGCAGCCGCTGCCGCAGCAATGCGACGGGCGCCGCCGCGTTCGAGGCGGCGCTGAGGGCGAGCGCCCTGCCGCCGACCGAGGCCGACATCCTCTCCGGCGCGCGCAAGGCCGTGTCGCCGAATTGCGACGCCCAAGCGCCCGACGGCGCCTACCAGAAGCCGGACGGCGTCCGCTCAGCGCTCGGGCGCCAGTTCGCCAGCTATTTGGCCGGCACGGCGGAGTTCTACGGCGGCGACTACGAGGATGCGCGGGCCGACTTCGCGGCGACCGCCGCGAGCGCCAACCCGTGGCTGAAGGAGACCGCGCGCTACATGCTGGGCCGCGTGGCGCTCAACAAGGCGCAGGCCGGCGCGTTCGACGACTATGGCGTGCTCACGACGGCGAAGGTCGACGCCGCGGCGCTGAAGGACTCCGATGCGGCGTTCCGCGCCTATGTCGCCGCCTATCCGGCCGGCCGCTACGCCGCCTCGGCGCAGGGCCTGCTGCGGCGGGTCGCCTGGCTCGGCGGGCGCCCGAGGCAGCTCTCCGGCGACTATGCGTGGGCGTTCGCGCATCCCGGGCCGGCCGACCGCAACGTCTCGGTCGCCGACCTGGTGGTGGAGGCCGACTCGAAGTTGCTCACCCAGGCGTCGCCGGCCGACATTCCCGATCCGATGCTGCTGGCGGCGCGCGACCTGATGGCAATGCGGCGCGATCCATCGAGCAAGGACGCCGACGCCGGCCTGATCAAGTACGACGACCTTGCCGCGCAGCGCGCCGCGTTCGCCGGCGAGCCGGCGCTCTTCGAGTTCCTGCTGGCGGCGCACCGCTTCTACGTCGAGGCCGATCCGGCCGGCGCGCTCGCCCGACTCGGGACCGCCGCGCCGAGCGGGCCGATGAACGACCTGGCGTTCAGCCGCCTGGTGCTGCGCGGCATGGCGCTGGAAGCGCGCGGCGAGCGGGCCGAGGCGCGCGCTCTCTGGCTGCAGATGATCCCGCTGGCGCGGCCGGCCTTCCAGCGCCCGCTGCTGGACCTGGCGCTGGCGATGAACGAGGAGCGCGACGGCCGCCTCGCGCAGGTGTTCGCCCCCGGCTCGACCATCCGGGATCCGCAGGTGCGCGAGATCCTGCTGAGGAACGATGCGCCGCCGGCGTTGCTGGTCCAGCAGGCGAAGGCCGGCGCCTCCGACCGCGAGCGCCGCATCGCGCTCTACACGTTGCTCTACAAGGACGTGATGCGTGGCCGCTACGCCGCCTACGCGGGCGATGCGGCGCTGGAAGTCCCGTCCGCGCCAGCGCCGGCGAATCCGGACGATCCGCTGGGCGGCGAGCCCGACCTGAAGGTCGTGCGGTGGCCGGGCCACAAGACCGGCTATCTCTGCGAGGGGCTGGACGTGCTGACGCGGACGCTGGCCGCCGCGCCGCAGGATCCGCACGCCCTGCTCTGCCTCGGCGAGTTCGTGCGGCTGCACGGCTTCGACGGCGACCCGCTGAACCACAGCGCGCCGGCCGACGAGCTGGGCGGCGCGCCGACGCTGTTCCCCGGCCACAGCTTCGCCCGGCTTGACGCCTACCGCGCGCTGATCGGCAATCCGAAGACGGCGCCGGCCGACCGCGCCTACGCGCTCTACCGGGCGATCAACTGCTATGCGCCGAGCGGGAACAACGGCTGCGACGGCAAGGACGCGCCCAAGCGCGAGCGCGAGGGCTGGTTCCACGAGCTGAAGTCCGGGTATCCGAAGTCGGAATGGGCGCAGGCGCTGAAGTACTACTGGTAGGGCTGCGCGGCGCCTGCGCGGCGGCGCTGCTGCCGGCGCTCGGGCTCGCTGCGCCGCCGGCGGCCGCCGGCACGGTGCGGGCGGCGGACTACGACGCCTTCTGGCTGTGGGCCGGCGTCAAGCCGCAGCCGGCGCTGGACCACGCCCGCACGCTCTACATCCTGCAGGGCCAGGTCGCCCCGCGCTCGGCCGGAGACGACGAGGGCGCGCTGATCGCCCAGGGCGGCGCCGTGCCGCACGGGCTGGGCGGCGAGATCTGGCTCGACTACCGCGCCCACACGCTGCGCTGGTCGCCGGCGGTCTATGACCAGATCCTGGCGCGACTCGGCCGCTGGCGCGCCGCCGGCGATGCGGTGGTGGGCGTGCAGGTCGACTTCGATTCGGCCACGCGCGGCCTCGCCGACTACGCAGCCTTCCTGCGGGGCCTGCGCGCACGCCTGCCGCCCGATTGCCGGCTCAGCATCACCGGCCTGCTGGACTGGAGCAGCCAGGGCGACAGCGCCGCGCTCGACGCGCTCGGCGGCGTGGTCGACGAGGTGGTGCTGCAGACCTACCAGGGCCGCCACACCATCCCCGGCTACCAGGCCTACCTCGCCCGCCTGTCGCGGATGACCATTCCGTTCAAGATCGGCCTCGTCGAAGGCGGCGACTGGACGGCGCCGCCGAACATCGCCGCCAACCCCTGGTTCCGGGGCTACGTGGTGTTCCTGAAGAACCCCGGGTAGCGCTCCACGCGCCGCCGGGGAGCGAACGTCACAGCATCGCCGGGATGACGCGGTCGGGGGGCTTGTGGCCGTCCATCCAGGTGCGGATGTTGACGATCACCTTCTCGCCCATGTCGACGCGGCCCTCGATGGTGGCCGAGCTCATGTGCGGCAGCAGCACGACGTTCGGCAGCTTCAGCAGCTTCGGGTTCACGGCCGGCTCGTGCTCGAAGACGTCGAGGCCCGCGCCCGCCAGCTCGCCCGCCTCCAGCATGGCGGCCAGCGCCGCTTCGTCGATGATCTCGCCGCGCGCGGTGTTGACCACGATCGCGTGCGGGCGGATCAGCTTCAGCCGCCGCGCCGAGAGCAGATGGTAGGTCGCCGGGGTGTGCGGACAGTTGACCGAGATGATGTCCATGCGGGCCAGCATCTGGTCGAGGCTCTCCCAATAGGTCGCCTCGAGCTCCTCGGCGATGCGCGGCGAGACCGGCTTGCGGTTGTGGTAGTGGATGGCGATGCCGAACGCGCGAGCGCGGCGGGCCAGCGCCTGGCCGATGCGGCCCATGCCGATGATGCCCAGCCGCTTGCCGCCGATCCGCCGGCCGAGCATCCAGGTCGGCGTCCAGCCGTGGAACTCGCCGTGCTGCAATGCCTCGGCGCCCTCCACCACGCGCCGCGCCACCGCCATGACGAGCCCCATGGTCATGTCGGCGGTGTCGTCGGTCAGCACGCCGGGCGTGTTGGTGACGGTGATCCCGCGCTCGGCCGCGGCCGGGATGTCGATGTGATCGACGCCGGCCCCGAAGTTGGCGATCAGCTTCAGCCGTTCGCCGGCCTTGGCGATCACCGACGCATCGATGCGGTCGGTGATGGTCGGCACCAGAACGTCGGCGCGCGACATCGCCGCGACCAGCGCATCGGGCTTCAGCGGCGCGTCGTCGAGATTGAGCTCGGTGTCGAACAGCTCGCGCATCCGCGTCTCCACCGGATCGGGGAGGCGGCGCGTCACCACGACTTTCGGCTTGCGGACCGGCATGGCCGACCTCTAGCAAAGGGGCTCGGACGGGCCAAGCAAGGTGGAATGCGGCCAAGCCTATACGCCTCTTTCGTGGCCGCGCTCGTCATCCTTGCCGGCCTTTCGGGCTGCGAAGGCCGCAGCGAGGGCGCCGACTGCCCGGCCGGCGTGGCGCAGCACACCCCGTCCGGCTATTGCGTGCCACGCTGGCTGTCGCTGAAGCGCGGCGAAGTCTATGGCCGCAAGGGCCCCGGCAAGGACTATCCGGTGGTCTTCGTCTACCACGCCCGCGGCCTGCCGGTGCAGGTGGTGGACGAGACCAGCGACTGGCGGAAGATCTGCGACCCGGACGGCGGCGTGGTCTGGGTTGCGAGCGCGATGGTCGACGGCCGCCGCACGGTGATGGCGCCGCCCCAGGCGCCGCTGGCGCTGCGCCGATCGCCCGACGCGGCCGCGCCGGCGGCGGCCTACCTGCGTCCGCGCGCGATCGCCTCGCTCGGCCGCTGCAAGGGCGGCTGGTGCGAGGTGAACGCCGCCGGCGCGGGCGGCTGGGTGAAAATGACCGATGTCTGGGGGCTCGCCACGCAGCCCCTCTGCCGTTGAGCCGTTCTGCAACCGCTGCTAGGGCGGACTGCATGACGTTTCAGGCGATGGCTCAGAGCCGCTTCGACCTTCCCGACCTTCTGGCCTGCGCGCGCGGCGAGATGTTCGGACCCGGCAACGCCCAGCTGCCGGCCCCGCCGATGCTGATGTTCGACCGCATCACCCACATCGCCGCCGACGGCGGGCGCCACAACAAGGGCCAGGTCGTCGCCGAGCTCGACGTGCGGCCCGACCTCTGGTTCTACGCCTGCCACTTCGTCGGCGACCCGGTGATGCCCGGCTGCCTCGGCCTCGACGCCATGTGGCAGCTGGTCGGCTTCTTCCTGGGCTGGTCCGGCGCGCCGGGCCGCGGCCGCGCGCTCGGCGTCGGCGAGGTGAAGTTCTCCGGCCAGGTCACGACCAAGATCTCGCGGGTCGTCTACAAGATCGATCTCAAGAAGGTGATCCTGCGGCGGCTTGTGCTTGGGATAGCCGACGGGGTTTTGGAAGCGGACGGCAACCCCATCTATGAGGCCAAGGATCTCAGAGTCGGGCTCTTCAACGCCGCCGACCTCGCCTGACGCGCGGAACCAGCCGGGCGTTGCGTTCTTGAACTGAAGGAAAAAGGGGTCTCGCGGAGACAGCATGCGCCGGGTGGCGGTCACAGGCATCGGCATCGTTTCGTCGATCGGCAACAATGCCAACGAGGTCACCGCCGCGTTGCGCGAGGCCCGCTCGGGCATCGTCGCCGCGCCGGAGTACGCCGATCTCGGCTTCCGCTGCCAGGTGCACGGCAAGCCGCAGATCGACTGGGAGGCGATGGTCGACCGCCGCGCCGCACGCTTCCTGGCGGCCGGGACCGGCTATGCCCACATCGCCATGCAGCAGGCGATCGCCGACGCCGGGCTCGCCGAGGACGAGGTCTCGAACGACCGCACCGGCCTCGTGGTCGGCTCCGGCGGGCCATCGACGCGGACGATCGTCGAGGCGGCGGACATCGCCCGCAGCAAGGGCGTCAAGCGCATCGGGCCGTTCGCGGTCCCCAAGGCGATGAGCTCGGGCCCGTCGGCGACGCTCTCCACCTGGTTCAAGATCCGCGGCCTCAACTTCTCGATCACCTCGGCCTGCGCCACCTCCACCCACTGCATCGGCGTGGCGGCCGGCGAGATCGCCTGCGGACGACAGGACATCGTCTTCGCCGGCGGCTGCGAGGAGGTCGACTGGACGCTGTCGGCGCTGTTCGACGCGATGGGCGCGATGGCCTCGAAGTTCAACGACTGCCCGGCCAAGGCGAGCCGCGCCTACGATGCGGCGCGCGACGGCTTCGTGATCGCCGGCGGGGCCGGCATCGTGGTGCTGGAGCCGCTCGAGCGGGCGAAGGCGCGCGGCGCCCGCATCTACGGCGAGATCGTCGGCTACGCGGCCAACTCCGACGGCTACGACATGGTCGCCCCCTCGGGCGAGGGCGCGGCCCGCTGCATGCGCATGGCGCTGGCAGACGCCGGCGGGCGCAAGATCGACTACCTGAACCCGCACGGCACCGGCACGCCGGTCGGCGACCTCAAGGAGATGGAGGCGGTGCGCGAGGTGTTCGGCGACGCCGCGCCGCTGATCTCGTCGACCAAGTCGCTGACCGGCCACAGCCTGGGCGCGGCCGGCGCGCAGGAGGCGATCTACAGCCTGTTGATGATGGGCGGCGGCTTCGTCGCCGAGAGCGCCAATATCGAGACGCTGGACCCCGCCTTCGAGCACCTGCCGATCGTCCGCCAGCGCCTCGACAAGCCGATCGAGACGGCGATGTCCAACAGCTTCGGCTTCGGCGGCACCAACGGCTGCCTGGTGATGGCGAGGGTGTAGCGGCCGCCCAGTCCCTCAGCGGCTTGCCCTGAGGGCCCCGGCCGTCCACAAAGCGCCGCCGTCCAACGAGAGAGCATCCCAGCATGGCCGCAGAGTTCGATGTGCCGAAAGGCGAGCTGATGCGCGGCAGGCGCGGCGTCGTCATGGGCGTCGCCAACCACCAGTCCTACGCCTGGGGCATCGCCAGCCAGCTCGCCGCGCAGGGCGCGCAGCTGTCGTTCGTCTACATGGAGATGAACGAGAAGCGGGTGCGGCCGCTCGGCGAGAGCATCGGCGTCGAGAGCTACGTGACCTTCGACGCCTCGCAGGAAGGCGACATTCCGCGGGCGTTCGACAAGGTGGGCGCCGACTTCGGCGGCCACATCGATTTCGTGCTGCACTCGATCGGCTTTGCCGAGCGCAGCCAGATCAGCGGCTCGTTCCTCGCCAACGCCGACCGCGGCGCGTTCCTGAGGGCCATGGACGTCTCGGTGTACAGCTGGATCGAGACCGCGCAGTGCGCGGCGAAGCTGATGGATCGCGGCGGCGCGATGCTCACGCTGAGCTATCTCGGCGCCGAGCGCGCCATCCCGAACTACAACACCATGGGCGTCTGCAAGGCGGCGCTGGAATCGGCCACCCGCTACATCGCCCGCGACCTCGGCCCGCGCGGCATCCGCGCCAACGCCATCTCGGCCGGCGTCATGCGCACCCTTTCGCTGGCCGGCATCCAGGGCGGGCGGCAGATGTTCTCCAAGGGCCGCCAGCTCAGCGCGCTGCAGGAGGACACCTCGATGGAGGGCGTCGCCGGCTGCGCGCTGTGGCTGCTGTCGGACCTCGGGCGCTCGACCACCGGCGAGGTGGTCCACGTCGACGCCGGCTTCAGCATCATGGGCCTGCCCTCCGACGAGGAGGCCGACGCCAAGGCGGGGGCCTGAAGCCCACGTCGGCTGGGACGGGCGCGGGCTACGGCGCGTAGGCCCGCATGAAGCGGCGGGCGGCTTCCAGGGCGATGCGCTGGATGCGCTCGGGCGTCAGCTCCGAGGGCAGGCCAAGCAGACCGTCGAGCTGGCGCCCGCCCAGCACCATGCCGGTGAAGAAGCCGGCCGCCTCCTCGGGATCGGGCGTGTTCATCCGCCCTGCGCGGGTCTCCCGGGCCAGGAACGCCGCCAGCTTGGCGCGGCTGCCGCGGAAGCCGCGCGGCAGCACGCCGCGCACCAGCGCCGGATCGTGGGGCACGCTCTCGATCAGCAGGCGCAGGAACGCCAGGCCGCGCTCCAGGCTGGCGGTGTGCAGCAGCACCTCGGCGTAGGCGGCCAGCGCCCGCTCGGGAAACGCCTCGGCGCCCGACACGTCGAGCGGATTGGTGACCGTCTGCGCGCGGCGCTCGATCAGCGCCCGCATCAGGTCGACCTTCGAGCCGTAGTGGTTGTAGATCGTCTGCTTGGAGACGCCGGCGCGGCGGGCGATCTCGTCGAGCGGCGCGGAGAGCCCTCGCTCGAAGATGACGTCGGAGGCCGCCTCGAGGATGGCTTCGTTCTTTACGCGATCGATCTGGCCGGCGACTCGGGGCATGCGCGATCATACCCGCCGGTGGCGCCTGAAAGATTGCGCCGGCTCACAATGTTCGGGATAGCTGCCGGCAATGACCGAGGCCTCCACGCCCGACGCGATCGAAGCGGACGTGATCATCGCGGGCGCGGGCCTGACCGGCGCGACGCTGGGGCTGGCGCTGGCGAGCGCGGGGCTGCGGCCGGTGCTGGTCGACCCGCAGCCGTTCGAGGCGCAGGTCGCGCCGACCTTCGACGGCCGCGCCTCGGCGATCGCCTTCTCCAGCTTCCGGCAATGGCGTGCGCTCGGCCTCGGCGATACGCTCGCCCCGCAGGCCCAGCGCATCGAGCAGATCCTGGTCACCGACGGCCGCAAGCCGGGCGCGGCGGCGGGCCCGGCCTCGCCCGCCTTCCTGCATTTCGACGCCGCCGAGATCGCCGCGCGCTCCGAAGGCGAGCCGCTCGGCTACATGCTGGAAAACCGTGTCTCTCGCGCGGCGCTGGCGGAGGCGGTGAACCGCGCCGGGCTGCAGGTGCTGGCGCCGGCGCGCGTCGCGGGCGTGACGTTCGAAGCGAGCGCGGCGGAGGTGACGCTGGCGGACGGGCGGCGCCTCAGCGCGCCGCTGGTGGTCGGGGCCGAGGGCCGCGGGTCGGTGGTGCGCGAAGCGGCCGGCATCGAGACGCTCGGCTGGGGCTATGGCCAGAGCGGGGTGGTCGCCACCGTCGCGCTCGAGCGCGACCATCGGGGCGTCGCCTACGAGTATTTCCTGCCGAGCGGCCCGTTCGCCATCCTGCCGCTGACCGACCGGCGCGCCAGCCTGGTCTGGACGGAATCGACGCGGCGCGGCGAGGCGCTGCGCGGCGCTCGCGACGAGGTCTTCCATGCGCACCTGCGCCGCCGCTTCGGCGACTTCCTCGGCCGCGTCGAGGCGGTCGGCCCGAGGTTCGTCTATCCGCTGTCGATCCAGCTCGCGGCCGAGCTCGTCGGCCCGCGCATGGCGCTGCTCGGCGACGCCGCCCACGCCATCCACCCGCTGGCCGGCCAGGGCCTGAACCTCGGCCTGAAGGACGCCGCGGCGCTGGCGCAGGTGCTCGCCGAGGCGATGCGGCTCGGCGAGGACATCGGCTCGGCCGCCGTGCTGGGGCGCTACGCCCGCTGGCGGCGGCTCGACAACCTCGCCGTTTCGCTGGCCTGCGACGCCTTCAACCGGCTGTTCTCCAACGACAATCCGCTGCTGCGCGGCGCTCGCGGGGCGGGCCTGGCGGCGGTCAACCGGCTCGGCCCCGCCCGCCGTTTCTTCATGCAGGAAGCCGGCGGCGCGCTCGGCGACCTGCCGAGGCTGCTGAGAGGCGAGGCGCTCTGACGTCTCTCCCCATGCTTGGGACCTCCCAGGCGGAGAGAGGTCGGAGCGACCGGGTGGGGGATGAGGCAGGGCGCCCGCCAATCGGTTGACGCGTGAGGCATCCCCACCCGTCCGACATGTTCCGCGTCGTCCACCCTGGAGGGGAGGGATCTTACTTCAGCCCGATCTCGCGCAGCCGCTCTTCGAGGTAGGCGTTGGCGGTGATCGGGACCGGGTAGCGGTTCGGGCGTTCGGCGCTGACGCAGCCCGGCAGCGTCTCGATCAGGTAGTCGGGGGCGAAATGCAGGAAGAACGGCGTCGAGTAGCGCGCGACGCCGCGGCGCGCCGGCGGCGGGTTCACCACTCTGTGCGTCGTCGACGGCAGCACGTGGTTGGTCAGCCGCTGCAGCATGTCGCCGATGTTGCAGACCACGCTGCCGGTTGGCGGGTTGATCGGCAGCCAGCTCCCGTCGCGGTCGAGCACCTCGAGCCCGGCTTCCTCGGCGCCGAGCAACAGCGTGATCGTGTTGATGTCCTCGTGCGCGGCGGCGCGCACGTTCGGCCCGTCGAACGGCGCCGGCGGGTAATGCAGCAGCCTCAGCACGCTGTCGCCGTCGCGCGTGGTGGGCGCGAAGAAGCCGTCGCCCAGGCCGAGATAGCGGGCGATCGCCCGCAGCACCTCATCGCCCAGCGCCTCCAGCGCGCCGTAGAGCCACAGCTCGTGGTCGCGGAAGCCCGGAACCTCGGCCGGCCAGACGTTGTCGGGCATGCGCGCGCGGTTCGGATGGCGCGGCGGCAGCTCGCGGCCGACGTGCCAGAACTCCTTGAGGTCGAAGTGGGCCGCGCCCTTCGCGGTCTCGACGCCGAACGGCGTATAGCCGCGCTGGCCGGAAACGCCCGGCAGCTGGTAGCGCAGCTTCGTAGGCTCCGGCAGCGCGAAGAAGGCCTTGGCGTCGGCCAGCGCCGCATCGATGCGCGCCTGGTCCAGCCCGTGGTCGCTGATCACCGCAAACCCGTAGCGGGCGAACGAGCGGCCGAGCGCCTGGGCGAAGGCGTGGAAGTCCTTGGCCTCCAGACGCAGCGAGACAGGCTCCAGCGTGCGGGCGGCGAGAGCGTCGTTCATCGGCGCAGTTCTAGCGCGTTCGCCGGTCGGGAACAGATTCTTGCGCGACGCCGAGGTTGAACTCGGCGGCCATCGGCGCGTAAGGAGCGGCCGATTGTGCAGTGCGGGAGAAGCTGATGGCCTCGAAGGTCCGCGACACAGCCGGCGAGGCGCTGGACGGCCTGCTGTTCGACGGCATGACGATCATGGCCGGCGGCTTCGGCCTCTGCGGCATCCCCGAGAACCTGATCGCCGCGATCCGCGCCGCCGGCGTCAAGGACCTGACGGTGATCTCCAACAACTGCGGGGTCGACGACTTCGGCCTCGGCATCCTGTTGGCCGGCGGCCAGATCAGGAAGATGATCTCGTCCTACGTCGGCGAGAACAAGCTCTTCGAGCAGCTCTACCTCGAGGGCAAGCTGGAGCTGGAGTTCAACCCGCAGGGCACGCTCGCCGAGCGCATCCGGGCGGGCGGCGCCGGCGTGCCGGCCTTCTTCACCAAGACCGGCGCCGGCACCATCGTCGCCGAGGGCAAGGAGACCCGCGAGTTCGAAGGCGAGAGCTACGTGATGGAGCGGGCGCTGAAGGCCGACCTCTCGATCGTCAAGGCCTGGAAGGGCGATACGGCCGGCAACCTCGTCTACCGAAAGACCGCGCGGAACTTCAATCCGGTGATGGCGACCGCCGGCAAGGCGACGATCGCCGAGGTCGAGCACCTGGTCGCGGCCGGCGAGATCGACCCCGACCACATCGTCACGCCGGGGATCTTCGTCGACCGCATCTTCAGGGGCGCCTTCTTCGAGAAGCGCATCGAGCGGGTGACGACGCGCAAGTGCGAGCCGCACGCCGCCGGAGAGGAAGTCTGATGGCCTGGACCCGCGAGGACATGGCCGCGCGCGCCGCGCGCGAGCTCGAGGACGGCTTCTACGTGAACCTCGGCATCGGCATCCCGACGCTGGTTGCCAACTACATCCCGCCGGGCGTCAGCGTGACGCTGCAGAGCGAGAACGGCATGCTCGGCATGGGCCCGTTCCCCTACGAGAACGAGGCCGATCCCGACTTGATCAACGCCGGCAAGCAGACCATCACCGAGCTGCCGTCGTCGTCGTTCTTCTCCTCGGCCGACTCCTTCGCGATGATCCGCGGCGGCCACATCGACCTTTCGATCCTCGGCGGCATGCAGGTCAGCCAGGCGGGCGACCTCGCCAACTGGATGGTGCCCGGCAAGATGGTGAAGGGCATGGGCGGCGCGATGGACCTGGTGGCCGGCGTGCGCCGCGTGGTCGTGGTCATGGAGCACACCGAAAAGTCCGGCGCGCCGAAGCTGGTGAGAAGCTGCTCGCTGCCGCTGACCGGCGCGGCCGTCGTCGACCTCCTGATCACCGACCTGGGCGTCTTCGAGCTAGCCGCCGGCAAGGTGCGGCTGACCGAGCTGGCGAGCGGCGTCGGCCTCGACGAGATCAAGGCGAAGACCGAGGCGGCGTTCGAGGCGGCGCTGTAGGCGCCGCGGGGCCTCTGAACCCCTCGCCCACGAACATCGTGATCGAGCGGTGGTGCTTGCGGTCCAGCCAGACCTCGCCGATGTCGGTCTCGCCGGCGCTCTGGAACTGGCTGCGCATGAGGTCGGCGTAGACGCCGTCGTGGCTGACCGCGAGCACCCGCGCGCCGTTGGCGGGCGTCAGCGGCGCGGTGAGCTCGCCCTCGTTGGCGGGCGCCGCGTGCGGCAGCCAGGCCTTCAGCGGGGGCCCGGCGACGCCGAAGTAGCCGCGCCCGTAGTAGGCGGCGAGGTTGAAGAGCTCGCGGTCGTCGATGGCGACGGCGGTGAGCGGCGCGCTGGGCGGCTGCGCCTGGGCGCGCTCGACGATCATCGCCGTCAGCTCGCGTCCGCCGCGCACGCCCTTCAGCGCATTGGAAAGCCCGAACCGGTCGGCCAGGTGCGGCTGCATCAGCACCAC
>Ga0134125_10003958_pt1 | contig 16990 bp, 14 predicted proteins | sample KB31751_FD_96464 | JGI IMG/M metagenome (GOLD analysis project Ga0134125, IMG submission 96464) | Terrestrial soil microbial communities with excess Nitrogen fertilizer from Kellogg Biological Station, Michigan, USA - KB3-175-1 | ecosystem: Environmental > Terrestrial > Soil > Unclassified ...
CGGCAGGAAATCCGGTGGATAGTGTCATCAATGAACTGAAGCCTCTTTTGCAAAAAGGTGATATCATTATTGATGGAGGAAATTCACATTACACAGATACTTTAAGAAGAATCAATGAATTAAGAAATATCGGATTTCATTTTATGGGAATTGGAATTTCCGGAGGTGAAGAAGGAGCGAGAAAAGGGCCAAGCATTATGCCTGGCGGCGATATAGAAGCTTATAAAGAAGTAGCGCCGATATTAAAAGCCGTGGCAGCAAAAGTAAATGGCGAGCCATGTGTAGGTTATCTCGGCCATAATGCTGCCGGGCATTATGTAAAAATGGTACATAACGGTATCGAGTATGCGATAATGGAATTGATCAGTGAATGTTATGACCTGATGCATCATGGTCTAGGACTTTCAAACGAAGAACTTCATGAAGTTTTTAAAGATTGGGACAGTGGCGATATGAAATCTTATTTGTTGGAAATCACGGCAGCTATTTTCGAAAAGAAAGATGACAAAACCAATAATTACCTGGTAGATATGATCCTGGATAAAGCCGGAGCAAAAGGAACCGGCAAATGGACTTCACAGGAAGGGCTGGATCTCCCGATGCCCATACCGACAATAGATTCAGCCGTTATGATGCGAAATCTTTCTTCATTGATCGATGAAAGAAAAGAAGCTGCGGCACTTTATAAAACAGAGCCGCAAAAAATTGAAACAGATAAAACCGAATTGATCAGCCACCTGAAGGAAGCGTTGTATTTCGCTACTTTAATCAGCTATGCACAGGGATTGGCGATGCTTACTACAGCTTCATCAGAATTAAAAATGGATATTCCTTTGCCTGAAGTTGTAAGTGTTTGGCGTGGCGGTTGCATCATTCGCTCGGCAATGCTTGACGTATTTAAAAAAGCATATCAAAATCCAAATCTGAAAAATTTGTTGCTCGATCCAAACATTGCAAATATTCTACAGCAAAAAGAAGCGTCTCTTCAAAAAGTCGTTTCTGTTACAGCATTGAATAATTATCCTGCAGCCGGGTTAATGGCTTCTTTAAATTATTTCAATGCGTATCGGCGAAAAGTTTTGCCAACCAATTTGATACAGGCACAACGTGATTTTTTTGGCGCTCATACTTACCAGAGAACAGATAATCCGACCGGCGTTTTTCATACTGAATGGGAATAGCAGCAAAATACGAAAGGCAATAATGTAATAATCAATTTTCAACAATCAATATTCAATAATAAATAATCAAATGTTAGATTACAAAAAATTACCACCAGCAGTGCTTGTCATATTTGGAGGAAGTGGCGATCTGAATTACCGCAAATTAAACCCTGCTCTGTATAATCTATTTTTGGATAATGCAATGCCGGATCATTTTAGCATTATCGGTATTGCGCGTTCCCCTTATTCGGATGCAGATTATAAAAAGCACTTAAAAGAAGGCATTGATAATTTCTCGAGAATAAAAGATACGAACGGAAATTGGGAGGAATTTTCGAAACACCTGAGCTATTTACAAATGGATATTAACGATGCAAAATCTTATGATAAAATCGCTGACATTGTAAAGAAAAAAGAAGCTGAAGCCGGCGCCCATCCAAATGTAATCTTTTACATGGCTGTAGCACCGCAACTTGTACCTGAAATTGTGAAGCATATTGGTAATATGGATCTTTGCAAGGATACAAAGTGCGCCCGCATTGTGGTGGAAAAACCTTTTGGCCACGATCTTGACAGCGCCATCGCTATGAACAAGATGCTCGCCGAATATTTTGATGAAGAACAAATTTACCGCATCGATCATTACCTGGGAAAAGAAACCGTTCAGAATATATTAGCGCTTCGTTTTGCCAATGCCTTATTCGAGCCTTTGTGGAACCGCCATTATATTGATCATGTTCAAATCACAGCCGCGGAAACTGTTGGAGTAGAAGGCCGTGGTGGTTATTATGAAACTTCCGGCGCGCTAAGAGACATGATTCAAAATCATATTTTGCAACTGCTTTGCATGATTGGAATGGAAGCTCCGGTTTCTTTTGATGCCAATGAGATCAGGAATAAGAAAGTAGATGTATTAAATGCCATCCGCCGTATTCCAAAAGAGGAAGTGCAGGAATACGCTGCCCGCGGTCAATATGGTCCGGGATGGATGAAAGGTGAAAAAGTACCGGGATATAAAGAAGAAAAAGGGGTGAACCCGGATTCAAATGTTGAGACTTTTGCGGCAGTAAAGTTTTATATTGATAACTGGCGCTGGGAAGGAGTTCCGTTTTATGTGCGCACCGGGAAACGCCTTCATGAAAAGTCAACCGAGTTAACGATTCAGTTTAAACCCGCTCCTGACTTTGCTTTTCCAAAAGAAGCAACAGAAACCTGGCGGCGGAACAGGCTTTCAATTGGCATTTCTCCTGAGATGGATATTTGTCTAAGATTCCAGGCAAAAAGGCCGGGACAAGCGATGCGATTAAATCCTGTAGATATGGTTTTTAATTATGAAGACGCATATAAAGGTGAAGAACCGGAAGCTTATGAAACACTTTTATATGATGTAATGGACGGCGATGCTACTTTATTTATGCGCGCCGACCAGGTAGAAGCAGCATGGAGAGTCGTGATGCCGATTTTGGAAGTTTGGGGGGCTCGGAAGCCATTGGATTTTCCGAATTATTCGCCGAACTCGTGGGGCCCTGAAGATGCGGAAGCGCTGATTGCACGTGATGGGCACAACTGGATTTCCATGCCTGCAAAAGCTCATTCAAAGGCGTCTGAAAAAAGTAAAAAGTAAAAAATGGAACTGCATATATTCGATAATAAAGAAATCATGAGCGATAAACTGGCTTCATGGATTTGCGATATTATAGAAGAAACTTTAAAGAAACAGGAGTTTTTTACCATGGTTCTTTCCGGTGGTGAAACACCGAAATTGCTGTATGAAAAACTGGCTACACCTGAATATAAAAACAAAATAAACTGGAAACACATTCACATTTTCTGGGGAGATGAAAGAGTCGTTCCTTTCAGCGATGACAGAAATAATGCGAAAATGGCTTTTGATATTTTGCTGGATAAAGTTGATATTCCAGCAGATCAAATTCATATAATGCGCACTGATATCCAACCAAATTTTGCAGTAGACGAATATCGAAAATTACTGCATAAATTTTTTGATAGCTCCAGTTACAGCTTTGATCTCGTTTTGCTCGGAATAGGAAGTGATGGCCACACCCTTTCTTTATTTCCAGGTTCGCCAATTATCAACGAACATGTTCATTGGGTAAATGCCGTTTTCAATGAAAAACAGCAAGTGTATCGCATTACTTTAATGCCGCTGATTGTTAATAAATCTGCTCAAATTGTATTTATGGTAAGCGGAGAAAATAAGGCAGGGGTTTTAAAAGAAGTACTGGAAGGAGCGCGGGATGCGGAAAAATTACCTGCACAAAGTATTGTTCCTGTGGAAGGAAAACTACATTGGTTTTTAGATAAAGCAGTAGCTAAAGATTTGGAACAAGAATGAAAATTAATGAAAAAAATAATCAACAAACGAAGAAATAGGGCCGATTTATTTTTTCTTCTCCATACAATTTAGACATTCAGAATCAGTTCAACCATTTTCTTTTTTTAGCCATTTATTTTTAAAAATCGTGCTCTGATTGCCTGAAGTTGTTCGTCGGTAAGATGAGAAGTTTTTTGAACAACTTTTATAAAATAATCAACTTCGTCCTGCTTCGCCGGGCATCCAACATTGCTTCCCGTTAGCCTTCCGTCATCCGAGTGAAGCCTTGAATCTGCCAGCAATTTTCCATTCTTATCAAGTATAATCCAATAAGGAATTCCCTGGTTGTCATCGCCTCCATATTTCGCCATTAATTTATTAGCGCCTGGAGTATTTAGCTTTTCTTTTTCTCCTCTTTCATATACGGTAAGATGTTTAATGACATAATTGTTATCAAAGAAAGATTTGACAGTCTGATCATTCATTGCGGTGTCCATCCGATGGCACCAGATACACCATGATGCATGAAAGATTACGAAAATGTTTTTATCATTTTTTGCCGCTTCCTTTTTCGCTTCTTTTATAATTGTCTGTGCACTTTGCACTTTCGTTTGTGCATACAGGTTAGTGATCATAAAAACTAATGCAGGTGCCAACAACTTAATTACTTTCATTTTTACTTTTTTTGATGCTCAAAGTAAATATTTTTCGACTGTTTGAAACGTTTTTACGATAATAAAAATTTTATAAGACACCAAAGAAAAAAAAAGGTCACTTTCCTTACACATCGTACATTTGTTTTAAATGACATCTTCTTATTTTACTTACAGCAAACCAAAAGTTTTACAGGCACTAAGATTTCATTTTTTTAGTAGAAATGAAATCAAGATTATGATAATTGTGGTGAATATATTTGCCATCTCTGCGGCTGTTTTATATTTTACGGGCAAAGTTTCACCACTTGCTTTTCTAATGAGTTCAACACTTTGGCTTGCTTTAATGTTTGCGTTCTGGATGGTGCTTCCCGCTATTATTTATCGTAAAGCCACTACATTCAAGGACCATTTCAAAGTAAGTTTTGAAGATCAGCACATGTTTCTCGAAAATGAAAGAGGTGGCAGAAGCTGGCCCTGGAAAGACTTCAGCAGTTTTGTGGAAAGCACTAATTTTTTTCATTTGTACTTTAACAGCAGGGCTTTCTTTATTATTCCAAAAAGCGCTTTTCCTAAAACTGATTGGCCGGGAATCAGAAAATTTTTGAAAGAAAAAATCGGATAATCATGACAATAACCATTTGCGTTTGTGGAGCAGGAACGATGGGAAGTGGCATTGCACAAGTATCTGCACAAAGCGGTTTTGATACCATTCTTTTTGATGTAAATGAAACTGTTCTTGCAAATGCACAAATTTCTATTCAAAAGAATTTGCAATACCTGCTGGATAAAAATAAAATCACTGCAAAAGAAAAAGGAGAAATTTTCAACGGGATAACCTTTACCAGTGATATAAAAAAATGCACGGCCTTTATAATTATTGAGGCAATTATTGAAAAAGAAGAAGCAAAGGTTGTGCTGTTCAATGAACTCGCAAAATACAATAATGAAGAAGTTATTTTTGCTACAAACACTTCGTCGCTTTCGGTTTCTTCAATGCAGGAAAAAATAATTTTCCCGGAAAGAGTCGTGGGAATGCATTTTTTTAATCCTGCTTATATTATGAGATTGGTGGAAGTTGTAAAAGGCCGCGAGACAAATGATGAGATAGCAAAAACGGCTTTTGACCTTACCAAACAAATGGGTAAAATTCCGGTGATGTGCAAAGATGCGCCTGGCTTTATCGTGAACCGGATAGCGCGTCAGTATTACCTGGAAGCTCTTAAAATCGTGGAGGAAGGAGTTGCATCTTATGATGAAGTGGATCAAATTTTAGAAGGTACTGGTTTTAAAATGGGCCCATTCAGATTGATGGACCTGATTGGAATGGATATCAACCTGGCCGTTACTAAAAGCATGTATGACGCTTATGATAAAGCTCCGCGTTTTGAACCTTCTGCAATTCAAATAGAGAAAGTGAAAAACAATGAATTAGGAAAAAAAACCGGAAAAGGATTTTATAATTACAATAAATAAAAAGGATAAATTAATTTACATTACTTCGTTGTTAATTGCAAATCCGGAAAAATGCCTGAAGAAAATATTTCAGAAAAAAATACGCGAAAAAAAAAGATCCTGGTAACCGGTGGTGCGGGTCTTGTTGGCAATGAACTGATAAGACAATTGCTGGCTTCCGGAGAAAACGTAAAAGCAATTTATCATTCTACACCTCTTTCTCTTTCGGATCCAAATCTTGAAATTGTACAATGCGATATACTTGACGTGATTTCTTTAAACCAATTAATGGATGGAATTACGCATGTTTATCATTCTGCGGCTTTGGTTTCTTATGATCCAAAAGATAGCCAAAAACTTCTAAAAATAAATATTGAAGGAACTGCAAATGTAGTGAATGCCTGTATCGACACCGGAGTAATGAAATTGATACATGTCAGTTCTGTAGCGGCTTTGGGAAGAATCCGGCAAGATGAAATGGTAAGTGAAAAAATGAACTGGACAGAAGAAACAAGCAACAGTATTTATGGCAAATCAAAATATTTTGGCGAGATGGAAGTGTGGCGCGGCATCGGAGAAGGGCTGAAAGCAGTGATTGTAAATCCTTCCTTAATTCTTGGTGGAAACAATTGGGAAACCGGATCTTCAGTCATTTTTAAAAATGCTTATAACGAATTTAAATGGTACACAGACGGTATTGGTGGCTTCGTAGATGTAAGAGACGTGGCACGTGCAATGATCCTGTTAATGAATAGCGAAATAACTGCTGAACGTTTTGTTTTGAACGGAGAGAATTTACCTTACAGAGAAATATTTACTTTGATTGCAAAATGTTTTGGCAAGAGACCTCCGTATAAAAAAGTTTCTCCTTTTTTAGCAGAAATGATATGGCGGGCAGAAGAAATAAGGACAAGGTTTACAGGAAAAAAACATATGCTTACAAAGGAAACCGTGCGAACAGCCCAGGCAAAAGTGTATTTTGATAATCAGAAAATATTAAAAGCGCTTCCGGGTTTTCAATTCACAAAAATTGCAGATACCATTAAATATACCTGTGCTGCTTTGAAAGAGACATATTCACTTTAATACAAAATCTATACTCCATGAATATCAATTTGCAAATTCTGTTTGTAGCCATTTTTATTTTTATCGTGTCGTTTTTGTTAACTCCTTTTAAAGTTGCTGCTCAACCATCATATTTTATTGTAAAAGGAAAAGTTGTAGATAAAAACACAAACGCTCCTTTAATAGGCGCGTCCGTGTTTGCCCAGAATACAACGATTGGAGAAGCTACTGATGCGCAAGGAAATTTTAGCATCCGCCTTCCCGAAGGCGGTTATTCTTTGGTTACAACATTTACAGGATACGAGACTGAGAACATCCGTGTAAATGCTTCATCTAAAAACGACAGCTTGCTTTTTGAATTAAATCCCGAAGAAAAATCTTTGGAAGCAGTTACTATTTCTATCTCCAATGAAGTGCCAGACGGATGGGAAAAATATGGTTCTTTTTTTATTGATAATTTTATCGGACAAACAAATTTTTCAAAACAATGTGTGATCAAAAATCCGGAAGTACTGCATTTTTACTTTATTAAAAAAAGAAACACACTAAAAGTAAAAGCAAAGGAACCATTGATCGTTGACAATTTTTCTTTGGGATATACTTTGAAATTTGCTATTGATTCTTTTACAAATGATTATAATTCGAAAACCAACTTATTCATTGGTTATCCACTTTTTGAAGAGATGCAGGGAACACCTGAGCAGCAGGAAGCCTGGAATAAAAACCGCGCAATCGCTTACAAAGGATCTTTACTACAATTCATGAGAAGCCTTTATCAGCGCAGCTTAGAGGAAGATGGATTTGAACTTCAGTTTATTGTAAATAATAACGGCGAAGATTATCCAATACATATTGGCGATCTTTATGGCGCGTTAAATTATCAAAAAGATGACAGCACACAAACGGTTGAATTCTTTCCAAATCAAAGTGAAGTGGCGGTGATTTATAAATCTCATCCCGAAAAAAATTATTTCAATTTAGATTCTACAGCAAAGAAAAATTTTCAATTATCTACATTGATCTTTCCGAAAGGAGAAACATTTTTTATAGATCAGAATGGATATTTTTATGACCAGGAAGATTTAATAACAAACGGTTATCTTGGTTATAAAAAAATTGCTGATATGCTGCCTTACGATTATAAACCGGAATAGAATCCGTGATGTTGTCACTTTGATGTTTTGAAACATAAAACACCACCTGTGGTAGTTCGCTTGTCGAAAATTTATTTTAATCCTTTTATCTTCTCCCAGATTTCCGGAAGTCGTTTTATCAAAACGAGTTCTTTTCTTTTGCTATAAAACTCCTGGATAGGCGTGCCCCAATAAGTTTTATTTCCTTCAATGCTGGATGTAACTCCGCCCTGTCCCATCACCACCGCATTATCACCAATGGTAATTGTTTTATTCACCCCAACCTGCCCCCACAGAGTAACTCCATCACCCAGAATTGTTCCGCCAGCAATACCGACCTGGGCAGCGATCAAACAATTTTTTCCCATCACCACATCATGTCCAACATGAATTAAATTGTCCAACTTTGTTCCGCTGCCGATAATCGTGGAATCGCTGACACCACGGTCAATGGTACAACCAGCGCCTATTTCAACATCATCATGAATAACAACCTGACCACAACTCTGCATTTTTTTGTACCAGTTTTCACGGTTCTTTTTTGTATTAAAATAAAAAGCATCACTGCCGATCACCGTTCCTGAATGTATTTCTACATGATTTCCGATTACACAATCATCATAAATAACGACGTTTGGATGAATGATACATTCATCACCAACGATCACATTATTTCCCAAAAAAACATTTGGCATGATGATCGAATTTCCTCCAACTTTCGCACTGTCACTAATCATTTTATTTGAAGCAACGAAAGGTTTAAAATGATGCACAATTTTCACATAGGCGTCAAAAGGATCATCGACTATAAACAAAGTTTTTCCTTCAGGAACTTGTTTGTCAGCATTAATAATGATAAACGTAGCAGCGCTGTTAAGACATGCATCGTAATACTTTGGATGATCCACAAAAACAATATCACCGGTTTTTACTTTGTGAATTTCATTGATGCCCGTAGCAAAAGAGTATTGATTACCGGATACTTTTGCGTTGATAAAATCTGCAATCCACTTTGCAGAAACAGGAGAGGGAAACTTCATAAAAATTAATTAAAGCATCAAAGATAAAGTTTGAAAAATTGAACATGATTTTTTCTAAAAACAATAAACGATGTGGCCATAAAAAAAAATTTAACAGAGATGACATTGATAAAAAAAATGATCCACTTTAAGTAAAGAAACAAATAAATGGTTTTTAGTTTTTACGGAAATTAAAAAAATGATATTGAATACAACCCTTTGCTGCTGCGGCTTTTCAAGCTTTAAAAAATAATTATTTCAATCGTAATAAAATTTTTTTTTCAGGTAAAAGTGATTTTAAAGATGTTGCTGATTATTTTTTTCATGTTTATCCACAGAGCATTTTAAAGATGTTGATAAAAAAATTTGAAATATTTTTCCTTATCGTGAAAATTATTTTTAATATTGTGTAAGGAAATTTATTTCCTGTACTTACTAACCCATCCATATAACAAAGCCCGTGCATTTCTTGTCGGGCTTTATTATTTTTAATGCACGTTTTGTTGAAGAATATTTCATTAAGATCTTTAAAGAAAAAACTTTTGAATAAATATTTTATCGTTCATAAACCTTTCAATGTGTTATCGCAGTTTTCTTCAACAGATGGCAAAAAAACACTGAAAGATTTTTTTGATGTTCCGCTGAATGTCTACCCGGTTGGGCGTTTGGACTATGACAGTGAAGGTTTATTAATTTTAACTGATGACAAAAAACTGAATCAGAATTTACTGGATCCGCTACATGAACATGAAAGAGAATATTGGGTGCAGGTAGATGGAAATATTTCTGAAGATGCAATGGATGAATTGCAAAATGGAGTTCCGATAAACATCAATGGAAAAATGTATCGCACAAAAAAATGTGTGGTAAAAAAGTTTAACGATTCTCCAAAAGTGAGTGAAAGAAATCCACCAATTCGTTTTAGAAAATCGATCCCTGAAAGCTGGGTAAAAATAATTTTAAGAGAAGGGAAAAACAGGCAGGTGCGTAAGATGACGGCTGCCGTTGGCTTCCCTACGTTAAGATTGATCAGGTACCGGATTGAAAAAATTACCCTGGAACATTTACATCCGGGTGAAATGAAAACAATATCTAAAGCGGAATTGTATAACTTGCTGGAAATTAAAAAAGAAAAATAAAGATGGTAAAATCAATGACAGGATTTGGAAGGGCAGAACAAACAATTGGTGATAAAACGTACCTGGTGGAAATAAAATCACTGAATGGAAAACAACTGGATGTCAATTTAAAAATTCCTCCGATCACAAAGACTTATGAATTTGATATCAGGAGTTTGATACAAGAGAGTTTGTTGCGTGGCACTATTGAATGTTTAATATTTATTAAACAAAACGGTTCCACAAAACCGGTTGTAATCAATACAGATCTGATCAAATCTTATTACAAGCAGATTGAAGTTCTTGCTGATGAATTATCGATTGATACGAACTCTGTTTTAGCAGCTTTATTGCGATTACCGGAAGTAGTATCACCCAGTAATGAAGTTTTGGATGAATCAGACTGGAAACACCTGAAAGCCGTGATAGAAGTGGCGTTGCTGGAATTGAATACGCACCGTATTGAAGAAGGAAAATCATTGGAAAAGGAACTTCGGTTACGAATAAAAAACATTCAACAACAGGAAGATGCAATTGTGAAGTTGGAGCCCGAAAGAAGAAAAAGAATGAAAAAAGAATTAATTGATCTTTTGGAAGAAAATGCCGGAAAAGAGAATTATGATGCCAACCGGCTTGAACAGGAATTGATCTATTATATCGAAAAAATTGACATCCGCGAAGAACAGGTGCGCCTCAAAAATCATTGTGAATATTTTCTTTCGATCCTTGATAATGATGAAGAAGCGAAAGGGAAAAAATTGTCTTTTGTAGTACAGGAAATAGGTCGTGAAATAAATACAACCGGCTCGAAAGCTTATGATTCGCAAATACAAAGAAGCGTGGTACTGATGAAAGATGAGCTGGAAAAAATAAAAGAACAGACTTTTAATCTTCTTTAATTTGCTGTTTTCCTTCAACTAAAAAACAAAGTATTTTTGTAAAAAAATCAGCTTGAAAAAATTCTATTTAATCATATTCCTTTCTGCGATTCTTGTCTCGTGTATCAAGATAAACCTTTTTGAAAAACAAGCTGTAATTCCGTCCCAGCAATGGTTTTATAATGATGTTCCGCAGTTTTCATTTCATATCGATGATACCACTTCCCTATATAATGTCTATGTCGTTTTGCGCCACACAGATCTTTATGAATACAATAATATCTGGCTTAGGATCGATTTAAAAACTCCGAAAGATTCGATGCATTACCAAAACATAAACGTGGTGTTGGCAACAGATTCAAAGGGCTGGATGGGAACCGGGATGGATGATATTTTTGAAGTAAGGAAAAATATTTCTGCTTCCCCATTTTCTTTTAAAACTGCCGGCGATTATACCTTTTCTGTTGCTCAGATCATGCGCGAAAATCCGCTCAATTATATTCTGAATGTTGGCATCAGGGTTGAAAAAGTAAGTATGTAAATTTGAGTTACTTTTATCGAAGATTCTTTGCTGCTCTGATATTTTCAAAAAATTTTGAAAAGTATGGCTTACCGGATTCTCAAAAGTAAATTAATCGTAAAACCACTCCGGGTGATTTATGTTTTTTATTGGTTTTTACTCGCTTACATTCTTGCTGCTCTGATTTTCTGGTTTATTGCGCTTAATAAACAAAACAAAGAACTGGTAAATTTCAGAATCCAGGGAATTGAAAGCAACGAAACAAACCGGCTTAAGGAAGAAAAAAGAATTGAATTTGAAGGACACAGAAAAATTGCCCAATACATTGGTGAAGGAGTTACTTTTTTATTGTTGATTTTAACCGGTGCCGTTCTGGTGTTCAGGTTTATAAAAAAGCAATTGGTCCAATCGCAACAACAGCGAAATTTTATGATGGCAATTACACACGAATTGAAGACACCAATTGCCGTTACTAAATTGAATCTCGAAACGATGCAGATCCGGAAACTGGAATATGGTCAGCAACAGAAATTGATCAGAAGTACGATCCAGGAAGCAAACCGGCTGAATACATTATGCAACAACATGCTTTTGCTAAGCCAGCTGGATGCCGGTGGCTACACGCTCACAAGAGAAAAAATTGATATCGCCACACTCGCCAATGATTGCGCAGAAGATTTTATTGCCCGCTTACCCGACAGAAAGATCCAGGTAGATATTGAAGACGAAGCAATTATTATCGGCGATAAACTTTCACTGCAACTTGCCATTAACAATCTTTTAGATAATGCCCTAAAATATTCAGGAAAAGACGATGTAGTTTTGATAAAAGTATTTAAGGAAAATAAAAGAATCAGGCTCCAGGTGATCGATACCGGTTCAGGAATCAGTGCAAAAGAAAAAGAAAGAATTTTTGAAAAATATTTTCGTGGCGAGCAAAGACAAACAAAAGGCACCGGTTTAGGCCTATATCTTTCTAAAGAAATTGTGAAACAACATCACGGGGACATATATATGACAAACAATACACCTCGTGGATGTATTTTTGAAATGCAATTCAGGTCAAAAAACTAGCAACAAAATCAATTTTATGCCAACAAAAAAACATTCAATCTTACTTGTAGAAGACGAAGAAAATTTACAGGATACTCTTAAGTTGAACTTTGAAATCGAAGGCTACGATGTTACTTCTGCTTATAATGGAGCAGATGCTTTAAAAGTAATCCATAATGAATATTTTGACCTGATCATTTTGGATGTCATGCTTCCGGAAATAGATGGCATCAGTGTCTGCGAAAATATCAGACTGAGTAACACAGAAATTCCGATCTTAATGCTCAGTGCAAAAAATCAAAGTGCCGATCGGGTTTTAGGATTAAAAAAAGGCGCTGATGATTATTTAACCAAACCATTTAGTCTTGAAGAATTGCTAATCCGGGTGCGGATTCTGATCAATAAAAGTAAAAAAATGTCCGCTAAAGAACCCATCGCGGAAGAATATGATTTTGGCAAAAATCTAATCAACTTCAAATCCCTGGAATGCACTACCAAGGCCGGTGAAGTAGTGCCGCTAACAAAAAAAGAAGCGATGCTTTTAAAACTGCTGATCGAAAATAAAAACGAAGTTGTAACCCGCGAAAAAATTCTACAATCGGTTTGGGGTTATAATGTTTATCCAACAACCCGCACTGTCGATAATTTTATTTTAAATTTCCGAAAATATTTCGAAGAAGATAGTCGTAACCCACGCTATTTCCATTCCGTAAGAGGAATCGGTTATAAGTTTACCAACAACTGATTTTTAAAAATCAAAGGAAATTATAAATCAGCTTTATTTATCCTTTTGCTGAACTCTTATCAAATCAGCCGGTCATTTTATTTATAAAGTGAAAGTGAATCTGCGCAAACGATTGTTTGGCCTGTTATTTATTTTAATGTTTATTTTTAAAAAATAACCCATATTGCAAACGGCACTTCATAATAAAAGATTCAATAATTTTTGGTAAATGGAAAAGAAATTACTTCTCTTTGTTTTTCTCATTTCAGGCTTTTCAGTTTTCTCACAGGATATCAGGCGCACCAACTGCGACAGTTGTTGGAATCCCGATTCTCTTGGAAATCATCGGGTCGTTGTTGAGTTCGACGACAGTGGAAATGTTGCAAAAGCTGATATCGAATGGCGAAGAAGAGATTTTCATCCTGAACTAAAACGAATCATTGTTGAGGACGCAAAGACGCATCAAAAGGTGTTGAATGTAAAAACTGCATCGATTACCCGCGAGCTTGGAGAAATATATTTTGAACCTCTTTCCGGCAAAGGAATTTATTTCATTTATTACATGCCTTACAAAAATGAAGGACGTTCCAATTACCCAAAGGGTGTTTACCTGAATCCGGAAAATACCGCTTCTTCAGAATGGTTGAATACGCTTGAAAACAATAAAAATATTCCTCTTGCAAAAGTTACAGAAATACAGTCCGTGAATGCCTTCAATAGTTTTTATCCAATGGAAATTATTGCCACAAAATCTGAAACAGAAAAAATTATTAAACAAAATAAAAACCAGCCGTTTTTAATATTTCCTGAAGACCGTTTGCATTCTATCAAAATGAAAACAGATTTACCGGAACGATGGATAGAAAAAGCCGATAAAAGTTTGTTTACTGATACAGCAATGAAAGGGGAAAATTTTGCTTATCAATTAGGCATTTATGCTTTAGAAGATCTAAAAAATATTCAGGTTCATTTTTCTGATTTACAAAACGAAAATGGTAAACTTATTTCTTCAGAAAAGATGTCTTGCATAAACACCACCGGCACTGATTATCAAGGAAAGCCGATGCAGAAAACAGTGAATGTTGAAAAAGGAAATGTGCAGGCATTGTGGTGCCTTATAAATATTCCTGAAAATACTTCTCCCGGAAAATATACAGGAAAAGTAATTGTGACAACAGACAATAATTCAGCTGCCAAAGAAATAACTCTTTTGCTTGTTGTAAAAAATGAAATTGCTAAAAATCATGGCGTAGATGAACCATGGAAAATGACCAGGTTAACGTGGCTGAACTCAACGATGGCGCAGAACAACACGGTTATCGCTCCTTATATTCCATTGAAAGTTTCGGGGAATGAAATCAGTTTGTTGGGAAGAAAAGTCATCCTGGATGAATCAGGATTGCCCGCACAAATAGAAACGTTTTTTACACCGGAGATGACCGGATATCAAAAAGAAGCAAATAATCTTTTGACTGAAGCGATTCATTTTCATTTTACAAAAAGATCGGACAAGAAAAATGTTTCATTTCAAAAAGGTGGTGTAAAATTTACGTTGCAACAGCCTGGAACTGTCGAATGGACAGCAACAAATACTTCCAATGATTTGCAAATGGATGTAGAAGGCTCATTGGAATTTGATGGTTTTGTTTCTTATAAAGTAAAAGTTACCGCGCTCAATGATATTGATTTAAGCAACATTTCAATGCACATTCCTTTTGAAAAAAAGGAAGCAAAATATATGATGGGTCTGGGTTTAAAAGGAGAACAACGGCCTGATAGTGTTTTGTGGAAATGGGATGTCGCCAACAAAAACCAGGATGGCGCCTGGATTGGAAATGTAAACGCAGGATTGCATTATTCGCTGCGGGATGAGAATTATGTGCGTCCGTTAAATACCAATTTTTATTTACAAAAACCTTTGCTGCTGCCCACTTCATGGGGAAATGAAAACAAAGGTGGGATTGACATTTTTCAAAAAGGCAATTCCATTTTATCAGATAATTACACCGGTCCGAGAAACATGAAGAAAGGAGATGTATTGTATTTTAATTTTAATTTACTCATCACTCCTTTTCATCCTATTAATACCGATTTTCAATGGGCAAACAGGTTCTTTCACGCATACAAACCGATTGATACAATAAAAGCAACCGGCGCTACCATCATCAACATTCATCATGGTACAGCCATTAATCCTTACATCAATTATCCTTTTATCGCCTGGAAAGCAATGAAATCGTACATTGATTCTGCACACGCTGTTGGATTGAAAGTAAAAATTTATAACACCATTCGCGAACTTTCTGACCATTGTTATGAAACATTTGCTTTAAGAAGTTTGGGACATGAAATTTATTCTTCTGGCAAAGGCGGTGGTTTCAGCTGGCTGCAGGAACACATCGGTTTTGATTATATTCCGGGATGGTTTGTGCCCGAATTAAAAGATGCAGCGCTGATCAACAGTGGTATGAATCGATGGCATAATTATTATGTGGAAGGAATGAACTGGCTCACTCAAAATGTAGGTATTGATGGAATTTATCTCGATGATGTTGCCTTTGATCGCGTTACTATGAAACGTATCAAAAGAGTTTTGACAAAAGATGGCCATCCGGGAATTATTGACTTGCATTCAGCCAATCAATACGATAAAGCGGACGGATGGAACAACAGCGCGAATTTGTACATGGAGCACTTTCCGTATCTGAACCGTCTATGGTTTGGAGAATATTTTGATTACGAACATAATTCTCCGGATTTCTTTTTGACAGAAGTAAGTGGAATTCCATTTGGCCTGATGGGGGAAATGTTGCAGGGCGGCGGCAACCCGTGGCGCGGAATGATCTATGGGATGACCAACAGAATGCCGTGGAGCGACAACGCCGATCCACGTCCAATCTGGAAAGTATGGGACAATTTTGGAATGAAAGGAAGTGAAATGTTTGGCTATTGGAGCGATAATTGTCCTGTGAAAACGAGCAACGAAAAAGTGCTCGCGACGGTTTATAAAAAGAAAGGAAAAGCATTAATTTCTATTGCAAGCTGGGCGAATGATGATACAGAAGTAATCCTAAAGATTGATTGGAAAAAGTTAGGCATTAATCCGGCAAAAGCAACAATCACAGCGCCAGCTGTAAAGAATTTCCAACCTGCAAGAACATTTAAAATAAACCGAAAAATTCCAGTTGAAAAGGGAAAAGGTTGGATGTTGATTATAAAATAAAAGAAACCTTTGATAGAGGAAAAGGTTGTCAAAATTAAAATCCATATTATTTCTTGCTGTACTGAAAAATTGAGAAATATTTTATGGAATACTTACTGTTTTTGAAGTCACCGTATTTGCACTAAAATATCCCAAAGCACCGCCCGAAATATTGCTGGTTGGATTGGCAGGGGCCTGACTTGAAAATCCGCCGCCCGAGCCGGAGATCTGCTGCAATTCATTCAGGTATTCGTAAACCGGCTTATCAATACAATTCATTTGCACAGTTAAAGTAGTTCCTGATCTGATATCGGAACTGTCGTCGTAAATCACACGACTAATATATCTTCCATCCGATAACCGATCGCTAAAAACGGAATTACCTCTCCCATTCGCCAATTTTTGTCCATTTATGTACTCTATAAACTGGTAATAATTCTCAACTCCCGCAGGATCTTGGAAATTTGCAACGGCATACAGCGCATCTTTTCTTCCCAGCAAAAATGTAAGAGAATCCAAACGAACCCTTTCCGGCATGGTTGATAGGGAAGTATAAGTTTTCCCTTCAGCAGATACAAACAATTTGTACGTTTCACCCATTTTCCCGCTGATTTTATGAGTTGCGTATGTTCCGGCGTTTGTTTCTTTTAAAGTATCTGTTACCCCATTTCC
>Ga0134125_10003961_pt1 | contig 16987 bp, 12 predicted proteins | sample KB31751_FD_96464 | JGI IMG/M metagenome (GOLD analysis project Ga0134125, IMG submission 96464) | Terrestrial soil microbial communities with excess Nitrogen fertilizer from Kellogg Biological Station, Michigan, USA - KB3-175-1 | ecosystem: Environmental > Terrestrial > Soil > Unclassified ...
AGCTTCTCTTCCATCGCGATCGGCACGATCAGGTGCACTTCCATCGCGATGTTGTCGCCCGGCATCACCATCTCGGTGCCTTCCGGCAGGTGCACGACACCGGTCACGTCGGTGGTGCGGAAATAGAACTGCGGACGGTAGTTGGTGAAGAACGGGGTGTGGCGGCCGCCCTCTTCCTTGGTGAGGATGTAGGCCTCGGCCTTGAACTTGGTGTGCGGCTTGACCGAACCCGGCTTGCAGAGCACCTGGCCGCGCTCGACTTCCTCGCGCTTGGTGCCGCGGAGCAGCGCGCCGATGTTGTCGCCGGCCTGGCCCTGGTCGAGCAGCTTGCGGAACATCTCGACGCCGGTGACCGTGGTCTTCTGGGTGTCGCGCAGACCGACGATCTCGATTTCGTCGCCGACCTTGACGATGCCGCGCTCGACACGGCCGGTCACGACGGTGCCGCGACCGGAGATCGAGAACACGTCTTCCACCGGCATCAGGAACGGCTGGTCGATCGGACGCTCCGGCTGCGGGATGTACTCGTCGACATTCTTCATCAGCTCGAGGATCGCCTCGTGGCCGAGCTTCTTGTCGGAGTCTTCGAGGGCGGCGAGCGCCGAACCCTTGATGATCGGAATCTTGTCACCCGGGAAGTCGTACTTCGAGAGCAGCTCGCGGACCTCGAGCTCGACGAGCTCCAGCAGTTCCGGATCGTCGACCATGTCGCACTTGTTGAGGAACACGACGAGCGCGGGCACGCCGACCTGGCGGGCGAGCAGGATGTGCTCGCGGGTCTGCGGCATCGGGCCGTCGGCGGCCGACACGACGAGGATCGCGCCGTCCATCTGGGCAGCGCCGGTGATCATGTTCTTCACATAGTCGGCGTGGCCGGGACAGTCGACGTGAGCGTAGTGCCGCTTCGAGGTCTCGTACTCGACGTGCGCGGTCGAAATGGTGATGCCGCGCGCCTTCTCTTCCGGCGCCTTGTCGATCTGGTCGTACGCCGTGAACGTCGCACCGCCGGTTTCCGCCAGGATCTTGGTGATCGCCGCCGTCAGCGACGTCTTGCCATGGTCGACGTGACCGATCGTTCCGATATTGCAGTGCGGTTTATTACGTTCAAACTTTGCTTTGGCCATTTGACTCTCCGTTTAATCGCTGGTTCGTCGCCAGCGACAATCAGGCAAACTTCTTCTGGACTTCCGCCGACACGTTCGCCGGCGCTTCCGCGTAGTGGTCGAACTGCATCGTGAAGGTTGCGCGGCCCTGGCTCATCGAGCGCAGGTTATTCACGTAACCGAACATGTTCATGAGCGGCACCATCGCGTTGATGACGTTGGCGTTGCCGCGCATGTCTTGACCCTGGATCTGACCGCGCCGCGAGTTGAGGTCGCCGATGACGGAGCCGGTGTAGTCTTCCGGCGTCACCACCTCGACCTTCATGATCGGCTCGAGCAGGACGGACTTGCCCATCTGCAGCGCTTCGCGGAAGCAGGCCCGCGTCGCGATTTCGAAGGCGAGAGCGGACGAGTCGACGTCGTGGTACTTGCCGTCGATGAGCTGGACCTTGACGTCCACCACCGGGAAGCCCGCGACAACGCCCGCGCCCAAGACGCTCTCGATGCCCTTTTCGACGCCGGGGATGTATTCCTTCGGCACCGCGCCGCCGACGACCTTCGACTCGAACTCGTAACCCTTGCCGGGCTCGTTCGGCTCGACGATGATCGTGATCGCCGCGAACTGGCCGGTACCGCCGGTCTGCTTCTTGTGGGTGTAGGAGTGCTCGACCCGCCTGGTCACGCGCTCGCGGAACGCCACCTGCGGCGCGCCGATGTTCGCATCGACCTTGTAGGTGCGCCTGAGGATGTCGACCTTGATGTCGAGATGGAGTTCGCCCATGCCCTTGAGGATGGTCTGGCCGGACTCCTGATCGGTCGACACCCGGAACGACGGGTCTTCCGCGGCGAGCTTGGCAAGTGCAACGCCGAGCTTCTCCTGGTCGGCCTTCGACTTCGGCTCGATCGCGATCTCGATCACCGGCTCCGGGAATTCCATCTTTTCCAGGATCACCGGCTTGCTCGAATCGCACAGCGTGTCACCGGTGCGCGCTTCCTTCAGGCCCGCGAGAGCGACGATGTCGCCGGCATAGGCTTCCTTGATGTCCTCGCGGTTGTTGGCGTGCATCAACAGCATGCGGCCGATCCGCTCCTTGCGGTCGCGGGTCGAGTTGATGACACCGGTGCCCGACTGCAGGATGCCCGAATAGATGCGGCAGAACGTGATGGTGCCGACAAAGGGATCATCCATGATCTTGAACGCGAGCAGCGCGAGCGGCTCCTTGTCGTCCGCCTTGCGCACGATTTCGTTGCCCTTGTCGTCGGTGCCCTTGATCGCGGGCACGTCGATCGGCGACGGCAGATAGTCGACGACGGCGTCGAGCAGCGGCTGCACGCCCTTGTTCTTGAACGCCGAGCCGCACAGCACCGGATAGAACGCGCCGGTCAGCACGGCCTTGCGGATCAGCCGCTTCAGCGTCGCTTCGTCCGGCTCGTTGCCGTCGAGGAAGGCGGCGAGCGCATCGTCGTCGAGTTCGACGGCGGCTTCCACCATCTTCTCGCGGTATTCCTTGGCCTGGTCGACGAGGTCTGCCGGGATGTCGACATAGTCGAACTTGGCGCCGAGCGACTCATCGTTCCAGATGATGCCCTTCATCTTCACGAGGTCGACGAGGCCCTTGAAATTGTTCTCGGCGCCGATCGGAAGCTGAATCGCGATCGGCTTGGCGCCGAGGCGGTCGACGATGTCGGCCAGGCACTTGAAGAAGTCGGCGCCGGTCTTGTCCATCTTGTTGGCGAAGACGATGCGCGGCACTTTGTATTTGTCGCCCTGGCGCCAGACGGTCTCGGTCTGCGGCTCGACGCCCTGGTTCGAATCGAGCACGCAGACGGCGCCGTCGAGCACGCGCAAGCTGCGCTCGACCTCGATGGTGAAGTCGACGTGGCCGGGGGTGTCGATGATGTTCAGACGCTTGCCGTTCCAGAAGGCGGTGGTCGCAGCCGAGGTGATGGTGATCCCCCGCTCCTGCTCCTGCTCCATCCAGTCCATCGTCGCGGCACCTTCGTGCACTTCGCCGATCTTGTGGCTCTTGCCGGTATAATAAAGGATGCGCTCGGTGGTCGTCGTCTTGCCGGCGTCGATATGCGCCATGATACCGAAGTTGCGGTAGTCCTCGATGGCATGTTGGCGGGGCATGGGTTGTTCCTTACGATTCCGTTCGGTTCGCCGGTCTCACCAGCGATAGTGCGAGAAGGCGCGATTGGCTTCCGCCATCTTGTGCACGTCTTCACGCTTCTTGACGGCGTTCCCCCTGTTATTCGATGCATCGAGCAGCTCGGCCGAGAGCCGCTCCGTCATGGTCTTCTCGTTGCGGTCGCGCGCAGCCGAAATGATCCAACGGATGCCGAGCGCCTGGCGGCGCACGGAACGGACTTCGACCGGAACCTGGTAGGTCGCGCCACCGACGCGCCGCGAGCGCACTTCGATGGTCGGCATGACGTTCTCCAGCGCCTGCTCGAACACGCCGAGCGGGTTCTGCTTGGTCTTGCTCTCGATGATGCCGAGCGCGCCGTAGACGATGCCTTCGGCAACCGACTTCTTCCCGGCATACATCACCGAGTTCATGAACTTCGTGATGACAATGTTCCCGAACTTCGGATCCGGAAGCACTTCACGCTTTTCGGCAGAATGGCGACGAGACATCTTCTATTCTTTCCTTCGTCATGGCCGGGCTCGTCCCGGCCATCCACGACTTGATTCCTTGCTCGAGATCCCCGGGTCTCACTTCAGATCCCCGGGTCTCACTTCGTTCGCCCGGAGATGACCTTCGCTACGCTCCGGTCATTTCGGACGCTTGGCGCCGTACTTCGAACGGCGCTGCTTACGGTTCTTGACGCCCTGGGTATCCAGCACGCCGCGGAGAATGTGGTAGCGCACGCCGGGCAGGTCCTTGACGCGGCCGCCGCGGATCATGACGACCGAGTGCTCCTGCAGGTTATGGCCCTCGCCCGGGATGTAGCCGATCACCTCGAAGCCGTTGGTCAGGCGCACCTTGGCGACCTTGCGCAGCGCCGAGTTCGGCTTCTTCGGGGTCGTGGTATAGACGCGCGTGCAAACGCCGCGCTTCTGCGGCGACTGCTGCAGCGCCGGCACCTTCTTGCGCGACTTCTGCACCGTGCGCGGACTTGCGATCAGCTGGTTGATCGTCGGCATCTTGGCCTTCACCCTTTAATTTCGCGCGGAACCGGCTCCGGCTCCGCAAATTCCTGTTCGGGGCACCCCGCCCCGCCGGGCTCGCCTGGCGCACGCAATTGCGCAAAGCGAAATCGCGCCAACCGCCCATCGCTGAGCGGAAAGCGCTTCGACGCCACAGAGGACCGCGATCAAGACCGCTCAGCGCTCGCTGTTCGGTCTGCCACCGAGGTCATGCATCCGAGTTCGATCTCAAGAGGACGGCTCAAGAGAACTAAAATCGTCCTGGCATTGCCTAGCTATAATCGACAGCGTTTGAGCGGCATTCGTCGAGGTTGGTGCCCGGCAAACCCTGAAAAACAAGGCCGCTGGGTGCTCCGTTCCGACGCTGGCGTTGCTCACCGCCTGTCGTCAAGTGCGCGCCTTGTATAAGCCCGACATGGTCAAGTCAAGGCGAAACACAGGCTCCGAAGCGCCTCTGGCGCCTGCAAAATCTGGGGTCGCGACCGGCTTGTTGCAAGTGCTCTCGTTCGCGCTTCGAAGCAACAAGGAGCAAGCACCGACCGAATCCGGAACGGCATCTTCCCCGGCGGCGCCGGGACGTGCCCTCCCAGCCGGACTTGGCATCACATTGCGGTAATATAGTAAGTCTAAGCGGCCTGCTTCGGCTTGCCCGGGGATACCGGGCCGCTGCGCAGCCTGTCGCGCAGATCGCGCAGACGCTGATAGCCGGTCAGCCGCAGGGCTTCGATTCGATAGAAGAGCGATTTTCCGGGCCCGATGTCGACCAGTATATCCGCCATGGCGCGACGGCCCGACCAGAGCTGGCCCATGAAGCTTGATTCCGCGGCGCAGGAATTGACGACCTTGATGTCTGCGCCCGCCAGCAGCTCGTCGGTGATCTTGTCGACCAGCAGCGTGCCCGGCGAGTGTTTTGCGTAGGCTGCGTCAAACGCGGTTTTCCAGGTGTAGGCCGTATCGCCGGAGTACATCAGCACCTGCGCTGCGATGACCTCGCCGTTGAGCTTGAGCTCGGCGACCGACGCGGCCCGCCGTTCCGCAAGGTCATGGATCAGGCGCCGCACGAAGGCGGCATCGCTTTCGCTGGAGAGCAAGGCCGTGCCGCGATCGCCCTTCCACGATGCCTTTTCGAGGGCGAGGAACGCCTCGAACGCCTGCTGTACGCCGGCCGGAGTCCTGTCGTTGACGATTTCAGCCGTCCCGAGCGCGGAAAGCCTGTTCCAGTCCTGCCGTAGCTTCTTGCGGGTCGAGCCGGTCCGCTTCACGCCCGACTCCCGGGTCACGTAAGGCCGGGAGATCTCAGACAGAACAAGGGGTTCGGTGCCGCGCCTGGCAAGCGCCTTGAGGATGGCGGCGTATACCGGACCTTCCGCATCCAGCGACGGAAGATTGAGAACCTTCGGCAGCGTACTCTTCTCGATCGCCGAGAAGAACGCCGCGATGACGGCGTCGGCATAGGCCGGATCGACAATCGGGCTCGACACAAAGGCGTAGTTGAACGGCAAGGCGTCCAGCACAACAGGCCAGAGCGGAGCAAACTTGCGCAGCTGCAGTGCCCAGAGGCCGACAAGCTTGCGCCCGGCTCCGTGCTCTTCCCAGGCCAGCAGCAGGCGGATGGCGGCAAACCCGGTCGCAACGGCGGCGCAGAGCGCGGCCGGATTCATGAACACGTTCGGCGACGAGGCGCGCGCGATCAGATCGTCCCAATCGGGCCCGAGGTCAGGCCTTGGTGAATCAATCGTTACCGTAATCATCGGACGATCTTGGCCCTCCGCCATTGTTTTTCGGTTAAGCCGCGGCCCGTCCGGTTCCGATTTGCAGGGTCGCCTTCAACCTTTCTTTGCGTTTCCGGGCGCAAGGATGGAGCCGACGGGATCATGCAAGCCATGCGCTACACGGACGTTGCGATTGTCGGTGGCGGCCTCGCCGGCTCAACGGCTGCGGCGATGCTCGGCCGTGCCGGCATTGCCGCCGTCCTGATCGATCCCCACGTGACCTATCCGCCGGAGCTTCGCTGCGAAAAGCTCGGCGGCAACCAGCTCACCTTGTTGAGAAAGACCGGCCTTGCCGATGCGACGCTGCGCGCCACGACGCTCGACGGCGAAGTGTGGGAGGCGCGGTACGGCCATGTCGTCACCAGGAAGCCGAGCGATCAGCACGGCATCATGTACGACACGCTCGTCAACACGATGCGGGCGCAAATCCCGGCGGATGTGCCGACACTCCATGCCAAGGTGGTGGCCATTGCCAACAGCGCCGAGCGCCAGAAACTCGTGCTGTCCAATGACGAGGAGATCTCGGCGCGGCTCGTCATCCTTGCGAACGGACTGAATCCCGGCCTGCGCCATATGCTTGGCATCAAGCGCCAGGTTCTCAGCGCATGTCATTCGGTCACGCTTGGTTTCGACGTGGAGCCCGTCGGACAGCCGGCGTTCGAGTTTCCGGCGCTGACCTATTGGCCGGCCAGGACATCTTCGCGGATGGCGTATCTGACGCTCTTCCCGATCGGAGGCGCGATGCGCGCCAATCTGATGGTTTATCGCGAGATGGACGATCCCTGGCTGCCCGCCTTCCGCAAGGCTCCGGAAATCGCGATGTGCGAGCTGATGCCGCGCCTCGTCCGGTTGATGGGAAAATTCAGGGTCAGCGGCCTCATCCGCATCCGGCCCGCCGATCTCAGCATCAATGAAAACCATCTGCAGCCGGGAATTGTGCTGGCGGGCGATGCTTTCTCGACGTCATGCCCCGCCGCGGGCACCGGCACCACAAAGGTCTTCAACGACGTCCAGTTGCTCTGCAACATCTTCGTTCCGCGCTGGCTCGCCAGCGAGGGCATGGATACCGACAAGCTCACTGCGTTCTATGACGATCCGGAAAAGGTGGCGTGCGAAGCGGACTGTCTGGCAAAGGCTTATTACCTGCGCTCGCTGTCGATCGACGACGCCCTGTCGTGGCGGGCGAAGCGATGGGCGCGGTTTGCTGTACGGCTGTCGGACGGCATCTCGCGGTCGGTTCGCAAGCAGTTCTCAAGGCCGGGCGCTGGCCGCACACCCGACGGCTATCCGAAGCAGGGCCGGATCGCCTGAGCCGCCCGCTCACTCCTCCTAGAACGGGATGACTCTTCTTCGAATCGTCATCCCGTTCTAGCCTTTTGTTTGAGCATGATCTTTTCGGAAAACCGCCACACACTTTTCCGGATCATGCTCTAAACTAGCGCCAGCGCGATTCCCGCGCCGGCGCTGACCAGCACGGCGATCAAAGGCGGCGCGCGCCAGGCCACCAGCAGCACAAAGCCTGTCAGGGCGATGGCAAGATCGCTCGGTGCCTTCACCGAGCTCGTCCACACCGGGTCATAAAGCGCGGCGCCAAGGAGGCCTACCACCGCGGCATTGATCCCGCGCATCGCCGCCTGCGCGGCCGGACGGCGCCTGAACGCGTCCCAGAACGGCAGCGTGCCGATCAGAATGAGGATTCCCGGCAGGAAGATGCCGAACAGTCCGAGCGCCGCACCGGCAACGCCGTGGGGCTGCGGCGTGACCAGCGCGCCGAGATAGGCCGAGAACGTAAAGAGCGGCCCGGGCACCGCTTGCGCTGCGCCGTATCCGGCCAGGAAGGCGTCGTCGCCGATCCAGCCCGGTGTGACGAAAGCTTCCCGCAGCAACGGCAGGACGACATGGCCGCCGCCGAACACCAGCGCGCCGGAACGGTAGAACGCCGCAAAGAGGTCAAAGCCTGGCGAGGGGAGACGACCGGCCAGCAGCAGGACGGACGCGAGCAGAAACGAGAAAGCGGCGAGCGCGAATGCCCCTGCCCCGCGCGACACCGGCAGTGCCACATGCCCCTCCGCCGGCGCCGGAGCGGCGCGGCACAATACGAGGCCGGCAACGGCGCCCAGCAGGATGGCTGCGATCTGCGCTACGGAGGAGGGGCTGAAAAGGATGATCACGGCCGCAACAGCGGCGATCGATGCCCGCTCGCGGTCGGGGCAAAGCGATCGCGCCATGCCCCATACCGCTTGCGCGACAATCGCGACCGCCACGAGCTTCAGGCCGTGAAGCAGGCCGGTGCCGATCGGACCGCCAAGCGAGCCGACGCCATAGGCAAACAGCAGAAGTGCGATGGCCGACGGCAGCGTGAAGCCGGTCCACGCGGCGAGACCGCCAAGATAGCCGGCCCGCATCAGCCCGACGGAAAAGCCGACCTGGCTGCTCGCCGGTCCCGGCAGGAACTGGCACAGCGCGACCAGGTCGGCATAGGCCTGCTCGTCGAGCCAGCGCCTTCGCGTGACGAACTCGTCGCGAAAATATCCGATATGTGCAATCGGCCCGCCGAAGCTCGACAGGCCGAGCCTGAGAAAGACCCGCAGGACCTCGAGCGCCGAACCCCGGTCGAACGGTTTGCCTGGCTCCGTGCTGGTCATCGCGCCGTCCGCGGTCAACATCCAGGAGACGTCAGATCGCGGCCGGAATGCCGTCAATCGTCATCATCGTCGTCGTCATCATCGTCTTCATCGGCCTCATCAACCACATGCGGCGCGTGGCCCTGGTCGTCCCAGAGTTTGCGGTAGGCGCCGTTCTTCGCCAGCAGCTCGGCATGCGTGCCGCGCTCGATCGCCCTGCCTCCCGAGATCACGATGATCTCGTCCATCTCGACCACGGAGGTCAGCCGGTGCGTCGACCAGATCATGGTCCGGCCTTCGGCGAGCTTGAGCAGCGTGTGGTTGATCGCGGCTTCCGTCGTCTGGTCGAGCGCCGAGGTCGCCTCGTCGAGCAGCAGCACGGAAGGATTGCGGATGATCGCGCGCGCGATCGCGATGCGCTGGCGCTGGCCGCCTGACAGCGTATCGCCGCGCTCACCCACGGGCGTGTCGTATTTCTGCGGCAGGCTCATGATGTAGCGGTGGATCTCGGCCTTGCGCGCCGCCGCCTCCACCTCCTCGTCGGTCGCCCCTTCCTTGCCGAGTCGGATGTTCTCGCGGATCGACATGTTGAACAGCATGTTCTCCTGGAACACGACCGCCATGCTGCTGCGCAGGGATTCGCGGGTGACTTTGCGGATATCCACCCCGTCGATGGTGAGGCGGCCCTCGTCGGGCACATAAAGCCGCAGGATCAGGTTGAGCAGCGTGCTCTTTCCCGAACCGCTCGGGCCGACGATGGCGATGGTCTTGCCGACCTTGAGCTTCAGGCTGAGATTGTCGAGCACCGGCTGCTGCGCCCCTTCGTACTGGAAGGTGACGTGGTCGAAGGTGATGTCATTTGTGATGCGCGGCAGGTCAGGCGCGCCCGGACGATCGGCGCCGCGGGTCGGCTCGTCCAGCAGTTCCTGGATGTGGCGCACCGCCGCCGCCGACTGGATCGACACCGGGATGAAATGCATCACATGGGCGATGTTGTAGGACACCTCCCAGAACGCGCTCTCGAAGGTGACGAAGGTGCCGATGGTGATCTGCCCCTTGGTCGCCAGATACGCGCCGAGCGCCAGCACCACGAGGTGCAACAGCAGCACCGAGATGGTCACGGTGCGCTCGACCATGGTCGACAGGAACATCGCCGACGCAATCTTGTCGCGCGTCGCGTCGTTGCGCATCCTGAACCAGCCGAAGGTGCGGCGATGCAGGGTGAAGGCCTTGATCACCGCCTGCGCGGCGATGTTCTCCTGCACCATGCCGAGCAGCGCGGACTCGTTCTGCTTCTGCTCGTAATTGGCCTGCACCGCCTTCGGCGTGAGGATGCGCGGACCGATCAGGGTGATCGGAAACACCAGCAGCGCGATGGCCGCGAGCTGCCAGTTCAGGAACAGCATCAGGACGATGCCGGCGATCAGCTCGAGGAACGGCAGTGCCGCGCTGTTGGCGAAGGTCTTCACCGCGCCTTCAAACGCCGACAGGTCGACCGAGAAGCGCGACAGGATCTCGCCGCGCCTGGTGCGGGCGAAATAGGCGGACGGCAGGTTCTGCACATGGTCGAACAGGCGCGTGCGCACGTCCGAGACGATTCCGGCCGCAAGGCGCGCGTCCCACAATTCGTACCAGACCGCGATGATCGAGGTGACGATGCCGGCGGCAGCGAGCACGCCGAGAATCTTGTAGAGCGCCTGAAAATCTTCTTCGCCGAGCGCGTCGTCGATCAGGAATTTGAGGCTGAGCGGCATGATGACGTTGAACAGCGTCTCGATGAAGATGCCGAGGCTGACGAACGCAAGCAGCCTCTTGTAATTCCCGAGATACGGCCGGACAAAGGAATAGAATGTGCTGAGCGCGCCGGCGGCTTCCTGCGCGGTATAGACGACGAGGTCTTCATCATCATCGTCATCGAGCTCCAACTCGAGCTCGTCGTCTTCATCCTCGTCATCGCGATCATCAGGCGGCGGCGTGGAAGGCTTGTCGCCAATCGGACGGACGGCGGCCCCCGCAGGCCCCTTGCCGGAAACAGGCTTCTCATCCGCCGAAGCGGGCACCTCTTCTTCCGACGGGGGAGATTTTGGCGCCATACCATCAACCGATGCTGCACGGCCGGCATGACCGCAAGACTGAGTGACCGGGCTCTAGCATCCGCCCGTATTGGCAGCCAGCCCTCGCGGATGTTAGCGCGTTCGGGAGCCCAAGCGAAATATTTGGCGATCAGGTCAACCTAATCTTCGCTGTCTTCTTCGACCTTGTCGAAGAAGGAATAACGCAGGCTGTCGGCGTCGGCGTACCACTGCCCGGGCCCCTTGTTGGCGGCCAGCGTCGCGGCCCATACCGCATCGGTGCAATCCTTGCGGTGCATCGACAGGTCGAAGCCGTTGCCGAAGAACAGTTCCGACCATTCCCACCAGGTGCCGAGCTTCTTCACCCCGCGCAGGAGGTCGTAGCGGTCGATCACCGCCGGCGCCATGTCCGAGGTAACGGAGCCGAACACCAGGCCGGTTGCAACCACCCGGTTCAGTTCGCGGATCGCGCGAGCCACCTGCTTCTCACCGACATGGCAAAGGCTGGTCTCGAACACGAAGTCGAACGCGCCGTCCTTGAAGGGCAAGTCGACGATCGATCCGAGCTTGTTGAACTTCTGCAACGCCTTCGGCGTCCTGGCATGGATGGCGCGGTTGTTCTCGATGCCCCAGGCATCGACGCCGCGCTCGCGCAGCGCGCCGACCAGCTCGCCCGATGCGGAGCCGGCGACCAGAAGCTTGCGGCCCCTGGCCCCGCCCCAGACGATCCGGATCAGCTCCATCAGATAGTCGGGATCGGAGAAGTGGCGCCAGGCCTCGCCATAGGGGCCGAGCCCGCGATAATTCCGAAAATAGTCGACGTCGATCCTGTCCGCCGCCCCTTTTCCGTCTTGCGCGCGGGCGCGGCGCAGCCGCATCATCTCGGTCAGGATGATGTCGGTTGCGGCGTCGGAGGAATCGAGCAGGCCATTGAGCGTCGAGTCGAACAGATAGTCGCCCACCACGACCAGTCCCGGATGCTCCTTCGGCTCCGGCCGGTGATTGGTCATGACGTCGCGCGCCGGCAGTCCGCCGGGCAATGCGTTCACGGATGACAGCCAGCGATGGATCTTGCCTTCCATCAAATGGGCGCGGGCGTCACCGATCGATGGCGGCAGCGATTTCAGGGCCGTCGCGATCAGCTCCTCGTCGGGGAGATTGGCAAAGGCGAGCGCATCGGAGCCGGCGATCAGGAAGTTGAGCACGCCGTGCTTGCCGACGTCGTGGCGGGCGCCCTCGTTATAGACGCAGCAGCCGCCGAACGCCTCCGACATGAACCAGGCGCCTGCAATCTTTTCGCCCCAGAACGGCTCGTCGAACAGCAGCGAAACGCGCAGATAGTGCGCCGGCCGGTCGAAGTAAGCGACATGCTTGACCATCGACTTGCGCAGCTCCTCGCCTTCCCAGCCCATGGTCGCGAGCCAGGAATGCGGCAGGCACACCAGCACGAGATCGAACTCGCGCGTCTCCGGGCCCTTGCCGTTCATCATGTTGAGCCGATAGCGGCCGCTTGCGCTCTTGCCGACCCTGAGAACGCGGTGATTGAGCTGGATATCGGCATTCACTTCCGACTGCAGGCAATCGACGAGCTGCTCGTTGCCGTTCTGGATGGAATAGAGGCCGATGTAGCCGTCGATATCCATCAGGTAGTTCTTCAGCGCGTTCAGCCCGTTGGTGTTGTGGCTTTCGGTCGCGATGTCGGAACGCGCCATCACCTTGAAGAAGCGTTTGGCGACGGGGTCGGCGACTTCCTTGTCGAGCACCTGCTCGGCCGTCATGTAGGCCCAGGGGTGTTCGTTGTCGTGCGCGCCGACGCCCTCGTAATACTCGGTGGGCGACATCAGGTCGGAACAGCGTTTGCGAAATGCCTCGATCGCCGCCGCGGTCCTGGCGCCGTATCTGCGGCGCATGCCCGGCACGTCGTTGAGCAATTCGCCGCCGAACTGGACCTGCTCCGCGTCCATCGGAATGGTCTGCAGGCCGAAATGCTGGATCAGCTCGCGCAAAGGATCGGGGCCGCTCATCGAGTAGTCATAGATCTCGGCAACGCCGGCCTCGTACATCGCAGGCGCCGAATCGAACTTGCGCGTGAGAATCTTGCCGCCGAGCCGGTCGGCCGCCTCGAAGATCGTGACGCTGCACAGTTCGCCCAGCTTCCGCTTCAGGTACCAAGCACTCATGAGGCCGCCAGGGCCCCCGCCGACGATTGCAAGATCAAGCATGATGATTCCGTGGTTTCCGGCGGCCCCGTCCTCCGGAATTACCGGTCGACCAAGCGATCCCAAGAGAAGCACTTTTCCGGCTGAAGGAAAGATGAACAAAGCGGGTTCTTGCACCGCAACAACAAAACAAAGCAGCAAGACGGCCAATAAAGGCTGGGGTTTTTCGAATGCCCCGTAATTCTACGGTACCTCGATCCGGCGGGCCGGACGCCTGCTTGCAACGCGGTTTTGCCCAGAAACGAAAAACCACCGGCAGGGCATTGCCGGTGGTTTCGGAGGTTTAGCATCAAGCAGAGTTAAGGCTCTTCTCGAAACTAGCGGCAGCCCTGACAGATCATCGGCAACCTGAAGAGACACGACTTAACAAATTTACTTGAGTAAATAAGATAATTGAGTAATTAGAAGATTTCTGTTCACGAGTTCGAAAGCTCACAACTTCTTTGAGAGCTCGCCGGCTCACGGCCCAAGTAAAAGCCCAAGTATATCCAGTAAAACCCCGGCAGTTTCCTGCCGGGGTTCTGTCGGATCCTCCGTCAGGAGGCCGAGGTCAGAAGTTGCGCTGAACGCGGACGTTCAGATAGGCCGTGTCCTGATCCTTGTACTCGTAGGCCGTGGTCGGCTTCCGAGCGGAAGGCGTCAGAGTGGCAGTGCCCGAGAACTTCTGGTCGAGGTGGAAGTACCCGAGTTCAGCCGAGAACGTGAGGTTCTTGACCGGAGTCCAGCGGGTCACGATGCCGGCAAACACGACGTTGTAGTCGGGGTTGCAGGAGAAGTCCGCCGAGGTGTTCGCGGCCGTCAGCTTGTTGGACGCGATGTAGTTGGCGCACCACTGACCCTTGCCCGTGGTGACGTCGGTGGAGCTGCCGCCGTAACGGACAGCCGCTGCCGCACCCCAGATGCTGGTCGTTGCCGCCGAGCAGGTACGAGTTGTTGTTGCCCCGGATAGCCGTTCCACGGCGTCGCATAGGCCGAAGGCGACTTACCGAAGGTGAAGCCTGCGAATTAGGAACACATATTCAACCGCTACGTAGCCGCCGCCTGCGCCGTCAAGCAGCGAGCCTGAGAGACTTGCCGGAGCCGCGCCCAGTGCCGCGTTGTTGGAAGTGCCGTAGTTGTTGAACTGGAAGTCGCCCTGACCGAAGGTGCGGACGACGCCGTACTCGGTGGCGGTACGGGTATCAACCGTGAGCGCCATACGGGAACGGGAGTTGAAGTTGTCGAAGTAACGGTTGCGCTGACCGAGGTCACCCGACCAGGCCGGCTGGCCGTAGATGCCGCCGTTGAACGTAGTATCGACGCGCAGATAACCGCCGATCTTGATGCAGGTATCGGTACCAGGAATGTACCAGAATCCGGCACCATACAGGGAGCAGATCCTCACGTATTCGACCGCTTTGGCCCTCACGGGAAGATCAGCCGCCTGTGCCCACCCATGGCGACCAGGGCCGCCGTTGAGCCGAAGACAAGGCTCTTCACCATCTTCATTGTTAAACCTCCAAGTTGCTCTCTCAAGAGAAGGCTTCGGACCCGCCGGGGTTCTCCCCCTCTGGGCTGGCTCCCCAAAAACCGCTCAGTCGTTTCGCGTCTTGTACCCCCCGAGACGTGGGACTTGAGCGGACCACCTAACGGGACGATCCAGGATCCCCAGCCGTCATCGGCGAATATGCATGTGTCCGCCCCCTCCCCGCGTCCTTTTGCCGGATCCAGTGAGTTTCAAAGCGATCTTTTTCGCTTGTTTTGGAAATGAAACCGCCCAAGATGGATTCAGGGACAAAAAGACAAGAAGGGGCGAATGCCCCCAGTTGCTGCGGAGGGGGATCGGTTGGGCATTGCCGCTTCCAAGAATCAGGACCTGATCAGGCGCTTCACTTGGGTGATCGTCGCCATGAACGTGCACTTGGAGGAGCTCCGCTACTTCTGGGCGAAGACGCTGGGCATCAGCGGCCCGCAATGGATGATCCTGATGGCGCTGGTGGACCTCGATCAGGATGATGGCGTGCCCGTCAACGCGGTTTCGAAGAGGCTCCACGTCGATTCGTCCTTTGTCACCACTCAATCGAAGCTGCTGGAAAAGAAAGGTTTCGTGCGCCGGAAGACCTCGGCCGAGGATGCCCGAATCGTGCAGATGTCGCTGACCGACAAGACCTACAAGCATCTGGCCGGGCTTGCCTCGCAGCAGGAAGCCCTGAACGAGTTCATTTTCGCGGAGCTCAACGACAGGCAGCTCAGCGAACTGACGGACACGCTCGCCGCCCTGAAGAACCGGCTGGAAAAAGCCTGCCTGAAGGTGGTCGTGGATGCCTGAGCCAACGCAAGGCGGGACGAATCGGATCGCGTTCCAGCTCGTTGTTTGGCATGATTTTTTCGGAAAACCGCTTCACATTTTTCCGGAGCCTGCCTTTAGAGGGCGCCGATTCCAAGCCGCGTGGCGACCCAGTCGAATATGTATTCGTTGGCAAGCGTCGGATTGTCGGCATGACCCTGGGTCGCCGCCGTCTCGGCAGACGTGAATATCTTGAGCGTCACGTCACGCCCCTCGGCTTTCAGGAGATCGAACGGTTCCCGCATCCGCTCGGCCTTGGGCCAGCCGCGCTCGCCTGCGGAGATCAACACCGGGCATTTGATATTGCGCGCGACGCGGCTGAAGCCCTGCCGGATGATTTCCGTCTGGACCGGCGTGCGTCCCATCAGGAACGCGCGCTCATGCAGGTCCCAGATACCGCCGTCGCATACGGCCGCCGTGAACTGATCGTCGAAGGCGATGCCGCGCGCCACGAAGGAAGAGCCGCACCCGTCCGCCATGATCGCAATCCGCCTCCGATCGACGTCACCGCGTTCGACCAGGATCGGAGCGGCCCACGACCTCGTCGAACCGGGCATCCCGCCCTGCCCCGAGCAGGTCGAGCGCCAGCAGCGCCATCCCGCGGTCGGCGGCATAGCGCGCGACCTTGTAAAGGTACTCCTCCTTGCGTTGGCCCGGCTCACCGATGCAGATGATCGCGGGCGTGGGCCGGCCTGAATCCGGGGGCGGCAGGAAATAGGCCTCGAGCGGATAGCCGCCCGGCCAGGGAATCATCACGACCTCGCCGCGCGGGCTGCGGTGATCGAGATAATCGCGCGCGCATTGGCGCATGCTCTGGATCGCGACCCGGCGATTATCGTCCGCGAAGTCCAGGGGAAAGGCCGCCGACTGGTAATAGTTCATGGCGCGCAACCAGGTTGCTCCTGGCGGTCAGCAGATGGCCGCTCCTCGCGCTCGGCCACCACGCCCGACCGGGAAAATCGCGTTCGAATTCCATCGAATGCAGAACACGAAGTGTTGACCGCATGCGCGGCTCGAATGTATTTGGCGGCGGTCGGTGGCGTTGCCGAAAAAGCGCCGACACATCCGCCTTCGTCCAGGCCCCTGGCGCGCTGACATCCGCCGCCAATGAAAAAAGGCCGGCGCGAACGCCGGCCTTCATGGACTCCTTCAGGACCGCGGTCGGCCGATCACTCCGCCGCCGCCGGCGGCAGCGCCAGCGGCTCGGCTTCCGGCGCGGTCGGCACGATCGCCGCCTGCTTCTCGCGCTCGTCCAGGATCAGCTTGTCGCGCTTGACCGCGACCTCGCGGATCTTGGCCATCGAGGCGCCGGTGCCAGCCGGGATGAGCCGGCCGACAATGACGTTCTCCTTGAGGCCTTCCAGCGGGTCGACCTTGCCGTTGACGGCGGCCTCGGTGAGCACGCGGGTGGTCTCCTGGAACGACGCCGCCGAGAAGAAGGAGCGGGTCTGCAGGCTCGCCTTGGTGATGCCGAGCAGAACCGGCGTCCCCGTGGCGGGCTTCTTGCCCTCCTCCTTGGCCTTGGCGTTGATCTGGTCGAACTCGATCTTGTCGACCTGCTCACCGGAGATCATGTCGGTCTCGCCCTGGTCGGTGATTTCGACCTTCTGCAGCATCTGACGGACAATCACCTCGATGTGCTTGTCGTTGATGAGCACGCCCTGCAGCCGGTAGACCTCCTGGATCTCGTTGACCAGATAGGCCGCGAGTTCCTCGA
>Ga0134125_10003962_pt1 | contig 16984 bp, 16 predicted proteins | sample KB31751_FD_96464 | JGI IMG/M metagenome (GOLD analysis project Ga0134125, IMG submission 96464) | Terrestrial soil microbial communities with excess Nitrogen fertilizer from Kellogg Biological Station, Michigan, USA - KB3-175-1 | ecosystem: Environmental > Terrestrial > Soil > Unclassified ...
CGCCGACCTCGTGGTGCTGGTGGTGGAGGCGCTCGCCTGGACGTCCGAGGATGAGCTGGTGCTCGCGCGCCTGGCGCGCTCCGGTCGGCCGGCGATCGCCGCGGTCAACAAGATCGATCGCGTGCGGCCGCGCGCGCAGCTGCTGCCGTATCTCGGTGAGCTGGGCGCGCGCCATCCCTTTCTCGCCCTGGTGCCGGTGTCGGCCCTCAAGGCCGACAACGTGCCGGACCTGTGCGCCACCATCGCCGCGCACCTGCCGGTCGCGCCGGCCGTGTTTCCGGACGGCGAGCTCACCGACCGCGGCCTGAACTTCCGCATCGCCGAGATGATCCGCGAGAAGCTGACCCTCGAACTCAACCAGGAGGTCCCCTACGGCATCGCGGTCGAGGTGGAACGCCTCGCCGAAGAGGACGGCCAGCTGAGTGTCGATGCCGCCATCTGGGTCGATCGCGAGGGGCAGAAGCCGATCGTCATCGGCGCGCGCGGCGAGCGCCTGAAGCGCGTCGGGCGCGCGGCGCGGCTGGCGCTCAACGGCCTGCTCGGCCGGCGCCTGCACCTCAATCTGTGGGTCAAGGTGCGCGAGAACTGGGCCGACAACGCGCGCGCGCTCAGGGAGCTGGGAGTCGAATGAGCCGCAGCTCGCACCGCGTGGCGCTCGCCCCCGGCTACGTGCTGCATCACCGCCCGTGGCGCGACACCAGCCGCATCCTCGAGGTGCTGACGCGTGAGCACGGTCGCCTCACGCTGTTCGCGCGTGCCGTGCGCGGCCCGCACGCCAGGCTCGCCCCGCTGCTGCAGCCGTTCCAGCCGCTGCTGCTGTCCTGGAGCGGGCGCGGCGAGGCACCGCAGCTGACCGGCGCGGAGCGCGCCGAGGCCTGCGCGCCGCTGCCGCCAGCCTGCCTGCTGGGCGCCTTCTACCTGAACGAGCTGCTGATACGCCTGACGACGCGGCACGATCCCCTGCCGCAGCTGTTCGACGACTACCACGCCACGCTCGTGCGCCTGCGCGGCGGGGCGCCGCTCGAGGGCTGCCTGCGGCTGTTCGAGAAGCGCCTGCTGGAGATGCTCGGCTACGGTGTCGAGCTCGCCTGCGAGGCCGACGGCGGTGAGCCGCTGCGCGCCGAAGGCTACTATCATTTCCGTGCCGGGCACGGCCTGACCACGACGCTGCCGGGAGCCGCCGGGGCGCTCGCCGGCCGCTCGCTGCTGGCGCTGGCGCGCGAGGAGCTGAGCGATACGCGCACGCTCGAGGACGCGCGGCGACTGCTGCAGGCAGCGCTCGGCGCCTGCCTCGAGGGCCGGCCGCTGGCGACGCGCGCGGTGGCCCGGGCGATGGTACGAAAGGTGGCGCGATGAGCGCGGGCGGCATTGCTCTGGGGGTCAACATCGATCACGTCGCGACGCTGCGCCAGGTGCGCCGCGCGCGTTATCCCGACCCGGTGCACGCCGCGCTGACCTGCGAGTCCGCCGGCGCCGACAACATCACGCTGCACCTGCGCGAGGACCGCCGCCACATCCAGGACCAGGACGTGCGCACGCTGCGCGGCCTGCTGCAGACCCGCATGAACCTGGAGATGGCGGTCACCGATGAGATGCTCGGCATCGGCGCCGAAGTGCGTCCGCAGGACTGCTGCCTGGTGCCGGAGCGGCGCGCGGAACTGACCACCGAGGGTGGCCTCGACGTCGGCGCCCAGGCGGTGCGCATCGCCGAGGCGGTGCAGCACCTGCAAGGGGCGGGCGTGCGCGTGGCGCTGTTCATCGACCCGGAGCCGCGCCAGATCGAGGCCGCGGCGCGCTGCGGCGCGCCGGTGGTGGAGCTGCACACCGGTCAGTACGCCGAGGCGAACGGCGCGCGCCAGGCGACCGAGCTGGAGCGGCTGCGCGCCGGCGCGCGCCTCGCCGCCAGCCTCGGTCTGGAGGTGCACGCTGGCCACGGCCTCAACTACCACAACGTCAAGCCGGTGGCGGCGCTCAAGGAGGTGGTCGAGCTCAACATCGGCCATGCCCTCATCGGCCACGCCCTGTTTGTCGGGCTGCCGCAGGCGGTGCGCGCCATGAAGGCGCTCATGGACGAGGCGCGCGCGTGATCTTCGGCATCGGCGTCGATGTGCTCGAGAGCGCACGCGTCACGCGCACCCTGGAGCGCTTCGGTGCCCACTTCATCGAGCGGCTGCTGATGCCCGAGGAGCGCACCCAGCTCGAGCGTACCCAGCGCCCGGCGCGCTTCCTCGCCATGCGCTTTGCCGCCAAGGAGGCGATCGTGAAGGCGATGGGCACCGGTTTCGGCCACGGCGTGTGGATCCGCGACGTGGGCGTGGTGCAGAACCCCTGGGGCAAACCGGAAGTGGTGTTCTCGCCGCGCGGCGAGCGCGTGCGCCGCGCGCTCGGGATCGGCGAGGGGCACGTGACGCTCACCGACGAGGCGGGCCTGGTGGTGGCAGTCGCGGTACTGATGAAGGCGGCATGAATACCCTGGTGTTCGACATCGAGACCGTGCCGGACGTGGCGCTCGGGCGGCGGCTCCACAACCTCGAGGGCCTCGCCGATGCGCAGGTCGCCAAGGCGATGTTCGCGCTGCGCCGGCAGGACACCGGCGGCGAGTTCCTGCCGCTCGAGCAGCACCGGGTAGTCGCCATCTCCTGCCTGCTGCGCAGTGCCGACGGGCTGAAGGTGTGGAGCCTCGGCGATCACGACTCGCCCGAGGGCGAGCTGGTGCAGCGCTTCTTCGACGGCATCGACAAGTTCTCGCCCGACCTGGTGTCGTGGAACGGCTCGGGCTTCGACCTGCCGGTGCTGACCTACCGCGGCCTGCTCGCCGGGGTGCAGGCGCGGCGCTTCTGGGAGACCGGCGACCAGGACCAGGCATTCCGCTACAACAACTACCTGAGCCGCTACCACTGGCGCCACACCGACCTCATGGACGTGCTGTCCGGGTTCCAGCACCGCGGCCGCGTGTCGCTGACGAACATGGCGCTGCTGCTCGGCCTGCCCGGCAAGCTCGGCTTCGACGGCAGCCAGGTGTGGGATGCCTGGCAGGCGGGCGACATCGCGGGCATCCGCAACTACTGCGAGACCGACGTGCTCAACACCTGGCTCATCTACCTGCGTTTCGCGCAGCTGCGCGGCGCCCTGACGCGCGAGCAGCACGCCGAGGAGCTGGAGCGCGTGCGCACCTACCTGGCCGCGGCCCGGGACCCGCACCTCGCTGCGTTCCTGAGCGCCTGGCAGGCCGCCGCTTGACGCGTGCGCCGGCCGCCGAGGAGCAGGGACTCGTCGACGGCCTGACCCACGAGGGCGAGGGCGTGGTGCATGGCGGCAAGACCGTGTTCGTCGCCGGCGCGCTTCCCGGGGAGCGCGTGCGCTTCCGCCGCACCCGCCGCCACCGCCAGCACGATGACGGCGAGCTGCTCGAGGTGCTCGACCCGTCCGCCAGCCGCGTCACCCCGCGCTGCGAGCACTTCGGCGTGTGCGGCGGCTGCGCGCTGCAGCACCTCTCGGGCGAAGCCCAGCTGGCCGCCAAGGAAACCGAGCTGCGCGACACCCTGACGCGCGTCGCGCGCGCCGCCCCCGCCGCCTGGCTCGCACCGCTCGCGGGCCCGGTGTGGGGCTACCGCCGCCGCGCGCGCCTCGGCGCCAAGTACGTTCGCAAGAAGGGTACCGCGGTGGTGGGTTTCCGCGAGCGCGCCGCGCCCTACGTGGCGCAGCTGCGGCACTGCGAGGTGCTGGCCCCGCCGGCCGGCGCACTGATCACGCCGCTGGCCGAGCTCCTCAACGCCCTGAGCATCCGCGAGCAGCTGCCACAGATCGAGGTGGCGGTGGCCGACAATGGCACCGCGCTGGTGCTGCGCGTGCTGGCTGCGCCGACGGCTGCCGATCTGCAGCTGCTGGCCGCGTTCGGCGCCGCGCACGGCGTGCGCCTGTACCTGCAGAGCGCCGGGCTCGATTCGGTGCGCGAACTCGGCTCCCCCGGCGAACCGCTGCGCTACGCGCTGCCGCAGGCCGGTGTGGAGCTGGAGTTCGCGCCCACCGACTTCATCCAGGTGAACGGGGCGATCAACGCGGCGCTGGTGCAGCGCGCGCTCGAGCTGCTCGCGCCAGCTGCCTCCTCCACCGTGCTCGACCTGTTCTGCGGGCTCGGCAACTTCACGCTGCCGCTGGCGCGGCGGGCGGCGCGCGTCGTCGGCGTCGAGGGCGATGCGGCGCTCATCGAGCGCGCCCGCGGCAACGCGCGCCGCAACGGCCTCGGCAACGCCGAGTTCCACGTCGCCGACCTCGCCGCGGCGCCGGCTGCGACCGCCCCGTGGCGGCAGGGCCCCTACACGCACGTGCTGCTCGATCCGCCGCGACTCGGCGCGCGCGCGGTGTTGGAGACCGTGGCGGCGCTCGCGCCGCAGCGGCTGTTGTATATTTCCTGCCACCCGGGAAGTCTGGCGCGTGATCTGGGGGTGTTGGTGCATGAGCACGGCTTTGCGTTCGAGGCGGCAGGCGTAGTCGACATGTTTCCGCACACCGCGCACGTCGAATCCCTGGCACTGCTCAGCCGGCAAGGGGCGTCCGCGGCGGCTGCGGCCACCCGCACATGAGCCTCGGGCCGCTGATGATCGACCTGGCGGGGACCGGCGTCGCCGCCGACGAGCTCGAGCTGCTGCGCCACCCCCTGGTGGGCGGGGTGATCCTCTTCGCCCGCAACTACGTCGACCCGCCGCAGCTCAGCGCCCTGGTGGAGGCGGTGCACGCGGCGCGTTCTCCGCCGCTCATCGTGGCCGTCGACCAGGAAGGCGGTCGCGTGCAGCGCTTCCGCGATGGCTTCTCGCGCCTGCCGCCGGCGCGCCGCATCGGGCACGAGTACGATCTCGACCCCCGCGTCGGTGTCGCGCTCGCCCGCAGCGTGGGCTGGCTGATGGCCGCGGAGCTGCGTGCCCACGGGGTCGACATCTCCTTTGCGCCGTGCGTGGACCTCGATCTGGGGGTGAACGAGGCGATCGGCGACCGCGCCTTCCACGCCGACCCCGAGGCGGTCACCCAGCTCGCCGGGGCCTACATGCACGGCATGCGGGAAGCCGGCATGGCGGCCACCGCCAAGCACTTTCCGGGGCACGGGGCCGTCGTGGCCGACTCCCATTTCACCCTGCCGGTGGACCGGCGTCCGCTCCCCGACCTGACCCCGGACCTGACCCCCTACCGGCGCCTGATCGCCAACCGCCTGGCGGCGGTCATGGTGGCCCACGTGCTGTTCCCGGACGTGGATTCGACCCCCGCCAGCCTCTCTAACCGCTGGATTCGCGACGTATTACGCGGAGAGCTGGGGTTTCAGGGGGTAGTGTTCGCCGACGATCTGTCCATGGGAGGGGCCGCTGCCGCGTACGGGAACATTGTCGCCCGCGCCCGGCGGGCCCTGTCGGCGGGCTGCGACATGCTACCGGTCTGCAACAACCGAGCGAGTGTCCTGGAGCTGCTGTCCGGGCTCGACCACGAGCCGGAGCCGGCCTCGAGCCTGCGTCTGGTGCGCCTGCACGGCCGCGCCGGGGCGGCGCTGCGCCCGGCGCTGGAGGCCTCGGCCGACTGGCAGCGCGCCCGTGAGCTCCTCGCCCGGGTCACCGCCGCGCCGTCCCTGACCCTCGATCCGGGCGGCAGTGCATGAATAACTGGTCCGCCGACGCCTGGCGGCGCGTGGTGGAGAGCACCCCCGAAGGCATCGTGATCTGCGATGCCGTGGCGCCAGACTGTCCGGTGGTGTTCGTGAATGCCGCCTTCGCTCAGATGTGCGGCTATTCGCCGGCGGCGCTGCTCGGCAGCAACCTGCGCATCCTGCAAGGTGCCGACCGCGACCAGGAATCGCGCACCCGCATGGCGGACGCCATCAGCAAGGGTGAACCGGCGCGCGTGCTGGTGCGCAACTACCGCCCCGACGGCTCGCTGTTCTGGAACGAGAGCGTGATCCAGCCGGTCCGCGACACGGCCGGCAAGCTCACGCACTTCGTCGGCTATCACCGCGATGCCAGCGAGCGGCTGAAGACTGCCGAGCGCGCGCCGGCCGGGCTGCCCACGTGGCTGCGGGAGGACCGGCTCACCGGGCTGCACTCCCGGGCCTACTTCGAGGAGCTGCTGCAGCGCGACTGGCAGGTGGCACAGCGCGATTCGCACGAGATCGGGCTGACGCTCTTCGACATCGACGACCTCGGTGCCTACAACGAGAAGTTCGACCGCTCGGCCGGCGATGCCTGCATCCGCCGCGTCGCGCGCGTCATCGACGCCTCCTACCGCCGCGGGGGCGACCTGGTCGGCCGGCTCAACGGCGGCACGTTTGCAGTGCTGACCCAGGGTGAGGCCGCCGCCAAGGCCTCGGACTACGCCCACATCGTGGGCCAGCGCGTGCGCGACCTGCTGATGCACCACCCGACCGCCGGGGCAGGGCGTTACGTGACCATCAGCGCCGGCGTGGCGAGCCTGGTACCGCCGCGCACGCTCGCCCTCGAGGGCCTGCTGAAAGCCTGCCGCGCCGCGTTGAAGCGCGCCAAGAAGAACGGCAAGGCCGGCATCGTCAACGCCGAAGCCCCCGACTTCAACTAAAGCCCGGCGGCGATTCCCTGCCGTGCGCGGGCCGCAATCAGGCGGCACCGGCGCCCCGCTGCATTTTTGCTATGGAAACAATAGTGATGTATTATTTCTAGTGAAATGAGCCGTCCGCGCAGCGCCCGAGCCCGCACCGCCGCCGATTCGCGCGAGGTCCTGTCGCGCGCCACGGTGCGGGCCGCGCGCTTTCTCGGCGTCGCCCAGGCGGACCTAGCGCAGGTCATCGGCGTCAGCGACGCGACACTCTCGCGCCTCGCCAACGGCCAGAAGTACCTCGACCCCGGCTCCAAGCCCTGGCAGCTGGCGGCGCTGTTCGTGCGGCTGTTCCGTTCCCTCGATGCCATCGTCGGCTCGGACGACGCCGCCGCGCAGGCCTGGCTGCGCGGCGACAACCAGGCCCTCGGCGGCGTGCCGCTCGCGCTGATCCGTGAGCCGGCGGGCCTGGTGCGGACCGTTGACTACCTGGACGCCGCGCGCGCTCGCATCTGAGGCGCGCACCTACGCGCGCACGCTGTGGCGCGTGGTCGAGGCGCAGCACACCGCCTCCACCATGCGCCTGGCGGACTCGCTCGAGGAGCAGGCACTGCTCGAGACCGTGCTCGAGGACAGCAAGCCGCAATTGCCGCCGGCGGCGCGCCGCCTGCACTACCTGCTGGCGACACCGTTCCGCTACCGCCCGTACCATGGTTCGCGCTTTCGCGCCGCGCTCGAGGCGGGGGTATGGTACGGCGCCGAGGCGCTGCGCACCGCGCTCGCCGAGAAGAGCTACTGGCGGCTGCGCTTCCTGCTCGACTCGCCCGCCACCCCGGCGCTGAAGCCCGTGCCCCACACCGCCTTCCAGGCCTCGGTGCGCACCCGCGCCGCGCTCGATCTGACGCGGCCACCGCTCGCGCGCGAGCGCGCGCTGTGGACCGACCGCACCAGCTATACGGACACACAGGTACTCGCGGCGGCGGCCCGCGCGGCGCAGCTGCAGATCATCCGCTACGAATCGGTGCGCGATCCGGAGCACGCCGCGTGTGCAGCCGTGCTCGATCCGGCCGTGTTCGGGCGCGGCAAGCCGCGCGCGCAGGAGACCTGGTTCATCGCCGCCTCGCGCGAGCGCGTGCGCTGTGCGCGCGACGAGCGCGGCGGCGCCACCTGGGAATTCACGGGCGCGCAGCTGCTCGGCAGCACGCCGGAAGAATAGCCGGCGGGAGCGGCGGCCTCAGCGTCCCGGGGGCCGTGCTCCCTGCGCCGGGGTGACCAGCGCGATGACGCCGAACGCCGGGTGGTCGTAGTAGTTGCGCTCGTAGAAGCGGATGCGGCGGCTCTCGTTGAGGCTGAAGGGCGTCCCGGCGGCGGCGCCGAGTCCGGCCGGCGGTTCGGCTATCGAGTAGGTGAGCGAGACGCCGAGATGCAGGAACTGGCCGCGCTCGAGGAACACGGTGCCGGACAGCCCCGGCACGTCGATGCCGAGCCGCTGCACGGCAAACCCCGCGCGCGTGCCCCAGGAACTCGCCGTCTGCGACCAGGCGGCGTGCGCGACCGGCACGTAGGCACCGCTGGCACGCAGGCGGCTCTCGAGTTCGCCGAGCTGCCAGGCCGAGGAGGGGAGCGCCGCCACGAAGTGGCCGACCTGGGACGAGCCGCTCGCGCCCTCGTCCCCGGCGACGCTGCGCTCGCCGGTCTCGGCACTCCAGTTCTCGGCGCCACCCAGCGGACTTGCGGCGCGGAACACGATGACCTCGATGTTGTAGACGGTGCCGCCCGGGGTGGCGGCGGCAGCAGCTGCGGCGTCCTGGGCCGCGAGCGGGCGCGGGCCGGTCAGGAGTGCCGCCAGGGGCAGCGCCAGGGCGAGGCTGCGCAGCACCAGGCGTGCGGCATCCCTGCGGGTAATGCGATCCATGCGGCGCATTCTAGCGGAGACGCGCCGGTTCGCCGAGGCGCCGCAGCAGCTCGGCCGCGAACTCGAAGCGCGCGCTCTCGGCCGGCAGTTGCCGTGCCACGCGCAGGCGCAGCGGTCCGTCGAGGCGGTACTCGCGCGCACCCTTCTGCACCATGCGTACCAGCGTGCCCGGGTCGATCCTGGCATGCTCCTCGAACAGCACCGTGCCGCCCTGGGGTCCGAGGTCGAGCCGGCGCACGCCGAGGCGGCGGGCCACCAGTTTCAGCTTGGCGATGCGCAGCAGGTTGTGCGCCGGCGGCGGCAGCGGCCCGAAACGGTCGTGCAGCTCGGCGGTGAGGTCATCGAGCTCGGCGTCGTCGGCGGCGGCGGCGACGCGCTTGTAGAGCGAGAGCCGCACGTGCACGTCGCCGACGTAGCTCTCCGGCAGGAAGGCCGGCAGGCGCAGCTCCACCTCCGTGGCGGCGGCGAGCGGCTGATCGAGCACCGGCTCGCGGCCGGACTTGAGCGCCTGGACTGCGTGCTCGAGCATGTCGAGGTACAGCGCCAGGCCGACCTCCGTCATCTGACCGCTCTGCTGCTCGCCGAGCAGTTCGCCCGCGCCGCGGATCTCCAGGTCGTGGGTGGCGAGTACGAAGCCGGCGCCGAGTTCCTCCATCGACTCGATGGCCTCGAGACGCTTGGCGGCGTCCCGGGCGAGTGCCTGGCGCGGCGGCGCGATCAGATAGGCGTAGGCGCGGTGGTGGGAGCGGCCGACGCGGCCGCGCAGCTGGTGCAGCTGCGCGAGCCCCATGTGGTCGGCGCGGTTGATCATGATGGTGTTGGCGGTGGGCACGTCGATGCCGCTCTCGATGATGGTGGTGCACACCAGCACGCTGAAGCGGCGGTGATAGAAGTCCACCATCAGCTGCTCCAGGTCACGCTCGCGCATCTGCCCGTGGCCGATGCGCACGCTGGCCTCGGGCACCAGCGCCTGCAGCTCGGCGGCGGTCTTGTCGATGGTGCGTACCTCGTTGTGCACGAAGTAGACCTGGCCGCCGCGGCGCAGCTCGCGCAGTACCGCCTCGCGCAGTGTCGGCGCATGCCACTCGATCAGGAACGTCTTGATGGGCAGCCGCGCCGCGGGTGCGGTGGTGATGAGCGACAGGTCGCGCAGCCCGCCGAGCGCCATGTTGAGGGTGCGCGGGATGGGGGTCGCGGTCAGGGTGAGCACGTGCACGTTGGCGCGCAGCGCCTGCAGACGCTGCTTGTCGCGCACGCCGAAGCGGTGCTCCTCGTCGATGATCAGCAGCCCCAGGTCCTTGAAGCGCGCGTGGGCGTGCAGCAGGCGATGGGTGGCGATCACGACGTCGACCGTACCCTGCTCGAGCCCCTCGAGCACCGTCTGCGTCTCGCGCGTATTGCCGAAGCGCGACAGCGCCTCGATGCGCACCGGCCAGTCGGCGAAGCGGTCGCGGAAGTTGGTCAGGTGCTGCTGCACCAGCAGAGTCGTGGGCGCGAGCACCGCCACCTGCTTGCCGGCCTGCGTGGCGACGAAGGCCGCGCGCATCGCCACCTCGGTCTTGCCGAAGCCGACGTCGCCGCACACGATGCGGTCCATGGGCCGCTCGGCGCCCAGATCCGCCAGCACCTGGCGGATTGCCTGTGCCTGGTCTTCGGTTTCCTCGAACGGAAAGGCGCTGGCGAACGCCTGGTAGTCGAGCTCGGTAGCCGCGAGCGCGAGGCCCTGCTGCGCCTTGCGTCGCGCGTACAGGTCGAGCAGTTCCGCGGCGACGTCGCGGATCTGGTCGGCGGCGCGCCGGCGTGCCCGCGCCCACTGGTCGGTGCCGAGCTTGTGCAGCGGCGCGTGCTCGGGGGCGGCGCCGGTGTAGCGGCTGACCAGATGCAGCGCCTGCACCGGCACGTAGATGCGGTCACCGTCCTGGTACTCGAGCACCAGGAATTCACCCGGCTGGCCGCCGACCTCCATCGGCATCAGCCCCTGGTAGCGGCCGACGCCGTATTCCTCGTGCACCACCGGCGCCCCGGGATTGAGATCCTGCAGGTCGCGCAGAATTGCCTCGGGGTCGACGGCGCGCTTGCGGCGACGCTCCTGGCGCGCGCGCGGCCCGAACAGCTGCGCCTCGGAGATCACCGCGATCGGCGGCACGGTGGTGAGGGTGAGACCCTCGATGTCAGGCGCGACCGTCAGCGCCAGGCGCGCCTCGGCGGCGAGGAAGGCACTCCATGACGGCACGAGCTGCACCGCGTGGTGATGCGCGCGCAGCATCTCGCTCAGGACCTCGCGCCGGCCGCCGGAGTCCGCCGCCAGCAGCACGCGCCCCTCGAAGGCGCGCAGGAACTCATCAAGCGGTGCGAACGGCTCGCCGGCGCGCACATCCAGGCGCAGCTCGCGCGGGGCGGTGGTCGGGAAGTTGTGCACCGCAGGCGATGGGCCGGCGAGCTCGGTGTCCGCCTTGAAGGCATCGAGCGTGACGGAGGAGAACGCCGCGAAGCCGGCCGCGAGCTGCTCGGGGTCGAGGAACAGTTCCGCCGGCGCCAGCACCGGGCGCTCGAGGTCGTGGCGGCGATCCTCGTAGCGCGCGCCGATGTCCTGCCAGGACTTGTGCAGCGTCTGCGCGAGCGCCGCGTCATGCACGATCACCGCATCACGCGGCAGGTAATCGAACAGCGTCGCCGTGGTGTCGAAGAACAGCGGCTGGTAGAACTCCACGCCCGCCGGTGCCAGGCCTTCGCTCACGCCGCGATAGATGGTGGTCTTGGTCGGGTCGCCCTCGAAGCGCGTGCGCCAGCGGCGGCGGAACTCGCGCACGGCGTCGGCATCGAGCGGCACCTCGCGTGCCGGCAGCAGCCGTACCGTGTCGAGCGCATCGAGTGAGCGCTGCGTCTCCGGGTCGAAGCGCCGGATGGCCTCGATCTCGTCATCGAACAGGTCGATGCGCAGCGGTGCCGAGCTGCCCATCGGGAACACGTCGAGCAGCGAGCCGCGCACCGCGAACTCCCCGGGGCTCACCACCTGGCTGACGCTCGCGTAACCGGCCTCGCTCAGGCGCTGCCGGAACGGCTCGAGCGCCAGTGACTGCCCCTTGGCGAGGTCGAAGGCGCGGCCCTGCACGTACTGGCGCGGCGGCAGGCGCTGCATGAGCGTGTCGGCCGTGACGATCAGGCAGCCGCGCCGCGCCGCGGGCAGATCATAGAGCGTCTTCAGCCGCTCCGAAGTGATGTCCGGCAGCGGCGAGAACAGGTCGTAGGGCAGCACCTCCCAGTCGGGCAGGCGCAGCAGCGGCAGGTCCGCACCGGCGAAGAAGCGCAGCTCGGCGGTGAGCCGCTCGAGCTCGCGTGCCGCGTCGACGACGATGACGTAGAGCCGCCGGTCGGCACGCGTCGCCTCGGCGAGCGCCAGCGCCGCGGCACTGCCATACAGCTGATGCCAGCGCAGGCGCGGGGTGGCCGCGCTCGGAAGCGGGGGCTGCAGGAGGGGGGGCATCGGTGCGCTGCGCGGGGTCGCCAAAAAAACGCCAGCTTACCCGAGGACGCCGCCGGCGGAGCCGCGGCGCGCAGCCGAGGCTTCAGGCGGCCAACGGGCCGGGCGTCACCTGCAGCCGCCGCGCCAGCGGTACGCAGAAGATGTCGACCGGATGCGAGCGGCCGCGCAGCTGCAGGGGCGGCAGGGCGGTCGCGCCGACGTCCAGCCCGTGCGCATCGAGCGAGCGCTTGAGGGCGCTCGAGAACAGCATTTCGCCGGCGCGGGCCCGCTGGCACAGGCGTGCGGCGATGTTGACCGTGTCGCCTATGAGGGTGTAGCTCATGTACGAGGACGACCCGACGTTGCCGGCGACCACGTCGCCCTCGTTGATGCCGATGCCGAGTCCGGCCTCGATCTGGTAGCGCTCCTTCCAGGAGCGCGCCAGCGCACCGAAGCTCGCGAGCATCTCGCGCGCGGCACGCACCGCGCGCTCGGCGCAGTCCGGCTGGGCGAGCGGCACGCCAAAGCCGAGCATCAGGCAGTCGCCGGCCATGTGGAACACCGTGCCCTCGTGCCGGAAGGTGATCTCGGTGAGGAGCGAGAAGTATTCGTTGAGCAGCGGCACCACCCGATGCGGGTCGAGCTGCTCGGAGATGCTGGTGAAGCCGCGCAGGTCGGCGAACAGCACGACGGCGTGGGCGCGTGCATCGGTCGGCGCGAGCAGCGTGTCGCGCAACTGCGAGTCCTCGAGAATCTTGTCGGCGACGCGCGGTGACACGTAGCGTCGGAACGTCTGGCGCAGCAGCTCTTCGCGCCGCTTGATTTCGGCCTCGAGCTGAACCGCGGCGGTCTTCCGGCGCAACGCTCCGGCGCGCACCAGTGCTTCGATGCGCTCTCTGAGAGGCTCATCTGCAGCCACAGGATCCCCAACGAAATTATTCTCTTAAGCTTGAGACTATCACATCTGCATTAAGTGTCGTCAGCGACGCCGGACGCAGACAGGCGGCGGCGCCGGGTCCCGGCGCCGAAGGCGGGATCTCAGACAGGGATCAGCCGGAGAGGCCGACCGAATCGACCACGCGGTCGCGCTCGAAGATCACCGTGAAGCCGTTGTAGTCCCAGCGCGTGATCGGCGGCTGGTGCGCCGAGGCGCCGCCGACGGTCGGGTGGCGCGTGACCGGTGCGCCGAACTGCTTTTCGACCTCACCCATGGTGAGGCCGCGCTTCGGCACGGGCGCCTGCGCCTGACGCACCTGTACCTGATCGTTGACCACGATCGTGTCGGCCAGCGCGGCGCTCCAGGCAGCGCAGCCGCACAGGAGCGCTGCGAGAAATCTGATCTGCATGCCACTCTCCTCACACACCCGTCCAACTATAACACCGCAGGAATCTGTCAAAGCCCGGGCGGCCGGCGGCGCCGCGGATTTGTGACGCAGGTCTGAAAAGGCCCGCAAGTGTGGTTAAATCGCGACGATGTTTCACCCCCTGTCGGTCTACGTGGGGCTGCGCTACGTGCGCGCCCGCTCGAGCAAATTCTTCGTCTCCTTCATCACCTGGGCCTCGCTCGTCGGGGTGTGCGTCGGGGTCGCCGCGCTCATCGTCATCCTGTCGGTGATGAACGGCTTCGAGGGCGAGCTGCGCGAGCGGCTGCTGTCGCTCAGCGCCCAAGTGCGGGTGACCGCGGCCAGCACCCCGGGGGGGCAGGCAGCAGCGGCTCCGACTCCGCAGGAGTGGCAACAGGCCGCCCGGCAGGTGGCCAGCGTCGCGGGTGTGGCTGACGTCGCTCCCTACGTCGAGCTGCAGGCGCTCGCGGTGCGCCAGCCGGAGATGTTGCCGGTACTGCTGCGCGGCATCGACCCGCGGGCGGCGGCGTCCGTCACCGAGCTCGCGCACGCCATTACCCAGGGTCATCTGAGCGATCTCACGCCCGGCTCCGACCGCGTCATCGTCGGGGAGGTGATCGCCGAGCGCCTCGGCCTCAGCCCCGGGGATGCCCTCACTGTGCTGGTGCCGACCGTCACCGCCGACGGCGCGCCGGCCCCGAAGCTGCGCGAGGTAACGGTGGCCGGGGTGTTCGAGGTGGGCCTGCAGGACCACGACGCGACGCTGGTGTTCGCGCACCTCGAGGACGTGCGCGCGCTCAGCACCGCGGCCGCCGCCAGCGAGGGGCTGCGGGTGCGCGTGCACGACGTGCTGGGGGCCCCGCAGGTGGCCGCCCGGCTGCGGGCCCTGCTGCCGCGGCGCTTCGAGGTGAGCGATTGGACGCAGGACAACGCCAACTACTTCCGTGCCATCCGCATCGAGAAGACCATGATGTCCCTCATCCTGCTGCTGATCGTGGCGGTGGCGGCCTTCAACATCGTGGCCATGCTGGTGATGGTGGTCACCGACAAGCGCACCGACATCGCCATCCTGCGCACCTTCGGCGCCGCCCCCGGGCGCGTCATGAACATCTTCATCACCCAGGGGCTGGTGATCGGCTGGCTCGGCGTGGCGCTCGGGGTAGTGCTGGGGCTGGCGCTGGCGCTGCACGTCGACACCATCGTGCCGTTCCTCGAGCACACCTTCGGCTTTCAGATCCTGGACTCCGACGTCTACTACATCACTACCATTCCCTCCGAGGTGCACCCGGGCAACATCATCGTCATCGCCGTGGCGGCGCTGGCGCTCACCGCGCTCGCCACCGTCTACCCTGCGATCCGCGCCGCGCGCACCGCGCCCGCGGAAGCGCTGCGCTACGAATAGCCGCATGAGCGTCTACGAGTGGTCGATCGGCACCCGTTACCTGCGCTCGACGCATCGGCGCGGCTTCGTGTCGTTCGTGGCGGTCATGTCGGTGTGCGGCCTGATGCTGGGGGTCGCCACCCTGATCGTGGTGCTGTCGGTCATGAACGGCTTCGAGCGCGAACTGCGCAGCCGCATGCTGGCGGTGACCGCACACGCCACCCTGAGCGGCCTGTCAGGCTCGCTCACCGACTGGCAGGCGCTGCAGAGCCAGGTGCGCCGCCAGGCGCACGTGCAGGCCGCGGTGCCCTACGTGGAGAGCCAGGCGATGTTTGCCAACGGCACGCGCATGGCCGGCGCCAGCGTGCGCGGTGTGCTGCCCGAGGAGGAGCGCACCGCGACCGGGCTGGCGCAGCGGGTCGAGTCGGGCAGCCTTGCCGACCTCACCCCCGGGGGCTATGGCGTCATCCTCGGCAGTGCGCTCGCCCACGAGCTCAACGTGCGGCGTGGCGACAGTGTGGTACTGATCGCGCCCGAGGGCACGGCCACCCCGACCGGCGTGGTGCCGCGCATGCGCCGCTTCCGCGTCGCGGGCACGTTCCACTCGGGCATGTACGAGTTCGACCGCGGACTTGCGCTGGTGCACATGGCGGACGCGGCGCGGCTGTTTCGCCTCGGCAGCGACATCACCGGGCTGCGCCTGGCCTTCGATGAGCCGCTGCGCGCCCACACGCTGGTGCAGCAGGTGGCGGCCGCGCTCGGCGGCCCCGGCTTCTACGTCAGTGACTGGACCGAAGATCACGCCAACTTCTTCCGTTCCATCGAGATCACCAAGTCGATGATGTTCATGATCCTGCTCATGCTGGTGGCGGTCGCGGCCTTCAACATCGTCGCGACGCTGGTCATGATCGTGAAGGAGAAGCAGACCGACATCGCCATCCTGCGCACGCTCGGGGCCTCGCCGCGCAGCGTGCTGCTGACGTTTGCCGTGCAGGGCGTGCTGATCGGCCTGGCCGGCACTGTGGCGGGCGCCGCGCTCGGTACGTTGCTGGCGACCAACCTCGAGACGCTGGTGGGTGCGCTCGAGCACCTGCTCGGCACCCAGTTCCTCGACGCGCGCGTCTACTACATGAGCGATCTGCCGGCCTACGTCGAGGCCGGCGACGTCCTCAGGGTAGGCGCCGTGGCGTTCCTGCTGTGCGTCCTGGCGACCATCTACCCGGCGTGGCGCGCGGCGCGCACCGCCCCAGCGGAGGCTCTGCGCCATGAGTGACTACGTCCTGGAAGCGCGCGCGGTGCACAAGAGCTTCCGCCAGGGCCCGGTGCTGCTGGAAGTGCTGCAGGGCGTCGCGCTCACGGTGGCACCGGGCGAGCGCGTCGCCATCGTCGGCGCCTCGGGCTCGGGCAAGACCACGCTGCTGCAGATCCTGGGTGGACTGGATGCGCCCACGTCGGGCACGGTGCGGGTGGCGGGCGAAGACATCCACGCACTCGGCGAGCGGGCGCGCGGCATGCTGCGCAACCACGCGCTCGGCTTTGTCTATCAGTTCCACCATCTGCTGCCGGAGTTCTCGGCGCTGGAGAACGTGGCCATGCCGCTGTTGGTGCGGCGCACCCGCGTGGCCGAGGCGCGCGCCGCGGCGCAGGCGCTGCTGGAGCGCGTCGGCCTGGGCGCGCGCCTCAGCCATCGCCCGCACCAGCTCTCCGGCGGCGAGCGGCAGCGTGCCGCGGTGGCCCGCGCGCTGGTGACGCGCCCCGGCATCGTGCTGGCGGATGAGCCGACCGGCAATCTCGACGGCGCCAACGCCGAGAGCGTGTTCGCGCTCATGCTCGAGCTCAATCGCGAGCACGCCACGAGTCTGGTGGTGGTGACCCACGACCTGCGCCGCGCGCAGCGCATGGACCGCGTTTACGAGCTCGAACGCGGCGAGCTGGCCGCGTGCCCCTCAGGCTGACTGCGTGCTGTGGCGCGCGCGGTAGCGGGCCGCCACCTGCCAGCGCCACACGCCCTCGAGCAGCAGCCAGCCGAGCAGTCCGCCCACCACCGCGCAGGTGAAGCAGCCGAGGACGAAGGGCTGCCACACCGGCTCGAGGCCGTGACGGAACCAGTGCACATCGGCGACGAAGCGGAAATGCTGACGCGGCAGGTGCATGAGCGCGGCACCGACCCGGTAAGCCATGTAGTACACCGGCACCGCGGTGAAGGGGTTGGTGAATATCCAGGTGGCGCCGTACATGACCGGCAGGTTGAGCCGCCACAGCAGCGCCACGCACACGCACAGCAGCAGGTGCACCGGCAGCGGCACGAAGCAGATGGCGATGCCGGCGCCGAAGGC
>Ga0134125_10003963_pt1 | contig 16983 bp, 9 predicted proteins | sample KB31751_FD_96464 | JGI IMG/M metagenome (GOLD analysis project Ga0134125, IMG submission 96464) | Terrestrial soil microbial communities with excess Nitrogen fertilizer from Kellogg Biological Station, Michigan, USA - KB3-175-1 | ecosystem: Environmental > Terrestrial > Soil > Unclassified ...
CGACAGCCCGGCACAGGAATCGGCGGCGCTGATGCATCTGGTGGCGCCGTTCCGCGATCGCGTGCTGGTGCACGTCGACCTGCACGAAACCACGGACACGGACGAGTCGGAATTTCGTCCCGCGCTGGCCGCCCGCGATGGCGTGGCGTACGTGCCGGGCGAAATACCCGATGGTTTCTACCTGGTGGACGACAGCGAGCATCCGGAACCGGCGTTCCAGCAGGCCATCATCGACGCCGTGGCAAAAGTGACCCACATCGCACCGGCGGATGCCCGCGGCGAGATCATCGGCTCGCCCGTGGTGGGTGCGGGCGTGATCGCCTATGCGCTGAAGTCTTTGGGGTTGTGCGCCGGCATTACCGATGCGCCCTACAAGACCACCACCGAGGTCTACCCTGACAGCCCGCGCGCGACGCCCGAACAATGCAACGCCGCGCAGGTGGCGGCGGTATGCGCGGCGATCGACTACGCGTTGCAGCACGCACGCTGAGGCGCCGGTCCGGTGGGGCGAGGGCGGCGCGGCGTATCAGGATTTCTTGCCGCCGCCGTCCTGCTTGTTCACGGTCGCCCAGGCGATGCGCTCGGCGGTCTTCTCCGACTTGCCTTCCTTCTTCTCGCTCTTCTCGATGTGCGCGGCCTGGCGCTTCTGCTTGTCGGTGTAGGACGATTTGTCACCTTGGGACATGACGGCTCTCCGTTGGACGGGTAGGCGTGCAACGTACCGGCCGCGGGGTTAACGCGCAGTCGTGGATCGGCTGCAGCGGTGTGAACGACAACCGCCGTCCCTGCAGGCCTTTTCTTCACATTGCCTGCCATGGGCTTGTGGCATTCATGCGCTTCCACCATCCAGGCAGCGAGGTCGCACCATGAGTCAGGCCCATCAGGAACGCATCTTCGAGGACAGCGGCAAATCCTTCGTCGCGATTTTGAACAGGCAGGACGACGGACTGCTCAGCGCTACCGTGCGGCTCCCCGATGGCTCGCTTCGCACGGTGCCGGCGGAACATTTCGCAAGCGAGGATGAGGCCATGGAAGCGGCGCAATCCTTCGCCCACGAGCTGGTTGGCTCCTGCTAGAACCCCACGTTTGCGGCGGCGCAGTCGCCCGCACAGGCAGGGAATGGCGCGCCGTTCACCGGCGATGAATGACACCGAGGACGGGCGCGATGGCAATGGCGGTACGGTGGCGGCGACATCTTCTCTGGCTGCTGGTCGGTGCGGTAGCGGCGGCGCTGATCGGCATCGTCCTGCTGAACCTGTGGCCGCAGGAAAGACAACTGCAGCAGCGGCTGGGCCACGTCAGTGCGGTGGAGAGCCCGCAGTTCCGGCGCGAGATCGGCACGCTGCTGGGGCCCGACGTCACGGCGGGAAACGCGGTGGCGGATTTCCAGAACGGTGAGGAGATCTTTCCCGCGATGCTGGCGGCCATCCGCGGCGCCCGCCACAGCATCAACATGGAAACCTACATCTACTGGTCGGGCGAGGTCTCGAAACAATTCATCGCGGCCTTGACCGAACGCGCGCGCGCTGGCGTGAAAGTGCATGTGCTGGCCGACTGGCTCGGTTCCACCCGCATGAAGCAGGATGCCATCGATGCGTTGCGCGAGGGCGGCGTGCGCTTCGAGTATTTCCATCCGCTGCACTGGTACTCGCTCGATCGCATCAACAACCGTACCCACCGCGAACTGCTGATCGTGGATGGCGAGGTGGCGTTCAACGGCGGCGTGGGCATCGCCGACGCGTGGGAGGGCAACGGCTTGCAGCCGGATCGCTGGCGCGACATGCAGTTCCGGGTGCAAGGGCCGGCCGCGGCGCAGATGCAGGCCATCTTCGGCGACAACTGGCTGGCCACTACCGGCGAGGCGCTGCTGGGGCCTGACTACTATCCGGCAACGCCGGCGCAGGGCGATATCGCGGTGCAGGCTTTCGCCAGTTCGCCCGACGGCGGTGGCGAGAACATGCAGCTGATGTACCTGATGGCGATCAACGGCGCCCGCCGCCGCATCGATCTGGAAGCGGCGTATTTCGTGCCCGACGAACTCACCGTTACCGCGCTGCGCGATGCGATGAAGCGCGGCGTGCGTGTGCGCCTGGTGGTGCCCGGCCCGCACGTGGACAGCGAGGTCGTGCGCAACGCGTCGCAGACGCAATGGGGCGCGATGCTGCAGGCCGGCGCTCGCATGTACCGTTATCAGCCCGCGTTGTTCCACAACAAGCTGATGATCGTGGACGGCTACCTCACCATCGGCGGCTCGGCGAATTTCGACAACCGTTCGTTCCAGCTCAACGACGAATCCAACATCAACATCTACGACCACGCGTTTGCCGCGCACATGACCGAGGTGATCGACAACGACATCGCCCGATCGCGCGAACTTACCCTGGCGCAATGGCGCCAGCGGCCCTGGCGCCAGCGCGTGTTCGACTGGCTGTCGTCGCAAGCCGCCGAACAGCTGTAGACCCTGTAGGAGCGACTTCAGTCGCGATGCTTTTCAAACCGCAATAAGGATCGGAAGCTTCGCCATCGAAGCCCTCCTGCATGGGCGTCCGAATGGGCTCATTGCGGAACGTGCTGCCGTCCACGCCGGAATGTTTTACGCTGCCCGGACTCTCTCCAGGACGCCATCCGATGAAACTCCCCCTCGTATTGCGCCACCCCCTGCATCGTGGTGCGGCGGTCGCGGCGACGATGTTGCTGGCCTGCGCAACACTGCCGGCCAACGCCACAGCGCCAACCGTGTCGGTGGCGGCGGGCGCGATAGCGGGCAACAGCGCCACCGTGGACGGCGTGACGCTGCACGAGTTCCACGGTATTCCCTATGCCGCGCCACCGGTGGGCGCATTGCGCTGGAAGCCGCCGCAACCGGTGTCGCCTTGGACCGGCGTACGCAAGGCGCAGCGCTTCGGGCCGCAATGCATGCAGCGTCCCATCTACAGCGACATGGTGTTTCGCAGCGACGGCGTCAGCGAGGATTGCCTTTACCTCAACGTGTGGACGCCTGCACACGCAACCTCACAGAAGCTGCCGGTACTGGTGTATTTCTACGGCGGCGGCTACCTGGCGGGCGATGCCTCGGAGCCGCGCTATGACGGCGCCAGCCTGGCCGCGCGCGGCATCGTCACCGTCACGGTGAATTACCGGCTGGGCGTGTTCGGCTTCCTGGCCTTGCCTGCACTGGCCGCGGAATCGCCGCAGCACGCGGCAGGCAACTACGGGCTGCTGGATCAGAGTGCCGCGCTGCACTGGGTGCAGCAGAACATCGCCCGCTTCGGCGGCGACCCCGCAAAAATCACCATCGGCGGCGAATCGGCCGGCTCCATGTCGGTGAGCGCGTTGATGGCTTCACCCTTGTCCAAAGGTGTGATCGCCGGCGCCATCGGCGAGAGCGGCGCGTTGATCGCACCATTGGCGCCGCTGTCGCTGCAAGTGGCGCAACAGCGCGGTGAGAAATTCATGGCACAGGTCGGTGTGGATTCGCTGGCGGCGTTGCGCGCCATGCCCGCCGATGCCTTGCTGCAGGCCACGGCGGACGAGTCCACACCACGGTTCGCTCCTGATATAGACGGCTATTTCCTCACCGAGCCGCCGGCGGCCACGTTCGCGCGCGGCGCACAGGCCGCCGTGCCGCTGCTGCTGGGAAGCAATTCGCAGGAAGGCTCCTATGTGGGGCTGCTCGACGGACAGGCCCCCACGCCCGCCAACTACCGCGCCGCGCTCGAGCGCTTGTTCGGCTCGCAGGCGCCGCGTGCGCTGGCGCTGTATCCGGGCGATGACGAGGAAGCGGTGAAGCGCTCGGGTACCGCGCTGGCCGGGGACATGTTCATCGCGCACAGCACCTGGCGCTGGATGGACCTGCACCGCCATGCCGGCAAGGCATCGGTGTATTTCTATTATTTCGACCAGCCGCGACCGGCCAAGCGCCGGCCGGTGGCGGGCGAAAACGCCGATACCGGTGCGGTGCACAGCGCCGAGATCGAGTACGCGCTGGGCAACCTCGACGGCAATCCCGTCTATGCGTGGACGGCGGACGACCGCGCAACCTCGCGCATGCTGCAAGGCTATTTCGCGCAATTCATCAAGCACGGCAACCCGAACGGCGAGGGCCTGCCGAAGTGGTCCGCCGTCGCCGAATCCGCCGACGGTGTGCTGCGTCAGACCATCGATGCGCACCCGCGCAACGTCGTGGACAACGGCGCGGCGCGACAGGCATTTCTGCAACAGTTCTACGCCGGCCAACCGAACGCGCTCTAGCGCTGTCGCTTCCCAGGATTCTTCCGGTGATCGCGCGCGTGTTGTCGTGCCGATCACCACGGGCGACCTTTTCACGGGAGTAGTGGCTGACCCGGCGTGATCGGGAGCGTTCCACGATCCCCCGAAACCTGTGATATCCAGCGCTGGCGTGCTGGCTGCGACCACCTCTCGTGCAGCACCACGAACCGCACGAAGCGGCGCGCTCCCAACCACAGAATGTTCATGTGACGGCCAACACATGCGTCGTGTTGACTTCATCGGGACGGTTGGGTAACGTTACCTGAAACCCGGGAATGGGTTGTTTGCACGTGAAATCCATGTGCATTCGATCTCAGGTTCCGTGCGCGGGAAGCCCCGGTTTCTCCGCACGGCCTGGCTCTGAAGATTCGAAACGTCCGGGGAGGACTTCGAATGATGAACAGAGAGACCGGAAGCGTACATGGCGGTGGTAACGTCACCACTCCGGCTGGCGGTGCCCGCCATGCGGACCGTGCATGATCAGCGGCCGCCGCAATATGCTGAAGATGGTGGCGCTGGCCACCGGCGGTGCGATGGTTGGCCGCGTCCCAAACGTGATGGCCAAACCGCAGCAGCAGGCGTTTCGCAGCCGTCGCCCGCCACCCGCACAACGGCGGTTTGTCAGCGCAGCCGTGGAGCAGCTGATCGATCGGACCAAGGCCGGCATCGGCGATCCGGAACTGGCCTGGCTGTTCGAGAACTGCTACCCGAACACGCTGGACACCACGGTGCACCTGGGCATCCTGCGCGGCAGGCCGGACACGTTCATCGTCACCGGCGACATCGACGCGATGTGGCTGCGCGACTCCTCGGCGCAGGTCTGGCCGTACCTGCCGCTGGCGCGCCGCGACAGCGGATTGCGCCGGTTGTTTCACGGCCTGATCCAACGCCAGGCGCTGTGCATCTCGATCGACCCCTACGCCAACGCGTTCATGCCCGATCCGACCCAACGCAGCACGCTGGACTGGTCGCAGCACGACCATACCGACATGCGCCCAGGCGTGGCAGAGCGCAAATGGGAAATCGATTCCCTGTGCTATCCGATCCGTATGGGCTACGGCTACTGGAAGGCGACCGGTGACGTGGCCCCGTTCGACCACGACTGGCAGGCGGCGATGCACACCGTGCTGCAGACGTTTCGTGTGCAGCAGCGCAAGGACGGCCCCGGCCCTTACCATTTTCAGCGCGCGTCCGAGGTATCCACCGAGAACCCGCCATTGGGGGGTTATGGCAACCCCGCAAAACCGGTCGGGCTGATCTTCTCGATGTTTCGCCCCTCGGACGATGCCTGCCTGTATCCGTTGTTCGTACCGGCCAATTTCTTCGCGGTCACTTCGCTGCGCCAGCTAGCCGAGATGTCGATGGCCATCCATCACGATGCCGCGTTCGCCCGCGATTGCCGTGAGCTGGCCGACGAAGTGGATGCGGCGCTGAAGAAATACGCCGTGATCCACGACGAGAAGGGCGGGGACGTCTGGGCTTACGAAGTGGACGGCTACGGCAATCAGCTATTCATGGACGACGCGAACGCACCGAGCCTTTCCAGCCTGCCGTACCTCGGCGCGCTCGCGCAGGACGATCCGCGGTACCAGCGCACGCGCGCGGCGGCGTGGAGTCATCGCAATCCGTATTTCTTCAGCGGCACCGCGGCGCAGGGCATCGGCGGTCCGCACCAGGGCTTGCGCATGATCTGGCCGATGTCGCTGATCATGCGCGCGCTCACCACCCGTGATGCCGGCGAGATCCGCCAGTGCCTGCACTGGCTGAAGACCACCCACGCCGGCACCGGCTTCATGCACGAATCCTTCGACCAGGACGATCCAAAGCATTTCACGCGCACGTGGTTCGCCTGGGCCAACACGCTGTTCGGCGAATTGATCGTCGACCTGGCCAAGCGTCAACCCGAGCTGCTACGCACCTGAGCACCATCGGTTTCACCCGCTTCCCCGACAAGAGCACTTTGCATGGTCACCCGTCGACGTTTTCTCCAAGGTTCCGCCACCGCGCTGGCACTGCTGGGTACGCGTTTCGCCACCTCGCCGGCGTTCGCCGCCGGTATTGCGGGCTCCGGCCGCGATGCCACCGGCGCGAAAGCCGCCGGGCTCACGCGCTATGTCGATCCGTTCATCGGCACCGGTGGCCACGGCCATACGTTCCCGGGGGCCACGCTGCCGTTCGGCATGGTGCAGCTCAGCCCGGATACCAACGACAACGGCTGGGATGCCTGCTCGGGCTATCACGAGGGCGACGGCTCGATCATGGGCTTCTCGCACACCCACCTCAGCGGTACCGGCGCCGCCGATCTGCTCGATGTGCTGGTAATGCCGGCGCAAGGCGCGGTGCAATTGCAGCCGGGTGCGCGCGGGCGGCCCGACATCAATTACGTCTCGCAGTTCGACCTGAAGCCGGCGTCGGGAACCCCGCAGCAATGGCCGGTGGATGCGGTGGTCACGCCCGGCGCGGGCTATCGCTCGCGCTTCGATCGCAGCACCGAAAGCGCCCGCCCCGGCTACTACCGCGTCACCCTGAAAGACCACGACATTCTTGCCGAACTCACCGCTACCGAGCGCACCGGCCTGCATCGCTATACCTTCAACCGGTCCGGCGACGGCCACCTGCTGGTCGATCTTGCCCACGGCTACAGTGATTCGCCGACCGAGCCGTGCCGTATCTCCGACGCGACCTTGAAGCTCATCGGTAAAGACACCCTGGTCGGCTCGCGCCGGGTGCATCAGTGGGCGAACGGGCGCCACATTTATTTCGCGATGAAACTGTCGCGACCGATCGCCAAGGGCGTGCTGTACAGCGACGACAAGGCGCTGGCGGGCGGCTCGCGCGAGGCCACCGGCAACAACCTCAAGGCTGCACTGCATCTGAAGGATGCCTCCAGCGCGCCGCTGCTGGTGAAGGTGGGCATTTCCGGCGTGGACATCGAAGGCGCCATGCGGAATCTCGAACGGGAAATGCCTGATTGGGATTTCGACCGCGTCAGCGCGGCCGCCAACGCTGCCTGGGAAAAGGAGCTGGGCCGCATCGCCATCGATGCCGCCAGCGACGACATGCGGTGCATTTTCTATACCTCGCTGTATCACACGATGCTGGCGCCCACGCTGTTCAGCGATGTCGATGGCCGTTATCGCGGCATGGATCTGGCCGTCCATCAATTGCCGCAGGGCGCGCACAACTACAGCACCTATTCGCTGTGGGACACCTACCGGGCGCTGCATCCGCTGTTTACGCTTTACCAGCCCGAGCGCGTACCGGACCTGGTCAATGGCCTGATCCGGATGACCGCCGAAAGCCCGGAAGGGCCGCCGGTATGGCCGCTGCAGGGCGTGGAGACCGGCTGCATGATCGGTTACCACTCCGCATCGGTGATCGCCGAAGCGCAGGTGAAGGGTTTCAAGGGTATCGATATCGAGAAGGCCTGGCCGCTGTTTCGCAAACGCGCCATGGATGACGATTACCGCGGCCTGACTTATTACCGCAAGCTGGGTTACATCCCCGCCGACAAGGAAGGCGAGGCCGTCAGCAAGACCCTGGAATATTGCTATGACGACTGGGCCGTGGCACACATGGCCGACGCCGTTGGCGCCTCCGCCGATGCCAAGGCCTTGCGCGCACGTTCGCGCAACTACCGCCATGTATTCGACAAGCAGGTAGGTTTCGTCCGTCCGCGCGACAGCGAGGGCCGCTGGCTGGAGGATCCGTTCGATCCGGTGGCGATCGGGCACACCGACAAGTGGCGCGACTTCACCGAATCGAACGCCTGGCAGGCCACCTTCCTCAACCAGCACGACCTCTATGCCTACATGCAGATGTTCGGGGGCGAGGCGGCGTTCGAGAAGAAGCTCGATGGCTTGTTCAATGCACAGCCAGGTGTGGCCGGCGATGCACCGCCTGATATTGCCGGCCTGGTCGGCCAGTACGCCCACGGCAACGAGCCGAGCCATCACATCGCCTACCTGTATGCCTACACCGGCGCGCACCACAAGACCCAGGCGCGCGTGCGTTCGCTGCTCGACACCATGTACCGCGCTGCGCCGGATGGCCTGGCCGGCAACGAGGATTGCGGGCAGATGAGCGCGTGGTACGTGATGGGCGCGCTGGGGCTGTACGCGGTCGATCCGGTCGGTGCGACCTACGTGTTCGGCAGCCCGCTGCTGAACCGTGCCGAGGTCGCGCTAGGCGACCGGAAGAAGCTCGTGGTGACGACCGTCGGCAACGCCGCGGACACGCCCTACATCCAGTCCGTCAGCTGGAACGGCAAGCCGTGGACGCGCAGCTGGATCAGTCATGCCGAGCTGGCCGCGGGCGGCACGCTGACCTTCCACATGGGGCGTACGCCGAACAAGCAGTTCGGCCGCGCCACCGAAGACCGGCCGCCCTCGTTCGGCGCGGCCGCGACGGTCTGACCATGGCCCCGGTCCGCCGCCCCGTTCCGCCGATGACCGCCGCCTTGCGCGCCGCGGGGCGGCTGGGCGTGGCGGTGGAGCGTGCGCCACGCCGGATCGCCGGCAACCGCAGGACACGCACGAGGCGCGACGTCGATACATCGTGACCTTCATGCGTGCACCGTTTTTTGTGGGGCCCAAACAGGGGGTCACCGCGCTTCGCAGAAGCGCATACAGAAATTACGGGGACAAGAAGATGATCCATTTATCGCACGTGTTTACGCGCAAACCCTTGTACGCCGCACTGGCGTTGGTGACCTTGTCGTCCGGCGGCCTGGGCGTGCCTGCGGCGGCGTTCGCTCAGGCATCGACCCCCGCGGACACGCCGGCGACGTCATCGGCTCCTGCACCGCAATCCACCGACGCGCAGCCGCAGACCAACGCCGGCGCCACCCAGCGCAGGAACCGCAATCCCACCCAGCTGCAGGCGGTGGTCGTCACCAGCTACCGCCAGTCGATCGACCAGAACGTGCAGGACAAGCGCGATGCCAATGCCATCGTCGAGGTGATCAATGCGCAGAACATCGCGCAATTCCCCGCCAAGAACATCGCCGACGCGCTGGCGCACGTGCCGGGTGTCGTCATCAGCCGCGAATCGGGCGAAGGCAAGACGGTCAGCATCCGCGGTCTCGCTCCGGAGCTGACGCTGACGCAATTGAACGGCAACTACGTGGCCTCGGCCGATACCTCGGCCAGCCTCACGCGCTCGTTCAACTACACCTTGATGCCGGCCAACATGTTCTCCGAGATCAAGCTCTACAAGAGCCTGGAAGCGCGCCTGGACGAGGGCGGCATCGGCGGCAACGTGGATCTGCGCACGCGCCGCCCGCTGGAGATGGCGGCGAACGACGGCTTCGTGTCCCTCAACGGTGCCGGCTCGGACAACAGCAGCAGGATCACGCCGCAGGTCTCGGCGCTGTGGTCGTGGAAGAACAAGGACGAGACGTTCGGCTTCCTGGTCGCCGGCTCGTACCAGAAACGCCGCGACATCAACTACACCGCCAACGCCAACAGCTGGCACTGGTGGGACGACAACTGCACCGACCTCGCTACCTGCACCTCGCCACCGACCAACGTGAACGGCAAGCCGTATGACGCCGACGTGGCGCCCAACATCGCGCTGTGGTCCGGTGGCGGCGTGGTCGACCAGGCCGGCAACCAATACTCGGGCTACTGGATGCCGCAGCAGTTTTCCACCAGCCGCAACCAGCTGGACCTGAAGACCAAGGGCGTGCAGGCCACCATGCAGTTCAAGCCCAGCGACCGCCTGTTGCTGACCGGCAACTACTTCCGCTTCCAGCGCCAGCAAACCCAGATCACCAATACCCTGGAAATCCCCGAATGGGGCCTGCCCAGCAACCATGACTTCACGGACCAGCAAGGGCGACTGCTCGCGCCCAACGGCCTGACCTTCGATCCGTCCGGCACCGTCGTCACCGGGGCGAACTACGTGCTTCCGGCGGCGGGTGTGGGCTGCAACTCCACGACCAACCCAAGTACCGGCGCACAACGCCAGGCGGTGGATGTCTGCTCCACGGAAATCCCGTGGTTGAACGGCAACTATTCCGTCGAGAAGGCCACCTCGCAAACCCTCAACATCGAGGGTGAGTGGAACACCGGTGGCAACCTCAGCGGCTCGTTCAATGTGGGCCGCACCTGGGCGACCGGTGGCCCGTCGATCGAGCTGGGCATGGCCGCCAAGCCGCGCAACTTCGTCAACGGCCAGTGGGTGGACGGCAGCAACGGGGCGGCGTGGACGCTCAACGGCAAGCCGACCATCACCGCCTCGCCGGACGTGTTGAAGAACATGCTTGCCGGCGCGGGCCAGGTCGACCTGGGCTCCACCGGCTCCAACATGGTCAACACCAGCAACTCGCAGAACTTCGCCCAGGCGGACTTCACCTGGGCCTTCGATTCCAGCTGGATGCAATCGCTGCAGTTCGGCGTGAAATACACCGATGCCCATGCCCAACAGCAGAACAACGAGGTGCGCTGGTACTGCAAGGGCACCACGTCGAAGTTCCAGACCTGCGATCCGTTCGCCGGCCAGCTGCCCGCCGATTTCCTGCTGTCGAACGAGCTGGATGGCAGCAGCGAGGTCTACAACGACAGCATCTTCCCGGCGATCAATTTCCCGGCCTACTACAACCACCTCAACCAGACCTATGACCGGGTGGTCTACCCGCATCCCGAGGACAAGTCCTCAATTCAGGAGAAGATCGCCTCGGCCTATGTGCAGGCGAACTTCGATACCGGCACGGTGCGCGGCAACGTGGGCCTGCGTTTCGTCAGCACCGAGCAGAACCTCACCGTCGCCGATGAGATCACCACCAACAACGCGGTGTACTACCACGATGCGGGCGGCAACATCCTGATCTGCCCGGCGTCCGGGCTGAACCAGGCCGGAGGCGCCTGCGCACCGGGTGATTTCCAGTACCGGCCGAACGAGGAGGCAGTGATCCAGACGTACTCCAACGCAACCACGTCCAAGCGCTACAACAAGCTGCTGCCCAGCTTCAATGTGGCGTGGAACCTGACCGACAGCTTCGTGCTGCGCGCCGCCGGCTCGCAGGCGATGGCCCGTGCCAACTACACCGACCTGGCGCAACTGGGCAGCCTGACCTACAACAGCCCGGAGTACTACGCCGACCGCAAACAGTTCGGCGCACCTCTGCCCGGCTGGTACGGCAGCGGCGCCAATGCCGACCTCAAACCGTTCACGGCGACCCAGTTCGACGTGGCCGCCGAGTGGTACTACGGACCGCACTCGGTGGTCGGCGTCGACCTGTTCCAGAAGAAGGTGAAGAACTTCGTGGTGCCGGTCACCGTCAACAACATCACGGTGAACGTCGGTGGCACGCAGGAGAACTTCCTGCAGTACAGCACCAATGCCAACGGCCGCTCGGGCACGTCCAAGGGCATCGAGTTCTATGCGCAGCACACCTGGGACATGGGCTTTGGCTACATCGCCAACTACACGCTCAACAAGACCAACGAAACCCCGGTTTCGCTGGGCGATACCCAGGTCGGCAAATCGGAGCTGATCGGCAGTGCGAAGTACGCGGCCAATGTGTCGCTGTTCTATGAAAAGCATGGCCTGCTGCTTCGCGCCAGCGACAACTGGACTGGCCGCACCATGCGCGGTCTGGCGTCGGGCCTTCCGGTTTATTCGCAGCCCTATCACCAGATCGATCTGAACGGCGACTACGAGTTCAACAAGCACTTCATGCTGACCGCGTCGGTCATCAACCTCACCAAGTCCACCCCGCACTCGTACCTGGGGTCGGACACGCGAGCCCGGCTGGATTTCCTGGAGTACGCCGGCCGCCAGTACTACCTGGGCGTCACCTACAAGTTCGGTGAGGGTGATTGAGAAACGGACAGGCGGGATCGGGCTGTCGCCCGATCCCGCCGGATGGTCGCCGTTTTCCGCAGGAGCAGCAGATGAATCCAGCGATTCCCGATCGGCGCGCCGTGCTCGCCGTGGCATTGACGATTTTCGCGTTCGGCGGCATCGCCATGGGCCGCGCCAGGGCCGCCGAAACGGCGCGGCCCGCCGTGGCACCCGTCGACGAAGCCAATCCCCTGGTCGGTACGGCGCCACTGGATCAGCAGCGCCTGATCGGCAATGCGCCTCCGCCAGGCGAGCCGCTGTATTCGGGCATGACCTCGCCGGGCGCGAGCCTGCCGTTGAGCGCGACCGAGGCGGCGCCGGTCAACATCAATGCCGACCTCGGCTTTGCCACCGGCGTGCCGGTTTCCTACGGCTATGGCCGCCCGGCAATGATCGGCTTCACCAGCGGCGGTTCCACCTACGGCGCGCGCGGCGAGCCGATGATCATGCCGGTGGTGGGCGACTGGACGGTACCTCCCGATTACGCGACGTCGTATTACGACAAGGCTAGCGAGAAAGCGTCGCCCGGCTACTACGCCGTCGACCTTGCCACGTTCCACACCCGCGTCGAACTCACGGCGACGCAGTGGACCAGCCTGATGCGTTTCACCTTTCCGGCCAGTCACCGCTCGAACGTGGTGGTCAATCTGCGCCGCGCCGGCGGTGAGGTGACCGTGGTCGGCGATCGCACGCTGCGGGGCGTGGCTCCGGCAACGCGCGGCGACCACGACGGCAACGGACGATTCTTCACCGCCGAGTTTTCGCGCCCGTTCACCCGCTTCGGCACCTTCCACGCGACCGTCAACGACAAGGGCGAGGGCCTGGGCAGGGAAGACGTGCAGGCCGGCCAGCGCACGGTATCGGGCAGCTATGCCGGCGCCTACGTCACCTTCGATACGCGAGCCGGCGAGCAGGTGCTGGTTCGGGTGGCACATGGCCACACCGCCGACGAGGCCGACCGGCGGCTGCATGCGGCGGACGGCGATTTCGATCACGCGCATGCGCAGGCGCGCGCCGCGTGGGCGCAGCTGTTCGACCGCGTGGCCGTCGACGGCGGCACGCCGAAACAGCGCATGCTGTTCTACTCCACGCTCTATCACTCCTTTGCCAGCCCGCGCCTGATCGCGCGGAAAGGCGAGCGTTACACCGATGCGAACGGCCAGGTCCACGTCGCCGGCTACGACCGCTACGGGCCGGTACCGTTCTGGGATACGGGGCGCAACCAGATCGCCCTGCTGATGCTGCTCGAACCGCCGGTGGTGCAGGACATCATGCGTTCCGAGCTGGATCGCGCCCACGAGCGCGGCTACATGAACACCTCGTTCCACGGCGACCACGCGGTGCTGCTCTACGACGGCGCGATGCGCAGCGGCATCACGTTCGACTACGCCAGTGCCTACGAGGCGCTGCGCAAGAACGCGATGGACCCGAAGGGACCGCGTGGCTATCTGGCCGAGTACATGAAGAACGGCTGGATATCCGACATCGTGCCGCCGGGAAATCCCAGCCCGCCCTATGCGGGCGGCAAGGCCGGCGTCGCCACCACGCTGGAATACGCCTGGGACGATCACGCGCTCGCCGATGTCGCCCAACGGCTCGGCAGGAAGGACGACGCGGCGATGTTCCTGCGCCGTGCCGCGAACTGGCGCAACGTGTTCGATCCCTCCACCGGTTTCATGCGCGGCAAAACCGCGGACGGCAAGTGGATCTCGCCGTTCGATCCGGCCGAGCCGTACTACAACTTCATGATGAAGGAGGCTTCGGGCTGGTCCACGCTGTGGCTGGTGCCGCATGACGTGCAGGGCCTGATGAATGTGCTCGGCGGACACGATGCGTTCAACGCCAAGCTCGATGCCTTCTTCTCCACGCCGTATCAGCCCAAGGGCATCTGCCGCGATTGCACGGGCGTGATCGGCCAGTACGTGCAGGGCAACCAGCCGGATCAGCAGGCGGCGTATCTCTACGCATGGAGCGGCCAGCCGTGGAAGACGCAGGCGCTGACCCGCCGCATCCTCGCCGAGCTGTATGGCAGCGACGCCACCGGCTACGGCTATCCCGGCATGGACGACCAGGGTTCCACCTCGTCCTGGTACGTGCTCAGCGCGATGGGCTTCTATCCGGTCGATCCCGCCAGCGCGGATTACATCATCGGCAGCCCGATCTTCGATCGCGTGCGCCTGCGCTTGGGCAACGGAAAGCTGTTCGAGATCGTGGCGCGCAACAACTCGGATCGGAACATCTACATCCAGTCCGCCACCCTCAACGGCAAGCCCTGGACCAAGCCCTGGTTCAGCCATGCGGACATCGCCAACGGCGCCACGCTGGTGCTCACGATGGGACCCGCGCCGAACAAGACGTGGGGCGCCGACGCGGCCGATGCGCCGCCGTCGATGTCCACGCGCGCTCCCTGACTTGCCGGACAACGACTTCGTTTCTTCTGCTTGAGAGGACGGACCAGACATGAATCCGAACACGCAAACCACGCTGACGTTTCCGTCGCGCAAGGTTCCGAAGAAAGCCGCTGCAGGCGTGATCGCCGGGCGGGCAGGTTTCCTGGCGGCGTTGGCCGTCGCCGCGCTGCTGGCCTTCGCGCTGGCACCGGCCGCCAAGGCCGGGACGGGTCCGGCGAGCCCGCGCGCCGACGGCTCGACCGCCGTCGCGCGCGCCCGCGTGGCGGCGGACGTGCTGATGGCCTCGTACGATCCGGACAAGGCCTGGTTCCCGTCCAGCTGGTGGAACTCGGCGATGGCGCTGCAAACCGTCGGCGACTACATGCAACGCACCGGCGACCGTCGTTATCTCGGTCAGCTGGACAACACGTTCGAGAAGGACAAGGGCGCGTTTCCGGCCGGCGTGCTTTCCGGTGACCCGCTGCTTGGCAACTTCACCAGCCGCGCCATCGACGATTCCGAATGGTGGGCGCTGACCTGGCTGCAGGCCTACGACCTCACCGGCAACCGAAAGTATCTGGACATTGCGGTCACCATCGCCAACTTCGTGTACGGCTACTGGGATACCGGCACCTGTGGCGGTGGCGTGTGGTGGAACGCCGAACGCACGTACAAGAACGCCGTCACCAACGGCTTGTGGATCAGGCTCACGGCCGAGCTGCACAACCGCATCCAGGGCGATCGCGAATGGCTCGCACGGTCCCGCGCGGCCTGGGCCTGGTTTCAGGGCAGCGGCATGATCAACGCCCAGGGCCTGGTCAACGACGGCCTCACCGATGCCTGCACCAACAACGGCCAGACCGTGTGGAGCTACAACCAGGGCCTGGCGATCGGTGCCGGCCTGGAGTTGTGGCGCGCCACCCGCGACCCGTCCATCCTCGCGACCGTGCGCCACCTGGCGGATGCCGCGATCGGTGCGGATGGCCTCGTCGTGGACGGCATCCTCACCGAGCGCTGCGATGCGCTGGACCAGACCTGCGACGACAATGGGAAGCAGTTCAAGGGCATTTTCATGCGCTATTGGACCGACCTGGCCGACACCACCCGCGATCGCCGCTACGCCGATTTCCTCGACCGGCAAGCCGAAAGCATCTGGAACGCGGATCGTGATGCGGCCGGCCGTCTGGGTACGCGCTGGGCCGGTGCCACTAGCGACGCCCACCCGAACGTCTTCGACTGGCGGACGCAGGCCAGCGCGCTCAGCGCCCTGATCGGCGACGTGCCGACGCCGATGCCGCAGGAGTCGCTGGCCGCGACCCTGTCGCCGGCGCAGCCGGTGGTCATGCCGGCGGCGTCCGGTCCATCGGCCATCCCGATGGCATTGAAAACCTCGGCCACCGGGTACCTGCCGCTGCATGTGCTCGCCGTGATCGATGCGCCTGCCGGCTGGGATGTTTCGCCGCGCGCCACCCAGTTGCGTCTGCGGCCCCACGGTACGGCGCTACCCGTCGACGGCAGCATGCCGCTGACACTCCGCGTGCCGAGCCTGGCGATGGATGGCCACCACACGGTCACCGCCGATGTCATGGCGGCCGGCTTGCGCTTCAACGCCGAAGCCGACGTACTGGTGGCGCATGCGATCGACTTTGACACCGGCACCGCCGACGAGAACCCGTGGCTGTGGGACCCCGATGGCTCGCAGAGCAACGGCGTGCAGAACCGTTTCGCCGATGGCAACGCCCACTTCACCTACCGTTTCCCGTTCCCGTCCGACACCACCTCGGCGCAGGTCATCCTCACCATCGACGCCGAATACGTGGTGCAGGCCAGCGCCGACGACCAGCACTGGACCACCGTGCTGCAAGAAGATCAGCGGGTCACCGATGGCTCGAACAAGGCTGACCAAACCATCGACCTGACGCCGTACCTCGGCACCGGCAGCGACGGCTCGAAGCCGGTCTACCTGAAGGTGTCCGACGCGTTCCCCGACGACGGCTGGGGCGGACGCGTGTATCACGTCAGGGCCAACATCATTGAATAGCCGACCGAGCGAACCTCCGTTTCCCGCGGGAGACGGCGGTTGCTTCGAATCCCACCCCGACTTTTACCGACGAGTTGCCCATGCGCCTGTTGCCACGTCTACTCCTGATTTCCGGATGGCTGATTTCCGTCGCGGCGTTCGCCAACCCCGCCACGCCGCCCAGCGCCAGCGCGCACGACCTTCGCGTGATGACCTTTAACGTGCGTTACAGCGAGGCGGATGACGGCATCAACGCGTGGCCCAAGCGCCGCGACCTGATGGTGCAGGTGATCCGCCAGGAGCACCCCGACATCCTGGGGACACAGGAGCTGCTGTTGCCGCAAGCCGACTACCTGCAGAAGCACCTGCCCGGTTACACCTGGTTCGGCAGGGGCCGCAACGGCAACGAGATCGACAAGAACGACAACGAACACATGGGCGTCTTCTACGACAAGA
>Ga0134125_10003965_pt1 | contig 16981 bp, 13 predicted proteins | sample KB31751_FD_96464 | JGI IMG/M metagenome (GOLD analysis project Ga0134125, IMG submission 96464) | Terrestrial soil microbial communities with excess Nitrogen fertilizer from Kellogg Biological Station, Michigan, USA - KB3-175-1 | ecosystem: Environmental > Terrestrial > Soil > Unclassified ...
AATCGTGAGCCCCGAAATGCCCCTCGCAAACCCCAATGAAAGTGATGAATTGACCCACCAATTGATAACTCAGCCGGCTCCGTCCTCGGTCGACTTGCGAAACTCTTTCACCGCTCCAGGGAGCTCGAAGATGTATCGCAGGAACATCTCGGTAAAGAAGCGCAGCGCCTTAGCGTCGTCTTCAGCGAACTCGTCTGGATCATGCAGAGCGGCATTACCCTCAACTCGAACGTGGTCTGCCCACGCCTTCATGTCCGGCGTGATCAAGTGGTGATCGTGCAGCCACACGAGGCGCTGGAAGAAGTTCACGTCCTTCGGGACACCTTCAATGCCTTTAGTGCCAATGTCCAATGCCGAGCGATACATGGCCACCGCGGAATTCCACCTCCGTCGCCCGAAGGCGTCCTCGCCCTCCAAGAATCGTTTGGCGACAGGAACAGGTGTATGCGGCGGCGCCAACGGGACGCTGCGTTGTGGCCAAATTTCCGAGACGATGCAGATTGGTTCTATGTTGCCAACGATACTCAAAGGTACTTCGTGAGTATTTTTGTTCATCGCCACGAAGCAAATCGGCGAATTACATGCCCCGCAGAGTGCGCCGTTGTTCGTAAAGCTTCTGGTTTTGTTGGGCACATAGTCGCTCCAAACAACTCGAAACGAGACGTGCTCGGCATAGCAACCCGGATGCGGGCAGTTTCGGATCAGAATTCCCATATCAGCACCAATTCGAGAGCCTCGGATCAATCATCGCGTGTATTCTTGAAAAGGGTACCGCAGAGCAATGACTTTCGCGCTGAAAAGGTGTGAGTCCCGTATTTTGACCCACCGCAGGCATCTAAAACGCTAAGTCCTTTAATGCGCATCATATTTCGCCGCAAAATTAAGCTAGCGACTTACGAGAGGCCTGCGATTGACCCACCGAAAAGTGGGTCACCTTGTAAGTCACTGATAAATAAGATGATTTTGAAGAATGGCGGGAGCGACGGGACTCGAACCCGCGGCCTCTGCCGTGACAGGGCAGCGCTCTAACCAACTGAGCTACGCCCCCGCGGGCGTGGGGCAGGACTTAAAGGCGGCCTCCCCCCAAGTCAAGGATAACCCGCCCCGCGGTCGAACTTTCAAGAAGTGCCCGATTTTCGCTAAGAATCGTTGGTCAAACCCTCTCCGAATCGTCTATTCGGGCAAGCAGTCTGGCGTCCGGCCAGACACGCGGATTCCTAGAGGAGGGTCCCATCATGGCTACGGCTCCTGGTAAGTCAGCGACCCCGACCACCGTGACGCTGAAGCATCTCGCCGCCGCGCTCGCGGAGTCGCATGAGATGTCGAAGAAGCAGGCGGAAGAGGTCCTGGGCGACCTCGTCGGCAACATCGTGAAGCACCTGAAGAAGGGCGAGCGCATCCGCATCGGCGGGCTGGGCATCCTCCAGGTGCGCAAGCGCGCCGCGCGCATGGGCCGCAATCCGGCCACCGGCGAGGCGATCCAGATCAAGGCGTCCAAGAAGGTCGCGTTCCGCGCCTCCAAGGATCTCAAAGAAGCGATCTGACGGCTCGGCGTTACGAGCCTCAACCCTCCGGGGATCGTTTTGAGCGGCAGGTCCGGGGCATCGCGTGCCCCGCGCCTGCCGTTTTTGTTTGGCCGGCCGTTATGATCGCGTGGGAAAGGTCAGGTGCATGGTGTCCATCGCATTCGATTACACGGTATTGGAGCGCTTCCTGCGCTACGTGCAGATCGATACCCAGTCCGACCCCGACTCGACGACGACACCCTCGACCGAAAAGCAGAAGGACCTCGGGCGGGTCCTCGTCGCCGAGCTGCGCGAGGCGGGCCTTGCCGACGCCGCCATGGACGGGAACGGCTACGTCTACGCCACGCTGCCGGCCACCAGCGCGAAGAAGGTGCCGGTCGTCTGCTTCTGCTCGCACATGGACACCTCGCCGGACGCGCCCGGCGCCGGCGTCAAGCCGCAGGTTCATCGCAATTACCAGGGCGGCGACATCGCCCTCCCCGCCGATCCGGCGCAGGTGGTCCGCTTTGCCGAGCACCCGGCGCTGAAGGACCAGATCGGCAACGACATCGTCACCGCCGACGGCACCACGCTGCTGGGCGCCGACAACAAGGCGGGCCTGGCCGAAATCGTCGACGCCATGCGCTTCCTCGCCGCGCACCCGGAGATCGCGCACGGCACGCTCAAGGTGCTGTTCACCCCCGACGAGGAGATCGGCCGCGGCGTCGACAAGGCCGACCTCAAGCGGCTTGCCGCCGACGTCGCCTACACGATCGACGGCGAGACCGCCGGGCAGGTCGAGGACGAGACCTTCTCGGCCGACGGCGCGACGGTGACGATCCAGGGCGTGCCGGCCCATCCCGGCTTCGCCAAGGGGGCGATGGAGAACGCGGTCAAGATCGCCGCGCGTGTCATCGAGAACCTGCCCAAGGACACCTGCTCGCCCGAGACGACCGAGGGCCAGGAGGGGTTCATCCATCCCTTGAACATTTCGGCCGAACTCGATCGTGCGACACTGAAATTCATCCTGCGCGACTTCACGACGGCGGGTCTCAAGGAAAAGGCGGCGGTGCTCGAGCGCGCCGTGCGGAGCGCGCTGGCTGGCTTTCCCCGCTCCTCCTGCCGCATCGAGGTCAAGGAGCAGTACCGCAACATGAAGGAGGTGCTGGACCGGCACCCGCAGGTCGTCGACCACGCGCTGGAGGCGGTGCGCCGCGCCGGGCTGACGCCGAAGAAGACCTCGATCCGCGGCGGCACCGACGGCTCGCGCCTGTCCTTCATGGGCCTGCCCTGCCCCAACATCTTCGCCGGCGAGCACGCTTTCCACTCACGGCTGGAATGGGTCAGCGTGCAGGACATGCAGGCGGCGGTGCGCACCATCGTCCACCTCGCCGCGATCTGGGAGGAGCGGGCGTGAGGCCCGACGTCCTGCCTATCCTTAGGGGAATCTCCTGACCGGCGCCGCGCGCGGTCCTTGCGCCAGATCAATCGCCACGTCCGCCGGCCTTGCATCTTGCCCGGTGCGCGACTCGGCTCCCCGAGTCGCGGCGGAGGGCACGTGCCATGTCCGTCGCTTCCGGCCTCCTTCTGGCGCGCTGCGCGCTGGCCGCGGCGATGCTTGTGTGCACCGTGGCGGCACAGGCGCGCGACTTGGGCCAATGGGGCGAGCAATCGCCGACGCGGCAATGGTTCGAGAGCCTGCGCATGCCGGACACGCCGTCCGCCTCGTGCTGCGGGGCGGCCGACGGCTACTGGGCCGACGACTTCGAGCTCAAGGACGGGGAATACATCGCCATCGTCACCGACACGCGCCCGGACGGGCCGCTCGAGCGCACGCATATCGCGCCCGGCACGCGCTTCGTCATTCCCGAGGGCCGGGTCACGTTCACCCCCGACAACCCGACCGGACACGGCTGGATCTTCGTGACCTCGGGAACCGTGTTCTGCTACCTGCCGCCGTCGGGCGTCTGAACCGCCTCACGCCTCCAGCAGCACGCAATGGCGCGGGTCCACCGACAGGTGCGCCGGCTGGCCTTCCGTCCATTGCTGCATGCCCGACTGGCGCACCACGAGTTCGCGCCCGCCCCAGGTGACGTGCACCTGCGTCAGGTCGCCGAGGAACACCGAGCGGTGGATCGTCACCGGCCATGCGTTGCGCCCGCCCGGCCGCGGCTCCGCCGTCAGCGAAAAATGCACCGCGCGCACGGACAGGCAGGCCTCGGCGCCGGGCGCGCGGCCGTGCGCGGTGCCGTGCACCACCTCCCCGCCCGCCGTCTCGACCGCGATCAGGCTGTCGGCGGCCAGCTCGCCGCGCACGCGGCCACGGATAAGGTTGGCCGAGCCGACGAAATCGGCGACGAATTCGGTGCGCGGAAAGTTGTAGATTTCCGCCGGCGATCCGGCCTGCTCGATCGCGCCCGCGCGCATGACGATGATGCTGTCGGACATCGCCAGCGCCTCTTCCAGGTCGTGCGTGACGTAGAGCGACGTCACGCCGAGGCGGTGCTGCAACTCACGCAACTCGATGCGCATGTCGCCGCGCAATTTGGCGTCGAGGTTGGACAGCGGCTCGTCGAACAGCAGCACCGACGGCGAAAAGGCGCAGGCGCGCGCCAGCGCCACCCGCTGCTGCTGGCCGCCGGAAAGCTGCGCGGCGCTGCGCTCGCCGTAGGCGCTCATCTGCACCAGATCGAGCACCTTGCCGACCCGCTCCCTGATCTCGGCGGCGCTGCGGCCGCGCACGCGCAGGCCGTAGGCGACATTGTCGAACACGGTCATGTGCGGCCAGATCGCGTAGGACTGGAACACCATCGACAGGCCGCGCTGCTCGGCCGGCAGATTGATTCCGGCGGCGCCGTCGAACATCGTCTTGTCGCCGATGCGGATGCGGCCTGACGCCGGCTGCTCGAGGCCGGCGACCGCGCGCAAGGTCGTCGTCTTGCCGCAGCCGGAGGGCCCGAGCAGCGTCAGCTGCTTGCCGGCTTCGGCGACGAAGCTGATCGGGCCGACCGCGGCGATGGTGCCGTAGCGGATGACGAGATCGCTGACTTCAATCTGCGGCGTGGCCATGGCTCAGGCTCCGTGGCGCGCCGCGCGGCGCGTGATGGCGAAGAAGACGAGCATGACGGCGCCGACCACCACGGTCTGGATCAGCGCCATCGCCGCCGTCAATTCGCTCGAGGACGAGAAGAACGCTTCGACGATGGCCGGGGTCAGCACCTTGCTGTTCGGCCCCATCAGCAGGATCGACGCGCCGAGCTCGCGCACGCTGGCGACGAAGATCAAAAGCCACGCCGCGATCAGCCCCGGCCGCAAGAGCGGCATGGTGATGGTCCGCAGCCGGTAGCCCCAGCTCGCGCCGCAGACCTCGCCGCATTCCTCCAGGCTCCTGTCGAGCTGCACCAGCACACCTGAGATGGTGCGCACCCCGAGCGGCAGGAACACGGTGAGATAGGCGATGAGCAGGATCCACAAAGTGCCGTAGACCGGCAGTGGAAACACCAGCCAGGCCCACATCATGCCGAACGCGAAGACCAGCCGCGGCACCGCCTGCGGGAACATGACGATGTATTCGAGCATGTTGCGGCCCGGCAGCCGCGAGCGCTGGATCATCCAGGCGATGAGCCCGGTCAGCACGATGCCGATGGTGGCGGTGAGGAAGCCGAGCAGCAGGCTGTTGCCCATCGCGGAGCGGACGGCGTTGAGCGAGAAGGCCGTGCGGTAGTGCTCGAGGGTGAAGTCGCCGGGCTTCGGGAACGCCGTTGCGAGCCGCTGCAACGACGCGAAGGCGAGCGTCGCCATCGGCAGAAACACCGACATCGTCAGGTAGAGCACGCAGACCGCAAACAGCGCCCAGCGCAGGCGCCCGACGTCCATCACGCGCGGCCGGAACGCCTTGCCGCTGACGGTAACGTAGCTGCGGCTGCGGGTGATGCGGCGGTAGAGGAAGATCATCGCGAACATCACGACGAACAGCGACACGCCCATCGCCGCGGCGAGCGGCAGCCGCGGCGGATATTGCGACACGAGCTGATAGATCGCCGTGGTGATGACGTAGAAGCGGTTCGGCGAGCCGAGTACCAGCGCGGCCGAGAACGAGCCGAGCATCTCGGCGAAGACGTAGATCGTGGCGCCGAGCACGCCCGGCGCGACCAGCGGCAGCGTCACGCGCAGCATCGTGCGCAGGCGCCCCGCCCCGATGACCTGGCTCGCCTCCTCGAGCGAGGGGTCCATCGATTTCATCACCGCGCTGATCATGACGAAGGCGACCGATCCCTCGAACAGCGCCATCACCCAGGCGATGCCGAGCGGGCCGGTGACGTCGAACAGCGCCTCCTTGGCGCCAAGCGCGCGCGCGATCTGGTTGATGAAGCCGCTTTCCGGCGAGGCGAGCAGCGCCCAGGCCAGCGCGCCGAGCAGCGGCGTCACGTAATACGGCACGGCCATCAATTGCTCGAGCGCCGCGCGCATCGGCACGTTGGTGCGCGTCAATATCCAGGCGATGACGAAGCCGAACACCAGCGCCATCACCGTCGCAGCGAAGGCGACGCCGAGCGTGTTCAGCATGATCTCGGCGTAGTTCGGCAGCAGCGCGAAATTGTCGAGGCCGTAGGCCTCGGGCGGCCGCACGTTCGGATCGCCGACGTCGAACGCCGCCTGGAACAGGTAGACGACGGGGTAGAGAACGAGGACCGCGGCGATGACCGCGACCGCCGCGCCGACCAGTGTCTGGGTCGGCGCGCGCGGCCGCTCAACGGTCGTCGCCGGAGCCGGCACTAGAGGCCGATCATCCCGTTCCATTCCTTGACGTAGGTCGGATGCGCCTTCTCGTATTCGCTCAGGTCCTTCGGGAACAGGAGCTTGTAGTCGGTGAGCTTCATGCCGCCCGGCATCGGCGAGGCGTCCTTGCGCAGCGACGGGTAGTACAGGAACTTGTTGGTCTGGTAGAGCGTCTGGCCCTTCGGCGACATCAGCCAGTCGATGAACAGGCGCGCCGATTCAGGATGCGGCGCCTTGCTGACGACGCCGGTCGCGAGCGGTGTCGCCGGCAGCCCGTCCGGCGGCGCGACGAAGACGACCGGCGCGCCGCGGTCCTTGACCAGCTGGTAGCCGGCCCATTCGCCGAGGATGGTCGCCTGCTCCTCGCCCTTGGCCAGCCGCTCGAACAGCTGTGCCCGCGAGTCGAAGGCGTGCGGGCGCAGCTTGCCGAACTCCTTCCAGTAATCGTCGCCGTAGATCTTCTTCAATTCGTACCACTGCACGAACTGCATGCCGCTGGTGGATTGCTTGCAGCTGATGACGTTGCGCCAGCGCGGCTTGAGCAGATCCTTCCAGTTCTTCGGAACGTCGGCGGCGGGCACCTTCTCCGAATTGTAGACGATGCCGACGAAATCGATGCCGGAATAGAAGAAGTAGCCCGACGGCGAGCCGAGCGCCTCGGCCGGATAAGCCTTCGCCTGCGGCGAGTCGTAATGCTCGTAGCCGTCTTTCTTGCGGAAATCGATCGCGGTGCTGACTTCCGAGAACTGCACGACGTCGACGGCGAAGCGGCCGGCGCTGCGCTCGGCCAGCAATTTGGCGTACAGCGCGCCGTTCTGCGCGCGCAGGTACGACGCCTTGATCTTCGGGAAGTCCTTGCTGAAGGCCTCGACGATCGCCGCGCCGGCGGGATCGCTATCGTGGGTATAGAACAGCATCGCGCCTTCGGCTTCGGCCTTGGCCATGTCGGCCGCGGTCTCGACGCCGTTGACGGTGGTGATCTTGCGCGGCTCGGCGGCGGCGGCGAAGCGTGCCGTGGCCGGAACGGTTGCGGCGGCGATTGCGCCCTTCAGAAGCGAGCGACGTGACAGACCGCGACGGCCATGCTTTGCCATCTCATCCTCCCTATGTTGCGCCGCGTTCGCGTGATCGCCCCGGCGCCTTGTTGTTGCGACAGGATAGGATGGCCTTTCGCGGCAAGTCCAGCGCAGCCGGCCCATGCGGCGTCCGCAGAGCCTACCGGCGCAAACCTGCGTCCCGCCGGCCATTTACCGAGTGACGGGGTAACCGGCGGAGGGTAGCCTTGAGCGGCGGCGCCCGGCGCGAGCGCCCGCATTGCGCGAAGACCAATGCAGCAGGAGAACGTCCATGCAATATTCGGTTTCGCCGTCCAAGCTTCGCAACAGCACCGACGACGAATGGCAGGCGCGCATCGATCTCGCGGCGGCGCATCGCCTCGCCTACCGACAGGGTTTCAACGAAGGCATTTTCAATCACTTGACGCTGGTCGTGCCCGGCACGACCGACCGTTATTACCAGATCCCGTTCGGCACGCACTGGTCGGAAGTCACCGCCTCGACGTTCATGGAGGTCGGCATCGATGACGGCCTCGTCAAACGCGGTGAAGGCGACGTCGAGCGCTCCTGCTACTGCATCCACGCGCCGATCCATCGCGCGCTGCCGCAGGCCAAAGCCGTGTTCCATACACACATGCCGTTCGCGAGCGCGCTCACGCGACTGGAAGACCCGCGCATCAAGGAAATCGGCCAGACCGAAGTCGGCATGATGGGCCAGATCGCCTATGACGACGAATACGCCGGCCCGGCCATCGATCCGGCGGAAGGCGCGCGTCTCGCCAAGGTCATCGGCGACAAGAGCGTGCTGTTCATGGCCAACCACGGCATCTCGACCGTCGGCGAGACGGTCGCCGATGCTTACGACCGGCTGTATTACGTCGAGCGCGCCGCGCAGGTGCAGATCTACGCGATGTGGACCGGGCAGAAGCTGAAACAGCTTCCCGACGCCGTGGTCGAGACGACCAAGCGCGACATCGGCCGTTCGGCGCAGTTCGAGGGGCCGACACCGGCGCAGCGTCATTTCAACGCCTTGAAACGCATCCTCGACCGCGAGGAGCCCGACTACGCCGGGTAGGCGCGCGCCCTGCTTGACCACGCGGGACCCGCCGTTACGCTGGACCCGCCAAAAAGAACCCGACGCTACGGACGGATCGATGCCGCGACCCTAAAACGACAAGAACAATGCCGGTGGGAGAGAAACGATGGTTGCCGAAAGTTCGGTTGCGGACTGCCTGGCCGGCGTCCGCGTCCTGGATTTCACCCAGTTCGAAGCCGGTCCCTCCTGCACAGAAGCGCTCGCCTGGCTCGGCGCCGAAGTCGTCAAGATAGAAAATCCGAAAGGCGGCGAGGCGGGGCGCGTCCTGCTCCACGGCGCCTCGAACAACGGCCACGACTCCTGGTACTTCCTGCTGTTCAACGCCAACAAGAAGTCCGTCACGGTCGATCTGAAATCCGAGCGCGGGCTGGCGCTCGTGAAAGAGCTGGCGAAATCCGCCGACATCATGGTGGAGAATTTCGCGCCCGGCGCCATCGAGCGGCTCGGGCTCGGCTATGACGCGGTGCGCGCGGTCAATCCTGGCATCATCTACGCGCAGGTGAAGGGCTTCGGCACCGGCGGGCCCTACGAGAACAACCTCGCATTCGACATGATCGCGCAGGCGACCGGCGGCGTGATGAGCATCACCGGCGAGGCCGACGGTCCGCCGCTCAAGCCCGGCGTGACGCTCGGCGACACCGGCACCGGCATGCTGCTGGCGATCAGCCTGCTCGGCGCGCTCTACCGGCGCCGCGCCACTGGCCAGGGCGACCGCATCGAGATCGCGATGCAAGACGCGATGCTGCAATACATCCGCGTCGCGCTGTCGAGCCAGGCGACGCAAGGGGCGGCCGCCAAGCGCAACGGCGCGAAAATTCTGTCCGGCTTCGCCGTGCCGAGCGGCATCTATCCGTGCAAGCCCGGCGGCCCGAACGACTACGTCTATGTCTATACGAGCCGCACCAATCCGGCACACTGGCGCCGCCTGCTCGAAACGATCGGCCGCGCCGACCTCGTCGGCGACGCGCGCTATGACACCGGCGTGGCGCGGCTCGAGCGCGAAGCCGAGATCGACGAGATGATCGGCGCCTGGACGAGCCGGCACAACAAGCGCGAGGCGATGCGGCTTCTGGGCGAGGCCGGCGTGCCGGCCGGCGCTATCTTCGACACGATGGAATTGACCAACGACGACGACTTCGAGAAGCGCGGCATCATGCAGACGATGCAGCACCCGGTCGCCGGGCCGTTCAAGATGCCGGCCTGGCCGGTGCGCTTCGGCGGCAAGACGCCGAAAGTCGAACCGGCGCCGCTGCTCGGCCAGCACACCAACGAGATCCTGGAATCATGGCTCGGCCTCGATCGCGACGCGATCGCGGACCTCGCCAAGAACAACGTCATCTGAGGGGGAACGGGTCATGGCGGACATCACCGGCTCGGAGATCCTGGCCAAGGCGCTCAAGAACGAAGGCACCGATATCCTGTTCTTCCTGATGGGCGGGCCGATGCTGCTCGCCGAATCCTCCTGCATCAAGGAAGGCATCCGCCCGCTCGACGTGCGGCACGAGCAGTCGGCCGCCTTCATGGCGCAGGCCTACAGCCGGCTGTTGCAGAAGCCGAGCGTCTGCATGGCGGCAAGCGGCCCCGGCACCATCAACCTGACGACCGGCGTCGCCAATGCGCTGGTCGACTGCTGCCCGGTGGTGGCGATCGGCGGCTCGAGCCCGATCGGCCAGAACGGACGGCAGGTGTTCCAGGAGATCGACCAGCTCGCGATCATGAAGCCGTGCACCAAGTGGGCCGACCGCGTCTATAATTTGAAGCGCATCCCCGAGCAGGTGAACATGGCCTTCCAGAAGGCCATGAGCGGCAAGCCCGGTCCGGTCTATCTCGATTTCCCCGGCGACATCCTCTACGGCAAAGTTCCCGAGGAGCAGGTCGACTGGAGCCTGTCCGGCCAGCCGCTTCTGAACGCGCGGCCGCTCGGCGATCCCAACAAGGTCGACTCGCTGGTTGACGCCATTGCCAAGGCGAAGCAGCCGATCATCCTCGCCGGCAGCGGCGTGATCTGGTCGCAAGCCTGGCCGGAATTGCAGAGCTTCGTCGAGAAGACCGGCATCCCGTTCTACACCACGCCGCAGGGCCGCGGCGTGCTGCCGGACGACCACGAATACTCTTACCTGACGATGCGCTCGGCCGCGTTCCGCGACGCCGACCTGATCATCATCGTCGGCACGCGCATGAACTACATCATCGGCCACGCCGCCCCGCCCCGCTTCAACGCCAAGGCCAAGATCGCGCGCATCGACATCGACGCCGACGAGATCGCGGCCGCGCCGCGCCGCATCGACATCGGCATCGTCGGCGACTGCAAGGCGGTGCTGCGGCAGCTGCTCGACGCCAGCGCCGGCCGCGTCAAGCCGGACCTGTACTCGTCATGGCGGCGCACGCTCGCCGACGGCGAAACCGCGAAGCGCCAGGCCCCCGGCGCCAACAAGCCGATGGACGAGGCGCCGATCCATCCGCTGCGCCTGTGCGACGAGATCAAGAACTTCATGCAGCGCGACGCCATCCTCGTCGTCGACGGCCAGGAGATCCTCAATTACGGGCGGCAATCGATGCCGACCTTCGCGCCCGGACACCGGCTCAACTCCGGGCCGTTCGGCACCATGGGTGTCGGCCTGCCCTTCGGCATCGGCGCCAAGATCGCCAAGCCCGACAAGCAGGTCATCGTCGTGCACGGCGACGGCTCGTTCGGGCTGAACGCGCTCGAGCTCGATACCGCGGTACGCCACAACGTGCCGATCCTGGTCGTGGTCAGCCTCAACGGCGGCTGGACCGCCGATCCCGACAACAACAAGCCGGGCCGCAATCTAGGCTACACGCGCTTCGACAAGATGGCGGAGACGCTCGGCTGCTACGGTGAATATGTCGACGAGCCTGCCGCAATCCGCCCGGCGCTCGACCGCGCGCAGCGCGAGGTCGACCGCGGCGCCGTCGCGCTGGTCAACGTGCGGACCGACCACCGTGCCCGCGCCGGCACGCAGGCGTTTGCGTCGTATTCGACGTGAATTTTCTGGCGGGGAAGCGAATTCACTCTCAGTCTCGCCCCGCCTAGGGGCGCGACGGAAATTCCCCTGCCAGCGAGGTCCACCGGAATTCCACGGTTCGCATTTTCGCGATGACGAGCTGGCCCAGGTAAATTGCCACCGCGCCATAGGCGAGCCCCCCGATCACATCGATGATCGAATGCTTATGAGTGAACAGCGTTGCCAGGACAATCGACAAAAACCAGAACACCACGCCGCCACGCAAGCCGTTCTTTGAGCAGAACGCGAGCGGCCTCGCGGTTCGACACAGCGTTACGGTCGCAATCATGCACAGCGCGACGTGCAAGGATGGAAACAGATTATACAGTCCGGTTCCATAGTCCAGGCCGTGAAGTATACGTGCAAGCGCATCTGGCACTCTGGCGTCGACCGCACTAGTCGGTTCAATGGTCGGATACACGATAAAGGTAATGGCGGCCAAGATTATAACAATCGCACTGCTGTAAGCCCAACGGCGCATCTCCGTGCTGCTTTTGAGGCAGTGATGAAGGACGACCGGCAAGGCAAAAGCACTGTAGTAGACGGCGTACATCAACTGCGCGTAGGGAGACGTCGGAAGGGCCGAATCCCACTCCAGAAACGTCGAATGCGCCGGACTGTCATATTGAAGAACAATGAAGTACGCCCCGTAGAAGAAAATGACAAATACGAGCATTATCGTAAAAAGATACGCCGCAAATCGCGGGTCAAATGTGAAAGAGCGCATCTCGCGAACGTGTTCTGAGTGTGCCACATAGCGCATGAAGCGCAACGTCCAGAAATGATAGCTTATCAACATGGCGAACATCGGGATGCAGAAAACGAATTGCGTTCGGGGATCCGCTTTCAACAGCGCGATAAGGATGGCGACAACCATCGCCGCCACGCTATTCATAAGCAATATCATGATCGACCATTTTATGATCGGGAGCATGCCGCGCTTGAATATTGTGGACACGTTCGGAGCCGGCGATATTGCGTCGCGGGTATAAGAATAGACTTGCCTCAGCGTGAGCACCGAGAAGAGATAAAAGAACGCAACCGCGACCATATAGGAGGTCAGGTCGTCCAATTTTTCGACCATTATCATTTGACTGATCGCAAGAAAAACGGGCAATACGACATCAATGAATGACAACGGCCTTCGATAGTACAAGGTGTACCAATAGTACGCGTAGTACAGGCCAAGGATCAGCAATAGCGCATGAAGTGCGGAGAGGATCGTCGCCCATTGCGATACCGCGTTGTGCCAAAATTGATCGGAAACAAAGAGAGAAAAAGTCAGTCTTTGGGCGAAGACTGGGTACTTTGCCAGATGCGCCAGAAATAATCCAAGGATGACGTTTTGCGAGATGCCGAGGAGCAGAAAATAGAATTGTACAAATGATTCATCAATTCTCTTGCGCAGGTCGCCTCCATCTGACTGGCATGTCTTGGCCATTACGCAGCCCTACTCGGAGAAGTCGTATAGGACATTTATAGCCACCTGAAGATGAAGGCAATAGGCGCCGCTGGCCGCGCGCCGGGCCGGCGGGCGCGGCCCCGCCGAAGGCCCCCCTCGCCGCGAATGCCCGGCCGCTCATGCTCGGAGCATCGGGGACCGCGGTGGTGGAGTGGCCGAGGCGGCACTAGCCTGCCTGCCTGCTCGCCGCTCTTATTTCGCCGGCACCACTTCCGTGACCGGCTTGTCCTTGTCGACAATCATCAGGCCGAGCAGCCGCAGCGGCTCCGATCCAAGCACCTTGCCGCCATGCCAGCGGCCGCCGTCGACGTATTGCGAGTCGCCGGCGTTCAAGACGCGCGTGGGACGTCCTTCGACCTCGGCCTGCCATGTGCCGGAGAGGACCAGGTGAAACTCGTCGCCGTGATGGAAATGTCGCGGCACGGTGTTACCTGCGGGCACGACGTAGATGTTGGCGATGACCTGCTTGCCGGGTACGCCGGCCAGGTCGGTCCTGATTTGCGGGATCACCGTGTTGTCCTTGAATTGAACGGGCTCGTCCTGGGCGGACGAGGCTGCGGGCGCGAGCGCCGCCAGCGCCAGGACAAACGCAATGCGAGTCAGCGGCGATTTCATTTCAGCCTCCCGCTCCGCCGCCATCGTGTTCAGAGCGATGGCAGTCGCGGACGTCAGAAGCTTAGGAGCGGGCGGCTGCGGCGTCCATCGGGGTGCGGGTGACGATGCGGCGCGAGACCACGCATGCCGGCACTTGCGCCGCGGTGGGCGGTGACGGGATCGAACCGCCGACATCCTGCGTGTAAAGCAGGCGCTCTACCAGCTGAGCTAACCGCCCTCCGGCAGCCGGTTTATCGCCCGCCCGGCGCAGGGGCAAGCGCCGTCCCGGATATGAAAACGGCGCCCGAAGGCGCCGTTTCCTTGTGTCATGCGAGCCCGCCTCAGTGGGCGGTCAGGCCGGAGGCCTCCTCGTCGGGCTTGGCCTCGGCGGCGGCGAGCTTGGCCGCCTCCTCGTCCCAGGTGATCGGCTCGGGCATGCGCGTGAGCGCCCGCGCCAGCACCTCGTCCATGCGGGAAACCGGCACGATGTCGAGGTTCTTCTTGATCGTGTCGGAAATCTCGGTGAGGTCCTTGGCGTTCTCCTCCGGGATCAGCACCGTCTTCATGCCGCCGCGCGCCGCAGCGAGCAGCTTCTCCTTCAGCCCGCCGATCGGCAGGACGCGGCCGCGCAGCGTGATCTCGCCGGTCATGGCGACGTCGCGGCGCACCGGGATGCCGGTCATCACCGAAACGATGGCCGTGACCATGGCGACGCCGGCCGACGGCCCATCCTTCGGCGTCGCGCCTTCCGGCACGTGCACGTGGATGTCGCGCTTGTCGAACAGCGGCGGCTCGATGCCGAAGGCGGCCGCGCGCGAGCGCACGTAGGACGCCGCCGCCGAGATCGACTCCTTCATCACGTCGCGCAGGTTGCCGGTGACGGTCATCTTGCCCTTGCCGGACATCGACGTGCCTTCGATGGTCAGCAACTCGCCGCCCACGTCGGTCCACGCCAGGCCGGTGACGACGCCGACCAGGTCTTCCGCCTCGATCTCGCCGTAGCGATACTTCGGCACGCCGAGATAGTCCTCGAGGTTCGCGGCGGTGACCGCGATCGACTTCTTCTTCGACGTCATCAGTTCCTTCACCGCCTTGCGGATCAGGTTCGACAGCTCACGCTCGAGGTTGCGCACGCCCGCTTCCCGCGTGTAGCGGCGGATCAGCGTCATGAGCGCCTCGTCGTCGACCGACCACTCCTTCGGCTCGAGGCCGTGCTTGGCGATGGCGGCCGGGATCAGGTGCTTGTGCGCGATCTCGACCTTCTCGTCCTCGGTGTAGCCGGCGATGCGGATGATCTCCATGCGGTCCATCAGCGGCGCCGGGATATTCAGCGTGTTGGCCGTGGTGATAAACATCACGCTGGAGAGGTCGTACTCCACCTCGAGATAGTGGTCGGCAAAGGTCCCGTTCTGCTCGGGGTCGAGCACCTCGAGCAGCGCCGAGGACGGGTCGCCGCGGAAATCGGCGCCCATCTTGTCGATCTCGTCGAGCAGGAAGAGCGGGTTCGACGACTTGGCCTTGCGCATCGACTGGATGATCTTGCCGGGCATCGAGCCGATATAGGTGCGGCGGTGACCGCGGATCTCGGCTTCGTCACGCACGCCGCCGAGCGACACGCGCACGAATTCGCGGCCGGTCGCCTTGGCGATCGACTTGCCGAGCGAGGTCTTGCCGACGCCCGGCGGGCCGACGAGGCACAGGATCGGCCCGGTCAGCTTGTTGGCGCGCTGCTGCACGGCGAGGTACTCGACAATGCGCTCCTTGACCTTCTCCAGGCCATAGTGATCGGCGTCGAGGATCTCCTCGGCGAGGTTCAAATCCTTCTTGACCTTGCTCTTCTTGTTCCACGGGATCGACAGCAGCCAGTCGAGGTAGTTGCGCACGACGGTGGCTTCCGCCGACATCGGCGACATCTGCCTGAGCTTCTTGAGCTCGTGCGTCGCCTTCTCGCGGGCTTCCTTGGAGAGCTTGGTCTTCTTGATCTTGTCCTCGAGTTCGGCGAGTTCGTCCTTGCCGTCCTCGTCGCCGAGCTCCTTCTGGATCGCCTTCATCTGCTCGTTGAGGTAGTACTCGCGCTGCGTCTTCTCCATCTGCCGCTTGACGCGCGTGCGGATGCGCTTCTCGACCTGCAGCACCGAGATTTCGCTCTCCATCAGGCCGAGCACCTTCTCCAGGCGCTGCGTGACGGACGGCGTCTCCAGGATGTCCTGCTTGTCGGGAATCTTCACGGCCAGGTGCGACGCCACGGTGTCGGCGAGCTTGGCGTAATCCTCGATCTGCTGAATGACGCCAACGACTTCCGGCGACACCTTCTTGTTCAGCTTCACGTAGTTCTCGAACTCCGTGACGACCGAGCGCGCCATCGCCTCCGCCTCGACGCGGTCGCCCATGTCATCGGCGATCGCGGTCGCGTCGGCCTCGTAGTAATCGACGCGGTCGGTGTACTTGCGCACGCGCGCGCGCGTGGCGCCTTCGACCAGCACCTTCACGGTGCCGTCGGGAAGCTTGAGCAGTTGCAGGACGCTGGCCAGCGTGCCGACCTCGAATATGGAGTCGGTCGCCGGATCGTCGTCGGAGGCGTTCTTCTGCGTGGCGAGCAGGATGAAGGTGTCGGAGCGCATCACCTCTTCCAGCGCCTTGATCGACTTCTCGCGGCCGACGAAGAGCGGGACGATCATGTGCGGGAACACCACGATGTCGCGCAGCGGCAAAACGGGATAGGCCCGGGTCTCGCCCGGCTGCAGCTGAGGTCGTGGCTTGGTGGTCATTGCAGGAATTCCTTGTTGTTGTGCCCCTGTCATGCCGACCCGCTATTGCGGCATCGTCCGACAGTGCCGGTCGGTTCGGGCAAGGAAGCGCCTGATCGGGAGTTTGAAATCCCGCCGCGCTTTCGGAAGGGGAGCCCCTTACCCAGTCGAAGGACTACGATTCGTACGCGAGACGATTTTGGCCACTATACGTATGTCGGCCAGCCAGGGTCTGCAAGTAAGGCCAGGTTTTCCAGTTAAAACCGGCCTTATGCCCCCTGTTCCCGGTCATCGGCGGGAATTTACGGCGGGCCGCTCCGGTACCTCCGGGGCCCGCCGTTTCGCGATCAGGCGCTGACGCTGCCCGATTCGGCCGTCCGGTCGCTGCGGTCGGCGTAGATGTAGAGCGGCCGCGCAGTTCCCTCGACCACTTCCTTGGAGATCACGACCTCCTCGACGCCTTCCAGGCTCGGCAGGTCGAACATGGTGTCGAGCAGAATGCCCCCCATGATCGAGCGCAGGCCGCGCGCGCCGGTCTTGCGTTCGATCGCCTTGCGGGCGATCGCGCCAAGCGCTTCTTCGGCGAGCGTGAGGTCGATCGATTCCATCTCGAACAAACGCTGATACTGTTTCACCAGCGCGTTCTTCGGCTCCATGAGAATCTTCTTGAGTGAAATCTCGTCGAGATCTTCGAGCGTCGCGACCACCGGCAGGCGG
>Ga0134125_10003966_pt1 | contig 16981 bp, 15 predicted proteins | sample KB31751_FD_96464 | JGI IMG/M metagenome (GOLD analysis project Ga0134125, IMG submission 96464) | Terrestrial soil microbial communities with excess Nitrogen fertilizer from Kellogg Biological Station, Michigan, USA - KB3-175-1 | ecosystem: Environmental > Terrestrial > Soil > Unclassified ...
ATTTGTACGCCACTACCTACACCATAAGGGTTAGATGTACTGTCACTGAGTAAAACTTGCCCCGGGGTTGCTGTAATGCCCGCCAGAATAGGATAGCTATAGGGTATTGTGGTATCAGGTATCCTGAACAGGCTGTCAGTATTCACATTATATAGTGAATCGCTGAATACAAGGGTAATAGAGCTATCGGCAGGGTTGCTGTTGACGGCGCCGGTGGTTACCAGGTTATTAACTGAAAGGGTTGTTTTAACAAGGGGCGCCAGAATTTGGGTGTCCCACGTAGCCTGGTTACTCTTACGGCATGAAGAAAGATATATTGCCGGTAAAAGGGTGATAATAATGGCTATACGCTTAACGCTCTTCATAGGTAAATACTGATGCTATGCACCATATACAAACTTAATGTTTTTTAGGGAGATAAACCGTATACCTTGCTATTTTTGTAGAATATAGCCAGGGTATGGTTCCGGAGAATATTGATGAAATAGCGAATTTACACCTCAATTTTGTAATTGGGAAGGAAAGGTCGGGTACTACCTTGTTACAGGCTATGCTCAACTCTCATCCGAATATTGTTGCCCCGCCCGAATCGAGGTTTATTATGCGCTTATATGCGCGGTATAGTAATAAGCGGTGGACTGAAAATACGATAAGGCAATTTTGCGATGAGTTATATACCGAGAAAATTTTCAGCGAATACTGGGGCATTGATAAAAATGAACTTATTACTTCCCTGCTCAAGTTTAAAGATAGGTTAACCTATCCTTTGGTTTGTAAACTTGTTTTTCATCTTCATGCCGCGCAAGGCAAACAGGTAAAAATGTATGTAGATAAGAACCCGTTGTACTACTATTTTATACCAGAAATAAATAAGCTTTATCCGCAGGCGAAATATGTACATATAGTGCGCGAATACCATGCCAACATTGTAAGCCACAAGCGTATAATTACGGTGAATATGAGTATGGCCGATATGGCATACCGCTGGCTTAAAGTGCACGAAATGCTGGAAGAGACAAAGAAAAGAATGCCGGGCCAATGGATAACCGTAAAGTATGAAACATTGGTAACAGAGCCTGAAGCAACTATGAAATCTGTTTGTGGATTCCTGGGTGTTCAGTTCGATCCTGTTATGGTGGAAAAGCATAGTTCAAGCCTTTATCCTAGTTTTTATAAGAATATTGATACTAATGAGGGCTTCCGTAAAATTCACCAGAATGTGTTCCAGCCCATTACAACATCATTTATTGATGAATGGAAAGACAAACTGACTGATAAGGAGGTGACGATCATAGAATCGATTACCGGAAAGTATGCCGAAGAAACATATGGATATAAAGGGTATTCGACACAGAAGGATTTCAGGCTGAGCCCCTTTGTTATGCTGAAGGTTAAATTCAAGTACAAGCTTATCAGGTTTTATTTCAGGCAATTTTTAAGAAGAAGATGGGGTTTCATTCTGCATAAATATGTTTTACGCCATTTACTAAGAGCCGCGAAATGATGACGCAAGAGGAAGCAGGCAGAATAAGGAACATACCCATTGTATTTATTTTGGGGAAAGGCCGCTCAGGCACTACCTTGCTGCAATCGCTGCTTAATTCGCATCCCAATATAGTTGCCCCGCCCGAATCGAAATTTGTTGTGCTGCACCGGGCTAAATTCGGCGGTATTAAGAAATGGACTGAGAAAAATGTGCATGAATTTGTGGCAGCCTTGTTCAGCGAATTCTTCTTTTACCACACCTGGAAAATAGACAGGCAGAAGCTTACTGACTTTCTTCTTTCGGCAGTAGATGTGCTTGATTATTCACTGGCGTGTAAAATGGTTTATTATTCAATAAGGGGTAACAAGCAGGACATTATTCTTATTTCCGATAAGAACCCGTTCTATGCCATTTTCATTCCCGAATTAAGAAAGGTATTCCCCGAGGCAAAATATATACACCTTGTGCGCGACCCTAGAGATAATGTATTAAGTACCCTGAAAGCATATGGGGGAACTAACCCTACGTTCATGTCGTGGCAATGGCTGATACATAACCGCATAATTGAGGAAGATAAGAGGAATTATCCTGAACAATACTTTTCATTGCTTTATGAGAACATGGTGAAAGATATTGATGGTACCATGAAATCGATTTGTGTATTTCTTGGGATACCTTATAGCGAAGCCATGAAAGACATTAACAGGGAAGAATTAAAAAGCACTTACGCAGGTGACCCGGCAGCTTTCATTAAAAATAAGGAGAGTATGCTGGCACCTATAAATACAGGAAACATTGATAAGTGGAAAAAAGAAATGAGCGCGGCACAAATTGCTATTGTAGAAAGAATTACGGGAAAATTCGCTCACGAGAAATATGGATATGAAATGACAGGGCAGGGGAACAGTGCGCCTGCATTTAAGATTTTTCGCTGGCGGCTCATCTATTATATATGGCTTCCTTTTACACGCCTAAGGCTTAATAATGACGGGCTGAATAGGTTTTATTCAAAGAATAAAAAGAAAATAAAAGGCGATAGAATGCCTTTGTGGGAGAATATAGTAGAGTAATTATTTACTTGAAGAGATTATATACCGGCTTGAATACGTAAATAAAGCAAAGCGCTATTCCGAACAAAATTGTTTTTACCCAAACCGGTGATTTTGCAATAAGCTTTGAACGGTGGTAGAAAAATGAAACGTGGCGCGCCAGTATAAACGCGCAGATCAAACTCTTTTTGTGCATATACTCGGGCCGCATAACATCGAGTATAAGTATAATACGCCTTTTATCCGTATTGTTCCAGGCTTTGTGCCAGCAGGCATCATTAAATATTACCCACTTACCGTCTGCCCAGCTTTTGTCTTCATTTCTAACATTTATGCCACAGTCGGGTACTCCGGCAGGTACTTCAATACCAAAGTGCGCGCGTACGGTTGCGTTAGTATCGCCACGGTGTTCAGGTATTACGGAATTTGCCTCCAACCGGCTTAAGCCAGCTGAAACTATGGAAGGATATTTACGAAACAGTGAGTAGAGTACAGGGCACTTTTTCAAATCACCCATTTGCGACTTCAGGTTCCAATAAAAAAATTGCAGGTTGCTCCAGTGGCCTTTGGGGTTAAGCTGCTCGTAAAGTAAAGTGGCAGGTTGAAACTCTTTGTCTTTTTCTTCCACCAGTTTACCTAACTCTTGTTTTATTTCGGGCCAATGCTTTTCAAAATCTGTTGCCCAGTCGTAATCCTTTGCATCATAGTATGCAGGCTCATCTTCTGCATAGGGGCGCATGCTCGATGCAAACCAAAGCTTACTCATGGTACATTTTATTTAACCCGAGCATATTGTATAGTGGCCGCATAACATATACAAGAGGTAAAGCCAGCACAAAAACAATGTTCTTTACAGAGCGTGAAGCATTTTTCATCATGCCACCTTTATTGGCATTTGCAGTTATAAAATGTGCTGTAAGTATTTTGGCGCAAATAAGGTTCTTCTGGTAAAGGAACTCAGGACGGATTACATCAATAATAAGTACAATGCGCCTTTTATCAGTATTGTTCCATGCTGAATGATGCTGGGCGTCGTTAAAGAAAAGCCACTTGCCTTCAGCCCATCCCAGTGTTTCTGTACCCGACCGCAAGCCGCATTCCGGTAAAGTGCGCGGAACTTCAATACCCAAATGGCAACGCATAATGGCATTGGTTTCCCCGTGATGTTCAGGTATAGTAGTATTTGGCGCCAGCCTGCTAAATGAAACAGACGTTAGCCCGGGTATTTTGTTCAATAAGCCAAAAAGTGTTGGGCATTTTTTTGCAATGCTGTCTGATACCTTTAGGCCCCAGAACATTGCTGATAAAGAGCTCCAACCCTTACCACTGCCAACACCTTTGTACAATGATTCGTTTGAAATAAAGTTTCGGTCCTGCTCCTCGATAAGTTGTTGCACCTCGGGCTTTATTTTATCCCACTGCTGTTCAATATCGGTTGCCCATTTAAAGTCAGCAGGGTTGTAAAAGCATGCGTTGCTCGGGTCGTAGGGATATTTATATGCGCCGTACCATAACTTTTCACCCATGGCACAATCAGTTATGCATGATGCTTGGCAAGCTTCTGCTTCTGTTTAAGGTATGAATCTACGTGGCGTTCTTTCTTGCTCGGGTAAATATCGGGTATGGTAACAAGTATGCCTGTTTCTTCCACACCACCAAATTCAGGGTTAAGGCTGGTGCCGAACATTTTCATGGTAGCCGAAAGGTTCATGTATGAGTTTACCAGCGGCGGAATATTTTCACCCAATGCACGCACGGCCTGGTTCAAAATAGCATGCCCTTCTTTATAATCTTTTCCTTTTAATTTGGCCGAAAATCTCCGTAGATCGTGGCTCAGCGGCAGTTCTTCAATAGGCACTACCAGGTTGTCTTTATCAGGGAAATAATACTTCATGAAATACAATATCATATCGCGAGCCCTTACATTAAAGTGCTTATACATGGTTACTTTACCAAAAAAGTACTTCATGTCGGGGTAATCAACCACAAGCGCACCAAGGCCGTCCCACAGGTTATCTAATGAAAACAATCCTTTACGGTTGGTTGCAGAAGGTTGATAATCGGGCTGCACAAACGAACGGCCCAATTCAATGGTGTAGGGGAAATATTCTTTCAGGAACTTGTTGCTGAACTCAAAAAGTTCAACAGTTGCAAGTTGTATAATGTCATGTTTCACAGCGGCATCTTTACAGCGCAGGAACCGGTATGAACCCACAATGGCCTTGTCTTCCGGGCTCCAAACAATAAGCTGTTTATATGGTTTTTCACAGGTGTCAAATTCGTCAAGGTCAATTGATTTACCTGTGCCACCACCCGCATAACGGAAGGTAAGCTCGCGCAGGCGGCCTATTTCTTTTACAACATTTGGCGCGTTGTGATAGGTTACAACATATATTTCGTTCTTGCCATAGTTGGTGTTGCGCACAAACTTATCGCGTGTTAGCTCAGAGGCTAAGGTGTTTGCAGGAATTGGAGGAATAATGGGTTGCATAATCGTATCTGTTTAAATATCACTACTTAATCGGGGTTGTATATAAGGGCTCATTCACAATTTTTTCTTTCATTTGATATAACTTGTCCTGGAACATAAGCGCCATTTTAGCATCGTTATTCGACTCCATAAAGATAGTGAAAGGAACGGGTTTTCCAAAATGGACCACTATGTGCTTACCTTTCTGCTTGAACATTTCATCGGGCAGGAAAAACATTTCAATATTTATCTTGATCCCCAGCCTTTTGCGCCAACGGGCAAAGTTGTAGAAGAAGTCTGAATTCCTGCCTTCTACCCAAATAGGAATAATATCCTTTTTGTAGTATTTGGCCTTGGTTAAAAAACTTTTTTTCCAGGGCATGTCTTTAATGCTATTATCGGGCTGCTTTCTTGAAACCAATCCTGCGGGGAAAATTGGTATGGCGTAATCTAACTTGTAAATTCTATCCACTTCTTCAAGCATGGCGCGGCTATTGTTGCCGTTTATATTTACAGGCACAAGTATATCTTCAAGGTTCTTAATTGCCAGCAAAAGTTCGTTCACAAAGTATTTTATATCGGGGCGCACTTTGCCAATACAGCTTATAATAGACATCCCGTCGAGTCCGCCCAGTGGATGGTTTGCCGCAAAAATATATCCCCCGGTTTTAGGAATATTTTCAATACCCTTCATCTCTACTTTGAGGCCCATGTCTGCAAGCACCGCGTCGGCAAATGCAATACCACGGGTATTCTGCTGTTCATCGAGTATCTTGTTTAAATCATCCTCGTGAACGGTGCGGCGTATATAGTTAATAACGAAGCGGGGGATGAACTTATAAAACTTCGCGGCCTTGGTGCGCAGTAATTCATCAATATTTACCTGTAACTTTGGCACTGTTTTCTACGTTGGTTTGTTAAAAATCAGGTGTAACAAATATAACAATAGATAATAAGATGCCCGGAAACTTTAATCACATAAGCGCTATATGAGGGATTCGGGCTTATATAAGGCGCTGATAGTCTCATTTATTTTCCTTGTTGTTCAATTAGTTCTTGTGCATTTTCACGAGGTTTGGGCCGATGAAACCCATGCCTGGGAAATAGTAAAGTGCAGCCATTCGCTTAAAGAGTTATTCTTTATTACCCGGTACGAGGGCCACCCGAAATTGTGGTTTCTTATCCTATACTTTCTTCAAAAATTCACACTTAATTATGTGGCTATGCAGGTGCTGCATGTTTTTATTGCCGCATGCGCAGTACTTGTATTCTGTTATTATTCGCCTTTCACATTTATTCAAAATATTCTCTTTTGTGCAGGTTACTTTTTTAGCTACGAATATTCTATCATCAGCCGCAACTACGCTACAGAGGTATTGCTTCTCTTCTGGATTGCAGGCATATATATAAGGTATGGTGACAAGCGATTATGGCAGCTTTCTGTTTTATTTTTCCTGCTGTTCCAGACCAATGTTTTTGCGATAATCATAGGTGCGCCGCTTTATGGGTACATATTACTCAATGGCCTGAATGAGAATAATCTAAGGAGATTCATGCTTCCCTCAGTTATTGTTTTAAGTGGAGTGGTTATATCAGCTATGACCACCTTACCGCCACCTGATAACTTCACTGCCCCATGGAATACATCATTCGATATTTATAACCTTGCAAAGGTTATGTCTACAATATATACCACCTATATTCCGGTACAGCAAATCACTATTCATTCATGGTATTATAATATCCTCGATTCGCTACCGCATCACATAATTCTTGAAGATTTGCTGAGCATTGCATTGCTCATTTTCGTTACAATTCTATTTAAGAACAATAAAAAAATACTGGCACTATTCTGGGTAGGAACGATAGGGGAGTGGCTGTTCTTTTATTTCAAGTATTTCGGATACTTGCGACATCATGGGCATTTGTTCCTGCTATTCGTGCTTTGCTATTGGCTTTATGTTGCCAATAAAGCTGATGAGCCAATTACAGACCGACTGGGAAAGTGGGCCAACAAATATTTAATACCAATAATATTGTTCTCACAAATGGCAGCAGCTTGCATTGCAAATGTGCTCGATGTAATTTACCCATTCTCGAACAGCGAGGCAGTTGCCAAGTATATAAAAGCAGAACAATTAGATAAATTACCACTATTGGGCGACGGCGATTTTGTAACCGCCGGTGTGGCAGCCATTCTCGATGAGGATATTTACTTTATGCGTCCTCAGCATTGGGGCAGATATATTTTGCCCGACCAGCATTGGGGGCCATTCATAAAGTTTGGTGAGGCAAAATTGGTTACTGAAGTGAATGAAATGATGGCAGAAAAAAAATCGGATGTCATTGTAATATTAACTTATCCATTTAAAGATACAGCCCTGAACAACTGGAAACTTTTAAAAACCTTCAAGGGCTCAATTGGCGAAGGAGATTATGATATATACAGGGTGGAATATACTCCGCAAAACCCCACAGCACTTAATAGTGCCGCAGAGATGCTGATAAGCAAGGGACGCTATACGGAGGCCATGAAAGTGCTTGATGCGGTTATTCAACAGAAGCCAGATTACGGACAGGCTTACCTGAATCTTGCGGATTGCTATAACAACGGCATGCACGATTATAAAAAGGCCTTGTCGGCAATAGATAGTGCCACGAAATATTCCCCGCTGGATTATAAAGTACCATTCAATAAAGGAGCCATATTGTTTAACATGGGCGAAAGAGAAAAAGGGATGAATGAATTTAAGGATGCCGCTAAGCTTGCCCCGGAAGAAAAGAGTATATATGCAACTATGGCACAGTGCTATAAAATAATGGGCGACAGCGCTAATGCTAAATTATATAGAGCTAAAGCCGTAAAATAATTGTAAATTAGTGTAATGATTAAACGTATTGCCGCTCTCACATTATTGTTCCTGGCTATTGTTGCATGGGCATTAACAGGGCACAGTAACTATCATTCCCCGCTTACTGTTGAGGTAAAACATGGCAAGTCGGGGCAAAGCGATTACTCCGTATTCTATAAGAACACAGCCAAAATTGATTTTGAAATAAAACGTCCCGATAAAAACGATACTACTGTATTACTTTGCATTCCTGCGGCCTTTACTACACTCGATAAATATGATGTTGATGGACTTTATATCTGTAAAGGTTCAATTGGTAAAAGCAAGCGGGTCAATCATCATTTGGGTGGAGGAATAAAAATTATGAATGGAGAATGTACCATTTTTGGAACCAATGATGGTAAGCTAATTACTGATAGTTTGATTGATGCAATTGTTGCTGCAAAAGGCTCGTTCTTCCAGCAAATATGCATGATAGATTCTGGCAAAGCGGCCCATTTCAAACCCAATGAATTAACCTACAGAAGAGGCATTGCCATTTTCAATAACGGAAAGACTGCTATTATAGAAAGCACATCGCCAATCGACCTTTCGACCTTTGCTAGCGATGCCGTTTCATTCGGAGTAATATACTTGCTTTACACCGATATGGGTGCTTGGGATGAGGGCTGGTATCGTAATCCTAAAAACGGAGATATAGTAGTGCTTGGCTACAGCAAATCGCAAACCGATAAACAGAGTAATTGGGTAGTATTTAGAAAGTAGAGGGCTAAAGTTTTTTAAGGAGAATTAGGCTTTTTAACCAATATCTTAGTTGTACGTGCGCAGACAACTCCAAAAGTACAACCTGTGATAATACCGTCTGTTAAGCTCATGTACGATATTACCTGGTAATTTGGCTCTGCGGGTAGTTTGGGCTGTGCTTTGTTTAATGCAGCAAGGCCAAGAATCAAATAGTATTGTTTTACTTGAGAGTATACAACTGTAGTATCTTCTTTATTAATTGGGCCATTTCCAACTGTGGTTCTATTTACAAAACATGAGCTTAATGTTGTTGAAAGGATTGCCAGCAGAATGGTTGACTTAATTGCTTTATTCATGAGTGATTTCATGTTTTGCTTGAGTTTGTTTATCAAATTTAAAATATCTTTTTTATCTGAATTGCATTACAGCATCTCCCACATTTTCCCCTGAATAAAGTATCCAACTTCCCCGTGTTGTGATATTTCCATCGGGGTTGGGTAAAAAATTGCTTTTTCTTCCTCTTTTTTCGTTTTCCTCCCACCCAAAAAGTTAATAACCTTTTTCGGCCTTTGAACGCTCCAATTGCTTGTCTATTGTGCTATTGAAGAAATATTTTTTGTGCACAATAAATAGCGGGTTGTAAAAGTTTTCAACAAAGTGGGATAAAGTGGTAAAATGTGGGAATATTTTCGCTACTTTTACACCTCAATAAAAACGACCTGTTCAATGGCAGCTTTCATAGGCGAATACGAATGCAAACTCGATGACAAGGGGCGGCTCATGCTTCCCGTTGGCTTCAAGAAGCAACTGCCTGCCAAGGAACAGAAGCGCTTTGTGATAAACCGCGGCTTGGAAAAACAGTTAAACCTGTGGCCGCGCAAAGAATGGGATAAGGAAACAGCCCGTTTGAATTCACTGAACCTTTACGTACAGAAGAACCGCGAGTTTGTCCGCAAGTTCAACAATGGCGCTACCGAAGTAGAGCTAGATGGGTCGGGCCGCTTGCTGCTACCTAAGCCGCTAATGGAATTTGCAGGCTGTAACAAAGACGCTGTACTGTTCGGTTTTTCAAATAGGATTGAAATATGGTCGAAGGCAGAATACGACAAGTACATGAAACAGGGTGCCGATGATTTTGCCGCGCTGGCCGAGGAAGTAATGGGTAAAATACCAAATGATAGTAAAGGAGATGTATCATAATCCGGTACTGCTGAACGAAAGTATCGAAGGGCTAAACATCAAAGATGGAGGAACATACGTCGACGCTACATACGGAGGGGGAGGGCACACAAGCAGGATACTCGAGGAACTGAAGGGCGGAAGGGTAATAGCATTTGACCAGGATATTGACGCAATTGAGAATAAACAACAGGACACAAGACTACAACTTATACATGCGAATTTCAGGTACATGACGGAGCAATTGGAGGCAAAGGGTATCACTAAGGTGGACGGAATATTGGCCGACCTTGGAATATCCTCCCACCAAATTGACACTCCCGAGCGCGGCTTTTCAATCCGTTTCGATGCCCCGCTCGATATGCGCATGAGTAACCAAAGTGCACGCACAGCAGCCGATATAGTTAATACCTACCCGGCGCCAAGGCTACAGAAAATGTTCTCGGTTTACGGTGAAATTACAAACGCTGCCAACTTAGCCCGCACTATAGAACGTGCAAGGTCGGTAAAGCACATTCGTACTACAGGCGATTTGATTGAGGCAATTAAAAGCTGCACTCCTCCGCACGGTGCGAATAAATACCTGGCCCAGGTATTTCAATCGTTACGAATTGAACTGAATGAAGAGGTAGATGTGTTGAAAGACTTGTTGCGCCAGAGTGAAACATTACTGAATAAAGGTGGTAGGCTGGTGGTTATATCATACCACTCGCTGGAAGACAGGCTGGTAAAGAACTTTATGCGCACAGGCAACTTTGAAGGTATACCGCAGAAAAATATGTATGGACATGATTTGCGCCCTTTTGAACCCATAACTAAGAAACCGGTTGTACCTGCAGAAGAAGAAATTGAAAGTAACAACAGGGCACGCAGCGCTAAAATGAGAATAGCCGAGAAACTATAATATGAAGAACAGGCTTAAAGCAGAAATAGAACAGGATGAGCTTTTGAAAGCTCAGCAGCAGGCAGCAGAAGAATTGTCTGAAGTTGCTGAGGCTGCACAAGAGCAAGAAGCTGCGCCCAAAAAGAGCGGTAATAAAGTGGGGCGTACGGTTTCGTCTGTGCTTAGCGGCAGGTTCCTTATTTCTGAAAGAACGTTGAAGCATTTCCCTTTCCTTTTCTTCCTTGCCTTCCTCGGAATCTGTTACATAGCCAATGGCTACTTCGCCCAATCGAAAGACAGGGAGCTTGACGCATTGAATAACCAGATAAAGGAACTCAACACCCAATACCAGATAACGCAGGCGAAACTTATGTATTTGTGTAAGGAATCGGAAGTGGCAAAAGCTACCGGCAACATGGGATTGAAGGAAGCGGTTATTCCGCCCGATAAAATAGTAATTGATAATAAAGTAACCATAAAGTAAATGGACGCAAGAAAAAGCACATTGCTCCGTACGTACCTATTATATGCCGTAATGTGCATATTGGGTATTGTTATTACTGCGCGTGTGCTTGTAATACAATATGTGCAAGGCGCCAAGTGGAAGACTGAGGCAGCTAACATGACCACCTACTATAGCACCATTGAACCTATGCGCGGCAATATATACGCATCAGACGGTAACCTGCTGGCTACATCGCTTCCATATTACAGCATTGCAATGGACGTGAATACTGATTACCTGACCGATGATCTGTTCGATTCTAAAATAGATTCGTTGAGCAGCAGCCTTGCCCACTTATTTAAAGATAAATCGCAGGACGAGTATTATAAGATATTGAAGAGTGCACGTAGCAGCGGCGACCGTTATGTGTTGCTGCATAAAGATGCATCGTACGACCAGTTGCAGGAAGTAAAGCATTTACCGCTTCTCCGCCTGGGCCGAAATAAGGGTGGCATTATAGTTACTCAGAATTATAAACGCGAATTGCCATTCAGTTTCCTTGCCGAACGTACCATTGGTTACACAAGGGAAAATATAAACGTTGGTATTGAGGGCGCATACAATGAATACCTGCGTGGCGATAGCGGCCGCGTGCTTATGGAAAAATTGGCAGGTGGAGTAAAGGTGCCACTTAACAGCGACGATGATATTCAACCTCAAAATGGCGAGGATGTCGTATCTACTATAAATGTAAACTACCAGGACGTAGCTGAAACATCGCTACGCGAACAGCTTATAAAACACAAAGCCGATCACGGTTGCGTGGTGCTAATGGAAGTGAAGACGGGCCGTGTGCTTGCCATTGCAAACCTGGTGCGCAAAGATTCGTCTGATAGGTATGAAGAGTCTTATAACTACGCATTGGGTGAAGCAGCTGAGCCGGGCTCAACATTCAAACTCTCTTCGTTGCTTGTAGCAATGGACGATGGCTACGTTAAGAACTCTGACAGCGTAAACCTTGAAAACGGTACTGTTACGTATTACGACCGCGTGATACACGATGCCGACCATGATGAAACCGGATGGGTTACTGTCCAACGCGCATTTGAAATTTCATCGAATGTGGGTATCTCGAAAATCATTTATAAATATTACAAAGACCAACCAAAGAAGTTTGTTGATGGCCTTTGCCGCCTTGGCCTAAATGAGCAACTCCATTTGAGCATACCTGGCGAAGGAAACCCGCAAATGCCTAACCCTGCCGATAAAACATGGAGTGGTGTAAGCTTACCATCGCTGGCAATTGGTTATGGTGTTACAGTTACGCCTTTACAAACACTCACTGTATACAATGCCGTAGCCAATAATGGAGTAATGGTAAAACCAAGGTTTATTGATGGGTTAAGGAAAGATGGTAAAATGGTGCATACTTATCCTACAGAAGTAATTAACCCCGCAGTATGCTCTGCAACTACATTGAAAAGATTAAAGAAATTGTTGGAGGGTGTAGTGCAGCGTGGAACTGCAAAGAACCTGAACAATACAGTTTACCAAATTGCAGGTAAAACAGGTACTGCCCACATTGCTGTAAAAGGTTCATATAATAAAACAAGTTACCAGGCATCGTTTGTGGGTTACTTCCCTGCCGAGAATCCTGAGTATTCCTGCATAGTGGTAATGAACTCGCCTAGTGCCGACGGTTATTATGGTAACGTAACAGCAGGTCCTATCTTCAAGGAAATAGCTGATAAAGTTTACGCCAGCAGCATAAATATTGATCCTGCGGTGAATGCGCTTGCATCAAAAAAACATAACGACCCAGCAGTAAAGAACGGTGACTTCAAAGACATATATAATGTGTTACAAAACATGGGCATCAATTTCCATGCGCCTGGGGCGACTGGCGGATGGGTTGTTACAGATGTAGAAGATTCTACAGTGCACATGAGTGCTTACAATCCGCAAAAGTTATTGAGCCAGGGTGTAATGCCCGACCTGCATGGCATGAACGCGGAGGATGCGGTTTACTTATTAGAGAACAATCATATAAGGGTAACTATAAAAGGTATGGGAGCTGTTGCTGAGCAATCGCTTCCTGCCGGAACAAAATTTATTAAGGGGCAAAAAGTAACGTTGCAATTATCGTAATGAAGAAACTGAAAGACATATTGTATAAGGTTGCGCTGGTAGAGGTTGCGGGCTCTACTGATGTGACTATTTCGTCTGTTCAGTTCGATTCGAGGAAAGTTACGGATGGCTCGCTGTTTGTTGCTGTTAAAGGCACACAAACTGACGGACATAAGTTCATTGAACAGGTTATTGATAAAGGCGCTGTCGCCATTGTTTGCGAGGACATGCCGCAAAACAAACACGATGGCATTACTTATGTACGTGTAAAAGATTCTTCACTGGCATTGGCAATTATCGCGGCTAATTTCTTTGACCAACCTTCAACGAAGTTGAAGATTGTAGGAATTACCGGTACTAACGGTAAAACTACAACCGCAACATTGCTTTTCAAACTGTTCCGCAAGCTGGGATATAAAGCAGGGCTTTTATCTACCGTGCGTAACATGATAAATGATACTGTATATCCTGCAACGCACACTACACCCGATTCACTTGAGCTGAACCGCATGCTGAATGAGTTGGTTGTACAAGGGTGCACACACTGCTTTATGGAAGTAAGCTCTCATGCTGTAGTTCAGAACAGGGTAGCAGGTATAAACTTTACTGGTGGAGTGTTTACCAACATTACGCTCGACCATCTTGATTTCCACAAAACATTCGATGCCTATATAAAAGCCAAGAAGAAATTCTTTGACGATTTGCCTGCTGGTGCCTTTGCATTGACCAATAAAGATGACTCGAATGGCATGGTAATGCTGCAGAACACTAAGGCAACGAAGAAGACATTCGCCCTGAAAAATGCGGCAGACTTTAAATGCAAGGTGATTGAAAATACACTGGCTGGTCTTGTATTGAACCTTGACGGCAGGGAATTGTGGACAAAAATGATTGGCGCGTTCAACGCATACAACCTGCTGGGAATATATGCTACGGCAATCCTTTTAGGAGAAGATAAAGAAGAAGTATTGAAAGTACTCAGCTCACTCGACCCTGTTGAAGGCCGCTTCCAATATGCAAAAGCCCCTAACGGTACAATAGGCATTGTTGACTATGCACACACACCCGATGCACTGAGTAATGTGCTTTCAACCTTGCAGGAAGTGCGTAGCGAAAATGAAAAAATAATCACAGTTGTTGGTTGCGGTGGCGACAGGGATAGGAGCAAGCGCCCCATTATGGCATCAATAGCCTGCGAGAAGAGCGACAAGGTGATACTTACTTCTGATAACCCACGCTCTGAAGAGCCTGCAGAGATAATTCACGAAATGGAAAAGGGCGTTGACCCGGTGGCAAAGAGAAAAACCATTTCGATTGTTGACAGGAAAGAAGCTATTAAGGCTGCATGCCAGATGGCTGCTAAAGGAGATATTATCCTGCTTGCAGGCAAGGGCCATGAGAAGTACCAGGAAATAAAGGGCGTAAAGCACCCTTTCGACGATATGGAGATTTTATGTGAAACACTTAACCTATTTCAAAGCTAATGTTCTACTACCTATTCCATTACCTGAGAGAACAGTTTAACATGCCCGGCGCGAATGTGTTTAATTACATTTCGTTCCGTGCGGCTTTGGCTTTGCTCGTTTCGCTTATCATTTCAGCGTTGATGGGTAAGAGGCTTATTGCAGCACTCAGGAGGAAACAGGTTGGTGAAACCATACGCGATTTAGGTTTGCACGGACAAAAAGAAAAAGAAGGCACACCAACAATGGGTGGCCTTATCATTCTCTCTGCAATATTAATTCCAACGCTGCTTTTTGCCAAGATTGACAATGTATACATATGCCTAATGCTTGTAACTACAGTTTGGTTAGGCAGTGTGGGCTTCCTTGATGATTATATAAAAGTATTCAAGAAGGATAAGAAAGGCTTAAGTGCAAAATTTAAAATAGTAGGTCAGGTAGGTATCGGCGTAATTGTGGCTTGTGTAATGTATTTCAATCATCATGTCGTTATTAAAGAGAAAATCTCAAGAGCGAAGGAAACAGCCATGATAAACGGCCAGGATGCCGGCTTTACCGAGTTGCCGAAGTATGCTAAAGAAGAAACAAAATCGCTGAAGACAACCATACCGTTTATAAAAGATAACGAGTTCGATTACAGCACCCTTACTTCATTCCTGGGTACTCATTCTAAAAAACTGGCATGGATAATGTTCATTCCGATCATTATCCTCATTGTTACTTTTATCTCGAATGGCGCCAATATAACCGATGGTATTGACGGCCTTGCCACGGGCACCTCAGGCATAATAGGCGTAACACTTATGATACTCGCCTATGTATCGGGCAACACTGTTTTCGCCGATTACCTGAATATAATGTACATACCGAATTGCGGTGAGCTGGTAGTTTTTGCCAGTGCCTTTGTAGGTGCATGCGTGGGTTTCCTCTGGTACAACTCTTACCCTGCACAAGTGTTTATGGGCGACACCGGAAGTCTTGCCCTTGGCGGAATTATAGCTGTGTTCGCTATCGCCATTCGTAAAGAATTCCTACTTCCGATACTGTGCGGTGTATTCGTTATTGAAAACCTTTCAGTAATGATGCAGGTAAGCTATTTCAAATACACTAAAAAGAAATTCGGCGAAGGCAGGCGCATATTTAAAATGGCTCCATTGCATCACCATTTTCAAAAAGTGGGTCTGCATGAAGCAAAGATTGTATCGCGTTTCTGGATCATAGGAATTATGCTCGCTGTATTAACCATAGTAACACTGAAACTGAGGTAAGAATGGAAGCGAAAAGGAAAATAGCTGTATTGGGCGCCGGCGAAAGCGGCGTAGGCGCAGCCATTCTCGCTCAGAAGAAAGGTATGGAGGTTTGGCTTTCAGATAAAGGAAAGATAAAGGATAAGTATTTAGCGATACTGAAACAGGAAGGCATTGCATTTGAACAAGAGCAACATACAGAAGAAAAAATATTGAACGCAGACGAAGTGATAAAGAGCCCCGGCATACCCGAGAAGGCACCTTTGATTGTGAAATTAAAAGAACGCGGTATTCCGGTTATATCGGAAATAGAATTTGCTGCACGTTATACAAATGCGAAGAAAGTGTGCATTACAGGTAGCAATGGTAAGACCACGACAACCATGCTGACCTACCACATATTTAAAAAAGCAGGCTTGAATGTGGGCCTTGCAGGTAATGTGGGCAAGAGTTTTGCATACCAGGTGGCAACCGAAAACTTCGATTATTATGTACTTGAGCTTAGCAGTTTCCAGCTCGATGATATGTACAAGTTCAAGGCTGATGTGGCAGTGCTGCTCAATATTACCCCCGACCACCTTGACAGGTACGATTACAAAATGGAAAACTACGTGAATTCAAAATTCCGTGTGATACAGAACCAGACAGAACTGGATGCATTCATCTATTGCCTTGATGATGAAGTAACCAGTGCTGAAGTGAACAAGCGCAATATTCCCGCTAAGAAATATCCTTTCTCGGTAAAAGAGAAAGTAGCGGAAGGCGCATTTAAAGAAGGCGACCAAATAACAATCAACATAAACCAAAATCCTTTATCTATGGCAGTACAACGATTATCTCTGTTCGGCACACACAATGTGTACAATTCTATGGCCGCCGCCATAGCCGCAAGGGTAGTAGACATCCGCAAGGATACGATCAGGGAGAGTCTCTCCGATTTTCAGAACATTGAGCACCGCCTTGAGCATGTGGCAACCATTCATGGTATTGAGTTCATCAATGATTCTAAAGCCACCAATATAAACTCTACATGGTA
>Ga0134125_10003970_pt1 | contig 16973 bp, 13 predicted proteins | sample KB31751_FD_96464 | JGI IMG/M metagenome (GOLD analysis project Ga0134125, IMG submission 96464) | Terrestrial soil microbial communities with excess Nitrogen fertilizer from Kellogg Biological Station, Michigan, USA - KB3-175-1 | ecosystem: Environmental > Terrestrial > Soil > Unclassified ...
ACTTTTTGGCACCCACGGATGTGTCCGGAGTTTTTGAATCTGTTCACGCACGTTGCGATCGAGGTCTTGAAACGCAAAGAAGTGCGCAGGCGCAACGGCGGCGGTTCCCGTATGAGCCTGAATCCGGGCGCGCATATCGTCCTCGTTGGTCTTCGTCAGGCCGCAATCCGTGTGATTGATGACCATGAACTCTTCGGTGCCGAGGAAATAATGGGAGACGAGCAGCGAGCGCAAAGCATCATCCGTGACGATGCCGCCGGCGTTGCGGATGATATGAGCGTCTCCGGTTTTGAGGCCGAGAGTGCGGATCGAGAGACGCGTGTCCATGCACGTGAGGACCGCGAGCCTACGCTGAGGCCGCGGCGTCAACTCTCTCAACTCATGTGTGTGCGCATAAATCTGGTTCGCTGCGAGAACTTCGTCGATTACGCTCATGGTGTGAAGTTTTATTGTAACGAATCGGGAACCGAATCAGGGCAGAGAATCGCAATATTTTTTTCTATTGGCCGCGCAGCTTCGCCGTTTCATAGAGGACGATCGATGCTGCGACGCCTGCGTTGAGCGATTCGACTTGTTCGCTCATCGGGATAGCGATCCGAGCATCGGCCGCGTGCTCGACCTCCGCGGGCAAGCCCGCGCCTTCGCTGCCAACGAAAATCGCGGCGGGCCCGGCGAGGCATTCGCTTAACAAATCTGCATCACTTGGGCCCGGCTGTTTGGCGCTGGCGGCGACGATCTTCGCGCCCGAAATGCGCAGCTGAGCGAGCACGACGGAGACGGCTAGTCCGCGGAGCAGCGGGAGGCGCAGGGCCGAACCGGCGGAGGCGCGCAACGCCTTAGGCGACCACGGATCGGCCGTGCCCTTTGTGGCGATCGCGCCCGTCGCGGCAAAGGCTTCTGACGAGCGGACGATTGTGCCGACGTTGCCGGGATCCTGAATCGCGGTCATTACCACGATGAGCGGCGGCTTGCCTTCGAGGACTGTGGCGTAGGTGCCGTCACGACGGGCTGGACCGCGAAGGGCATCTTCGAGTCCCCAAACGGGCTGTTTAAAGAGTGCGGCAATGCCTTGCGGCGCTTCCGTGCCGGAAATGCCAGCGAAGAGTTTGTCTGTGGTGCGAAAGATGCGGCTGCGCGGGATGCCTGCGTCGCTTTGGCTGGCAACATCGAGAATGTGAGGAAGATCGCGCTCGCCGGATTGGCTTATGAGGAGAGCGCGAGTCTCCAGACCAGAGGCGAGCGCATCTTCAATGAGCTTGCGGCCTTCGATCGCGAGAGGATCGCCTTCCTTCGGGCCGATACCCTGAAGCGCTGCGCGAAAGGATTTCAGCCATTTATTGTCGCGGCTGGTGATGATTTCAGTTGCCATGGCTGCAAATTCTCCAAACTGCTTGTTTCGAACCGAAAGCGTAGCAAACGTCCCACGTGCCGTAAACTCTGCAATATCTGCTGCTTGCTTAGAAACGCTTTGGCTGCTATGTTTAGCATCGGCTTTCGTGCAGGTGACAGGCGAGGCCTGGCGTGAGCGAACCTTTGGGCGCAGAAATCCTCAAAATTTCCCCGGACAGTCCGCAGCGAGGTGTGATCGACTATGCCGCCAGCTTCATTAAGCGGGGCGACGTGGTTGCTATCCCGACGGACACCTTTTACGGACTCTCGGCAGACCCGTTCAATCTGGCGGCGATCGAGCGCGTTTTCCAGATCAAAGGCCGACCGGAGAACCGGGCGCTGCCGATTCTGGTCGACTCCATCGAACAGGCCGTGGGGCTTGCGCGCGATGTTCCTGACGTTTTTCTGACGCTGGCGCACAAATTCTGGCCCGGCGCGCTGACGATTGTGGTTGAAGCGACACACCGCCTGCCATTGAAGGTGACCGGCAATAGCGGGCGCGTGGCGCTGCGGTGGGCGGACTCCCGGATCACGACAGCGCTGATCGGAGCTGTTGAGGGGCCCGTCACAGGGACGAGCGCAAATCTTTCCGGGCACCCGTCATGCAGCAATGCCGATGCGCTTGTCGAGCAGCTTGGCACACGCATCCCGCTAATTCTTGATTCGGGCGATACGAACGGCACGGTCGCATCGACCATCGTGAAAATTGATGGCGACGAGTGGTCTATTGTCCGCGAAGGCGCGATTCCCAATGCGCAGGTCGAAGCTGCACTCAGCTAATTTCCCCAGTTACTTCAGCCGGACATCCATTAGGAAATTGTAATCGCCGGTAGGATCCAAGTTCACATTCATGACGCGGTCAGAGCGGTAGACGCAAACTGTGTCATTGAACCACAAGTTCAAATACGGTTCGTCGTCGTAAAGAATCTCCTGGATCTTCCAATCGATGGCCTTTTGCTTTTCGCGATCCATCTCGGTGCTTGCCTGTGTAATCAGTGTGTCGACCTCGGGATTGCTGTAATGGCCGCGATTGTAGCCGTTCGGAGGCATATGTGCTGAGCTGAAAACGAATTGGAAGAACGACGGATCATTATTCCCGCCGAGCCAGCGGAGCGTGTACATCTGAAAGCTGCCATGGTTGATATCCGAGAAAAACGTGGCGCTCTCGAGTGGTTGCAAAGTAAGCGCAACACCAACCTTCTTCCACTCGTCTGCGAGCGTTTCGCCAAGAAGCCTGGGCGCTTCGTCCGTCGAAGTTTTCAGCGTCAGATGGAACCGTACACCATCGGGCCCGCGGCGGAAGCCCGCGGCATCGAGCATTTGCTCGGCTCTGGCCGGGTCATAGGGGCGGGGATGGAGGTTGGGATTGTTTGCCCAACTGTTCGGCGGCAGAACTCCCCATGCGATCCGCGCCTGGCCATGCAGCAAATAGCGAATGATTGACGCGCGGTCGGTCGCATAATCGAGCGCCTGCCGGACCTCGCGATGCGCGAGAATCGGATCACTGAAATTAAACGCGATATAAACGAGTGCTGTGCCCGGTTCGTCATCGACCGCAATATTCTTGTCCTTCTTTAGCGCAACAACCATATCTGGAATCAGCGAATTCACTCCACCGATATCCGCCGAGCCTTTTCGCAATTCGAGAGCGCGAACTACCGCGTCCGGAACAACTCGAAATCGCACGTGCTCGACAGGCTTGCCGTCCGCTGCAACAGCCGGGGAGCCGTTCGTGTATCCGTAATAATCGGGATTACGATCCAGATCGACTTCCTCGTCCGTTGTCATGCTCACAAAGCGGAACGGCCCGCTGCCAACCGGATGGAGCCTAATATCTGTCGCAGAGCCTTTCGGTACGATTCCTATTGCAGGGCGGGCCATGTCCCAGAGAAATGAAGCGCGAGGTTTCTTCAAATGAAAAATAACAGTGAGTGGATCGGGCGAATTGACCGAGGAAATATCCTCGAATGAGCTGCGTTTCGTCGATTGAACTAGACCGGTTGGCGAAGGGACACCCGACAGAATTGTATCAAACGTGTATTTGACATCCGACGACGTGAGCGGCCGGCCATCGTGAAATTTGAGCCCCGGCCGTAGATGAAACACAAACGTCAGCGGGTTGGGCATCTCCCAACTCTGCGCGGCGTCCGGGACGATATTCATGTTTTCGTCGTGCGCCACGAGGCTGGAAAAAATGAGCCCGTCGATGAACTGCGCCTGCGCATCCGCTGAAAAACGCGGGTCCAGGTTGATCGGCGCAAATTCGATTAGAAAATTCACGGTTCCGGGTGCAGGCGGCCGCGAGGAACTATTGCAGCTCGAAAGAATGAACGTAGCGACAAGCAAGGTTGCGATGGCAACGATAGACAACGATCTCGGCGTTTTCTCTGTGCCGCTGCGCTTGTGTGGCTGGATTCTATCGTTCAAAGGTTTTCCTTCGGCGCGTGAATGGCCGGACGATTTTGCCCATCACGACGGGGCGCGATGCTCCCGTTGCCGCCGGTATATTGTTTGGACGCCCGTGCCACGCCTCATAGGCCAGCACTGCAAATGCGAAAGCTTCTTTGGCATCTTCGGGCACGCCAAATCCGCCGGATGGAAGTAGTTCAATCCATGGGAGCGTGGCCGCGAGTTGGGCCATAATGAGCGGATTGTACGTCCCGCCGCCAGCGACAATCATTTCCCGCACATGCGCGCGTGGCAAAATGAATTTTTGAAACGCGTTTGCGATGGAGAGCGCCGTAAATACTGTTGCCGTCCGCACCAGATCCGCCGATTTGATGTTGTGTTGCTGGCCAAACGCGAGAATCCGCTGGGCGGCTGCTTTGCCGAACTGCTCGCGACCGGCTGTTTTTGGCGGGTTTTTCTCGAAATAGTGATCGCGCATCAGGCGGTCGAGCAGCCCGGGCAATGTCTGGCCCGCCATCGCGATCTGCGCATCCTTGTCGTAATGCTCGCGGCTCTCCGTAATCGCCTCGACGAGCGCATCGATGATCATGTTGCCGGGTCCGGTGTCGAATGCGAAGACGTCCGCGTGGCTTGCATTCGCGGGGATTACGGTTACATTCGCAATTCCGCCTATATTCAGTGCAACGCGGCCGACGTGTTTGCTGTGGTAGAGCAGATAGTCGACGAACGGCACGAGAGGCGCGCCTTGCCCGCCGGCGGCCATGTCAGCAGTGCGAAAATCCGCGATAACCGGAACGCCGGTCTCTGCCGCGATTACACTGGGCTCGCCGATTTGCAGGGTTGAGTTGACGCTTCCTATGCCGAGAAATCTGGTGGGCACCGCCTGATGATAGATCGTCTGGCCATGCGAACCGATCAGGTCGATCTTGCCCGGAGAGAGTTGCCATTCTTCGCAGGCCTCAAGAGCGGCTCGCCCAAACTCCTGCCCAAGCGCAAAATTTAGCTGGCTGATTTCGGCAGTGGTTGTGCTTTCGCCGTTGGCAAGACGCAGGATCGCTTCGCGCACCGGGCTGCGAAACTCAGTGCGATGGTGTCCCTGAAATATCATCTTCAAATCAGGCGGCGCGCCTTCGATGCGCACCAGCGCTGCGTCGATTCCATCCGCAGACGTGCCCGACATCATGCCGATTACTCGCATCATTTTTCCCAGTAACGATATTCAGCCACAGATAAACTCAGATGAACACAGATAAACTGTGCGGCGCGAGCAAAGAATCACGTTTCGGAGATCGGCACAATGGTCAAACAGCGGAAGCGCGACAAAAAAATAGGGAGCAAGACCAGACGCTGACAAAGCTCGCGCTTCAGATGGGAGACTTGAGCGTTGTCACGCCACCTATCTCAACTGCTTTTGCAGTGTTGCCAGCAAATTCAATGCTTCCAGCGGGGTCAACTCATTGAGGTCGGCTGAACGCAGCGCATCGAGCACGGACGCATCTAGGGCGGCGAAGCTGGTCTGCTGCGGAATGGGCGGTGCGGGACCGGGAGAAAGTTCCTCGGTAAGCTTCTCTTCGCTTTGTTCATGGCGACGAAGGATCTCGCGGGCGCGCGTGATTACGGCTTGTGGCAGGCCCGCAAGCCGCGCGACTTCGATTCCATAGCTTTTATCCGCGCTCCCTGGCTCGACGCGCCGCAGAAACACGATCTCGCTGCCCGCCTCCTGCACGGAAACGTGCACATTTTTCACTCCGGACAGGAGCTGCTCCAATTCCGTCAGTTCGTGATAGTGCGTGGCGAAGAGCGTTCGCGGTCGCGCTCCTGCGTGAAGCGCTTCCACAACAGCCCACGCAATCGAGAGGCCGTCGAACGTAGCCGTGCCGCGGCCAACCTCATCGAGGAGGACAAGGCTGGCGGCCGACGCCGTATTCAAAATGCCCGCCACTTCGCTCATTTCGACAAGAAACGTTGAGCGTCCGCGTGCCAAATTGTCCGATGCGCCTATGCGGGTGAACACACGATCGACAAGAGGCAGTCGCGCTTGCGCCGCCGGCACAAAGGATCCCATTTGCGCCATCACGGAAATCAGCGCCACCTGGCGCAAATAGGTCGATTTGCCGCCCATGTTTGGACCAGTGATGATCAGCAGGCACTGTGTTTCGTCGTCGAGATAAAGATCGTTGGGGACAAATCGTTCGCCTCGCTGCTCGAGCAGCCGCTCGATCACGGGATGGCGCCCGGAGGAAATCATCAAAATGCCGCGTTTTCCTTGCTTTGCGCCTCTAGGGTCGTTGGTTGCCGGTAGCTTCAGTCCAGTACCGGCTGACTCGCCGATAGCCACACCCATGGAAGACTCTGTGAATTCGGGGCGATTGTAGTGCCGCGCCGAAGCGATCCGCGCGAAATTCACCAGAACGTCAAGTTGACCGATTGCGGCCGCTGTACGCCGGAGCCGGGGAGCCTCGCGTGCTATCGATTCACGAATCTCGGCATAAAGGCGGCGCTCGATTTCAATCACACGTTCTTCGGCCGTCAGGATTTTGCGCTCGTGCTCCTTGAGTTCGCCGGACGTGAAGCGCTCCGCGTTGACAAGAGTTTGCTTGCGTTCATAGTCGGCGGGGACAAGCGAGAGATTGGGTTTCGTGACCTCGATGTAATAGCCGAAGACCTGGTTGTAACGAATTTTGAGCGACGCAATACCGGTGCGCTTGCGTTCCCGGTCTTCCATCGCGGCGATGATCTGCCGGCCCTGCTTCGTGATGTCGCGCAGTTCATCCAATTCGGCATGAAAACCCCGCCGGATTACGCCGGAATCATTGGCGAGCGCCGGCGGATCGTCATCAATACCTCGCGCGATCAGCGAATGAACGTCAGCTAGCTCGTCCATTTCATGCGCAAGATTTTCGAGACGAGGCGCGGGCGAGGCAGCCGGTCGGGTCGCGGCCCCTGAAGATGGCGTCGGCGAAGGTGCATCGCCTGCTGCGCCGATTAGGCACCGCAGTTGCGGAATCTTTTCGAGCGACGATTTCAGGGCCAGCAGATCGCGCGGGCTGACAATTCCTAGGGTAACGCGGCTGGTGAGGCGTTCGAGATCGAGAATCTGTCCGAGCGCAGTGTAAAGCTCCTCGCGAGCTACTGTACGCGATTTCAAATCGGCCACGGCGTCAAGGCGAGCCTCGATTTCGGGAAGGGAAATTTCCGGTCGAATGATCCAACGCCGCAGAAGGCGCGCACCCATGCCGGTAGCCGTTTCGTCAAGGGCGGAAAGAAGCGTCGCGGAGGCGTCATCGCCGCCCGATGGCTCGATCAGCTCGAGGTTGCGGACTGTGACCGCGTCGAGCGCCATCGCCTCTTGTTGCTCGTAATAGGTGATCCGATCGAGGTGCTCGAGTCCCGCGCCGGAAGGCCGAAGCGAGGGGCCAGTGCCGTTGGACGACTCTTTACCAGCGCCGATCGAAGACGTTTCGCGCAAATAGTGCACGATTGCGCCCGCCGCCGATGTGGCGAGCGGATGCCCCACGAGCCCAAATCCATCGAGCACTGCCACGCGAAACTGCTCTTCCAGCAGCCGCGCCGCCTGATTGGTTTCGAAGATCCAGTCTTCCAGCCGCGTCTCGACCGCGCCAAAGGCGTTTGTCTCTGAGGAAGGCGCTACTGAGAAGAGCGTCCGCGGTTTAGGCAGCAGAATTTCGCGAGGACGCAGGATACCCAATTCGTCCCGCAGGCGAAATTCGACCTTCCCGCCTGAGAATTCCGTTGCGCGAAATTCGCCCGTCGATAGGTCCACATACGCCAGGCCAATCGCCGCGTCGGGCTGACTCGCAACAGTAAGGCCCATCTCCAGCGAGCCTTGGGTCGAGCCTTCGCCACTGCCCGACGCTGCCATACGCTGAGCCTTCACGCGTCCGCCATGGGCAACGCTTCCGCGAGCAATTGCTGCCAGAAAGTTATTCTCTTTTTCCTGAACGAGAGTTGCCGCCGTGGCCGTTCCCGGCGTCAGAACGCGAATCACTTCTCGGCGAACGATCTTTTTGCCCGGCCCCGGCTCTTCCATTTGTTCGCAGATCGCCACACGATGCCCGGCGCGCACCAGGCGCGAAATGTAATTTTCCGCGGCGTGATAGGGCACACCGCACATGGGCACTTGCTGGCCTTTTTCTTTATTACGAGACGTCAGCGTGATTTGCAAAATTTTCGAGGCGACCACGGCGTCATCGTAAAAGAGTTCGTAGAAGTCGCCCAATCGGAAGAGCAACAACGCCGCCGGATGCTGCTTCTTTACGGCGTGGTACTGCTGCATCAATGGGGTAGTCGATTCGGTCACGATTCCAATTGGCTCAGGCAGGGGAGCGATTATACTCCTTTCATGCCCAGGAAACCGGATACCCATCGTGAGACCGAAATAAAGCTGGCGATCAAGGATTTGCCCGGCGTGATCGAAAAGCTCGATGCGTTAGGAATTAAACCGCGCGGACGCGTGCTCGAACGGAACACGCTTTTTGACACGGAGGGCTCGGATTTGCGGAGTCGCGGCCGCCTCTTGAGGCTCAGGTCCGAAACTCCCGCTCCCTCTGCATTTGCCTCGGGTGGGCCCGAGCGGACGATCTTAACCGCCAAATCCCCCGCGCCAGTGGACGCTAAATCGGGTAAGCCGGGGCTGTATAAGCATAATCTGGAACGCGAAGTGGTGCTTCCAGCCCCGAAGAGGGCACCGGGAGAAAGGCGCACGCTAGTCGACCGCGGTTGGCCGTTTGCCCTCGGTTGTCTGGGCCTCCGGTCCAAATTTCGTTACGAAAAATACCGAACGGCCTTCCGCGTCAAGGACGTTCACATCGAGCTGGATGAGACGCCCGTGGGTACGTTCCTTGAGCTCGAAGGCAAGCCGGAGGCGATCGACCGCTTGGCCCGTGGGCTGGGCTTCACCATAAAGGACTACATTCGAGCGACATATTTTGAGCTTTACGCTGCGGAACAGCGAAAAAAACGCCGGCCCGTAGCTCATATGCTCTTTTCGAGATAAAAATCTCATCAGAATCACACTCTTTGCTTGACAAACTTTTCGTATCACCTTACTAGTCAAGTCGGAGGCCCACGAAAGAATGGAAGTTGGTGTGCCTAACTCGGAGCCTGGTGGTGTAGCAGGTTTACGCGGCAGAGCCGTAGGTTCCGGTCCACAGCCCGCTGGCAACGCTCCAGGGATGAGAATTGTCCGCGGACAGCCTGGCTGTTTGAGCGAGCGGGCTCGTGTGAGTCGAGAGGCGAGGCCCGGCCTGACATAATCGGAGCGGCATTGTTTCGCCTGCCCGGGGATGCGGTCGCGCCCCGGGCTTTTTTTTTGCCGAAGTTCGGCTGGATGGCCGATTGAAGGGTAGGAGGTGGTGATGTTGCACGCAACCGAGGTCCTGGGCGCCGAAGCCCACGACGCAGCCGGCAACTTTGTCGGTAAAGTTAAGGAAATGTTTATCGTTCCGGACGAGCAGCCGAACCGCATCTCGCGGCTACTATTGGGCAGGGGACAATACCGTCCGCTCGTAGCGCGCGCCGACCAAATAGGCTCAGTTGTGCCGGGGAAAGTGCAGCTCTCGACCGATGAATCGGAACTCGAGCTTTATCAGCCGAATGAGGCTTGGCTGGCGATGCGGAAGGACCTGCTCGATCAGCAGATAATTGATACGAACGGGCGTAAGGTTGTCCGAATCAATGACGTCGATATGGCTGAGCAGAAGAACAACGGAAACACCGAGCTGCGGATCACAAACGTGGACATTGGGCTGCCGTCAGCAGTGCGGCGATTGTTGCAAGGCGTGGTGCCGCCGATGGCCATTCGGCGGATTCAGTCGAAATTGCCTTCGCGCACGATCCGCTGGGAATTCGTCAACCTGATTGAGCCTGACCCGCTGCGCCGGGTGAAGCTGAAGCTTTCCAGCGAACGGCTGGCTAAACTGCACCCTGCCGACCTGGCTGATATCGCCGAAGAACTGTCTCCGGCCGAGCGCCAGTCGATTTTCGATTCGCTCGATGAAGAAACAGCTGCCGAAGCCATCGCCGAGTTGGATAAGCGGCTCCAGACGCAAGTGGTCGAGAAGCTGAATCCCGAAAAGGCTGCGGACATTCTGGAGGAGATGAATCCGGACGAGGCCGCCGATCTGATCGCCAATCTGCCGCCCGATAAGTCTCGAGAAGTACTCGGAGAAATGGAACATCGCGAAGCGCACGAGGTCGAAGAGCTCCTGCAATTCGGCGAGAATACCGCGGGCGGCATGATGAACACCGAAATTGTCGTTGTTGGAGAAGATGCGACGCGAGGCGAAGTGGTCGATTACATCCGTTTCCACGAAATCGCTCTCGACCAGCTCGACAACATCGTCATGATCAATCGCGAGGCGATGTTTGCGGGAACCGTTCCGGTCGCGCGGCTCGTGCTGGCCAGCGCCGACGAGCGCATGGCCGATCTGGCATTTGTCCCCGTGCTGTCCTTGAAAACGGACGCGCACGAGAACGAAGTTTACGAGCTGTTTGACAAGTACAATTTACGCAGCCTTACCGTGATAAACGATGTCGGCCGGCCCCTCGGCGCGATCACGGTGGATGACGTGGTGAGCCGGCTGACGGCAAAGCTCTGAGAATTAGTTTTGATGGAATCATGAATACGTGGATCACATTAACGGACACGGTCTCGCGGCTCACCGCGCGCGGCAAGGATTTCAACCGCCGCACGCGCTCCTGGCGCAAGCGAATTGCGCTCTTTCTCGCCGTCGTAGGCCCTGGGCTGATCACATCCAACGTGGACAACGACGCGGGCGGAATCAGTACGTACACTGGCGCGGGGGCGCAGTTCGGATACGCCTTGCTCTGGTCGCTGATTCCGATGGCCCTCGCGCTCTACGTGAGCGAAGAGATGTGCGCGCGCATGGGCGTCGTCACGGGCAAAGGGCTTTCCGACCTGATTCGAGAGGAATTTGGCTTTCGCGCGACGTTTTTCGTGATGGTCGCGGCGCTATTCGTCGATTTGGGAAACACTGTCGCGGAGTTTGCGGGTGTGGCTGCATCGTCCGAAGTGTTGCATGTAAGCAAATACATTGCAGTACCGTTGGCGGCGATTGCGGTGTGGCTGCTCGTTGTATACGGGACTTACAAGGTCGTCGAGAAGATCTTCCTTGTGGCGTGCGTATTCTACGTTTCCTATATTGCATCGGCATTTTTAGCCCACCCGGATTGGTTGGTTGCGGCAAAGGCAACCGTCGTTCCCTCGATCCACATGACTGTGCCCTATTTGGTGATGCTGATTGGGCTGGTGGGAACCACGATTGCGCCGTGGCAATTTTTCTATTTGCAGGCCGGTTTCGTCGAAAAACGTGTGGGTCCTCGCCAATACAAACACGCGCGGCTTGACGTGCTGGTCGGCAGCGTTTCCTGCATGGCGATAGTCTTCTTCGTCATCGTCTGCTGCGCCGCCACACTCAATGCGAGAGGGCTTACAAGCATTTCAGACGCGGCGCAGGCGGCCCAGGCGTTAGTGCCGCTGGCGGGACGATGGGCCGGTTTCTTGTTCGCGTTTGGATTGCTTAATGCATCGTTGTTCGCGGCCTCGATTTTACCGCTTTCGACGGCACACGTAATTTGCGAAGGAATGGGCTTTGAAGCGGGTCTCGATCGCAAATTCAAAGAGGCACCCACGTTTTACTCGCTTTATACGCTTCTGATCGTAGTGGGCGCGGGGATCGTGCTGCTGCCACATGCGCCGCTGTGGAAGATCTTGATCTATTCCCAGGTCGGAAACGGTATTTGGCTGCCAGTCGTGCTGATTTTTATTCTGCTTTTGATCAACCGGCGGGATCTCATGGGAGATTACACCAACACGTTGACGTTCAATGTGATCGCGTGGGCATCAAGCATTGTGATGATCATTCTTACGATCATCGCCCTTTACACGTCGATTTCCCAGCCTTCTTCAGCCGGCCTTTCTGGAATGCTCGCTCATTTGGCGCGGTTCACGAAGGCCATCCGGCTATAATGCTGCCGGAATGCGGCAGGAAGAAGGGTTTGCACTCGATGTGGAATTTGCGGCGGACAATTGCAGGCTTTGCTGTGCTCGGAAGCTTCGCCATGTCATCGGCAGGTGCTCGCCCAGCGCAAAACGCTGCGTCGGCAAAGAAAGAAACGGCCGCTGCATCCGCAGCGCAGAGTGCCGTCAGTCCCGAACAGGCGCAGCTTCTCAAGGCTACCGAATCATTCGTTCGCGATCTTTACGCCTGGGGACCCGATTACAAAGTGAACGTTGGACCCCTGTCGCCTTCGCCCGCTGCGGAGTACTACAAGGTTCCGATCCAAGTGACCTTCAACGGCCAGACCGAAAACGGGGAAGTGTACGTAAGCAAAGATGGCAAGACAGTTCTGCGCGGTGACCTGTTCAGTCTGCACGGCGATCCATATGCGCAGGTGCGCGCGCATCTGGATATTGCGGGAAACCCTTCAATCGGTCCGAACGACGCTCCCGTAACGCTGGTCGAGTTTGCGGATTTCGAATGCCCGCATTGCAAGGAATTCAACGATGATTTCGCAGCGATCCGCGCGAAATACCCGCAAGTACGGCTCGTCTATAAGGATTATCCGCTTGTGGACATTCATCCGTGGGCTGAAACTGCCGCGGTCGCCGCTCGGTGCGCGTACATGCAGTCGCCGGGCGCCTTCTGGAAAATGCATGATGAGATTTTCAAGAATCAGGACAACCTCACGCCTGACAACGCGTTTGATGAGCTGAACAGTTTCGCGAAAGACGCGGGGCTCGATGCGGATGCGTTCAAATCCTGCCTTTCATCTCCTGAAGCCGCCAAGGCCGTCGAAGCGAACCGGGCCGATGCGATCACTTTGGGCGTGAGCAGCACGCCGACGGTTTACGTGAATGGACGGCCGGTTGTCGGCGGCGACCCCGCGACCGTCGAACAATACATCGAATACGAACTCCGCTCGAAGTCAAAGCCGTAGGATGCCGCCAACGTGGTAGGTTTCTCGCGCTCTATTTCTCCTTGATAAGCAGCGCACCAAAAAAACCGTCCGTGCCGTCCCTTGCGGGTGACGTCCGAAATGCGCCCGCCTCGTCAAAGAATTGGGGGGCATTGAGATTTGTCGCCAAGTGGGGCCACAGCGCATTGCTCAACTCTCTCGTATCGGCCCGCCGAACATTGCCGGTTTTTATTGCTTCGTCGATCACGCGCTCGTTCTCTTCCGGTTCCATCGAGCACGTTGAATAGAGAATTCTCCCTCCGAGCGCGGCATGCGCGATGGCGTTCCGTAGGATCGCGCCTTGCAGGCGATGAAATTCGTCGAGCTGCTCGGACTTAAGACGCCAGCGAATTTCCGGGTGGCGCGCAAGCGTCCCCGTGCCGGAACACGGCGCGTCCACAAGAATGCGCTCGAATTGTCTTGCGAATGGCAGCGGCTTCTCGGCATCAATCGCCACAAGATGAATCCGATCTAAACGCAAGCGGTCGAATTGGGCTTTGCAAGCGCGTAGCCGATGTACATAGAGATCCGCCGCGAGAACAAACCCGCTTTCGCCCGCGGTCCTTGCGAGCACCGCTGTCTTTCCACCGGGAGCGGCGCACAAATCGAGAACACGATCGCCGGACTTCACGTCAAGCAGCAGGGGCACGGCTTGCGAAGCCTCGTCCTGAATGGAAATCGAGCCTTCGCGGAAGGCTTTTGTTCGCGACGGGCTTCCCCCAGAAACGGAGAATGCATTTCGCAGCAATCGTCCCGGTTCGACGCGCAGGTGAGCGGCTGCGAGTTCCTCAAATATTGCCTCGCGAGCATTTGCTTCATTCAAAGAGCAGGTCAACCGCGGCGTGCAGTTATTAGCTTCGAGTAACGCAATGGTTGCAGTTTCCCCTATACGCGCAAGCCACCGTTCAATCAGCCATTGCGGATGCGAATGGATTATCGCAAGGCGTTCGACGATAGGCGCTGCTTGCGGCATGAAATCCGCAATCGGTTTGTTGCTCTCGCGTGCAGCCTTGCGCAAAACGGCATTGACAAGCGATGCCGCCGAAGCTTTTCGCGCGCGCTTCACCAATTCGACCGATTCGTTTACCGCGGCATGCGTGGGAACCTTCCGCATAAAACGCAATTGGTACAAGCCGAGCCGCAGAGCGAGCGCGACCGGCAAATCGAGCCGCGCAACGGGTTTTTCTAAATTGCGCTCAAGCAGAAAATCGAGCGTGCCGCGCCGGCGCAACACTCCCATCGTCAATTCGGTCGCCAGAGCGGCATCGGTCGCCTTGATGTCCGCATCGAGCGCCGCGTGCAGTTCGTCGCTCGCGTAAGCGTCTTCGGCTTCCACGCGCTGCAACACGTCGAAGGCGATCCGCCTTGCAGCAGAAATAACCATGGAAAGATCACAGCACACCAAACTACGCACGCAAAGCTGTTTGTGGCGGCTGCAATCAAATTCAGTCGCGTCAATCTCTTGCGTGCCCAGCGGGTTTCCCGGATAATTAAAATGCCCAAGCCCGAGGAGAGAGGATGACGTTCAGCAGCAGACTAGCACTCGGTGTTACCGCTGGTGTGTTATTTGCAACCCTTTTTGCGTTGCCGCAAGCTCTTCCGGCTCAAGAACACGTAGTCAGCTCCGCCGATCTGCAAAAGGACGTCGCAAAAGCGGCGCAGGTTCGCCAGGAGCGCATTGCGAAAATAGATAAGTTCCTGTCTACGGACCAGGCACGGGCCGCGCTGAAAACGGCGAACGTGGACTATGATGTGGTGCGGAACGGCGTCTCGACCCTCAGCGACGATGAGCTGGCGCGCCTTTCGGCCCGCGCGGATCAGGCACAGAAAGATTTTGCAGCCGGCGCTCTCACAAACGAACAAATCACCTATATCATCATCGCACTCGCAGCCGCGGTGATTGTCCTGATCGCCGTGCACTGATCCCTCCACGGCGTTTTCTCCATTGCTAATGAAACGAGTGATGGCAAGCTCGCTAGACCGCACAGCCCGCTATTTCTTGGCTGGCTGTGCGGTCTTGTGTCTCGCGGCAATCGCCGCCGCCGCACCGTCTGGGATTTGGCTCGATGTTCCTTTCATCGCGCAGCCTGAAAACGGTTGCGGCGCCGCATCCGCCGCGATGGTGATGCAATACTGGGACAACGATTTGCATCGCACGCATTCCCAGCGATCAGGTGTAGAGACGATTCAACGGGCGCTCTACTCGAAGCAAGCGAAGGGAATTTTTGCTTCGGGGCTCGAAAGGTATCTTAAAGAATCCGGGTATCGAACGTTTGCAATTCACGGCGAGTGGCAAGATCTACAGGCGAACATCAATAAAGGTCGTCCGCTCATCGTCTCACTCGCACCGTCAGGACCGCATCATCCGCTGCACTACGTAGTTGTCGCCGGAATCGATTCCGATGGCGGAGCTGTTTTCCTTAACGATCCGGCACAACAAAAACTGTTGCGAGTGACCAGAGCGGATTTCGAAAAACAATGGGCTGAAGCGGGGAACTGGGCCCTGCTTGCGCTCCCGAATTGAAATTCACCATAAAGATCGGACTTTTGTTGGCACTCTTGTGCCTGTGGCCCGATTCGTGTGTGTGCCAGACCGCTTCGGTCGAATCGGTCCGCAAACTTTACGAGCAGAAACAGTACGCGGAAATCGTTCGTCTCGTGCCGCCGTCCGCTTCCGACCCTGCCGAATTGGATTTATATCGCGGATTGGCGCTCGCACAGTTGCAGCGTTTTTCCGAAGCGAGAGCGGCACTCGAAGATGGCGAGCGAAAGGACCCGCGCGAAGAGCGCTTTCCGGTCGAGCTTGCAGGCGTCGCTTATCGCACAAACAACCTCGATGAAGCGCAACGTAACCTGCGCCGCGCGCTACATCTCAAGCCGCAAGATTCCTATGCGCTGAATTTCCTCGCTACGATTTATCTGCTGCGTGGGAATTTGCCGGCGGCACTCGAATACTGGAATCGCACCGAAGCGCCGCGGGTTTCCCAAATCGAAGAGAGTCCACAACCCCATGTAAACCAAATGTTACTGCAACGGGCAATCACGGTTTCTCCTCTGTCGAAGTTGCGGCTGCGCGATTTCGAAACCTCAGATGCCCTGATCGGTGCCCTCGACATTTTCCCGAATCGCCGTTGGGAACTGCGGCCCGATGGCTCCGACGATTACAATCTGGTGCTTCACTCATTCGAAGAGGATGGTTGGGGCGCGAACAAATGGACGGCGGCGCTCTCGATCCTTCGCGGTCTGCCCTACGAAACTGTGTACCCGGAATATCGCAACGCGCGTGGGTCGGCGATCAACTTCGATTCAATCGTCCGATGGGATTCGCAGAAACGCCGCCTCTTTGCGTCCGCCTCCATGCCGCTACACATGAATCCAAAGTGGCGTCTCGAAGCCTATACTGACGCTCGCGACGAAAACTGGGATCTCACGAATTCGTTCTACGGTATTGCCACGCCTGTAACGGCCCTGAAGTTGCGCAAAATGGAATTTGGTGGCGAAATTCGTCGCATCGAAGATGGCCGGTGGGCGTGGGAAACCGGCGCCGCCTTCTCGCGCCGCACGTTTGGTGTGCAGAACGCGATTCCCGCGGAGACCGATTCCTTCTTCACAACCGGCAATCTGCTTGAATGGAATGCTGGTTCTGATTATCGCCTGCTTTCGATTCCGGACCGCCGCATCACAATCGATTCCTCCGCAACAGGAAGCATCGGGCGCTTCTTTACGAACGGCGGCTCAAGCCGTTTTGAGCGCAGCGAAGGTTCGCTCTCTTTCCACTGGTTTCCGCAGCCGGAAGGAGACGATTACGAAATGACGTCGCGGTTTCGCGCTGGAGCAATCTTCGGCGAAGTCCCTCTCGACGAGCTGTACACGCTTGGCATCGAACGCGACGACAACGATTTGTGGCTTCGCGGAATTTCAGCCACGCATGACGGGCGAAAAGGGAATTCGCCAATGGGCCGACGCTATTTCCTGTGGAACTGGACGTGGGGCAAGGTGATTTATCACGATGCTTTCTTCGAGTTAAAGGCCGGACCGGCACTTGACGCGGGAGATATTTCTGACCCGTCTGGCGCATTCGGTTCGCGCGGCTGGTTGTGGGATCCTGGTGCGCAGCTCACGGTCAGGGTGCTCGATACCGTGAACGTTGTCTTCAGTTATGGTCACGATATTCG
>Ga0134125_10003973_pt1 | contig 16965 bp, 17 predicted proteins | sample KB31751_FD_96464 | JGI IMG/M metagenome (GOLD analysis project Ga0134125, IMG submission 96464) | Terrestrial soil microbial communities with excess Nitrogen fertilizer from Kellogg Biological Station, Michigan, USA - KB3-175-1 | ecosystem: Environmental > Terrestrial > Soil > Unclassified ...
ATCCGCGCGGCACGATCGTCAACGGCACCGTCAAGGAAGTCGATGCGAAGGGCGCCGTGATCGATCTGGGCGAAGGCGTCGAGGGTTACCTGCGCGCCAACGACATCGCCAAGGAGCGCATCGACGATGCCACGCTGCATCTGAAGGTGGGCGATGCGGTCGAAGCCAAGTTCACCGGCATGGATCGCAAGGGTCGCCAGCTGGCGCTCTCGATTCGCGCCAAGGACGAGGAAGATGCGCCTGAGTCGGTTGTCGACTACGCATCCGCCTCCACCGGCACGACCAAGCTTGGCGCCTTGCTCAAAGAGCAGTTCAACAAGGCCGATTGATCGGTAGCGACATTACCGAGTTGACGCGGGGCGGCATCACGCCGCCCCGCTGTTTCATGTCACGGACATTGGGGACCATGACCAAATCCGAATTGATTGAAGCGCTGGCAAGACGCCAGACCCATCTTGCGTTTGCGGACGTGGAGATGGCCGTAAAAAGTGTGATCGAGCAGATGAGCCACGCGCTGGCCCATGGCGAACGCATCGAAGTACGTGGTTTTGGCAGTTTCGCACTGCATTACCGTCCGCCAAGGATGGGCCGTAACCCCAAGACGGGTGAAGCGGTTGCGCTCCCCGGCAAGCATGTGCCGCACTTCAAGCCCGGCAAGGAATTGCGCGAACGCGTGAACCTGCAGCTGGAAGGCGCGACGGCCTGAAGCACGCAACCCGTGATTTATCGAGGCAGGCGACAGGTGTCGTTCCTGCCTTTCTTTTTGATGGCCGCCCACCCGTACCTTTTGTTGACCGGCTCCTGATCGTTGCATGTGGCCAAAAGCTGTGCCGGCGTCGGTCAATCAGGTAAAGTTCCGCCATGCGATTGCTCGTATTGCTACTCCTCATTGTCTTCCTCGCTGCTGGCGTTTTGCTGGGGGCGTTGAATGCCGACCTCGTCGGTTACGACCTGGGCTTTGCGCGTATCCAGTTGCCCAAGGGAGCCGGTTTGCTGGGGAGTCTGGTCATCGGTTGGCTGCTCGGTGGTCTCACCGCGTGGTTGGGCGTGAGCACCAGCCATCGTCGCCAACAACGCAGGGCAAACAAGAAGCCAGCGGCTGGCGCATGAGTTTCCTGTATCTGTTGGCGATGGCGGTGCCGGCGGCTTTCGCGCTAGGTTGGTGGACTTCCCGCCGCGCGGGCGTACGTCGCTCCGGCGCAAAGGTCAGCGAGCTTTCATCCGATTATTTCCGTGGCCTGAATTACCTGCTCAACGAAGAGCAGGACAAGGCGATCGAAGTCTTTCTCAAACTCGCCGAATACAACCGAGATACGGTGGAAACCCACTTGGCGCTCGGCAATCTGTTTCGTCGCCGTGGTGAGGTGGATCGCGCCATTCGCCTGCATCAACACCTGGTGTCGCGCCCCGGCTTGAACGACGCCATGAAAACGGTGGCCTTGCTGGAGTTGGGCGAGGACTACATGCGGGCCGGGCTGCTCGATCGCGCCGAGGCGCTGTTTCGCGACCTGGTGGCCATGGACGCTCATGCACCTTCGGCGCTGCGTCATCTCATCGCGATTTACCAGCACGAGCGGGATTGGCACAAGGCCATCGAACACGCACGCCGGCTGGAGACCATGACGGGCGAGGACGAGACGCCGATGATGGCGCAGTTCTATTGCGAACTCGCCGAGCGTTCACGTCAGCACGGTGCGCGAAGCGAGGCGCGCGATTACCTGGCCCAGGCATTTGCCAGCCAGGCGCAGTGCGTGCGGGCATACATGCTGACCGGCCGGCTTAATTCGGAAGACGGCGCGTACGACGTGGCGGTGGAAGCCTACGAAGCTGCCGTCGATGCGGACGTCGCGTTTGTACCCGATATCCTGCCGCCGCTGCTCGACAGCTATGAACGGTCCGGGCAAATGGGGCGCGCGGAGCATTTTCTGCGCAGTTTGCTTGACCGCTACCACGGTGTCTCGCCTGTTCTGGCACTGACGAACCTGTATCGACAGCGCGACGGCGACCGGCAGGCGGTGGAATTTCTTACTTCGCAATTGCGCCAGCGACCATCGGTACGCGGGCTGATGACCTTGATCGACGCCACCATGGACAAGATCGACGGTGAGGCGAGGGAGAACTTCCAGATATTGCGCGAGCTCATGCGCAAGCTGCTGGAAGGGCAGGCGATGTACCGCTGCAGTCGTTGTGGCTTCGGCGCCAAGGCCCATCATTGGCAATGCCCCAGTTGCAAGAACTGGAGCACCATCCGACCCATTCATGGGGTTGCCAATGAATGAGCATGGATTTGTCGTGCCAGGGCTGGCAGCGGGATGGTTGGTATTGTCATTCGTTCTGGCGTCGCTGCTGGTAGGCGCGGCCATTTACTACGCGCGCCGACGCGGCATGTTCGATCAGCCTGGCCAACGTCGGTCCCACCGGGTGCCGACGCCGCGCGGTGGTGGCATCGGCCTGGTATTGGCCGTGTTCATCTGCGCTTCGGGAGCACTGTTGACGGTGCCGGAGCCGATGTCCGCGGTTGTTGTCGCGGGAATGACGGCAGCGTTGCTTTTGGTCGCATTGGTCGGGTGGTGGGATGATCACCGCCCATTGCCGGTGTGGCCACGACTGGGGGCACAAGCGACGGCCGTCATTTTGTTTTCCTTCACGCTGATCGCTACAAACTTGTCCTGGTACTGGTTCCCGTTACTGCTGCTGGCGGGTATGTGGAGCATCAACTTGCACAACTTCATGGATGGCATCGATGGCTTGCTTGCGCAGCAAATCGTTTTCGTGGCGGGCGCCCTTGGCTGCCTGGCCTGGTCTGTGGCAGAGCCGGCTCTGGCGATCGGGGCGGGTACGGTCATGACGGCGGGCATGGGTTTCTGGCTCTACAACCGATCGCCTGCGCGCATCTTCATGGGCGACGTCGGCAGCGGCAGCGCGGGATTGCTGGTGTTTGTCTTTTCCGTCTTGCTGTGGCGCGTCGAACCATCGCTGGCATGGGCGGCACTGGTGCTCTCGTCGGCGTTCGTGACCGATGCCAGCCTGACCCTCCTGACCAGGATGCAGGGCGGGCGTTCGTGGCACCGTGCTCACCGTGAGCATCTCTACCAGTGGATGGTGCGCAGCGGCGTGTCGCACGCCGGTGTTGATATGCGCTACCTGGTTTGGAACTTGTTGATCGCGGCACCCGCCGCATGGTGGATGGCCGCTCATCCGCAGCACGCTTTGCCGGTTGCCGTGGCGATCTATGCCGTCGCGGCGGTGCTGTGGCTGGTCATGAAGCGCCGCTGCCTGCAGCGCCCTACCGCAGGAGGCCGCCATGTTGCTGCGTAAGATGGCCGCCTTGATCCACCCGCGCGTCGCGGTGGTGCTGCACGATCTCGTGGCAACGGCACTGGCGTGGTGGATCAGCAAACTGTTGCGCTATGCATTGAAGCCGGACGAGATCGTCAGCTTCATGCTGCTCGAATTTCCCATCGTGCTGCTGGTGCAGGGCCTCCTCTTCCGTTGGACGGGGCTGTACAAGGGCGTATGGCGTTTCGCCAGCTTGCCCGACTTGTGGAACATCCTGCGCGCGGTGCTTCTGGGCGCCGTGGCGATCGGGCTGTCGCTGTTTCTCTACAACCGCCTGGAGGGCGTTCCGCGGTCGGTGTTGTTGATGTACCCGATGGTCCTGGCCGGTTTGCTGGGTTTGCCAAGGCTCACCTACCGGTTCTGGAAAGACAGTCGGGACGACTTGCGCCGCGGTGTGTCCATCAAACGGGTATTGATCGTCGGTGCCGACCGTGCCGGCGAGGTGCTATCGCGTGACCTGCGCCGCGACAGCGGCTACGCCGTGGTGGGTTTCGTGGATGACCGCATGACCTTGCGCGGCGCCAGCATCAATGGCCACCCCGTGCTGGGTGATTTGGAACAGTTGCCGGACGTGGCGCGGGAAGCGGCGGTGGACATGTTGCTGATCGCGATGCCCGGTGCCTCGACCAACGAGATGCGCCGCGTGGTTGCGCTGTGTGACGCCACCGATTTGCCGTATCGCACGGTGCCGCGCCTGGACGATGTCGTGGCCGGTCGCGCGCAGTTCAACGAGATCAAGGACGTGGTGATCGAGGATCTCCTGGGCCGCGACGCGGTGGAGCTGGATTGGACCGCAATCCGCCAGACACTGACCACGCGCCGCGTGCTGGTTACCGGCGGCGGCGGTTCTATCGGTTCCGAATTGTGCCGGCAGGTGGCGAGGCTGGGGGCGCAATCGCTCGTCGTCGTCGATCAGAGCGAATACAACCTGTATCGCATCATCCAGGAACTGCGCGCTGATTTCCCCGAGCTCATCCTGGACGGCGTCCTGGCCGACTGCGGCGATCGCGCCGCCATGCACAAGGTGTTCGTGGAGGCTCAGCCCCAGGTGGTATTCCATGCGGCCGCCTACAAGCACGTACCGATGCTGCAGACGCAACTGCGCTCAGCCTTCCGCAACAATGTGCTCGGTACGCGCACGGTGGCTGACCTGGCCAGCGAGACGGGCGTCGAATGTTTCGTGCTGATCTCCACCGACAAGGCGGTCAACCCGACCAGCGTCATGGGCGCCTGCAAGCGTGTGGCTGAAATCTATTGCCAGAACCTGGATGCCCAGACTTCGACGCGCTACATGACCGTGCGGTTTGGCAACGTGCTGGATTCGGCCGGATCCGTGGTGCCGCTGTTCCGCCGCCAGATCCGCGCCGGAGGCCCGGTGACGGTGACGCACCCGGAAATATCGCGCTACTTCATGACCATTCCGGAAGCGTGTCAGTTGATCCTGCAGGCGGCGAGCCTCGGCAAGGGTGGGGAGATTTTCGCGCTGGACATGGGCGAACCGGTACGTATCCGCGATCTCGCCGAACAAATGATCAGGCTCGCCGGCAAGAAGCCGGGCAGCGAGGTTCCCATCGTCTACACCGGGCTGCGTGCGGGCGAGAAGTTGTTCGAGGAATTGTTCCACCCGCTGGAAAACTACAGCGCCACCGCGCACGCCAAGATTTTCCTGGCACAACACCGCGAAGTATCGTGGGAGCTGCTGCACGCGCTGCTGAACAAATCCGTCGACGCGGTACGGGATTTCAGGGAGGAAGATCTGCGGCGCTGCGTTTCCAGCCTGCTGCCTTCGTTCCGCTGGAGCGAAGTGGCGCAGCCAGACAACGTAGTGTCCATCCGTCGCAATGAATCAGGAGAAAAGTAAGTGAGCAAGCCTCTGCGCAAAGTGGTGTTTCCCGTGGCGGGGCTTGGTACACGATTTCTTCCGGCAACCAAGGTGGTGGCGAAGGAAATGCTGCCGGTGCTCGACAAACCGCTGATCCAGTACGCGGTGGACGAGGCGGTGGATGCTGGCGCCGATACGTTGATCTTCGTGACCAATCGGTACAAGCACGCGATCGCCGACTACTTCGACAAGGCGTACGAGCTTGAGGCCAAGCTTCACGCCAAGGGCAAGGAAGCTTTGCTGGCGCTGGTGCAGGGGACGTTGCCCAAGAATGTCCGCGCCATCTTCGTCACGCAGCCGGAAGCCTTCGGCCTTGGACATGCGGTGCTCTGCGCCAAGCCCGTGGTGGGCGATGAACCGTTCGGCATCGTCCTTCCTGACGATCTGATCTGGAACGGCGAGGGCAAGGGCGCCCTGCGACAGATGGCCGAGCTGGGCGATGAGCAGCAGGCGGGCGTGATTGCGGTGGAAGAGGTTCCGCACGACGAAACCGACAAATACGGCATCGTTGCGGCGACCGCGATCGATGAACGCAGTGCGCGCATCGACCATATGGTGGAGAAACCCAAGCCTGCCGAGGCACCCTCGAATCTTGCCGTTGTGGGGCGATACGTGTTGCCGAGCCGGATTTTCCAGTTGCTCGAACAGACCGTGCCCGGTGCCGGTGGCGAGATCCAGCTCACCGATGCCATCGATGCGCTGTTGAAAGAGCAGGGCAAGGTGTTGGCCTATCGCTTCGAGGGCACCCGCTTCGATTGCGGCAACAAGGCCGGGCTGGTGCGCGCCACCATGCACATGGCGATGCAGGACCCGACGCTGGAGCCGACGGTGCGCTCGTTTCTCGCCGATCTTTGATCCGCAACTGCGCGTCTGCCGCAACGGCAGTGGACTGAAGCCCGTGACGCATCCCGATCACCGACACTCGCCGGACGGCGCGTCCGGGTTGTAGGGTGGCGCCATGCCTCGGGGTTTGCCTTCCTCCTACTACCGCGCCACCGCCACGCCGTACACGCCGTATCCGGCGTTGCATGGCACGCGCGAGGCGAAAGTGGTCGTCGTGGGCGGCGGCTATGCGGGACTGAATACCGCCCTGGGGCTGGCCGAGCGCGGCGCGCGCGACGTGATGCTGCTGGAGCGCGAACACGTCGGCTTCGGCGCCTCCGGGCGTAACGGTGGCTTCGTTTTTGCCGGCTATTCGCTGGGCGAGCAGAGCCTGCTAGATCAGTCAGGTGCGTCACGTGCGCGGGTATTGTTTGCGCTGACCACGGCGGCAGTGCACCGCATCCGCCAACGTATCGCGCAATACGACATCGCTTGCGACGTGGTGGACGAGGGCGTGATCTGGGCCAACTGGTTTCGCGACGCCTCCATCCTGCGCCGACGCCAACAGTTGCTGGCCGATCATTACGACGTGCACTGGGAGGCGTTGTCGCCTACGCAGCTGCGCCAGCGGGTCGACAGCCCGCGGTACCACGGTGGACTGTACGAGTCCGATGCGTTGCATCTGCATCCGCTCAATTACGCGATAGGGCTGGCGCGCGCCGCGGCAAGCCGGGGCGTGACACTGCACGAAAACAGCGGCGTGTTGCAGCTGCGCCGCGAAGGTTCGCGTTGGCGCGTCGATACGGCGCACGGCAGCGTGCTTGCCGATCAACTGGTGCTGGCTTGCGGCGGCTATCTGGCGGGGCTCGCGGAATCGATCGATCGCGCGATCCTGCCGATCGCTACCTATGTCATGGTGACCGAGCCGCTGGGCGAACGCATGCAGACCTGCCTGCGCACCCGCGCGGCGGTGTACGACACGCGGTTCGCGTTCGATTACTATCGCCCGCTGCCGGATACGCGTTTGCTGTGGGGCGGCCGTATTTCGATCCGCGAACGTTCCGCCAGTGCCGTAGAACGGCTTCTCACTGCCGACATGCTGCGGGTGTTTCCCCAACTGCAGGGCGTGCGCATCGATTACGCGTGGTCTGGTCTGATGAGTTACGCAAGGCACCAGATGCCCCAGATCGGCGGCAATGCGGAAGGTTTGTGGTGGGCGCAGGCGTTCGGCGGGCACGGCTTGGCGCCAACCTGCGCCGCTGGCGAACTGCTGGCCGCCGCCATCGCCCACGGCGACGAGAGCTGGAAACAATTCAGCGATTACGGATTGCGCAGCACGCATCGGCCCTGGGGCTACCTGGGGGCGCAAACCCATTACTGGTGGCAACAGAGCCGAGACTGGCTGAAGAGCGAGCTGGAACGATGAGCGAAGACAAGCAACAACAAACCATGCGCGATCCCGGCGCGGAGATATCCTGGGCGGATTTCGAAAAGGTTGTCATAGCCGCGGGCACGGTCACGCGGGTGGAAGCGTTTCCCGAAGCGCGCAAGCCTGCATGGAAGGTCTGGGTGGATTTCGGCCCCTACGGCGAGCGCAAAACCAGTGCGCAAATCGTGGCGCTCTATGGCCCCGCTGAGCTGGTCGGCCGGCAAATCGTGGGCGTCATCAATTTCCCCGAGAAGCAGATCGGTCCGTTCCGTTCGCAGTTCCTGCTTACCGGTTTTGCGACGGAGCAAGGCGTGGTGATCACCACGCTGGAAAGGCCGGTACCCAACGGCACGCGGATGACCTGAGCGGTTTCAGTGCCGCAGCTGCCGATCCAGCCATACCAGCAACCCTTGTGCGTTGAGTTCGATATCCATGCCCAGCAGTTCGCGCAGCATCGCGCGGCCGCCGTTCCAGCCATGCGCGGCGGCATGTTCGGCGTAAAGATCGGTGAGGGCTTCCATCAAGCACGCTTGCCGGTCGGGCAACTCGCTTGCTGATCGGGCCAGCGCCACCATGGCGTCGATCCGGTTGTGCAGATCCTTGGCAAGTTTTTCCACCTGGCCGACGGCGCCGTAGTGGGTCAGGTAGATGGCCTCCGGTTGCAGGGCGACCAAACGCCGTAGCGACGCATGCAACGCCTCGGGGTCGAATTGCACCGGTGAGGTGGTGGGAATGACGAACGCCCCGTTGGCGGTATCGAACTCGCGATAACTGAGGCCGAACGTATCGCCGCTGAAACAGCGCCTGGAGCGCTCGTCGTACACGCACAGGTGATGTTTTGCGTGGCCGGGAGTGTCGAGGCAGCGCAACGGCCGGCCCGCCAGGTCGATCACATGATTGTCCGGCGCTTCCACCACGCGTTCGGCCGGGACCGGCTGCAGTCGGCCGTAGGTCTGCTCCATCACCGCCTCGCCATACACGGCACTGGCACCGGCCCAGAGTTGGGTGGGATCGATCATGTGCCGCGCGCCACGCGGATGCACGGCCAAACGCGCGTCGGGCAGCTGCGCCATCAATGCGCCGGCGCCGCCGGCATGGTCCAGATGGACGTGGGTGAGGATCAGCCAGTCCACATCGGCTGCCGTGAGGCCCGCCTGGTGCAGCGTGTCGAACATGCGCGGCACGGCGAAATTCGTGCCGCAATCGACAAACGCGCCGCGTCCGTTTTCCACGATCAGGTAGGCCGCATCGAAGCGCGGTCGCACGAAGCCGGTATCGATGGTGTGGATGCCGTGGACTGTCATGGTGCCTCCTGACGCTGATCGGGGCAGGTTAGCAAGTTGCCGCAAAAGCATCATCCGCTATGCGTGCCGCGCGTAAACTGTCATGTCATGCAGTCTCGACAGGAGAATGGTATGACCTCGCCCATGGCGCCGGTGTGGCAAGTGTCGCGCTGGTTCAACAGTGAACCATTGGCGCTGTGTGACCTCCGCGGAAAGGTCGTGCTGCTGCATGCATTCCAGATGTTGTGCCCCGCCTGCGCCATGCAGGCGTTGCCGCAGATGCAGCGGGTGCGGCGTGCCTTTGCGGGTGAGCGCCTGGCGGTGGTGGGATTACACACCGTGTTCGAACATCACGACGCGCAGGCGCCGGTTTCGCTGGCGGCATTCCTGCATGAGTATCGCTACGATTTTCCGGTAGGCGTGGACGCGCACGATGAGGACGAACCCTTGCCGCGCACGATGCGCAGCTACGCCATGCAAGGTACGCCGACCCTGGTTCTGATCGATGCGGAAGGACGTTTACGCCAGCAGCATTTCGGTGTGGCGGATGATCTCGCGCTGGGCGCCAGCGTCGGGCGACTCCTGGCCGAATTGCCTGCAATTGCGAGCGCCTGATTACGGCGCGTCACGCGTTGCAACGAAACGATACCGCTGAGGTGGTTTGCTTGAACCCCTGCGGTGTCTTGTGTGGGGATCTTGCCTAACCGGGTGATGATCGATGCCGCTTGGCCGCATACATGGCTCGATCAGCGTGGGCCAGCAGGCTGTCCACGTCGCTGCCATCGGCGGGAAAACAGGCGATGCCGATGCTGACGTCCAGCGGGAACGGACCATCGTGCAAGCTGAAAGGCCGAGTAAGCCGGGCGCGCAATGAATCGGCTAACCGATGGGCCGATGCCGCATCGTGGCAATCGGGAAGCAGCACGACAAACTCGTCGCCCCCGACGCGAGCCAATACGTCGCCTGGGCTGATGCCCTGCTGCAGCCGTGCGGCGACATCGCGCAACAACTGGTCGCCCGCGTCGTGTCCGGCACGATCGTTGGCAAACTTGAAGCCATCCAGATCGAGGTAAAGCAGTGCGAAGCCGCGACCGGCGCGCGCGACGCGATCGATCGCGGAGCGGAGTTCCGCGCGCAGGCGATCGCGGTTGGCCAGGCCGGTCAAGGAGTCGTGGTTCGCGCGATATTCCAGTTCGCGCTCCAGACGCCGCAGCTCGGTCACTTCGCGGCCGACGCCGATACGTACCCGATGGTCGGGCAGCCAGCGTGCGGACCACTGGATGTCCACATCGTGGCCATCCTTGTGGACATAGCGATTGCGAAAGTGGAGCTGCAGTTCGCCGGCCATTACCGCTTCCGCTTGTCTGGCGGTGGCCTCGCGGTCATCGGGATGGACCAGGTCGAAGATCGGCTGGCCGAGCACCTCGTCGGGCGCGTAGCCGAAGATGCGCTTGAAACTCGCATTGACGAACAGGAAACGTCCATCGACATCGACCACGCACACGGCATCGGGCATCAGGTCGAGCACGTCGGCAAGAGGGGGTAACGTCGGAGTCATCGATCTGCGGTGGTGGAATGCCCTGCGGCGGCGATGCGCCAGCGTTGCATGAATATCGAAACTACCAGAATCCGGTGCTGCGGTGAGAGCCGTTTGTGGCATGTATTCGGCGCAGACACGGTCACTTCGCGTGGGCGAGTCGGGTGAATGCGGCGGGCGAGGCGTTCTCGAACCGCTCCAGCAGCAACTTCACGAACGCAGAGACCCGTGCGCTCACGTGCCGATGCGAAGGGTACAAGGCCCAGACCTCGACCGGATGGGCGGCGAGCACGCCCCAGACTGTCAGGCGACCGGCATCGATGTCGGCTTGCACCAGCGAACGCGGCATGGCGGCCGCGCCGATGCCGGCGATCACCGCATCATGGATCATCGCCATCGACGACAGGCGCAATACCGTACGCGTCGCAATGCTGCGCACGCTGCGTGAGCGACTGAGCTGCCAGGTCGCATCCACCGGCGTGCGCGACAGCGTGATGGCGGGCGCCGCGGCCGCGACTCGTTTTGTCGGCAGGCATAGCGACGGCACTGCCACCACCACCATCACGTCACGCAGGAAACATCGACCCGACAACTCCGTCGACGGGTCGGGATTGGCGCGGATGATCAGGTCGAAATCGTCATCCACGGGATCGACGAAGCGGTCCTCGACCACCACCTCCAGTTGCACCTGCGGATAGGCGAGGGCGTAATCCGCGGCGATACGGCCCAGACCGCGCTGGCCGAACAATACTGGCGCACTGACCCGCAATCGACCACGCGGGGTGCTGACGCCGCGCCGCAACACGTCGCCCACTTCGTCGATGTGCTCCAGCAGCGTCTGGGTCTGCTCCTGCAGCTCGCGGCCCTCCATCGTCAGGCGCAAGGTGTGGCCGCCGCGCTCGAACAGGCGCACGCCCAGCGCGTCCTCGAGCTGGCGTACGCGGCGTGAAAGCGTGGCCTTGGGGCGGCCGGTGATCCGCGCGGCGCGGCCGAAGCCGCCATGTCGCGCCACCTCGTTGAAATCGGCGAGGGCGAGCAGGTCCATGGTGTTCCACTAGTGAGACAAGGTGTCCAGATTATGCGGCTATCGCGGGCTTCCGTGAAACATCAGGATGTGGTCACACATCCACTCACGCAGGAGCTACCTCATGAACATTCTGGTTACTGGCAGTACGGGCACCATCGGCAGCCTGGTGGTAGACGGGTTGGCGGCGCAAGGCGCCAGCGTCCATGCGCTGACGCGCAACCCCGACAAGACATCGTTCCCCGCCGGCGTCACCGCCGTCAGGGGCGACATGACCGACATCCCCTCGATGCGTGCGGCACTGAAACAGGTCGATACGCTGTTTCTGCTCAACGCCGTGGTCGCCGACGAGGTGACCCAGGCGATCGGCACCTTGAGTCTGGCGCGCGAGGCGGGCATCGAACGCATCGTCTATCTATCGGTGCTCAACAGCGACACTTTTGCCGACGTGCCGCACTTCACCGGCAAATACACGGTGGAACGGATGATCGAACAGCTGGACTTGCCGGTGACGGTATTGCGCCCTTCGTATTTCATGCAGAACGACGCCAGGCTGAGGGATGGCTTGTTGCAGGGGCGCTACGGCATGCCGGTGGGCGATGTCGGGATATCGATGGTCGATGTGCGTGACATCGCCGAGATCGCGGTCACTTCGCTGTTGCGCCGCGCGCAGGCGCCGACGCCACTGCCGCGCGAAGTGATTGAAATCGTGGGGCCGGACGTGTTGACCGGCGATGCGCTGGCGACGCTCTGGTCCGGCGTGTTGGGCAAACCGATAACCGGCGCGGGCAATGATCTTGGTGCGTTCGAAGGTTTCATAGCCGGGATCATGCCCTCGTGGTCGGCTTACGATCTGCGCCTGATGCTTGCGCGATTCCATACCGACGGCATGCTCGGCAAACCGCTCGCGGTGAAGATACTCACCGGACTGCTCGGCCACCCGCCGCGTCGCTATCGTGATTTTGCCACCGAATTGGCCCAGGCCTGGCAGGCGGATTGAACGGCAAATGGACGTCGATGCCCATTACGCGGCATCGCCCGAGGCATGGAAGAAGGCTGCCAGTTCGGCGGCCACGGCGGCGGGTTGCTCCTCCGGCAGGAAATGACCGCAATCGGCGATCCTGACTCCGCGCACATCATCGGCAAACGCTCTCAACGGCGCCGCCATGTCGGGAATCGAACCCTGGTCCGCACTGAGCGCCAGTACCGGCATCGCCAGTTTTCCCATGGCGGCGAATGCGCGATTCTGGCGTGCGGATTCGGGCGTTGCGCGGTAATAGGCCAGGCCGGAACGCAGTCCACCCGGCAGCGTGAAGGCGCGCAGGTATTCATCCAGATCGTCCTCATCGAAAACCGAGGGGGCGGCTGCCTTGCGGCGCAGAAACCAGGCCAGGTACTCGCGCTCGCGGCCAGCGATCAGCATCTCCGGCAAATCCGGAATCACATGGAACGCGAAGTGCCAGGTACGCCACGCTTGTGCCGGCGCCACCGGCAGGAGATCGGGCAAGGTCACGCCCGGGATGCCAGCGTCGAGCAGCGCCAGCGCACGCACTTCGTTGCTATAGCGAGCGGCAAGCGGGTAGGCGACCCAGGCGCCGACATCGTGCGCCGCCAGACCGTAGCGATTAACCCCGAGCTGCTGCAGCAGTGCGTGCACCTTCGCTGCCAGCGTGTCGGTATCGTACCCCCCATCGGGTCGGTCGGAATCGCCCTGTCCGGGCAGGTCGATCGCGACCACGTCATAGGTCGAAGACAGGCGGGCCATGACCTTGCGCCATGCGTACCAGCTTTGTGGAAAGCCGGCCAGAAGGACGATGGTGTGGCCTCCTGGTTGTCCGCCGCGGACGTAATGCAGTCGGACGCCATCCACGTCTGCAAAGTGATGGGCAAAACCCGGCGATAGCGCCTCGGGCTTCGGGTGAGGCAGGAATTCGGGCATCCGCTCCGCCGGCTGTGCATTGTTGTCGTCTCGGTCTTTCATGGTGGGATCCTCTAGCTGCATTAAATAGGAAATGTTCATTTCCTAATAAGTCAAAAAAAAATCAATCGAGCATTTTCAGGGCAAGCGAGACGAGCGCGGCCATGTCGCCGTGCGATCGCCCGGTCTTGCCGACGACGCGCATGCCCTGCAGAACGCACAGCATCAGCCGACCGGCCGCGGCGCTATCCAGGTCAGCACGGATGGACCCATCCGCCTGGCCATCGCGGATGGTGCGGATGAGCAGTCTTTCATTGCGCGCATACGCGGCCCGTACGCGCCGTGCAGTGTCTGCGTCCATGGTCGCCAGCTCGATCGCACTGCCGGCCACCATGCATCCCTGCTTCCCCTCCGATCCGGAAGATGCCGCGGCGTATAAACCGAGCAATTGCTTGAGCTGGTCGCGCCCGTTGCCTGCATGACGCAGCGCAAGATGTCGCATCGCATCCCGCTCGTCGACATAACGGTCAAAGGCCGCCAGGAATATCCCGCGCTTGTCCTTGAATGCCTTGTAGAGACTGCCGGCCACCAGTCCAGTGGCTTTGGTCAGATCAGCCACTGACGTAGCGTTGTAACCGCGCTCTCGAAAAACCCGGACCGCTCCGTCCAGGGCCTTGGCCAGATCGAACTCCCGGGGGCGTCCGCGTCCCCGGGATCGTGTAGAAATGGGCTGGTCGGGCGAGCTCATGCCACATTTTGGAATGAATCGTTTCCAAAATCAACGGACATGGGTCGCGGGCGGACGGGCGGATGTTCACTGTTGAGACATTTGCTACCCCACACACTGGAGAACCTGATCGTGAGTCATGCGAGTGCAACGCACTACGAGCCCCATTCCAGCTGCCCGCCGCGCCATACGCCGTTATATGTTGCCGTGCGTGCTGTTGACGTTGTCTGTCGCGGCATCCGCGTTAGGCAGCGCGCCCGGCGGCCGTGGGAAGCCGCTGAAGATCGATGTCGTTCGCGATCGGCTGACGCTGTCGTTGACGCACTATCCGCAGGTGTATCTGCATGGCGAGATCGATGCCGGTGCCCCGCAGCGTTTCGCCGCACTGGTCGCTTCCGGCCGCATAGAAACTGGCTCGGACGTCTATCTCAACGCGCGCGGCGGTGACCGCGCCGCCGGCATCGCATTGGGGCGGATGTTTCGCGCTGGCGGCGTGGCCACGCATCTGGGTACGCCACGGCAACCGAAGCAGGCGAGTATCGAGGCCAAGACGGCTGTCTGCATGGATGCGTGCGTGTATGCCTATCTGGGCGGCCTGTACCGATGGGTACCCAGCGGGCGCGATCGCCTCGGATTCAGTTCGCCGCAGATGCAGGCCTCACGTCTTTCACCTGATGCCGTGGCATATCTGAAGGCGATGGGAATCAAGGATGAAATGCTTGGTGGCGAGGCATGGATGACGGCCGAACAGATGATCGCGTCCGGGCTCGCCAACAATGGCCGATTGCCGGCCTCCGCTACGTACGATCTGTCCACGCCCGCGCCCAGACTGGAATTGCGTCAGGCCGACCGCAAGGGAACGCGCCGGCTCACGATCCAGTGCCAGCCGGGCAAGACCACGGTGACGGCGTACGATGAGGTGGGCGTCGAGCGCGCGCGTCAGATTGCCTTGCGCGGCGGCAGTTCCTATTTCCAACTCGGCGACGAAAAGCGTTTGAGCCAGCCACGCGGCGGTGCGCAGGCGGTCGGCAACGCGCTGGTGATCCAGCGTGATTTCCCGCCCGCCGACCTGGTGGATTTGATATCGGCATGGTCGTTCGGCGCCTGGGTGGGCGGTCGCAGCGATGCTTTTCGCGATGGCTTCACCATGCAGTTGCAGCCGGTGCGCGCACAGCTCAAGGTTTTCTACTACACCTGCTGGCGCGTCGCGCCATGGCCACCGCGGTCGAAGAAGGTACGCTGAAAGCTGTCGTCCGGTAGCGGGACGATAGCGGTCGACGAAGTCGAACTTTACGCACGCCGCGGCAATTTCCATTCCGGCCGAATGAAGTGGCAGGTGTAGCCGGTGGGGTAGTGCTCGAGATAGTCCTGATGTTCGGGTTCGGCCTCCCAGAAATCACCCGCCGGCGCCAGTTCGGTCACGACCTTGCCCGGCCACAAACCGGACGCATCGACATCGGCAATGGTGTCCTCAGCAACTTCCTTTTGCGCATCGCTGGTGTAGAAGATGGCTGACCGGTAGCTGGTGCCCCGGTCGTTTCCCTGCCGATTGACGGTGCTCGGGTCATGGATCTGGAAGAAAAACTCCAGCAAGGTGCGGTAACTGATGACCTGTGGATCGAACACGATCTCGATCGCCTCGGCGTGGGTGCCGTGATGGCGATAGGTCGCGTTGGGCACGTCGCCGCCGGAATAGCCAACGCGGGTGGAGACGACGCCGGGCTGGCGGCGCAGAAGATCCTGCATGCCCCAGAAACAGCCGCCAGCAAGAATGGCGCGATCGGTGGTGGCTGGCATCGAAATCTCCGGTAGTTGGTGTGCCGTTGAAGATGGGGATGATGCGCGGCTTTGTCGAGTGGTGGAATGACGGGCAGACCCATCCAACGTTTGCCGTGCAACCGCGTCGGTCCTGAGGCAAGCTTTGCCGCCTGAGGGCCATCGGGCGCCCAATGGGATCGACACATGGGCAAGGGGCGGCTGGAAGCATTCAGCGATGGTGTCATCGCGATCATCATCACCATCATGGTGCTGGAGCTGAAAGTGCCGGAGAGCCATGCATTGGCATCGCTCGCGCCGCTGGCTCCGGTCCTGCTCAGCTACGTGCTGAGCTTCGTGTATGTGGGTATCTACTGGAACAACCACCATCACATGCTCTCGACGGTGCACCGGATATCGGGGCGCGTGTTGTGGGCGAATCTGCACCTGCTGTTCTGGTTGTCGCTGCTTCCGTTCACTACGGCCTGGATGGGCGAGAACCACTTTGCCGCATCACCGACGGGTGTCTATGGCGTGGTCTTGCTGATGGCGGCGGTCGCCTATTGGCTGCTGCAACGCACGCTTATCGTGGCCGACGGCAGCAACGCCATGCTCGCCACGGCCATCGGATCGGACTGGAAGGGCAAGCTGTCACCGCTGCTCTATCTGGCAGGCATTGCGTTGACCTTCTGGCAACCGTGGGCGGGCCAGGCGCTGTACGTGATGGCGGCGCTGTTGTGGCTGATCCCGGATCGCCGTATCGAGCGCGTCAGCAACTCCTGAGCACCAGCTCCCTCCGTGGAGCTGGCAGCGGTGGCGTCACGACGGCGTATGGCTGGCGCCGTAAAACCTCGGCCGATCTCTACAGGAACATGCCGCCGGAAGCCTCGATCCGCTGGCCGTTGATCCAGCCGTTGGCCGGCGCCAGCAGCGAAGCCACCACGCCGCCGATATCGTCCGGTTCGCCTACCCGACCCAAGGCGGTCTGCGAGGCCACAAAGGCATTCAGCTGCGGGTTGTCACGCACCGCGCCGCCGCCGAAATCGGTGGCGATGGCGCCGGGCGCCAGGACGTTTACCGTAATGCCGCGCGGGCCCAGTTCCTTGGCCAAGTAACGCGTGAGTACCTCGATGGCGCCTTTCATCGCCGCATAAGCGGTGTAGCCGGGCAGGGTGAATCGCGCCAGGCCGCTGGAGACGTTGAGAATGCGCCCGCCATCGGCGATCAGCGGCAACAGCTTCTGGGTGAG
>Ga0134125_10003975_pt1 | contig 16962 bp, 12 predicted proteins | sample KB31751_FD_96464 | JGI IMG/M metagenome (GOLD analysis project Ga0134125, IMG submission 96464) | Terrestrial soil microbial communities with excess Nitrogen fertilizer from Kellogg Biological Station, Michigan, USA - KB3-175-1 | ecosystem: Environmental > Terrestrial > Soil > Unclassified ...
CTCGTCAGCGATCCATTCGACGTCGTGGCCGGCGCGCCGGCGCAGCTCGCGCTGCAAGTGACGCTCGCACACACGATCGCCTCGCGCGATCAGCCCTTCGATCTGGTCGCGCACGTCGAGGACGCCGGCGGCAACGAGGTGGCGGCGAGCACGACCGTGTCGCTGTCGGTTTCGCCGTCGACGCCGCTCGGCGGTCCGACGTCGGCGATGACGGGCGGCGACACGACCGCGACCTTCGCCGGCGTCACCGTCGGCGCCGCCGGCACCTTCACGTTCGCGGCGAGCGCGCCGGGGCTGCAGCCCGGCTATCTGTCACTCGACGTGACGCCGTGGCAGTGGCGCGGCATCAACACAGCCAATCTCGTCGTCGATCCGACCAACGCCGACACCGTCTGGATCGACGGATCGGCCCTGAATTTCGGTGGGAGCCTGGCGCGCTCGACGGACCGCGGAGCCACCTTCACCGCCGTCGGTGCCGAGTCGAACGACGCGGCCCGTCTGGCGTTCGATCCATCGCTGTCGACGACGATGTACGGCTCGAGCTATTACGACACGTGGAAGAGCACCGACGGCGGTCAGACGACGTCGCTCTTGCCGCTGACCGGCGGCCCGTTCGCGTTGACCATCGACCCGTCGAGCTCGAGCCGCGTCTATGCCGTCAACGGCACCAACGTGTGGAAGAGCGTCGACGGTGGGGCCAGCTGGAGCGCGATCACGCCGTCGATCGCGTCGGGCATGTCGACGCTGACGGTCGACCCGACCAACTCCGCGGTCCTGTACCTGAGCGGTAGCAACATCTGGCGCTCGCCCGACGGCGGCGCCACCTGGTCTGCGGTGGCTGGTCTTCAGTATCCGAGCTCTTCCGGCTTTTCGCGCGTCGCCGTCAATCCGGCGCAGCCGAGCCACCTCGTCGCGTGCGACGACGGCGGTTGCTATCGCTCCATCGACAGCGGCGCCAACTTCACCCAGGTCTACATCGGCTATCTCGGATACAACCCGATCACGGTCGCGTTCGATCCGGCCACACCGACCGCGGTCTACGCCTGCGGCAACACCGGGCTGGCCACGTCGAGCGACGGCGGCGCCAGCTTCACGCCGGTGCCGCTGTACCCATCGACGGTGTACAGCTGCGCGCTCGCGCCGTCGTCGCCGTCGACCATCTACCTCACCAACGGCGACGGCACCTGGGTCACGACGAACGGCGGCAAATGAGCGGTCACTGCTCGAAACAGTAGAGCCGCGCGGCGCCGTCGCAGAAGATCGTGTGGTCGTCGGTCCAGGTGGCGTCCGCGGCGCCCGTCGATCCCGCCACGGGGACGGAGGCGGTGTGTAGGTTGCTCGTGAAGTCTCCACACGCGCCGGCCGCGTTCAGCGTTCCGTCGGGGTTGGTGTTGGTCCACACATCGACGGGGCCGACGAGGCTCCCGGTTTCGTCTCGGGCGATCGGGTTGAGGAGCGATCCGCCGGAGAGGGCCGCGCTGTTGGCGGCCAGCGCGGTTCCGTCGAGGAGCTGATACGGCTGGGTGCTCGCGCCGATGCGGCTATTGGCGTCGAAGCCCGTGACCGACAGCCAGGCGGCGAAGGTGCCGGTGAGGCCCGCGGCCGTCGCAGCCGAGGCGCAGGTCGCGTCGGCGCCGGCCGTCCCGCCGAGGTTCCCGTCGTAGGACTGGCTCGTGACGAAGGCGCACTTGTACATGCTCTGCCCGCACGGCAGCACGCACGTGCCCGCGCCGTTACACAGTCCGGCGCCGCAGGGCGCGTTCTTCGGCATGAGCACGCACGCTCCGGTGGTGTCGCAATCGGCGGCGCCGCACGGTCCGATCGGGCAGCTCTGCGCGCAGCAGTGCGAGCCGCCGCCGGTCGTGCCGCACTGGCCGGACTCGCACTGCATGCTCGAGCTGCACGGTGCGCCCGACGGGCCCGGCCCGACGCACGCGCCCATGCCGTCGCAGGCGGTGCCGCCGCTGTCGCTGCACGGAATGCCGGCGGGCGCGTCGACCAACATGCACACGTGCGCCGTCGGGTTGCACAGGTTGGCGACGCAGGCGCTCGTGGTCGCGGGACAGTCGGTCGGCAGCGAGCAGCCCGCGACGCACGACCCGCCGCCGTCGCACAGGCCGCCCGCCATGTCGACGGCGGCACCAGGACACGCGGTTCCCTCGGGGATGCAGGCGCCATGACACAGCGACTCGCCGGCAAGGCACGACACCTCCGCCGGCGTCGAGCAGCCGGCCAGCGCGACGAGGAGCGCGAGACCGGCGGCACGCGCGACGCTCGACGAGAGCTTCACGCTCGCCATTTTCGCATTCGCGACAGAGGCGAGCCAAGTGATAAAGTGACGGCTCCCGGAGATCCATCGATCCAGGGAGGTGACGATGCGGCAGTGGGTCGCAGCAGCGTGCGTGGCAATCGTGGTGGCATGGTCGGCCCGCGCGGCCGCCGAGGCGCCGTCGATCGGCAAGGCGAAGATCGTGAAGGGCCAGGTCACCGTCGTGCGTGGCTCCAAGAAGGAGCCGGTGAAGATCGGCGACGTCCTCAACGAGCACGACGTCTTCGAGACCGGCCCCGACGGCAGCCTCGGCATCACCTTCACCGACAACACGTCGTTCTCGATCGGGCCCAACAGCCGCGTCGCCATCGATACCTACTTCTTCGATCCCAAGAACCTGAAGGGAAACCTCCTGGCGAACCTGAAGAAGGGCACCATGATGGTGCGCTCCGGGGAGCTGACCAGGCAGCAGCCCGGCTCGGTGCAGGTGAAGACGCCGCGAACCGTCCTCGGCGTGCGCGGTACCACCTTCGTCGTCTCCGTTGACGAATAGAGCCTGACTTGAGACTCGGCTGGTCCGTCGGGATCGGGCTCGTCTGCGCCGTGGCGCTGGCGCGGCCCGCGGCTGCCCAGTCGGCGGGCTACCAGCTCAACCGCTTCGAGCCGCCGCCGGCGGGAGATCCGTTCACCGTCGTCGAGTATCCGTGGTACTCCGCCACGCGCTGGCTCGCCGCCGGGTTGACGCTCGACTACGCGCACGACCTGCTCGTGGCGTCGGGCGCGCCGGCGCCGATCGCCAATCAGCTCGACGGGCACCTCGATCTCGCGGGCTCGCTCTTCGATCGCGTCGCGCTCACGCTCAGCGTCCCCATGGTGCTGTGGGAGAACGGAACGGCGTTCAATGGCCTCGGGCCGACCGGCGCCGTCGCCGGCGATCCGCGCGTGGGTGCGCGCGCGCGCCTGTTCGGCCAACCCGATTCGATCGTCTCGCTCAGCGCCTCCGTCTATCTATGGATCCCCATCGGTGAGCAGCACAACCTGTCGGGCGACGCCGGTGTGCGCGTCTTGCCGCGGCTCACCGTCGGTGGGCTCGTACGCGAGCACCTGCGCTGGGCGCTCAACGCCGGGTTTCTCTATCGCGGCACGGCGCAGCTGTCCGCCGCGCTCGCGCCCGCGGGGAACACGGTCGGCTCGGAGGTTCAGCTCGCGGCCGGCCTCGACTACGTGGCCCTCGACCGACGGCTCAGCGTGGGTCCGGAGGCGACCTTGTCGCTGGCGGTCGCGCCGAACCTCCCGAGTGGGCAACAGGTCGCGACGCTCGAGCTCTTCGGCGCCGCGCACTACCTCGTCGCCGACCTGATCCAGCTCGGGCTCGGCGTCGGCGTCGCGGTGGCGGGCGAGCCCGGGCCGCCGCAGTTTCGCCTCGTCTTCTCCGTCACGTATGCCCCGCTGCGCGCGCGCCTGTCGAGCTTCGAGCGCGTCGTCGTGCTCCCCGACGAGGACGGCCACGTCGGCGGCGTCGTCGTCGACGACGGCAAGAGCCGCACCGTGCTCGACAAGGCCTACGCGTCGACGGAGATCGACAAGAAGGGCAAGCGCGCCCGCCGGGTGCAGAGCTCGCCACAGGCGCTGCCGCCGGGCGTCGCCCGGCTGGCGCAAGCGCTGCCGCCGGCGGATCGCGATCGCGATGGCGTCGCCGACGCGCAGGACGCCTGTCCCGATCGCGCCGGCGTGCCCTCGCCCGATCCGATCCGCAACGGCTGTCCCAAGGCGTCGGAGAAGGTGCTGGTGCTGCCCGACGCCGACGGGCACGTGGGCGGCGTCGAGGTCGACGACGGCAAGAGCCGCACGCTCATCGATCGGCCCTACGCCGGTGTCGAGGTCGGTCCCGATGGCCGCGCGCACCCCGTTGCGCCGGCGACGGCGAAGGCGGTGCTGCGCTCGGTCGCGGCCATCGCGGGCGCGCTGCCGGCTCCCGACTCCGACGACGACGGCGTCCTCGACGGCGCGGACGCCTGTCCCGATCGCGCTGGCGTCGCCTCGCCGGATCCGCTGCGCAACGGCTGCCCGGCGGCGCTCGAGCGGATGGTGGTCCTGCCCGATCCGGATGGCCACGTCGGCGGTGTCGAGGTCGACGACGGCAAGCAACGGACGCTCGTCGATCAGCCCTACGCCAGCGCCGAGGTGGCGCCCGACGGTCGGGTCCGCGCGCTACCGCCGTCGCTGCCGAGCGCGATCGTGCGCGCCGTCGCGGCGCTGGCGAGCACGCTGCCGATCGCCGACGCGGATGGCGACGGCGTGGCCGACGAACACGACGCCTGCCCCGAGCGCGCCGGCGTTGCGTCGCCCGATCCGCTGCGCAACGGCTGCCCGAAAGTGGCCGAGCGCGTGGTGCTCCTGCCCGATGCCGACGGACACGTCGGCGGCGTCGAGGTCGACGACGGCCGCGGCAAGACGGTGCTCGATCGCGCCTACGCCACGGCCGAGGTCGGCGCCGACGGCCGCGCGCACGCGGTGCCGAGCTCGCCGGTGTGGGCGATCCGGCGCGCGCTCGAGGCGCTCGCCGACGCGATGCCCATCCCCGACCGCGACAGCGACGGCATCGCCGACGGCCTCGACGCGTGCCCGGATCGCGCCGGCGCGCCGAGCGCGGATCCCGCCCACAACGGCTGTCCCCGGACCGTCGAGGAGGTCGTGGTGTTGGCCGACGAGAGCGGCCACGTCGGCGGCGTCGACGTCGACGACGGTAGGCAAAAGATCCTGCTCGATCAGGGCTACGCGTCGACCGAAGTCGGCAGCGACGGCATCGCGCGCAAGCGGACGGCGGCGCCCGCCGACGTGGCGACGAAGTTCGCGGGGGCGATGGCCGCGCAGCCGCCCGGCGCCCGCATGATCATCTACTTCAATCGGAAGGCCGAGCCGGTGCGCGATCTCTCGGGCCCGATCGCGAACCTCGTCGCCGAGGTCAAAGAGCGCGCGACCTACGAGATCGACGTCGTCGGCCACACCGACGAGCGCGGCTCCAAGGCGGCGAACGTGCGCATCGGCCTTCAGCGCGCGCAGCTGATCGCCGACCGGCTGATCGCAGCCGGCGTTCCGGCCGAGCGCGTGCACGTGATCTCGAAGGGGATGTCGGAGCCGGCGGTGGCGACGAAGAAGAACGTCGCGGAGCTGCGTAACCGCCGCGTCGAAGTGTTCGTGCGCTAGCGTTCGCTCTTCTGCAGCGCGGTCAGCTTGGCGTCGTGATCGAGGAAGCGATCGGCGAGCGCCTTGACGAACTGGCCCAAAAACGAGCTCCGGATGAGCTCGTCGAGCGCGCGCCGCTCGACCACCACCGCGCTGACCTCGTCGATCGCGACGACGCTCGCCGAGCGCGGCGCATCGGCGAAGATTGCCGTCTCGCCGAAGACCTGACCGGCTTCCAGCGTTCGCAGCGTCACCGTGCGCTTCGGATCGTTCGGATCGCGCTTGCGCACCTCGCAGCGCCCGCTGGTGATGATGTACGCGGCCTCGGCCGGATCGCCCTCGGCGACGATCACCGACCCGGGCGCGAACTTTTGCATGGCGAACCAGTTGCCGCCGCGCAAAAAGGCGCGCAGCTCTTCGGCGAGCTCCTCGATCGACTGATGGCGCTTGGCCGGATCGCTCTCCATCGCCTTCATGGCGATGCGGCTCAGCGCCGGCGGCGGCTTGACCGCGACGCCGGTCGATTCGTCGGGCGAGCGCAGCTGCCGTCGCTGCGCCGCCGGCAGCGCCTCGGCGAACGGACCCGGGTAGGGCGGCGATCCCGTCAGCATCTTGTAGAGGATGCCGCCGATCGCGAACACATCGGTGCGCCGATCGATCTGGCTGATCTTCCCCCACGCCTGCTCGGGCGCCATGTACTGCACCGTCCCGATCACGATCCCCTCGGCATCGGGCGGCCGCACCACCTTCGAACGATCGCCGATGACGTGGGCGCAGCCCCAGTCCATCACGTAGACCTGGCCGAAGTCGCCGACCATGATGTTGTCGGGCTTGAGGTCGCGGTGGATGATGCCGCGGCTGTGCGCGAGCGCCAGCGCGTCGCACACCTTGATGAGGATCTCGAGCAGCCGCTCGAGGTCGCGCCGCGTCTCCTGCGCCGCGATGAGGCGCGTGAGCGTCTGTCCGTTGACGAGCTTCATCGTGAAGTAGCTCGGCACCCCGCTCGAGTCGAGCACCAGCTCGTGAACCGGGACGATGTTGGGGTGATCGAGCAGGCCATTGATGCGCGCCTCGTCGAGAAAGCGCTCCTTCATGTCCGGATTGCCGGCGAGCTCGTCGTCGAGCACCTTCATCGCGATGTGGCGCATGAGCTCGTGGTCGTAGAGGCGGCGGATCGATCCCATGCCGCCGCGCGCGATCTCGCCTTCGTCGCGCAGGCGCTCCTTGCCGCGCAGCGCGGGCGGAGCGGCCGCGGGCATCGGCGGCGGGGCGGAGATCTGCGGCTCCCAGGTATCGACCGATCCCTCGAACCAGGGAATGCGGCTCTGCTCTTCGCTCTCCTCGACGCTTTGGACGGGAACCACTCGGGAGCCGCGGCGCACGCCGACCGAGGTGGGGGTGGGATCGTCGTTGCTCATGCACACTCCGGGGTTCCGCCGATCATACATCCTCGGCGTTTGACAGGTCCACAGCGCGCCCTCTAAAGTGGTCGAGCACCGATGGGGAAGTGGCGCGTGTGGTTGGTGCAGCTCCCGCTGGTGCTCCTGTGGACGCTGGCGTTCGTGGTCACCCAACGCGGTGACGACGGCGCGCTCGGCAGCCGCTTGCTCCGCGACGGTGTCTATCCGGCGCTGCGCCGGATGGAGGGCTTCTACACCGATCTCAAGTTCCGCTGGCGCGGTCCGCGTCCGCTCGGTCCCAAGATCGTGATGGTCGAGATCGACGAGGACGCGATCCATCAAATCGGCCGCTGGCCCTGGCACCGCGACGCGATGGCCGTCCTCATCCAGTCGGCGTTCGACGCCGGCGCGCGCGTGGTCGGGCTCGACATGGTGTTCTCCGAGCCGGACGTGCGCGTGCCCGAGGGGGTCGCCGCGCTGTTGCGCGAGCACGACCTCGGCGATCGCATCCCGACGTTCGAGACCGATCTGTACCTGCAGCGCATCATCGCGCTTCATCGCGATCACCTGGTGCTCGGCTGGATGAGCGACGACGATTGCGTGCCCGCCTGGGCGCCTTGCGATCCGCTGCTCGAGCTGCCCAAAGGCTTCGAAAAGTTCGCGTACGGCAAGGTGAGCGGCTCGTTTCGCCAGGACGCGACGACGTTGGTCACCGTCCCGACCATCACCGCCAACCTCGACGGCTTCGACGACGCGGCGGCGCACTCCGGCTACTTTCTCGGCTGGCCCGATCCCGACGACGTCACGCGCCGGACCGTCGTCGCCGTGACCGCCGGCGGTCACCTCTTTCCGTCGCTGCCGTTGGAGATGGCGCGCGTCGGCCTCGACGACGAGCTCGAGACCACGCTCGACGACAAGGGCGAGATCGCGAGCGTAAAATTCGCGCGCTCGGGCCGCACGCTGCCGGTGTCGCGGCGCGGCGTCCTGCCGATCGACTTCCTCGGGCCCGGTTATCACCAGGGGCCGTTTTCCTGGGTTCCGGCGATGCAGCTCATAGGCGACAGCGAGACGATCCAGTTCGTCCGCAGCGACGCGGTGCGGAGCGCCGCGCGCAAGGAGCTGTTCAAGGACGCCTACGTCTTCATCGGGCTCTCGGCGCAGGGCGTGAACGACCTGCGTAATTTCCCGTTCGAGTCGCACGGGCCGGGCGTCGAGGGCCACGCCACGGTGCTCGAGAACGTGCTCACCGGGCAGCTGATGCGCACGGCAGCCGGCCCGTGCAACTGGCGGCTGGTGCTGCTCTTCATGACCCTGGGCGCGGGCCTCTTCGGTTGGGCGATGATGCGCCTGCAGGCGTTGCCGGCGCTGGTCGTCTCGATCTCGTCGATCGGCCTGTTGGCGACGCTCGACGTCGCGCTCTTCAGCCGGCGCAACATCGATCTCAACACGGTCTTTCTCTTCGCCGAGCTCGGCACGCTCTTCGTCGCGACGCTGGCAATGAAATACGTGCTCGAGGAGCGCGGCAAGCGGCTCATCCGTGGGACCTTCTCGAAGTACCTCGCGCCCGCCGTCGTCGACGAGATGCTCAAGGACCCGGGCAACATCAAGCTCGGCGGCGAGACGCGCAAGCTGACCATCATGATGTCGGATCTGCGCGGCTTCACCGCCACCGCGGAGCGGCTCGCGCCCGACGAGGTGCTGGGCCTGCTCAACCACTATCTCGGCACCATGGCCGACATCATCGTTCAGCATCAGGGGACGATCGACGAGTTCATCGGCGATGCCATCCTCGTGATCTTCGGCGCGCCGCTCGCGCGTCCCGACGACGCGCGCCGCGCGGTGGCCTGTGCCGTCGCGATGCAGCGGGCGATGAAGGGAATCAACGAGCACAACGCCCGCGTCGGCTTGCCCGCGATCGAGATGGGCATCGCGCTCAACTCCGGCGAGGTCATCGTCGGCAACATCGGATCGCAGAAGCGCATCAAGTACGGTGTCGTCGGCAGCAACGTGAACCTGACCGCGCGCATCGAGTCCAACACCGTCGGCGGGCAGATCCTGATCTCGCAGACGACGCTGGAGCTGGCCGGCGCGGACCTCAAGCTCGGCGAGAAGCAGAAGATCGTCGCCAAGGGGTTTCCGCAGCCGATCTCCGCGTTCGAGGTCAAGGGGATCGGCGGCGAGTACGACCTCTTCTTGGACGAGGTGGACCTGGCGCTGGTGCCGCTCGTCCGGCCGCTCGAGGTGCGCTACCGGATCTTGGAAGGCAAGAACGAGGAGGGACCCGAGCAGTCGGGCCGCTTGCGCTCGCTGTCGGCGATGGGCGCCGTCCTCGAAGGCGACGGCACGCTCGAGCCGTTCAAGAACCTCAAGCTCCAGCTCTACGCGCCGTCGGGCGAGAAGATCGATGGCGACCTCCACGCCAAGGTGATCGAGGGCGGTGCGCCGTGCACGCTCCGCTTCACCGGGGTGCCGCCGGCGGTGGCGCGCTTCGTCCAGGAGCGCCTGGAGCTGCAGGCGCCCGAGCGATCGAGCGCCTTGGCGGGACGCTCCTAAGCGAAGCGGCCGGCGGCGGGATCCCAGACCGCGTCGCGGCCCTCGCGCGCGATCGTGAAGTTCGGCAGGCCGGCGCCGTGACGGCCCCGCGCGTCCTCGATCTGCGAATCCGACTGCAAAGGGCCGTGGTGGCCGGCCATCACGTGCGTCGCCGGGTGGCGTCGTGCCAGCTCGGCGGCCGACTCGATGGAGCCGTGTCCGAACGCGTGCTGGGGGACGTCGCTGTAGTTGGCGTCGACGATGACGAGCTGCGATCCCGAGGCGACCTCGTCTTCCATGGCGCGTGTGTCCACGGTCGGCTCGTGGTCGCTCAGATAGGCGACCGTCGGTCCACCGGCGATCGCGAGCCGATAACCGAGCGTGTCGAGGTAGCGCTGGTGGGGCGGGGTGCCGCTGTAGTGGCGCAGCGAGAACGCCTGCAGCGTCGCGCCCGGCAGGTCGATGGGGGCGCCGGCGGCCAGCTCGACGAACGAGAGGCGCCGAAGGGTCCCGAGCGCGAGCACGTCGAGCGGGACGAACGCGGGCGGTTGATGGCCGGCGGCGATGGTGTCGAGCGCCTCTTTGGGCGCGAGGACGGTGAGCTCGAGCTCGTTGTCGCGGCGCCACAGCCAATCGGCGTCTTTGAGCCCCTCCCAGTGGTCCATGTGCGCGTGCGTGATGAGGAGGTGAATCCGCTCGATGCCCCACAGACGCTCGTCGGTGGCGAGCGCGGCGGCGAGCGTGCAGAGCCCGCGTCCGGCGTCGAAGACGAAGAGGTCGGCGCCGGCGGCCAGCGAGTAGCACGAGGTCGAGTTGCCGATGTGCGAGTTGCAGGTATTGCGGCCGCCGCGACAACCCCACACCTGCAAGAGGATCTGGCTCACGAGACGATCATGCCCGCGGAGCCCTGCGCGAGAAAAGAAATAAGCCGCCGCGTGCTATCATTCGCCAATCGGGAGGCCCGCCATCGCCATCCGCAAACCACGCCGCGCGCGCTCGCAGCGCGCTCATTCGACGTCGCCCGCCGGACCTCGACTCGACGATCAGCTCTGCTTTCCGCTGTACGCCGCCGCCCGCCTCGTGGTCCAGGCGTACGCGCCCATGCTGCAGAATCTCGGGCTGACCTATCCGCAGTACCTCGCGCTCATGGTGCTGTGGGAGCACGACGGCGCCACGGTAAACGAGATCGGCGAGCGCCTCTATCTCGACTCGGGCACGCTCACGCCGTTGTTGCGGCGACTCGACGAGGCGGGCCTGATTCGCCGCACGCCCAAAGAGACCGACCAGCGCGCCGTCGAGAATTGGCTCACCGCGGCCGGCCGCGCGCTGGAGAAGCGGTCGGTGCCGATCCCGCGCGACCTGCTTTGCCGCCTCGAATTGCCGATGCCCACCTTCGTGCGGATGCGCAGCGACATGCGGCAGCTCCTCGAGCGGCTGACCCGCCTGGTGGGTGACGGCCACGAGTGAGCGCGCGCCTCCAATTAGCTTGTACACAATTTAATTGAAACCGGGCGCGCCGCCGGGCTATAGGCGCCGCCATGCGGTTCGACCAAGAGCCTTCGCCCGCGCCGTTTCCCCCTCCGCCGCCACGATGGATCATCCGCGCGGTGCTGGCGCTGCGCCGCGCGCTGCGCGCCACCGCCGAGGCGCTGGTGCCGCCGGAGGTGCGCGTCCTCGAGCTGGCCACCGGCGTGGCGGCCACCAAGCTCCTGGCCGCGGCCGCGCAGCTTCGCATCGCCGATCGGCTCGCCGACGGTCCCCTCGGCGCCCGGGAGCTCGCCGCGCGCTGCCAGGTCGACGCCGATGCGCTGCATCGCACGCTGCGCGCCCTCAGCCACCTCGGGGTCTTCGAGCTGCGCGCGGACGGCCGCTTCGCCAACAACCGCCTCGCGCGCGCGCTCGCCGGCGGCAACCTGGCGCGCCTGCGCGACGCCTGCGAATACATCGGCTCGCCGTCGAATGTGCGCGCGTGGAACGACTTCGACGAGACGCTGCGTACCGGCCGCAACGCCTTCGAGCGCGTGCACGGCATGAGCGTCTGGGATTGGTTCGAGCAGCACCCCGACGAGCGCGACACCTTCGCCGGCTTCATGATGGGCCGCACCATCGCCGACGCGCCGCTCGTCGCCGCGCTCTACCCGTTCGGCGAGATCGAGCGCGTCTGCGACGTCGGCGGTGGCCGCGGCACGCTGCTGTCGGAGCTGCTGGTGCGCCATCCGCACCTGACCGGCATGCTGTGCGACGCTCCGGCCGTCGTCGCCTCTGCCGCGGCGCTGTTGTCCCGTCGCGGGGTGCGCGATCGCGTCGAGCTGCACCCGGGCAGCTTCTTCGACTCGGTCCCCGCCGGCGCCGACGCGTACCTCCTCAAGAACATCCTGCATGATTGGGATGACGCCCGCTGCACGCACATCCTCGACGTCGTGCGCCGGGCGATGCGCGCGGACCAGCGCCTCCTCCTCGTGGAGTGGATCACCGAACGCAACGACGCGGCCGGCCTGGGCGCGCTCTCGGACGTGCAGATGATGACCGTCTGTAGCGAGGGGCGCGAGCGCGGCCGCGCCGAGCTGGAGGCGCTCCTGGCGCAGAGCCGCTTCCGCCTGCGCCGGGTGCTGCCTTCGCCGACGGTGTCGATCCTGGAGGCGGTCGCCGTCAAATAAATTGCATACAATTTAATTGATCACAACTCATCTCCCATGCTACCGACGCAGTGTGTCAGTGGGTGCGAGCGCGGCTCGCTCAGGGAGACGATTTCGATGGCCATCTCGATGAATGGGGTACGTGCCTGGCTGCGGCTGGGACGCCCCAAGTTCCTCCTCTACAGCGCGTTGCTGTACGGGTTGGGGGCGACGCTGGCGGTGCTACGCGGCGCTCACGTCACGCTCGGTGCCTATCTCTACGGACAGCTCTTCGTCTCGTGCGTGCACCTCATGACGCACTACTGCAACGAGTACTTCGACTACGAAGCCGATCGCGCCAATCCGGCGCCGACGTCGTGGACCGGCGGCAGCCGCGTGCTCGTCGACGGTCAGTTGCCGCCGGCGGTGAGCCTGGGGACGGCCTTCGTGCTGCTCTTCGTCGGGGTCGCGCTCGCCATCGCCATGCCGAGCGACGACGCGCGCTGGGTGTGCGTGTGCATGATCGCGCTCGGCTGGTTCTACACGGCGCCGCCGCTGCAGCTGAACTATCGCGGCATGGGGGAGCTGTCCGTGGCCACTGTGCTGCACGTGCTCTGTCCCGCGCTCGCCTTCCGGCTGCAGGCGGGCCGTCTCGATCCGCTGCTGCTCTTGGCGCTGTTCCCCAGCTTCGTCCTGCAGATCGCGCGCATGATGGTCATGAACCTGCTCGACTACGAGGGGGATCGCCTGGTCGGCAAACGGACGCTGGTGTCGACGCTGGGCCCGCGCCGCGCCGTGCGCGCGTACGCCGTCGGACAGGTGATCGCATACGGATCGCTGCCACTGTTGGTGGTGCTGGGGCTGCCGCTGGCGGTGGCGCTCGCCATCGCGCTGACGCTGCCGCTCTCGGTCTGGCAGGCGCGGCGCCTCGTCACCGGCGCCTACCGCGAGCGCGCGCTCGGCAACAACGTGGTCTTCTGGGCCTCGACGCACGTGGCGTTGGTCGTGGTCGTGACGAGCTTCGGCGTGCTGTTCGAGCTCGTCGTCGGTCATGTGCGACCGAGCGCGCTCTTGGTGGTCGTGCCGCTCGTCTACCTGTCGTTCATGGGTCCGCAGATCTGGAAGAACCGCGCCCTGGCCAGCTGACGACGGCTCACCGCAATAGCGGCTACCGGTGCTTTTGCGGCCGTACGTTCGCCAAGCGCTGTTGCAGCTCGAAGGCGTCGACCGGCTTGACCAGGTGGGCGTCGTAGCCGGCGTCGATGGCGCGGCGGCGGTCCTCGGGCTGTCCGTAGCCGGTCATCGCAAACATGACCGGCGCGTCGTCACCGAGCGAGTCGTGAATGCGTCTGGCGACGGCGTATCCGTCGAGCTTTGGTAGCCCGATGTCGATCAGCAAGACGTCGTGCGAGCGCGTGAGCGCCCGCGAGAGCCCTTCCAGGCCATCGCGCGCCTCGTCGGTCGCGTGACCCCACAGCATCAGCATCTGGCTCAGCGTCTCACGGACATCGTCATTGTCTTCGACGACGAGTATGCGGAGCGGTAGCGATTGCTTGTGCTCGGTGTGCTTCGATGACCGACTCGGAGTGCCCTGCGATGCGAGCGGAATTCGGACCACGAACTCGCTGCCTCTGCCGAGCCCCTCGCTGAATGCTTCGACGGTCCCGCTGTGGTTCTCGACGAGGCTGCGAACGAGCGGTAGACCCAGCCCGAGGCCGCCTTGCGAACGGGCGAGGGATTCATCGGCTTGCGTGAAGAGGTCGAAGATGGTGCCCAGCAGCTCGGGCGTCATTCCAATGCCGGTATCGCGGACGCGCAGCACGCCGTTGGGCGGCTCTTCTTCGACCGAGACGTCGATGCGGCCTCCGGACGGCGTGTACTTGAGAGCGTTGGTCAGAAGATTGGAGACGATCTGCTCCAGGCGAATCGCGTCCCCCTCGACCACCACCGGCTTGGGCGCCGACAGCTGGACGGTCCGCGAACGGACCGGGCCGCTCGTCCCGAATGCGTCCAGCCACCGATCGACCACGCTCTTCAAATCGACCGCTTCGAACTCGAGCACGATCTTGCCGAGACGAACGCGAGAGGCATCGAGGAGGTCGTCGACGATTCGCGACAGGTGGGCGATCTGACGATCGATCACCTGGTGATAGCGGGTGAGCGATTCAGCCTGCCCGTGATCGAGAATCCGAAGCGCGTTGTTGATCGCGCCCAGAGGATTGCGAAGCTCGTGCCCGAGCATGGCGAGGAATTCGTCCTTGCGGCGGTCGGTCTCCTCGAGACGATGCAGCGCAACTCCGAGCTGCCGCGCGTGCTCGATCTCCTCCTCGCGCAGCCGAAGCGTCGTCAGGTACGAGCCCAGCTGAGCCGCGACCACCGTCAGCAGGCGCAGGCTGTGCTCGTCATACTCTTCGAAGGCCTGCTCGACGAACAAGACGCCGATGATGTGATTCAACCCGATCACCGGAATCGCGAGATGCGTCTTCGTTGGCTCCGTCGCCGATGCGCCATCGCCGTGCGCGGCCTCCGGCGCGGACGGCAGCGACTCGATGGCCTCGGCATCGCCGGTCTCGTCGCCCATCAAGCGCAAGAGCGCGATCAGGCGATTTCGGAGCGAAGCTCTTTCGTCTTCCGGCAGATGGGGAACGGCGAACAGCTCGCAGCGGCCGTTGTTCGGTACCACCTCCAACAGCGCACAGCACTCGTACGCGACGACCTGCCCAAGCAGCTTCAACGCAGCCACGACCCGATCGTGCGAACCGTCCGACGCGGCCAGGACATGTGCGACTTCTGCGAGCGTTCTCGCGGCACGGCGCAGGTCTTGAGGCGCGCTATCGGCAGGTTCGGTTGGCAACTCGCATCACCTCGTCGTGCGCGAAGGCAAACCGGTCAAGACTCCGCGTAAGTCTTTGAACCGTTCCCCCACGACCTTGATGCCTCCCTTTCCGATGACCGCCGACCGAAGCTCGGTATTGAGATTGATCCCGCGCGCCTTGATGACGGACACGGCCCGCTCGAGGCGGCCGTCGAGCTCGACGTAGCGGATCTGCATCAGGTTGTCGGCCATGAACGAGACGCCGAGACCCGAGAGGTTCACGTTGCCGAGCAGCTGCTCCGATTCCATCGTCATGAAGGCGGAGCAGCCGACGCTGCGCAGGTGCTTTGCCGTCGAGTAGATGAGCTCCTTGAAGCGTCGCTCGGACGGAACCCCCAGCGATATGGTCGTGAGGCTGTCCAACACCGCGCGACGCGCGCCGAGTCTTTGCACGTCTTCGCGCGCGCTGTCGAAGAATCGATCGGTCATCAATTCCACAGGCGATGCGTAGCGAATGACCAGCATGCCCTTCTTTTCCTGGGCATCCAGATCCCAGCCCAACCCCTTGGCGATTTCTCGGAGCTGATCTGGCGTTTCCTCGAGCGTGAAGAGGAGCCCTTTTTCGTTTCGGGCGATGCCCGCGAGTAGAAAGTTCAGGCTGAGAATCGTCTTGCCTGCTCCGGTGCCGCCTTGCACCACGGTACAGCTGCCGCGCGGCAGGCCGCCGTCGAGCAGCTCGTCGAGGCCGGCGACGCCCGTCGAGTCACGCTCGCTCAGGCTGGGCGCACGTCCCGAGAACTCCGGAGCGCGCACGCGCGGATAGACATACAGGCCGCCGGGGCCGATCTCGAAGAAGTGACGGCCGGAAATGTAATTTCCGCCGCGCAGCTTCATGATCTCGATGGTTCTGACGGAGGTCAGATCCTGGCGTTCGACGCCGAGTCGGATGATGCCGTCGGCGACGGCAAACTCCGCGAACTGGGAGAAGTCGTCGCGAACGTATTCCCCGACGAGGAACGTGGTGGCGCCCCATCCGGCCATGTGGTTCGCCAGGTCGTAGACGAACGATCGCGCGATTCCGGGTTGCGGCATCAATTCGACGATCGAACGAAAGCTATCGATGGCCACGTAGTCGGGCTCGAGCGTCTCGACGCGCGCTACGATCTCGGCGATGGTGGCGTCCGAACCCTCGCGCAGGACCTTTCCGAGGTCGGCGAAGATGATCAGCTTGTCGAGGATCTCGACGTCGAAGAAGTCGAACGACTGCATGTAACGAATGACCTTGATCGCGGGCTCCGACAGCGTCGTAAAGTAGAGGCACTTTTTGCCTTCGCGCGCGGCTGCGAACAGCATCTGCAGCGTGAAGATGGTCTTCCCGGCGCCAGGCTCTCCGGCAATGACCGTCACCGACTGACTCGGTATTCCGCCGCCGAGGATGCGATCCAGCGCGGGATTGCCGGTGCTCTCCAATCTCAGAAGCGGTTGGGCGGCCATCAGCGACGCTCCTCGAACATGACGTCGCAGCGCTGCAGAGCGGGGATTGCGCTGAGGCGACGGATGATGACCGATCCGGTCAGCTCCACGAGGAGTGGCGACAGCTCGCGCGCGAGCTCGCGAACCGACATCACCGGCTCTGTCCCGCAGACGAGCCAGTCGTCCGGAACCCGGTACGAGTAGTTGAACCCGCTCCGGCTGACGACGAGCAGATCGAGATCGCGACGCCGAGCGGCAGCGCGCTTGGCGCTGCGGCGCATGAGCGTCGCCGTCGCCGCGGTGCCGAGCACATCGGCCATGGCCTCCCAGACGAGGTCGAACAGCTGCGCCGCGGTACAGCCCGAATCTGCGGTAGACGGTTCGATGTTCATCGCCGCAACTTGCCTCCGCCACTCGCCGCAGATGGCGAAGCATGGGTCGCGGCGCCACCGCCACGTCGCCGGATGAACGACAAGACGTCATCGACGCGAAGCGGCGGAGCGATGTCGTACTCTCCGTCGGAAGATTCGACGAGGGTCACGGCCACGCGCGCCAGCTCGGCGTTCGCGACGAGGACGACTACGGTGAGCTTGACCTGCGGGGTCGTGCGCTGCTGCGGGGTCGTGCGCTGCTGCTGCGTCGCAGCTGTCGCTTCCTGCGCATGCCCATCGC
>Ga0134125_10003976_pt1 | contig 16961 bp, 14 predicted proteins | sample KB31751_FD_96464 | JGI IMG/M metagenome (GOLD analysis project Ga0134125, IMG submission 96464) | Terrestrial soil microbial communities with excess Nitrogen fertilizer from Kellogg Biological Station, Michigan, USA - KB3-175-1 | ecosystem: Environmental > Terrestrial > Soil > Unclassified ...
CGAGCGCTACGGTGTGGTCGCTTTCGACGGGGCGGGCAAGGCCAGCAGCATCGAAGAAAAGCCCGCCAGGCCCAAGAGCAACTACGCCGTCACCGGCCTGTATTTCTACGACAACCAGGTCGTTGACATCGCCAAGACCATCAAGCCCAGCGCCCGGGGCGAGCTGGAAATCACCGCCGTCAACCAGGCCTACCTGGAGCGCGGCCAACTCAATGTGCAAATCATGCAGCGCGGCTACGCCTGGCTCGACACCGGCACCCACGACAGCCTGCTGGAAGCGGGGCAGTTCATTGCGACGCTGGAAAACCGCCAGGGCCTGAAGGTGGCCTGCCCGGAAGAGATCGCGTACCGGCAGCGCTGGATCGACGCCGCGCAGCTTGAGCAACTGGCCAAACCCCTGGCCAAGAATGGCTACGGCCAGTATCTTTTGCGTCTGCTCGCGGAGGGCGCCCAGGCATGAATGTCACCCCCACTGCCATCCCGGATGTGCTAATCATTGAACCCAAGGTGTTCGGCGATGCGCGCGGCTTCTTCTTCGAAAGCTTCAACCAAAGAGCCTTCAACGATGCCACCGGCCTGAATCTGAATTTTGTGCAGGACAACCACAGCCGCAGTGCCAAGGGGGTGCTGCGCGGCTTGCACTATCAAATCCATCAGCCCCAGGGCAAGCTGGTGCGTGTGGCACGCGGGGCGGTGTTCGATGTGGCAGTGGACATCCGCAAGGGTTCCCCCACGTTTGGAAAGTGGGAGGGCCTTGAACTGACCGAGGACAACCGCAAGCAGCTGTGGGTGCCACCGGGGTTGGCGCATGGGTTTGTCGTGCTGAGTGATTCGGCGGATTTCTTGTACAAGACCACGGACTATTACGCACCCCAGCACGAACGGTGCATTGCGTGGAATGACCCCGCCATCGGTATTGACTGGCCGTTGGCCAATAACGGGATTGACAGTCCCTTGCTGTCTGCGAAAGATCAGAAAGGTCTCAGTCTTTCTGCGGCTTCAATGTGAGATGTTTTTCTGCATATGACTCCCATATCTACCGATCCTGAGAAGCAATTCACCGTCGCCGTTGTTGGCCTTGGGTACGTCGGCCTGCCACTTGCGGTTGAATTCGGAAAAAAAGTGCCCACGCTGGGCGTGGACCTTTCGGCGGACAAGGTGGCTGCGTATCGCCGACACATCGATCCCACCGGAGAAGTCACCACGCAGGATTTACAGGCCGCCACGCGGCTGCAGTGCCACACCGACCCTGCAGTTCTGAAAGAGGCAGACTTCATCATCATCGCAGTGCCCACGCCGGTGGGTGTGGCGCACCAGCCCGACTTCACGCCGCTCATCAAGAGCAGCGAAGCCGTGGGCAAGCACATGAAACGCGGCGTCGTTGTCGTGTACGAGTCCACCGTTTACCCCGGTGCAACCGAGGAGGTCTGCATCCCCATCCTCGAAAAGCAATCGGGCCTCAAATGGAAGCAGGACTTCTGGGTCGGCTACAGCCCCGAGCGCATCAACCCTGGCGACAGGGAGCGCACGGTCACCAAGATCGTCAAGGTGGTGTCGGGCGACACCCCCGCCACGCTCAATACCGTGGCCGAGGTGTACAGCAGCATCATCACCGCAGGCGTGTACAAGGCCAGCAGCATCCAGGTGGCCGAGGCCGCCAAGGTCATCGAAAACACCCAGCGCGACCTCAATATTGCTCTCATGAATGAGCTGGCCATCATCTTCGAGCGCGTGGGTATCGACACGCTCGAAGTGCTTGCGGCCGCCGGCACCAAATGGAACTTTCTGCCGTTTCGCCCAGGTCTGGTCGGCGGCCACTGCATCGGCGTGGACCCGTATTACCTGACCCACAAGGCCGAGATGCTGGGTTACCACCCGCAGGTCATCCTGGCGGGCCGCCGCATCAACGACGGTATGGCCGCCTATGTCGCGCAGCAAACCGTCAAGCAGATGATCAATAACGGCACCAACATCAAAGGCGCCAAGATCATCGTGCTGGGCCTGACCTTCAAGGAAAACTGCGCCGACTTGCGCAACAGCAAGGTGGCGGATGTGGTGCAGGAGCTCCAAGATTTCGGTTGTGAAGTGCATGTGCATGACCCCTTGGCTGAACCGGGGCAGGCACTGCATGAATACGGCATTAGCCTGCGCGAATGGGGGCAACTGCCCCAGAACGCCGACGCCATCGTTGCCGCCGTGTCGCATGCCGAATACACGGGCCAGCCAGTGCCCCGGCTGCTGGCCCCGCTCAAGCCTGGCGGTGTGTTCATCGACATCAAATCCGCCTACGAGCCGCAGGCCGTCATCGCTGCGGGCGCGACCTTGTGGCGACTGTGAAAGCACCCATGACAGACTACCAGCAGATCCAGACCCGCCTACTCACCGAGCCCCGCACCTGGCTCGTCACCGGCGTGGCCGGCTTCATCGGCAGCAACCTGTTGGAGAACCTGCTCAGGCTGGGCCAGCGAGTGGTTGGCCTCGACAACTTCGCCACCGGCCACCAGCGAAACCTCGACGAAGTGCAATCTTTGGTTTCCCCCGCGCAATGGGCCAACTTCACCTTCATCCGGGGCGACATTCGCGAGCTGGCCGACTGTCGAAAGGCCTGCGAGGGCGTGGACTACGTGCTGCACCAGGCCGCCCTTGGCAGCGTGCCTCGCAGTCTTGAAGACCCCATACTGACCAACAGCGCCAACATCACCGGCTTCCTCAACATGCTGGTCGCGGCGCGAGACGCCACGGTCAAAAGCTTCACCTACGCCGCCAGCAGTTCCACCTACGGCGACCATCCGGCCCTGCCCAAGGTGGAAGATGTCATCGGTAAACCCCTCAGCCCATACGCCGTCACCAAATACGTCAACGAGTTGTATGCCGACGTGTTTGCCCGCTGCTACGGCTTCAACACCATCGGCCTGCGCTACTTCAACGTGTTCGGCCCACGGCAAGACCCCAATGGCGCCTACGCTGCCGTTATCCCCAAATGGACCGCGTCCTTGCTGAAGGGCGAGGCGGTGTACATCAATGGCGATGGTGAAACCAGCCGCGACTTCTGCTTCGTGGCCAATGCCGTGCAGGCCAACTTGCTGGCGGCGACGGCTGAGAACCCGGAAGCCAGGAATCAGGTCTACAACGTGGCCGTGGGTGACCGCACCACGCTCAACACGCTGTTTGGCCTGCTGCGCGATAACCTTGTCGCTCACGGCGTGGGGGCCGCCACCCAACCCGTGCACCGCGACTTCCGGGCGGGAGATGTGCGTCACAGCCAAGCCGATACCGGCAAGGCGCAGCGTTTGCTGGGCTACGCACCGACGCACCGAATCGAGCAGGGCATACAAGAGGCCTTGGGCTGGTACATCAAAAAACAAGCTTTTGAAGCGGCTTGATGCGCCTGTCTCACGTTGGCTGGAATCTTGCTGGCCTGTCGCTGCCATTGGTCGTGGCCGCGGCGACGGTACCGCACCTCATCAGCAGGCTTGGCAATGAACGGTTCGGTTTGCTGGCCTTGGCGTGGGGCCTGATTGGATATGCCGGCGCAATGGACTTGGGAATTGGCCGGGCGCTGACGCAGTTGGTTGGCCGGCTTCGCGGCGAGGGCGATCTCGCCGCCATCCCGAATGTTTTGGCAACGGCCGGCCGCATCACGCTGCTGGCCGGCCTGGCAGGTGGCGCGCTGATAGCTCTGGCCGCTCTTGCCGGTGCCGGGGCGTGGGTCAAGACCGCCACGATTTCCCCTGCGGAGATCAGGAATGCCTTGCTGCTGCTGGCCATTGCGCTCCCGGCGCAGGCCATGAGCGCTACCTACCGGGGTTTGAACGAAGCCTTCCTGAACTTCAAGGGCATCAGTCTGGTGCGAGTGGCCCTCGGTGTGCTCAGCTTCGGTGGCCCGTATCTCGTCGCGCTGTACACAACGGATCTGCCGTGGTTGGTGGCGACCTTGGTTGCCAGTCGCCTTTTCGCCCTGGCCATCTATCGTTGGCTTGCCTACTCGTGCCTCGAGGACGGGAATATCGCTGCGGGCAAGGCAGCATACTCCGCAAGTGTGGCCAGATCCCTCTTTTCGTTTGGTGGCTGGGTTGCGGTGAGCAGCGTCGTGAGTCCGATCTTGGTGCAGGCAGACCGATTCCTGATCGGAGCCGTCCTGTCTGCAGCCGCCGTCACGGTGTATGTCGTGCCCTATGAAGTCGTGATACAGAGCCTGATTCTGGTAGGCGCCATTTCCTCGGTAATTTTCCCAACCTTGAGCAAATTGATCCATGAGCAGCCCGGCCGTTGGCAACCTTACTTTCGTCGCTGGCTTTATATCGTCGCCGGGATGATGGTGGTGGTGTGTGCCGTGCTGGCATTTTTGCTCCCCACGGTATTACGGCTGTGGCTCAAGACCAATCTCCAGCCGGAATCCATCGCTGTCGGGCAAATTCTTTGCCTCGGCGTATTTGCCAACGCGATGGGGGCAATGTTCTACGCGCTGCTTCACGCCAAGGGGCGGTCAGACTTGACGGCTATAGTGAATCTGATCGAATTGCCGATATTTGTGGCCGCGCTTACGTTCCTCCTGCATCGATACGGCATCGTCGGCGCTGCCTGGGCCTGGGTGGGGCGGATGGTGGTTGATGCCGTCGCGCTTGGCCGATTGAGTGCTGCCCGATGACGTCTCGGTACAGAAATTCCATTCTCGCTTCTATATTGATTGCTTTGCCGCTATCATATGTCGCAGGTTATCAAATAATAGGTGAGAGTCGGGATTATCTTAATTACCTGTCATTTTTTGACCTCGTTCGATCGGCGAAAAATTATTCTGAAATATCGTATAGATTTGAGCCTGGTTTTACTTTTATTGCATATTGGCTAGCTCATATTGGTTTTGGTAATGAATGGATTTATGGATTTTTTGCGGGCACCTGCATTTATATAAAATACTCGGCATTGCCCGTATTTCACGAAAATCTAATCTCATTTCTTGTATTTACATTTTTATTTCTGTGTCGCTATTTCATTTTATTTGAAATGACGGTGCTCCGGGCTGCAGTTGCTTTCTCAATAGTTTTTGCCGTTTTTTTGAAAAAAGAAAACGAACAGTCGACCATCAAAGAAGTATTTTTTCTTGTATTGGCAGCTTTATTTCATTATTCGGCAATTGTTTTTTTTCCAATATACTTCATTGGGAAATTGACCCGGAAAAAAATAATTGTACTATCTATTTTTTCATTTTTTCTAATACTATTCTCCGAGAAACTCGCACTGACTATTCTTCCGAATATATTTCCGGTATTCAAAACTTATGGCGCAATAAAATCCGAAGCGACCCTTTTGCCAGCGCCAATGATTCTTGATATCGCGTTGATCGTATTCGGGCTCGTCTTTTGGAGTGAGAATGATTTGCCCATGCGATATTCAATATTTGGAATGACTTTGAGTATCGTATTTCATTTCGCAGTGTTAGATTTCTCCGTCATTTCCGGGCGTATCTATGAAATACTGTCAGTTTTCGTTTTGATATATTTAGTAAGAGCCGCCATGCAGAAAAACGCACTGCTGATGACTTTGGCTGTCTTGTTTTCCATATTTGATGGAGCTGTTAACTTGTACGCCGTAACAATTCATGAGCCTCTTTTGTCATGAAAGGTTGCATCGATATCATTATTGTCAATTGGTGTTCCGGTGATCAATTGCATGACGTAGTCTCCAGTATCGAGAAATTCCATGGAAATGAGGTTGCTTCAGTCATTGTTGTCGATAACGCTTCAACTGATGACTCGTTGTCAAAAGTTGAAAAAATAACTGATTTGCCATTTCCGATTCACATCATCAGAAATACTCAAAACCTCGGTTTTGGTGTGGCCTGTAATCAAGGCGCGGAGGTTGGCCAGGGCGAGTATATTCTTTTCTTGAACCCAGACACGCGGCTACACGAGAATTCTCTAACAGTACCATTGAGATTCATGCGTGAGCCGAAAAATGACAAGGTCGGAATTTGTGGAATCCAGTTGATCGATGAAGATGGCCGCGTTTCACGTACTTGTGCCCGGTTTCCTTCGCTTGCAGTATTTATGGTACAGATGATGGGCTTGAATAAACTGCCAGGGTTTCGGTCCTGGAGTTTGCAGATGGATGACTGGGCCCATACCGATACGCGCGACGTTGATCATGTCATCGGCGCCTTCTATTTCGTTCGGCGTGCAGTCTTTGAGTCATTGAATGGATTCGACAAGAGGTTTTTCGTCTACCTGGAGGATCTGGACCTGTCATTGCGCGCGAACCAGGCTGGTTGGCGAAGCGTCTACCTGGCTACGGTCCGAGCTTTTCACGCCGGGGGGGGCACGTCGCGCAATATTAAGGCCGCGCGGCTCTTTTACTCGCTGAGAAGCCGTTTGCTATATGGGATCAAGCATCTTCCAAAAATTCAGGCGTGGACACTTATAGGATTAACGCTGATGGTGGAACCATTTCCGCGGGTAATCTTTGCCCTGCTGCGAGGCGGTTTGACGGATGTCGCCAACACCTTCACAGGGTATCGGATGTTATATGCTTGGATTTTCAAAGACTTTACGATAAACAAACAAGGATTGTATGGCAAAGAATTTTAATATGCCGTTGCCGTCTTCGTTGACGCATCAACACCTGGCCACAATTGCTAACACATTAAAAGCAAGCGACGTTGATGTTTTGCGCATCCTGGATGCAGGTTGCGGTGATGGTAAATTTGCCGCATTTATATATCAGTATTTGAAACACTTAAATCCTAATCTTGATGTTGAGATATATGGATTTGATGTTGCAGATCATGGTGTTCAGTCCATTGGATTTATTGAAAAGACAATTGAAAACCTGAACAATCAAATTCCTAGCATTCAGTGGCGAGAAAAAATTCGATCTATAACTATAGGGGAAAAATGGCCATACGGTAATGGTTTTTTTGATTTTATAATTTCAAATCAAGTTTTAGAGCACGTCCATAATAAATTGGAGTTTTTTAAAGAATGCTACCGTTGTTTGCGAGATGGTGGATTTTCCATACATCTAGCACCTCTGAAACACTATATTTATGAAGGGCATTTATTTTTACCCTGGGTTCATCGTATTCGATCACACGATTTTTTGATAAAGTATATTTATACACTAAGTGGATGGGGGTTGGGTAAATTCAAGGGGCAAAGTAAGCTTGCTGGAGTGACTCGAGATGATTTCTCGATTGCGCATGCTGATTACGTTTATTTTTGGACCTCTTATAATACAGAGTCTGAAACCATTGATCTCGCTAAAATGGCTGGATTTCGGGGTAGTTTTAGATATAGCTTGGAATTCTATTTGCTAAAGCTGCGCCAGAAGTTTCATCAACAATATCCTGAGAAATATAAAAGACGTTCAGTTTTATTCGAAACACTCATGATCAAATTTTTGAGATACCTTTCGAGTAATACCCTGGTGCTTGAGAAAAAAAATATCTACGAGAGATGAACGTGCTCGTGCTTACTCGGTATGGGCGGCAAGGTGCGTCATCGCGCTTGCGGTTTCTTCAATACTCACCATCGCTCCAACGCCTTGGCTTCAACTGCACAGTGGAGCCACTGCTGAATGATCAGATGCTAGCCACCAAGTATCGGTCGGGTGAATACGACCGCCGGCAGGTTATGCGCGCATACTGGGGGCGCCTGCTACAGTTGGTGGGGAGACGTAATTTTGATTTGTTGTGGATTGAAAAAGAGGCACTACCCTGGATTCCAGCTTGGCTGGAATGCGCTTTATTGCATGGTGTGCCTTATGTGCTTGATTTCGACGACGCGGTGTTCCACAACTACGATCTGCACCGCTCCAAATGGGTTCGACGTTTTTTGGGTCGGCGCATTGACCGCTTGATGGCAGGGGCACGCTTGGTGGTCGGGGGCAATGACTATCTCGCCCAGCGCGCGCGCGATGCGGGCGCGCCATGGGTTGAAGTAGTGCCCACGGTGGTAGATCTCGAACGCTATGAAGTCAGACCTCACCCTGGCACGCAGCGAGGTGCGCCGCACATTGTCTGGATCGGTTCGCCGTCGACGGTCGGGTATTTGGCGGCGCTTGGCGCGCCCTTGGCAGCGCTTGCACAAAGTGTTGCATTCAAGGTGCGTGTTATTGGTGGTGTGCTCGAAATGCCCGGCGTGGATATCGAGTGTGTTCCGTGGACGGAGGACACCGAAGTCGCCTTTATTGCCGAATGCGATATCGGTATCATGCCCTTGCCTGACTCGCCGTGGGAGCGCGGCAAGTGTGGCTACAAGTTGATCCAATACATGGCCTGCGGTTTGCCGGTGGTGGCGTCTCCCGTTGGGGTGAATACTCAAATCGTTCAGGATGGCGTCAATGGGTTTCTGGCTGAAGAGGGCGGCGATTGGGAGGCCAAGCTGGGCCAACTGTTGGGCGACGCCGTTCTGCGCGAGGCCATGGGTCGAGCGGGGCGGCGGCGGGTCGAAGATGAATATTGCGTGCAGCAGGTGGCGCCTCGACTGGCAGGCCTGTTGCTGAAAGCCGGAGGCCGACAAGCATGTGCGGATTGACCGGCTTTCTGGGCGGTGCTGCCCAAAACACGGCGGAGCAGGCGCTTGTACTGGAAGCCATGGCCGATCAAATTCGGCACCGTGGCCCCGACGATGGTGGCGTGTGGTCCGATGTCGATGCTCAGGTGGGCTTCGGTTTCCGCCGCCTGGCCATTGTCGATTTGTCGAGCGCTGGGCATCAGCCCATGGTGTCGAATCGCGGTCGCTACGTCATCGTCTTCAACGGCGAGATCTATAACCATCTGGATTTGCGTGCCGACTTGCAAAAGAGCGGACAGGCGCCTGGGTGGCGCGGCCATTCAGATACCGAGACCTTGCTGGCGGGGTTTGAGGCATGGGGCATCCAGGGTACGGTAGAACGCGCGGCAGGTATGTTGGCCTTTGCCGTGTGGGACAGGCAGGAGCGCACGCTTACGTTGGCACGCGATCGCCTGGGTGAAAAGCCGCTTTATTACGGATGGCAGGGCAATGGCCGTTCCGCCGTTTTTCTATTTGGTTCGGAGCTGAAGGCGCTGCGGGCGCACCCTGCGTTTAACGCTTCCATCAATCGCGACGCCTTGTGCCTGTACATGCGGTACAACAACGTCGGCGGCACCCACTCCATTTACCAAAACATCCACAAGCTGCAACCGGGCTGCTTGCTCACAGTGTCGCGGCAGGCGACGCAGCCAGTGGTGCGCAGCTATTGGTCTGGCGTCGACGTGGCTGAACGCGGTGTGGCGCAACCATTTTCCGGCACCGCCACCGAGGCCGTGGATGCGCTGGAAGTCTTGCTGAAAAGCGCCGTTCGCCGACAAATGGTGGCGGACGTGCCACTGGGGGCCTTCTTGTCGGGCGGAGTGGACTCTTCCACCATAGTGGCCCTGATGCAGGCCCAGTCCGCGCGGCCGGTCAAGACTTTTACCATCGGGTTTCACGAGGCAGGCTACAACGAGGCCGAGCACGCCCAGGCGGTGGCGCAGCACCTGGGCACCGAGCATACCGAGCTGTACGTCACGCCCGAGCAGGCCATGTCCGTCATTCCGCGGTTGCCCGCGTTGTACGACGAGCCGTTTGCGGATTCTTCGCAAATCCCGACTTTCCTTGTCAGTCAGTTGGCACGCCAGCATGTCACGGTGTCACTTTCGGGCGATGCGGGGGACGAACTGTTTTGTGGCTACAACCGCTACCAGCTGACCGCGAGTTTGTGGCGCAAGTTGTCGATGGTGCCCCCGCCTTTGCGCCAAGCTGCGGCGTGGGCACTGACGCGTTTTTCGCCGCAAAGCTTGAACCGGCTGGCCGCCCGTACACCCTCAGCCACACGCTGGGCGAATGTGGGCGACAAGCTGCACAAGGGCGCCGGAGTGATGGCGGCGCGATCGGCTGCCGAACTGTATTTGGGGATGGTGTCGCAGTGGGCTGACCCTGCATCGGTGGTCATCGGTGGCACGGAACCCGCAACGCTGCTGGCAGGTCAACAGCCGGCCTTGACGGGTTTGACGGATGTAGAACGCATGATGGCGCTCGACATGCTTACCTATCTGCCCGACGACATTCTGGCCAAGGTGGACCGGGCTGCCATGGGTGTCAGCCTGGAAACGCGCGTGCCTTTTCTGGATCATCGGGTGGTGGAATTCGCCTGGCATTTACCGATGAAATACAAGCTTCGCGAAGGCCAAACCAAATGGGCGCTGCGCCAAGTGTTGTACCGGCATGTTCCCAATGCATTGATTGAACGTCCCAAGATGGGCTTTGGTGTGCCGATTGACAGCTGGCTACGCGGGCCACTTCGTGGATGGGCGGAGGACTTGCTGGCCGAACCGCGGTTGCGCCAGGAAGGTTACTTCCATCCTGCGCCCATTCGCCAGAAATGGGCCGAGCATTTGAGCGGACAGCGTAACTGGCAGCATCTACTATGGTGTGTGTTGATGTTCCAGGCGTGGCTGACTGAGCAGGCGATCCCAGTGGTGGGCATGACATGACCTTTCTTTTGATTGCCGGCTTTGCGGAGTCACTCCTGGGTTTTCGTGGTCCATTGCTCGCCGCTCTGCAGGCTTTGGGGCACCAGGTGCACGTAGCCGCGCCCGACTTGTCGGTCGGCGACCCAATTCGTTTGCAATTGGAGGCGCGAGGTCTGACGGTGCACAACATTCCCTTGCGGCGCACCGGCACTAACCCACTCGCAGACTTGCGTGCACTGTTTTCTCTGTTCAGGTTGATGCGTGGCATTCGGCCCCAATGGGTATTGGGCTACACCATCAAACCTGTTATATACGGCTCGCTCGCAGCGTGGCTTGCCGGCGTACCTCGGCGCTTTGCATTGATTACGGGCCTTGGCTACGCGTTCCAAGGAGATGGCAAGCGCGGACTGCTGCGGGCACTGGCGCAGCGCCTGTACGCGTTAGCCCTGTCGCGAGTGGATAAAGTAATTTTTCAGAACCCGGATGACGAAGCATTGTTTCGTCAGTGTGGCATTTTGTTGGCCACCACGCCGTCCTGCGTGGTCAATGGTTCGGGAGTTGATGTAGCTAGTTTCGCCGTGGCTCCATTGCCGTTGGACGGGGCACGTTTTTTACTGATTGCCCGGTTGTTGGGTGACAAGGGCGTGCGCGAGTATGCGCAGGCTGCGCGGAGTGTGCATGCACTGTACCCCGACGCTCAGTTTTCGTTGGTGGGTTGGATCGATTCCAACCCGGATGCAATTCCCCAACACGAACTGGATGCTTGGGTAGTCGATGGCACGCTGGATTACCTTGGGCGCCTGCCAGATGTGCGCCCGGCTATTGCGGCTAGCAGCGTGTACGTGTTGCCTTCTTACCGTGAAGGCACCCCCCGCACAGTTTTGGAAGCCATGGCGATGGGGCGACCTATCATCACAACTGATGCGCCGGGTTGCCGTGAGACGGTGGTGGATGGTGACAACGGCTTTCTGGTACCTGTTAAATCTGTGGAAATGCTAGAACAGGCCATGCTGAGGTTCATTGAAGACCCGGTGCTGGTTTCAGCCATGGGGCAGCGTTCACGTCGAATAGCTGAGGAGAAATATGACGTGCACAAAGTGAATGCAGCGATGCTGCGGGAAATGGGAATTGCATGAAGCGCGCCTTTGATTTCCTCATTGCTACTCTTGCTCTACTACTGTTAAGTGTGTCATTTCTCATTTTGATATGGTTGGTGCGGAAGAAACTCGGCAAGCCGGTGTTTTTCCGTCAAACACGCCCGGGCATGTATGGTCGGCCGTTCAACATGGTCAAATTTCGCACCATGACAGATGCATTTGGCAGAGATGGGCAGCTATTGCCTGATGCGGAACGCCTCACGCCGTTTGGTCGCTTCCTGCGCGCCAGCAGCCTGGACGAACTACCTGAACTGTGGAATGTGCTTAAGGGTGAGATGAGCTTGGTGGGCCCACGCCCGCTGCTGATGGAATACTTGCCGCTTTACTCGCCAGAACAAGCGCGTCGCCACGAGGCACGCCCGGGCATTACCGGTTGGGCACAGGTAAATGGTCGCAATGCGCTGAGTTGGGACGACAAATTCAAGCTCGACGTTTGGTACGTGGATCATCGATCGATGTGGCTGGACATCAAGATTTTGTGGCTCACGGTGCGCAAGGTGCTGGTGCGCGAGGGCATCAGCGCGGAGGGCGAAGTGACTATGCCGAGGTTCACGGGAGGCAAGTCGTGAAGCAACTAGCCTTGTTGGGTGCCAGCGGTCATGGCAAGGTGGTGGCCGACGCCGCGCTGGCGGCAGGCTGGCAGGTCGTGGCGTTTTTTGATGATGCTTGGCCGGGCGTGTCCAGGAACGGACGCTGGCCCGTATTAGGCAGTACCGCAGCCTTGCTCGAACGGTTGAGCGAATTTGATGGCGTGTTTGTCACCATTGGCAGCTGTGCTGTGCGCTGGCAAAAGCAGCAGGCCCTACAAGCCGCAGGTGCTCATTTGGTTACCGTTGTACACCCACACGCCTGTGTAAGCCAGTTTGCTCGACTGGGCGCGGGTACCGTGGTGATGGGCGGTGCCGTGGTGAACGCGGACGCAGTGGTTGGCGAGGCTGGCATTGTCAATACTGGCGCTACAGTGGACCACGACTGTACGTTGGCGCATGCCGTACACATCAGTCCGGGGGCACACCTGTCAGGTGATGTGGCGGTAGGTCCATGCAGTTGGGTGGGCGTGGGCGCTGCCGTACGCCACGGTATTCGCATCGGTGCCGGCGTAATTGTGGGCGCTGGAGCGGTGGTGGTCCAATCCGTGGCCGATGGGCTGACGGTAATTGGTAATCCGGCCCGGGTGATGGAGCCTCGCGCCAAATGAAATTTATCTGGTAAATGCAATGCTGAATACCCAATTTTCTCCGTGGCCCAGTTTCACTACAGAAGAGGCCGATGCCGTGCGTGAGGTGGTGCTGTCTAACAAGGTCAATTATTGGACCGGCACTGAATGCCGGGAATTCGAGAAAGAGTTTGCTGCATGGTGTGGCACGCGCTACGGAGTGACTTTGAGCAATGGCACGCTCGCGCTGGACCTGGCGCTCAAGGCGCTGGGCATTGGCCCAGGCGATGAGGTTGTAGTGACGCCGCGCACTTTCATCGCCAGCGTCTCGTGTGTGGTCAACGCCGGCGCTACGCCGGTGTTTGCCGACGTCGAGCCTGACGGTGGCAATCTCTCGGCGGCTACTATTGCGCGCGTGCTGACACCGCGAGCCAAGGCCGTGATTTGCGTGCACCTTGCTGGCTGGCCGTGCGACATGGACCCGATCATGGCGCTGGCGCAGGAGCATGGCCTCAAAGTTATAGAGGATTGTGCCCAAGCGCACGGCGCACGCTACAAAGGTCGTAGTGTGGGGTCTATTGGCCATGTGGGGGCATGGTCGTTTTGCCAGGACAAAATCATGACGACCCTGGGTGAGGGTGGGATGGTCACCACCAACGACCATAGCCTGTGGTCCAGCATGTGGTCATTCAAGGACCATGGAAAGAGCTGGGAGGCAGTGTACGAGCGAGCGCATCTACCAGGCTTCCGTTGGGTGCATGAGAGCTTTGGTACGAATTGGCGCATGCTGGAGGTTCAGGCCGCTGTTGGCCGCATCCAACTGCGCCGCATGGCCGACTGGACGGCGAAGCGTGCGCAATATGCACAGGCAATTTGGGCGGCTTGCCGCCCTTACTCGGCAGTGCGGGTACCGGTTGTACCTACAGGCAGCGATCATGCGCATTACAAGTGCTATGTGTATGTGCAGTCCGACAAACTCGCTCCGGGCTGGCACCGTGACCGCATTGTGGAAGCGATCAAGATGCTCGGCGTTCCGTGCTACCAGGGGTCATGCTCCGAGGTGTACCTCGAGAAAGCTTTCGACCAAACCGGCTGGCGCCCGGCCGAACACTTGCCGGTAGCGCGTGAGTTGGGCGAAACCAGTCTGATGTTTCTGGTGCACCCCACATTGACAGAAGTCGAAATGGCGCAAACGTGCGAAGCGCTGACCACTGTTTTAAAACAAGCGTGTCGCTGAGCAGGTTTGCACTTCCTGTGCTAGTGCTGTTCTCATCGATACCCATGTATTCCAGCGGCCGGCAACATGTTCGGTTCGACTGGGTGATGCGGCCGCGGCGCTCGATGTGGACTTCGTTCGCACCGACTCCACCTGTGGCCGATTTCCTCTATGGGTTTACAGATGGATTGCTTGTTGGTGAAAGAGGCGCAATGAAACGTTTGGCGACGTCGGTGCCCATGGCAACGGCGTAATAATTGGCATCTGTAGCGAAGGGTGCGCTGACACGCGGCAGTGCGAAAGGCATCAAACAAGAAATTCAAATGCCAGTCGATAAATCAATAACCACACCCTTGTTGGCGCTGCCGCGCCCCGCCAAACGACTGGTGGTTTTGCTGCTGGACGTCTGTCTGGCCCTGTTTTCGGTCTGGGCAGCTTTTTATCTGCGGGTGGATCAAACCGGCTGGCCGCAGGATCAGCAGAAATATGTCTACATCCTGGCGCCTATGCTGGCCGTGCCGATTTTCATCCGCTTCGGGCTGTACCGCGCCATCTTCCGCTACACCGGGCTGGCGGCGATGGCCAGCACGGCCAAGGCGATTGCCCTATACGCCATCTTGTTTTTTGGCGCCTTGCTGCATTTCAGATGGCTGGGCGTGCCGCGCACCGTCGGACTGATCCAGCCGATTTTGTTCCTGCTGCTGGTGGGTGCCAGTCGCGCGATGGCCCGCTTCTGGCTGGCCGGAGTCGGTGGCAAAAGGCGTCAGGCCGGCGGGCGCATGCTGATCTACGGTGCCGGCGAGGCGGGTGTGCAGACAGCGTTGGCGCTGGGTGTGTCCAGGCAGTTCGTGGTTCTGGGATTCATTGACGACGATGCGGCCAAGGCGCGGCAGAGCATCAACGGCATCGACATCATGCCGCCCGGCGAGGTCGCCGATGCGGTGGCGCGCATGGGCGTGACCGACATTTTGCTGGCCATGCCGTCGCTCGATCGCGCGCGCCGCAACGAGATCATTGCCCGCTTGCGCGAACTGCCGGTTCACGTGCGAACCTTGCCCGGCATGGGTGATCTGGCGTCAGGCCAGGTGACGTTGCAGGACTTCCAGGAGCTGGATGTCGAAGATCTGCTGGGGCGCGCACCGGTGCCACCCGATTCCACCTTGCTGGCAAGAAATCTGGCGGGCAAGACGGTGCTGGTCACGGGGGCCGGTGGCAGCATCGGCAGCGAGTTGTGCCGCCAGATCGTTCAGGAGCGGCCACGCCAGTTGGTGCTGTTGGACCACAACGAATTTGGCCTGTACACCATTCACCGCGAGCTCGAAGGTCTGTGTGCCGACCAAAATTTTCCGGTTGAAGTAGTTCCGCTGCTGGCCAGCGTCGGCAATTTCGGGCGCCTGCGGGAAATTTTCCAACTGTACCGACCTGCGACCGTGTACCACGCGGCAGCTTACAAACATGTGCCTCTGGTGGAGAGCAATCCTTCGGAGGGCGTTCTGAACAATGTCTTCGGCACCCTGAACACCGCTCGCGCCGCCATGGAAAGCGGGGCTGGCCATTTTGTACTGATCTCCACCGACAAGGCGGTTCGCCCGACCAACGTAATGGGCGCGACCAAACGCATGGCCGAGCTGGTGCTGCAGGCGCTCGCGGCCAGCACGTCCCTGCGTTTTCTGCTGCCCGATGGCACGCAGAGCGACGAGATTCGCAACCACACCGTGTTTGCAATGGTGCGCTTTGGCAACGTGCTGGGCAGCAGCGGCAGCGTGGTGCCCTTGTTTCGCAAGCAGTTGCTCTCGGGCGGGCCGCTGACCGTGACGCACGAAGAGGTTATTCGCTATTTCATGACCATTCCCGAGGCGGCCCAACTGGTGCTGCAGGCCGGGGCCATGGCCCAGGGCGGCGACGTATTCGTGCTGGACATGGGGCAGCCCGTGAAAATCATCGACCTGGCACGGCGCATGACGCAGCTCTCCGGCCTGACGGTGCGCGACGAGCAGCACCCGGCGGGCGATATCGAAATCCAGATTGTCGGCCTGCGTCCTGGAGAAAAACTTTACGAGGAACTACTGACTGGCGACAACCCCGAAGCCACCGCGCACCAGCGCATCATGAAGGCCCACGAGGACTTTGTCGCGTGGCCGCAGCTTGCGCCCGTGCTCGTGCAAATGCGGCAGGCTGCGACACAGAACAACGAGGCGGTGATGAAGATAATCTTGCGGCAGTTGGTCCAGGGCTACTGCCCGCATGGCGATGCGGCACAATTCGCGGATTCATCCCCTTGATCCGCATACCATGACCCAGGCTTTCACCGACCCCGACCTGTCCCACATCGCCCCACGCGACAAGGCCGAAATCCTGGCCCAGGCGCTGCCCTATATCCGCAAGTTCCACGGCAAGACCCTGGTCATCAAGTACGGCGGCAACGCCATGACCGACCCGGCTTTGCAGGCCGACTTTGCCGAGGACGTGGTGCTGCTCAAGCTGGTCGGCATGAACCCGGTGGTGGTGCATGGCGGTGGGCCGCAGATCGAGGCGGCGCTGAACCGCCTGGGCAAGAAGGGCGAGTTCATCCAGGGCATGCGCGTGACCGACGCCGAGACCATGGAGGTGGTCGAGTGGGTGCTGGCCGGCGAGGTGCAGCAGGACATCGTGGGCCTGATCAACCAGGCCGGCGGCAAGGCCGTGGGACTGACCGGGCGCGACGGCGGCCTGATCCGCGCACAAAAGCTCAAGATGGTCGACAACCATGACCCGACCAAGGAACACGACGTGGGCCAGGTCGGCGACATCGTCTCCATCGACCCGAGCGTGGTGCGGGCGTTGCAGGACGATGCCTTCATCCCCGTGATCAGCCCGATTGGTTTTGGCGAGCACAACGAGAGCTACAACATCAACGCCGACGTGGTCGCGGGCAAGCTCGCCACGGTGCTGCAGGCGGAAAAGCTGGTGCTGCTGACGAAC